>Ga0182737_1001874_pt1 | contig 19018 bp, 26 predicted proteins | sample eDN5th30CBELigOP_FD_128878 | JGI IMG/M metagenome (GOLD analysis project Ga0182737, IMG submission 128878) | Enriched Organic Plus compost microbial communities from Emeryville, California, USA - eDNA 5th pass 30_C BE-Lig OP (version 2) (version 2) ...
CCGGGACCGTTGGCCGGTCCCGGCTCGCGGCATCAGCCCTGCGGGCCTTCGGGCAGGGCCACGGAGATGTCGAGCACGTCGTGGTCGCCGTCCTTGATCAGGTCGACCTTGACGGCGTCCACGTCCACGTTGACGTACTTCTTGATGACGTCCAGCAGTTCCCGCCGCAGCAGCGGCAGGTAGTCCGGGGCGCCGCGGCTGCTGCGCTCCTGGGCGATGATGATCTGCAGGCGGTTCTTGGCCGTCTCGGCGGTGTTCTTCTTGGACTTCAGGAAGTCGAACAGGCCCATGCTCAACCTCCGAACAACTTGCTGAAGAAGCCCTTCTTCTCCAGGGTGGTGAAGCGCATCGGACGGTCCTCCCCGAGCAGGCGGGCGACCGCGTCGTCGTAGGCCTGGCCGGCCTCGGACTCGGCTTCCAGGATCACCGGCTCGCCCTTGTTGGAGGCGTTGAGCACGTCGGTCGACTCGGGGATCACGCCCAGCGCCTTCAGGCCCAGCACCTCCTCGACGTCGGCGATGCTCAGCATCTCGCCGGTGGCCACGCGCGCCGGGCTGTAGCGGGTCAGCAGCAGGTGCGCCGGCAGCGGCTCGCCGGCTTCGGCGTGGCGGGTCTTGGAGTCGAGCAGGCCGATGATGCGGTCGGAGTCGCGCACCGAGGACACTTCCGGGTTGACCACGACCACCGCCTTGTCGGCGAAGTACATGGCCAGGAACGCGCCCTTCTCGATGCCGGCCGGCGAGTCGCAGACGATGTATTCGAAGCCGTCGGCGGCCAGGTCCTTGAGCACCTTCTCGACGCCTTCCTTGGTGAGGGCGTCCTTGTCGCGGGTCTGCGAGGCGGCCAGCACGTAGAGGTTGTCGAAGCGCTTGTCCTTGATCAGGGCCTGCTTCAGCGTGGCCTCGCCGTGGACGACGTTGACGAAGTCGTAAACCACGCGGCGCTCGCAGCCCATGATCAGGTCGAGGTTGCGCAGGCCGACGTCGAAGTCGATCACCGCGGTCTTGTGGCCGCGCTTGGCCAGGCCGATGGCGATGCTCGCGCTGGAGGTGGTCTTGCCGACGCCGCCTTTGCCGGAAGTGACTACGATGATTTCAGCCAATGGATGTCTCCTGCGTGCTGCGTGCGGGGTATGCGCGCCAGGCGTCGTCGCCGGCGCGCCGGGGGATGGTTATTCGAGCGCGGCCAGCTTGAGCTGGCCGTTGTCCAGCCACACCTGCACGGCCTTGCCGCGCAGGGTTTCGGGGATATCGTCCAGCACCTTGTAGTGGCCGGCAATGGCCACCAGCTCGGCGTGGAATTCGCGGCAGAAGATCCGCGCCTCGGTGTTGCCCTGGGCGCCGGCGAGGGCGCGGCCGCGCAGGCTGCCGTAGACGTGGATCGAACCGTCGGAAATCACTTCGGCGCCGGCGCCGACCGTGGACAGCACGGTCAGGTCGCAGCCTTCGGCGTACAGCTGCTGGCCCGAACGCACCGCGGTCTTCTGCATCCGGCCCGGCGCGCGCGGCTTCTCCGGCGCCGGGGCGGGGCGGGCGGCCGCGCGCGGGGCGGGGGCCGGTTCGCGCGCCGGCGGCGGGGGCGGGGCGGCCGCGGCCGGTTCGCTGCGCTCGTACTGGGCGCGGAACTTGGCCAGCACCGGCAGGCCCAGGGCCTCGGCGAGGGCGTCGTTGTCGCGGGTGCCGTAGGCCAGCGCCACCGGCAGCACGCCGGCGCCGCGCAGGCCCTCGATCAGGGCGCGGGCGGTATCCACGTCCGGGATCTTCGCCAGGCCGCCGAAGTCGACGATCACCGCGGCGCGGCCGAACAGCTTGGGCGCGCGCTCGACCCGCTCGCGCATCTCGCGCACGAGCTGGTCCACGTCGAGGTTGCGGATGCGCAGGTTGGCGATGCCGACCTGGCCGATCTTCAGTTCGCCCGCCTGTTCGTAGTCGTTCGCTGCCAGGGCCACGTCAGGTACCCGTCGCACGGCTGGCGCGCGGCTGGCGCTGGTGGCGGGGGCGGCCGACCCAGGGCAGGTCGGGGAGGTTGTCGCCGTAGGTCTCGCGGACCCACGGGTAGCTGCACAGTTCCTTGATCATCATGCTCGCGCGGACATCGACGTCGGGCATCAGGTTCTGCCCGGCCTCGTGGAAGCCGAAGCTGCCGTGGAACAGCAACGCCGGGTCGGCGCCGTGGTCGAGGAAGACCTCGCAGCACAGCAGCGGGTAGCGCAGCTCGGCGTAGCTCTGCACGTCGGCATAGAACGCGCGGCCGACGCCGCCGCCGCGGCGGCGGCTGGCGACCACGATGCGGTCGATGTAGAAGAAGTGGGGGTAGCGCTCCTTGAACCAGGCGAAGTTGCTGCTGTCGTGGTCGCTGTCGCTGCCGAAGCCGACCAGGAAGCCCGCCAGGTTGCCGTCGCGTTCGGCCACGCGGAAGTACTCGGCCTCGTCGTAGAACCGGCGCAGCCTGGCCTGGTCCAGCGGGAGGATCGCCGAACCGGCGTTGTTGTTGAGCGCCAGGATCGAATCCAGCTCGTGTTCGCGCACGTCGCGGATGACGATGGACATGGGGTAAAGCCGACTCCAGTGGGGCGATGCGGGCCAGCGGCGCGGCCGTCCCGGATTATCGCACGAGGTTCCGGCCACGGGCAGGCCCGCGGCGGCCGGATTGCTTGACAAGACCGGGGTTGTGGGCCACGTTCGCCGCATCCACAGGGGATGCGAGGCTCCCGGCCACGAGCGGGCCATGGCTTCCTGCACATGTGCGCCATGGCGCCAATGCACGAGCGTTCCGCAATGCTGGGAAGACTGAGCCACACCAATCTGCTGCGCTACGCCGGCCTGTACACCTGGGCCCTGGTGGGGCTGCCGATCATCCTTAACATCTGGTTCCTGCCCCCGTCGCGCGGGGTGGACGGCAACGGCGTGCACGTGCCGATGACCGCGCTGACCTATTTCGGCTTCGGCGCCTGCTACTGGCTGGCGACCAGCTCGCTGGGCAGCGGCGGCCGCCGCGAGGTGGCCTGGCACGCCCTGCTGCTGCTGGCGATGAACGCCGCAGCCATCGGCGTGGGCTTCTACACCCAGACCGGCCTGGGCGCGGTGCTGTTGATGATCATGGCCGGGGTGCTGCCCTGGCTGGCCGGGATCCGGGTGGCGGTGCTGTGGCTGGTCGCCGCGCACGTGGCCCTGGTGCCATCGTTCATGGCCCGGGACGACTTCAATTTCTGGGAATCCCTGCTGCAGTCGCTGTTCTACGTGGGTTTCTCGGCCTTCGTCATGACCACCGCCTACGTCGCCCGCCAGCAGGCCCAGGCCCGCGACGAGCAGCGGCGGCTCAACGCCGAATTGCGCGCGACCCGCGCCCTGCTGGCCGAGAGTGCCCGGGTCAACGAGCGCACCCGCATCTCCCGCGAGCTGCACGACCTGCTCGGCCACCACCTGACCGCGCTGAGCCTGAACCTGGAAGTGGCCAGCCACATGACCGAGGGCCGGGCCCAGGAGCACGTGCGCCAGGCCCACACCCTGGCCAAGCTGCTGCTGACCGACGTGCGCGAGGCGGTCAGCCAGCTGCGCGACGCCAGCGGCGGCATCGACCTGGCCGCGGCCCTGCAGCCGCTGGCCGACCACGTGCCGTCGCTGGACATCACCCTCGACGTGCAGTCGCCGCTGGCCGTGGACGATCCCGAGCGGGCCCACGTGATGCTGCGCTGCACCCAGGAAATCATCACCAACGCCGTGCGCCACGCCGGTGCCCGCCAACTCAGGATCCGGGTCTGGCGCGAGCCGGGCGCGCTGATGCTGGACGCCCAGGACGACGGCCAGGGCGCCGACGGCCTGGTCCCGGGCAACGGCCTGCGCGGGATGCGCGAACGCATCCAGCAGTGCGGCGGTACCCTCGAAATCCAGACCCGGCGCGGGGAAGGTTTCCGCCTGCGCCTGTCCATTCCCGTTACGACGCCGGTGCTGCCGGCCATCGAAGGAGCCTTGCCATGATCCGTGTCTGCCTGGTCGACGACCAGACCCTGGTCCGCCAGGGCATCCGTTCCCTGCTGGCCCTGGACGGGGGCATCGAAGTGGTCGCCGAGGCCGGCGACGGCCGCCAGGCGGTCGAGCTGATCCCGCAGGTGAAGCCGGACGTGGTGCTGATGGACATGCGCATGCCCGCGATGTCCGGCCTGGAGGCGCTGCAGGTGCTGTCGCGCCAGGACCAGCTGCCGCCGACCATCATCCTCACCACCTTCGACGACGACCAGCTGGTGCTGGCCGGGCTCAAGGCCGGGGCCAAGGGCTACCTGCTCAAGGACGTGTCGCTGGAGCAGCTGGTCGGGGCCATCCGCACCGTGGCCGAGGGCGGCTCGCTGGTGCAGCCGGCGGTGACCCAGCGCCTGCTGTCGGGCCTGGAGCACATGCGCAACGATTTCGTCAGCCTGGACCGCCCGGACCCGCTGACCGACCGCGAGACCGAGATCCTGCGCCTGATGGCGTCGGGCTTCTCCAACAAGGAAATCGCCAATTCGCTGGGCGTGGCCGAAGGCACGATCAAGAACCACGTTTCCAACATTCTCAGCAAACTCGGCGTGCGCGACCGCACCCGCGCGGTGCTGAAGGCCTTCGAGCTGCAGCTGGTCTGAGTCGTCGCGAAACTGAACCGCTGCCGCACGGCGCACGCGGAAACCCGCGTGGATCAGGCGTTTTCGCGCCGCACGGCGGCCATGCGCTACCGTCTGGCGGTCGCGCCCGCAAGCACCGGAACCGCCGTCGCGCCGTGGTGTCCATGGAGGACACCCGGCCGTTCCGGTTGTAAGAATTCCGTTCACCCCACGCCTCGGCGGCCTGCTTGGCTGCGCGCAGGCGGCGAAGCCTGCTAGGATTCGCGGCTCGCCTTGTCAATTTGCCGTGGATCGGCCCCGGAGACCCCCTGCATGACCCGCCTTATCGAGTTCCTGATCGCCCTGGGCATCGTGGCTGTTCTGGCCCTGGTGGTTGGCGTCGTTCTTCCCGACCATCGCCATATCTCCGAGAGCGTCGAGACCAACCGCAAGATGACCATCGTGTACGACACGGTGAACAACCTGCGCCGCTTCAAGGACTGGAACCCGCTGGTCCTGCGTGACCCGAAGGTCCAGCTCAACGTCTCCGGCGCCAGCGAAGGCGTGGGTGCGCGCCTCGACTACGCTTCGACCCACGGCCAGATCGGCAAGGGCAGCTGGGAAATCGTCGAGAGCATCCCCAACGAGAAGGTCGTGATGAAGCTCGAGGACGAGCGCCGCGGCCACGACAAGACCGTGCAGTTCCTGCTGGAGCCGACCGGCAAGAACAACCGCAACGTCAAGATCACCCAGACCTACGACGTCGAATACGGCTGGGACCTGATCGGCCGCTACGCCGGCCTGTACGTCAGCCGCCACGTCGGCGACGACATCAAGCTGGGCCTGGGCCGCATGTCCACCATGCTGGCCGGCGTGCCGAACTTCGACTACCGCGCCGACGGCGTGCCGCTGGTCGACCTGAAGCTGGCCGAGCTGCCGGCCGAGGACCTGCTGGTCGTCAACGCGGGCAACATCGACCGCAACAACGACGCCATCAAGCAGTCGATCAAGAACAACCAGGAGTGGATCAAGCGCACCATGGAGGCCAACAACCTCGAGGCCGCGGGTCCGGTGCGCATCATCACCACCGACTTCGGCGCCGAGAAGTACGCCTTCGACGTGGCCCTGCCGGTCCGTCGCAAGGGTTCGGCCCCGGCTCCGGCCGCGGCTGCCCCGGCCGAAGGCGAGGGTGAGGGCGAGGAAGGCAAGGAAGAGGCCGCGAAGGGTCCGGCCGCGCTGGTCGCCGCCGATGGCGAGCCGCTGACCGTCAAGATCCCGGAAGGCGCCCCGGTCGAGTACGTCCGCACCCAGCCGCACCGCGCCGCCTTCGGTTCCTACACCGGCTACATGGCCGAGCTGGACGCGGTCCGCAACTCGGTCCGCGCCTGGGCCCTGACCCACGGCTACGAGGTCACCGACCGTCCGTTCGAGATCTGGAAGGGCGGCGTGGACAAGTCGTTCACCGCCGAAGGTACCTACGACGTCTACTGGGCGATCAAGTAAGACCCGCGATCCGGCGCACGTCGCCGGACCGCAACCGGGATCCCCGGATCCCCGCGAAAGCGCCGCGCAAGCGGCGCTTTTTCGTTTAGGCTCGCTGCGGTCGCAAGTCGGGAGCATCCGGTCGTGGCGGAGCAGAGGGAACAGGCGGGAACGGGCAGCGCGGGCGCGTGGCTGGCGGCCGCCGGGGCGGTGCTGGCGGCGCTGGCGATCGGCCTGTCGGCGTATGCCGCGCACGGCGTGGCCGACGCGCATGCGCGCGGCAACCTGCAGACCGCCAGCCTCTACGCCTTCGGCCATGGTGCGGTGCTGGCCGTGCTCGGCGGCGGCGCGCGCGGGCTGCGCCTGGCCGCGCTGGCCGGATTGCTGGCCGGCACGCTGCTGTTCGCAGGGAGCGTGGCCGGTGGCGCGCTGCTGGGCTGGCCGACGCGGCTGGCGCCGACCGGCGGAACCCTGCTGATGGCCAGCTGGCTGCTGCTGGCCGTGGCCGCGCTGCGGAGGCGCTGAGATGCCACGCCACGCCCGTGGATTCGACGTCGAGGCCGCGCACGCGCACCTGCTGCGGCGCGACCGCAAGCTCGGCACCTGGATGAAGAAGCTGGGCCCGCTGCCGGCCGAGCCGCGCTGGCGCAAGACGTTCGATCCGGTCGATGCGCTGGCGCGGGCGATCCTGTTCCAGCAGCTGTCGGGCAAGGCCGCGTCCACCATCGTCGGGCGGGTCGAGGCGGCGATCGGCAGCACGCGCCTGCACCATGACACCCTGGGCCGGGTCGACGACGCGACCCTGCGTGCCTGCGGCGTGTCCGGCAACAAGACCCTGGCGCTGCGCGACCTGGCCGCGCGCGAGGCCCGCGGCGAGATCCCCGACCTGCGGCGCATGTCGACCATGCACGAGGACGAGATCGTCGCCGCGCTGGTGCCGATCCGCGGCATCGGCCGCTGGACGGTGGAGATGATGCTGATGTTCCGCCTCGGCCGTCCCGACGTGCTGCCGGTGGACGACCTGGGCATCCGCAAGGGCGCGCAGCTGGTCGACCGGCTCGAGGCCATGCCCACGCCGAAGGAACTGGTGGTCCGCGGCGGGAAGTGGGGGCCTTACCGCACCTACGCCAGCCTGTACCTGTGGCGCATCGCCGACTTCGCCACGGCGGCGAAGACGCCGACCAACCGTTCGCAGGACTGAGCGCGGCTCAGCCGCGCAGCGACATCCGCAGCAGGGTGTCGTCGTGGCGCACGTGGTGGTGGTAGATCGCGGCAAGTGCGTGCAGGCCGACCAGCCAGTAGCCGGCGGTGGCGATGCCCTCGTGCCAGGTCTCCAGGGTTTCGGCCAGGCCCGGTTGCGCGCCGATCAGCAGCGGCAACTGCCAGCCGCCGATCGCCGGTGCGGTGCCCTCGGCGTTGAGCAGCAGGTAGCCGAGCACCGGCATCGCCAGCATCAGCCCGTACAGCGACAGCGCCACGGCCCTGGCCAGCAGCAGTTGCCACAGCGGCGGCTCGGGCAGGATCGGCGGGGTCTTTCCGGCGATGCGCAGGCCCAGCCGCAGCCAGGTCAGGACGAACACCGACATGCCGAGGAAGTAGTGCGCGGTCTTCATCGCCGCGCGTTCGGCGCTGCCGCGCGGGAAGACGCCGCGCAGTTCCATCGTCGCGTAGACGGCGACCAGCAACAGCAGGGTCAGCCAGTGCAGGGCGATGACGCCGCGGGGATAGCGGCCGTGGGCGAGGGTGGACATGGCGGCACTCCGGCGGGGGCGGATGCAGGGAGTGTGCGCCTGTGCCGCGCGCTTGCCATTGATCCCGGTCAAGGCCGGGTCGCCGGCCGCCGTCAGCGGCTGAAGCGCCAGTGCCAGGGTTCGTAGACGATGCCGTGCGGGTTGTCGCGCGGGTAGCTCATCGCGAAGCCATGCGCGGCGGCGTGTGCGCGCAGCCAGGCGAAGGCGGGCGTGGCCTCGAACGATGCCTCCGCCGGCGGCTCGCCCGGCGTGCCGATGTCCAGCGCGTCGCCGCCGTGGTGTTCGCTGTAGCCGGGGGCGGCGTTGACCTGCAGGATCTGCGTCACGGCCTGCCCACGCGCCAGCTTCCGCTCGAAGATGCCCAGCTGGTAGTCGTGGCTGCGGTAGCCCGAGATCGCCTCGAGCGTCACGCCATCGGCGGCCGCCGCTGTGCGCAGCGCCTGCCAGGCGCGCGCGGCCGCCGGGCGCAGCCACAGCGGGCGGCGGTAGCGGTCGAAGCCGGCCAGCAGCAGCCATTCCGGCTCGGCCACCAGTTCCAGCCCGGTGCGCGTGGCGTAGCCGTCGTCCAGGCCCAGCGCCTCCAGGCGCTCGCGCAGGCCGTGCAGCGGCAGCTCGCCCGGCGGCTGGGCCGGGCCCCGGCGCGGGCCTTCCTGCGTCTCCAGCAGGTCCAGCGCCTGGTCGATGCCCGGTTCGTCCGCCAGCCGCGGCACCAGCGGCATCAGTCCGGCGTCGAGCGCGGCCGCCAGGTAGCGGCCATCGCGCTTGCGCCGCAGCACGGTGCGGGCGCGCGCCAGCAGGCGGGCGTCGCCATTGCTGCGCGCGCGCAGCAGCGGTGCCGGCCACAGTTCGACGGCCGCGGTGTTGAGCAGGCGGGCGTGCAGCGGAGCGAGGTTGGTGCGCATCGGGCCAGCTTAGCCACGCCCGGCGGTGGCGGCCAGCTCGCGCAGGCGGGCCAGCACGGCGTGCGGATCGCGCGGTTCCAGCAGCAGGTCGCGCCTGCCGTTGCCCGGCAGCCACAGCTTGCGCCGACCCTCGGCGATGGCGACGAAGGTGCGGCGGCGGTTGCGCAGCAGGAACCAGCCGCTGTGGAAGCCGGGGATCGAGAAGCCGTTGGTCTTCAGCGTGGGCTTGAGTTCGGTGTGCTCGTCCAGGTCGACCACGCGCGCCTGCTCCAGCTTCAGTTCCTGCAGCGGCACCTGGCAGCGGTAGAAGCTGGAGCGCACGTCGACGCCGGCCGCCGACAGCTGCAGCGACTGCCGCCGCATCATCCGCGCCAGCAGCCACCACAGGCCGCCGCAGAGCACGGCCAGGCCGCCGAGGGTGAGGACGATGGTCAGCGGCAGGCTGCCGGCGATCAGCTTCAGTTCGCCGCCGCCCTGCACCGCGAAGGCAAGCGCGATGGCGGTGATCGCCAGCGGCAGGAGGAAGCCCAGGAGGAACAGCCAGGTGCCGGCGCGCGGGCCGGCCGGGGCCAGTTGCAGGCGGGGATCGGTGGTCGAGGTCATGGCAGGTGGGCGGGTTGGAGCAGGGGCGCGATGACGTGCAGGACGATGTCGGCGCTGAAGTGGGCGAGCATCGCCATCTCGATGCCGCGCTTCCAGTACAGCCAGCCGAAGGCGACGCCGGCGATGCCGTTGAGCAGCAGGGTGCGCGCGACCACGACGGGCTCCAGGCCCCAGACCTTGGCTGCCGCCGGCAGGTGGCCGGCGCCGAACAGCACGGCGGCGGCCACGATCGCGGCCCAGTACACCCAGGCCGGTGGCTGGCGCTTCGACACCCGCGCCACGATCCACACCAGCAGGGTCATCAGGAACAGGCGCAGCATCAGTTCCTCGGCGATGCCGCCGTAGAACGAGGCCAGGAAGCCGTTGAGCGCCGTGCCGCCGGCCCCGGCCTGCGCCGGCGGATGCAGCATCGGCGGCATGGCGCGGTCGACCAGTGGCGCCAGGGCCAGGATGGCGATGCCGGCGGCGAGGCCGACCAGCACCGCCAGCAGAGGCCGCAGCCGCGCCCAGTCGGGACGCCGCCGCGCGACCATCCAGGCATGCAGCAGCGGGCTGCCGAGCCCGATGCGCTGGCCCATGCGCAGGCCCAGCCAGGCCATCGCCGCGCAGAACACCGCCGCCTGCGCGCCCTGCGCCGCGGCGATGATCCACAGCGGCAGCGGGATCTTCGCGAACGCCTCCGGCATCAGCTGCGCGGCGTAGGGGATCACCGCCGCCCCGGCCAGGCCGGCGAGCAGGGCCCACACGCCGGCGATCTTCAGGTCATCCAGCGCGCTGGCGGGCGCGGCCGCTCCGTTCCCCATCGTCGTGGCCATGGGCGCTCCTCAGTGCGTGGCCAGCCAGAGTCCGGTCGCCAGCGCCAGCAGCGACAGCAGGCCCAGCACGGGGGCGACGAGGTGGGCGCGATGCCCGCTGCGCCGTTCGATCATGCGGATCACGTGGAGCATGGCGGTTCCTCCTCAGTCCGGGCGCTTGAACACCGCCATCAGCGGCATCATCGGCGCGGGCGTGATGATGTTGACCAGTTCCCAGCCCAGCTGTCCCTGGCGGGAGAGGGCTTCCTGCACTTCCTGGAGCTTGAAGCCGCTCAGCACGGTCGGCTTGATCTCCACCACGTGGTATTGCCAGCGCGTACTCATGCCTCGTCCTCCTTCTTGCCGCCGGGCTTGGGCAGCCGGCCAGCCTTGCGCAGCGCGTCGCGCAGCACGTACTCGATCTGTGCGTTGAGGCTGCGCAGCTCGTCGTCGGCCCAGCGCTGCGCCGCCGCCAGCACTTCGGCGTTGATCCGCAGCGGGTAGGCCTTCTTCTCGCTCATTGCCGCGTATCCCGGTCGCCGCGCTTCATGTGCATCACCAGCGACACCGCCAGCGCGTTGACCGCCACCACCATCGCCACCACCACCACGGTGCCGGCGGTGCGGTCGCTGCCGGCGAAGTACAGGCCGATGGCGCCGCCGAAGATCGCTAGCGAGGCTAGCGCCCAGCGCAGGGCGATGCCGCGGGCGTAGGGCCCGCGGGCATCGCGCGCGTACCAGGCGGCGATGCCCACGGCCGGCAGTCCGGTCAGCGCCAGCAGCAGGGGAGCCAGCGCCTCCATCAGTAGATCGACCCGGCGTTGAGGACCGGCTGCATGCCGCGGTCGCCGCACAGCACGACCAGCAGGTTGCTGACCATCTGCGCCTTGCGCTCCTCGTCCAGCTGCACGACGTCGTTCTTCTGCAGTTCCTCCAGCGCCATCTCGACCATGCCCACCGCGCCGGCGACGATCCGCGTGCGGGCGGCGATCACCGCGTTGGCCTGCTGCCGCTGCAGCATCGCCTGGGCGATTTCCGGCGCGTAGGCCAGGTGGCTGATGCGCGCCTCGATCACCTCGACGCCGGCCCGGCCCAGGCGCTCGGCGATCTGCACCTGCAGGTGTTCGGAGATCTCCTGCGGATGGCTGCGCAGCGCGACCTGGCCGTCGTCATGCTGGTCGTATGGGTAGCTGGAGGCCATCGCCCGCAGCGCCGCTTCGGACTGGATGTGGACGAAACTCTCGTAGTCGTCGACGTTGAACACCGCCTCGGCCGCGTCCACCACCTGCCACACGATCACCGCGGCGATCTCGATCGGGCTGCCGTCCAGGTCGTTGACCTTGAGCCGGCCGCTCTCGAAGTTGCGCACGCGCTGGCTGACCTTGCGCTTGGCGTAGAAGGGGTTGTTCCAGCGCAGGCCGGCTTCCTTGACGGTGCCGACGTACTTGCCGAACAGGCTCAGCACGGCCGCCTGGTTGGGCTGGATCGAGTAGAGGCCGATGATGGCGAAGACGGTCAGGATGGCCAGCACGACCGAGGCGACGATCCTCGGTGCGGAGGCCTGCTCCATGCCGGTGAAGAACAGCCACGCCGTGGACGCAGCGGCGAGCAGGACCGCGATGAGGACGGGGATACCGGGAAGCGAACGGATCGGAAGCTCTTTCATGGCGGGTCTCCTGGGTGCAAGACGAAGATATCAATTTGATATCAGTCGTCAAGTGCCCCCGGCCCCCAAGCCCCTCTCCCCCCGGGAGAGGGGTTGGGAAGAGGGCAGGTGTGCCGACGCCGCAGGGCTCCCGACCCTCACCCCCGGCCCCTCTCCCGAGGGGAGAGGGGGGGCTCGTAGCCCGGATAAGGCGGCAGGCCGCATCCGGGACAAGGCGGCCACCACATCGATCGGACGTCTGCGGCCCCGTGATTCCCGGATGCGCTTCGCTTGTCCGGGCTACGGCTCCGAGCCCCTCTCCCCCCGGGAGAGGGGTTGGGGAGAGGGTAGGTATGCCGACGCCGCAGGGCTCCCGGCCCTCACCCCTAACCCCTCTCCCGAGGGGAGAGGGGAGCTTTGTAGCCCGGATAAGGCCGCAGGCCGCATCCGGGACAACGCGGCCGCCATATCGGACGTCTGCTGCCCCGTGATTCCCGGATGCGCTTCGCTTATCCGGGCTACGGCTGCGACCCCCTCTCCCCCCGGGAGAGGGGTTGGGGGAGAGGGCAGGTATGCCGACGCCGCAGGGCTCCCGACCCTCACCCCTAACCCCTCTCCCGAGGGGAGAGGGGAAACAAAAAGCGAAGCCATACCCTCGCGCTGCCGCGGCTCCGTCCGAAGCCGACACTCTTTGTGCAGGTGCACCAGCTTGGTCCGCGGGGCCGACCCTCACCCCCGGCCCCTCTCCCGCAGGGAGAGGGGGGATCACCGGGCACCCTGCGCCCTACAATGTCGGGCCCACTGCCTTGCGAAGCCCGCCATGGTCCGGATCGGAACCCCGCTGTCTCCCCATGCCACCCGCGTCCTGCTGCTCGGATCGGGCGAACTGGGCAAGGAAGTGGCGATCGAGCTGCAGCGCCTGGGCGTGGAGGTGATCGCCGCCGACCGCTACGCCGATGCCCCGGCCATGCACGTGGCCCATCGCAGCCACGTCGTCGACATGCTCGACACCTTCGCCCTGCGCGAACTGATCGCGCTGGAGAAGCCCGACCTGATCGTCCCGGAGATCGAGGCGATCCACACCGAGACCCTGGTCGAGCTGGAACGCGAGCACGGCCAGCGCGTCATTCCCACCGCACGCGCCGCGCGCCTGACCATGGACCGCGAAGGCATCCGCCGCCTCGCCGCCGAAACCCTGGGCCTGCCGACCTCGCCGTACCGCTTCGTCGACACCGAGGAGGAGTACCACGAGGCGATCGCCGCGATCGGCCTGCCGTGCGTGGTCAAGCCGGTGATGTCGTCCTCGGGCAAGGGCCAGAGCACCGTGCGCAGCGCCGACGAGATCGACGCGGCCTGGGAATACGCCCAGACCGGCGGCCGCGCCGGCGCCGGCCGCTGCATCGTCGAGGGCTTCGTCGACTTCGACTACGAGATCACCCTGCTGACCGTGCGCCACGCCGGCGGCACCAGTTTCTGCGAACCGATCGGCCACCTGCAGCGCGACGGCGACTACCGCGAGAGCTGGCAGCCGCAGCCGATGTCGCCGCTGGCGCTGCAGCGCGCCCAGCAGATCGCCCGCGCCGTCACCGGCGACCTCGGCGGCTGGGGCGTGTTCGGCGTCGAGCTGTTCGTGAAGGGCGACGAGGTGTGGTTCTCTGAAGTGTCGCCGCGCCCGCACGACACCGGCCTGGTCACCCTGGTCTCGCAGGAACTGAGCGAGTTCGCCCTGCACGCGCGCGCCATCCTCGGCCTGACGGTGGGCGCCGGCGAGGGCGGGGTGGTGCCGCAGAGCGGCCCGTCGGCCTCGTGCGCGCTGCTGGCCTACGGCAACGGCGTGCCGGTGTTCTCCGGCGTGGATGCGGCGCTGCAGGCGCCGACGACGGCGCTGCGCCTGTTCGGCAAGCCGCGCGTGGAAGGCCATCGCCGTGTCGGCGTGACCCTGGCGCGCGCGGGCGACGTCGATGCCGCGCGGGCCATCGCCCGCGACGCGGCGGCGGCGATCCAGATCGACGTGGTGCCCTGACAGGGCAGCGGAAACAGCGCGGCCGCCCGGGGGCGGCCGCGAGGTTCACTCCACTTCGCTCCGGTCAGAGCGGCGCGGCGAAGCGCGCGCCGGCCAGCTGGATGCTCCACACCAGCTCGACCATCGCCAGGTTGTTGAGCAGCGGTTCGCCGGCGAGGATCAGCCAGTAGCCGGTGCCGTCGACCCAGAACGGCACGAACGACCAGTCCGGCAGCAGCATGTCCGGGTCGCTGTGGAAGGAGACGCGGCGCGCCCCGTCCCAGCCGCGGCGCGCCTGGCGCTGCGCGAACGAGGAGTAGTCGGCGGCCGCGGCGCTGAGCGTCTCGGCCTGTTCCTGCGCCAGGCCGGACTGGCCCAGGCAGAAGCCGCTGTCGGAGGCGAGCACTGCGCGGCGCTCGCCGGACAGCGGCGCGATCACGTGCTGGGCGAAATCGCCCAGGCGCACGTCCGGCGCCGGCACCTCGCGGCGCAGCAGCTGCACCCACTGGCGTTCGCGCAGCTGCTCGAGCATGCGCCCGCCCTGGTCGTGGTTGCGGCGCCAGGTTTCCAGGCCGGGTGCGGCCTGGTCGCGCAGCATCGCCTGCACCGCGCGCTGCATCGGCGTCGGATCCGGCGAGGAGAAGGCATGCAGCGCACCGCGCGGGGTCGGCAGGACCCACATGGCGGTGGAGAGGGTTTCGACGCTGTCGAGGGTCTGGGTCATGTCCGTGTCGTTGAACGGGGCGGGGTCTGCTTCTCACCCATCGCCGCGTGCTGTTCCAGCCAGGCGGCGACCTGTTCCCAGCGGTCGCCCACGGCGATCTCGTGGCGGCGCAGGTCGCGGCTGGCGAGCATGAAGGCGAACTTGTCCTGGCAGGAGACGCAGTGGTCGAGGAAGTCGCGCTCGATGCGCGCGGCCTGCAGCGGTTCGCCGTCGAGCAGGGCCTCCACCACCCGCGCCGCCAGGCGCCGCGAGTGGTCGGGACTGGCGCGGCGGATCCGCGCCGGCACGCTGGCCGAAGGCTGGGCGAACACGCTCCAGCGCGTGGCCAGCGTGGTGACCTGGGTCAGCGCATGGCCATGGGCGTTGCGGTCGAAGGCTTCGGCCACGTAGGGCGGAAGCCGCGGCGCCGCCAGGGCCAGTGCGGCCTGGCGGATCGCGGTCTCTTCCTTGGGCAGGGCCACGAACAGGTCCGCCAGCGCGCCCTGCAGCGGCTCCACGTCGCCCAGCTGCAGGGCCGTCTGCAGGCGCGCCAGGTGTGCGCTGGCGTCCTGCGGGGCGCGCAGCACCGCGCAGGTACGGGTGCGGAACTGGCGGCGTGCGTTGAGCGAGGCGGCGGTCCCGGGCATGGTCAATCCAGCAGGGTGTCCATCAGGTCGATCATGAACTCGGCGTCTTCCTGCTCCATGGCCTCGAAGCCGTTGGCCAGGCCGAGCGCCTTGAGCACTTCCAGGTCGCCCGGGTCGGCCGGGTTCACGCCCAGCAGGGCCTCGGCCAGCTTCGGCAGGTCCTCGCTCATGCGCGGGTGGGCCAGCAGCACGTGGGTGATGTCGCGCAGCTTGCTTTCCACCAGCACCTTCAGCCGTTCGCGGGTGATGCGCGCCAGCGAGTGGTAGGCCGAGGCGAGGAAGAAGCCGGCGTCCACCTGGCCGTTGAGGGTCATGCGCGCGGCGGCCTGGTAGCTGTTGGCCAGTTCCCAGCGGATGTCCTGTTCGGTGAGGTCGGCCGGTTCGAGCAGGCGCAGGCCGATCAGCTTGACGTCGCGGTTGTCGGTGAGCGCGATGCTGCAGTCCGGCTGCAGGTCCTCGACGCAGTTGAGCGGCGAGGTCGCGGCGGTGGCGATCACCATCTCGTCCGAATGCCCGGCCGGGCGCGCGAACGGGATGTAGCCTTCGCTGCGGATCAGCGAGGTGGCATCGAAGGGATTGGCGTAGACCAGGTCGACGCCGCCGTCGGCGAGCATGCGCGCCTGCTCGTGGGCGTCGCTGGGCATCAGCAGGTGCAGGCGCAGGCCGGAGCGGCCCTGCAGCAGGGTGCTGAGCATGTACCAGCCGGGGAAGTTCTCGGGCGCGAAGTCCGGCGCCACCAGCATGTTCAGCGTCATGCGCCCACTCCTGCGATCTCCTCCTCAAGCCACTTCCGGTAGAGCGGCACCAGTTCCTCGATGCGCTTTCGCGAAGGCTTGCGGCGCACCGAGGTGTAGCCGACGACCTCGCCGTTGCGCACGTTCGGCAGGGCGGTGGCGTAGACCCAGTAGTGGGCGCCGTCCTTGCGCAGGTTCTTGACGTAGCCGTGCCACTTGCGGCCCTGCTTGAGGGTGTCCCACAGGTCCTTGAAGGCGACCTTGGGCATGTCCGGGTGGCGCAGGATATGGTGCGGGGCGCCGATCAGTTCCTCGCGGCTGTAGCCGCTGATCTCGACGAACGCCGCGTTGGCGTGGGTGATGATGCCGTCCAGGTCGGTCCTGGAGACGATGAGACGGCCGTCGGGGAAGGGCACCTCGCGCTCGCTCCAGTGGATGACGCGGGAAGTGCCGTCCTGGTAGATGGCTTTGGCGGAGCGATGCGGCTCCGCCGGCGGGGTCATGTCGGGGAGCACGTGCACGGTCAGACGATCCTGCCGAGGACCTGCGCGGCCCGCTTGATGTCGAGGAAGGCCAGGCCCAGCTTCACCTCGGCCTTGGTCAGCACGGTCAGCACGGCCTCTTCGCCGGCGGCGGTCATGATCACGTAGCCGTGCTCGCCCTGGACCAGGACGCGCTCGAGGCGGCCGCGGCCCAGTTCGCGCGCGGTGCGCTCGCCGAGCGAGAGCAGCGCCGCCGACATGGCGCCGATGCGGTCTTCGTCCATGCCGTGGGGCATGACCGCATCGATCAGCAGGCCGTCGATCGAGATCAAAGCCGAGGCTTCGATGTCGGCGCTGGAGGTGTTGAGGTCCGCCAGCGTCTGATGGATCTGCTGGGCCCTTTGGTTCTGCTGGAGGGGGATCGCGTTCATGTATTCATTGCATCACGCCATCCCGAAGGGGAGATTGATTGAAATCAATCTCCCCATGCCACTTTTCGCGACCCCCGGCGCCGTTCAGTCGGCGGCAAGCTCGACCCACACCAGGTGGTGGTCGCTGCCATCGGCGATCGCCGCGGCCGGATCGTCCGAAGCCGGCCAGAACACGCCGCTGCCGCGCAGGGCGAAGCCGGTGGACGGCAGCACGTAGTCCAGGCGCATCGCGCCCGAGCGCGGGCCGAAATCGCCGGTCACGTGCGCCGGCGCGCCGCGATGCTGCAGCCCCGCTGCAGCGTATGCGCCGGCCTTCTCCGCACCACCGGTCGAGGTCGGCGTGGCCATGCGCAGCACCCGCGGATGTTCGAGCAGGCCGAGGATGGCTTCGCTGTGGCCGTCGCCATCGACCGGATCGTTGTTGAGGTCGCCGGCGATGACGAAGCGCACGTCCTGGGCGAGGCCGCCGCAGCGGCCGGCGTCGTCGCACAGCCACGGGTGTTCGCCCGGCGAGATGTATTCCTGCCACAGCCGGATCTCGTCGGCGTTGCGCGCGCCGTTGCGGTCCTCCGGGCCGTCGAACACGGGCGGGGTCGGATGCGAGACCAGGAAGTGCACCGTGCCCAGCGGCGTGCGCACCGGCACGTCCCAGTGCGACTTGGAGGACAGGCGCAGCTGCCGCCACACCTCGTCCTTGTGCCAGGGCTGCCCGGTGGCCGGATCGACCGGGCGCCGCGCGCCGGGCATGTCGGCCCAGCGCAGCAGGCGGAAGCTGCGTACCTGCGCCGCGTCGATCGGATGCATCGACAGCACCAGCATCCCGTACTGGCCCGGGTGCAGACCGTAGCCCCAGGCGTCGTTGCCGCGGGCGCGGCCTTCGCCGCCGACCTCGCCGTTGTTGTCCAGGTCCAGGCCGCTGGGCACGCCGGTGTTGACCTCGGCCAGGTAGCGGTACGGGTAGCGCAGCGGCTCGCCGCCGCCGGCCTGCGGCTGTTCCAGGTACTGGCGCTGGAACAGGTCGGCGGCGCGGCCCTGCGGGTCGTAGTCGAATTCGTTGAGCAGGACCAGGTCCGGGCGTACCTGCTGCAGCACCGCCGCGACCTTGCGCGCGCCCTCGTCGCCGGCTTCCAGGCGGCGGACCAGGCCGCCGTCCGCGTCGTCGTACAGCGAGGTGTTGTAGGTGGCCACGCGCAGCGTCGGCGGCGCGGCCGGCCCCGGCGGGGTGGCGCAGGCGGTGGTCATCAGCAGGAGGGCGGCGGGCAGGAAGCGGAAGAAAGCGTGCATGCGCCGATTCTCTCATGCGCCGCCGCGCGCACGGCCGCGCTCAGGGTTCGAAGCGGCGCCAGCGGCGTCCGTCGAAGGCTTCCAGCGGGCGGAAGCGGCGCTTGTAGTCCATCTTCGCGTGGCCGTCGATCCAGTAGCCCAGGTAGAGGTGGGCCAGGCCCTCGCGCCGCGCCCATTCGATCTGGCGCAGGATCGCCAGCGTGCCCAGCCCGCGCTGCGGCAGGTCCGGTTCGTAGAAGGTGTAGACCGCCGACAGCCCGTGCGGCGCGCGGTCGGTCACCGCCACCGCCAGCAGCCGACCCGGCGAGCCGTCGCCCGGCTCGCGCATTTCCAGGAAGCGGGTGTCCGACCAGCTGCCGACCAGGAACTGGTCGAACTCGGCGGTGCCGTGCCCGTCCATGCCGCCGTCGCGGTGGCGGCTGCCGAGGTAGCGCTGGTACAGCTCGAAGTGCTCGGCGGTGCGCCGTGCCGGCACGATCCGCGATTCGATGTCGGCATTCCGCGCCAGGCAGCGGCGCTGGCTGCGGTCGGCGACGAAGGCGGCCACCGGGATGCGCACGGCGATGCAGGCGCGGCAGTGCGCGCAGTGCGGCCGGTAGACCAGGTCGCCGGAGCGGCGGAAGCCCCACTCCAGCGCTTGCGGGTAGATCGCCGCCAGGCGCGGGTCGCGCGGATCCAGGACCAGGTCGCGCGCGCTGCGCTCCGGCCAGTAGCCACAGGGGTGGCCGCCGGTCTGGAACAGGCGCAGATCGTCGGTCGGGGAGGAGTCGTTGCCCATCGGATGCGGACCGCGGCGGATGCCCGCAGCATAGCGCCGGCCGGTCGCGGACGCTGCGACGCCTTACCCGGACGCTGGCTGAACGGATCCGGCGGGCGGTCAACCGGCCCGGTGCTGGCCCGTTTTCCTTCGCGTGGCCACCGGGTCACCTTGACTGGAGAACACCATGAAGAAGACCCCCTCCCTGATCGCCGCCGCCCTGCTGGCC
>Ga0182737_1001877_pt1 | contig 19012 bp, 14 predicted proteins | sample eDN5th30CBELigOP_FD_128878 | JGI IMG/M metagenome (GOLD analysis project Ga0182737, IMG submission 128878) | Enriched Organic Plus compost microbial communities from Emeryville, California, USA - eDNA 5th pass 30_C BE-Lig OP (version 2) (version 2) ...
CAGAAGGAAACCGGCGCGTTCCAGATCTATTTCACCGGCGCTGGCGGCAATGTAACCCTGGGCAAGTATAATGACGGGACCGAACGCGCGCGCGAGGAGTTCGCCGGACGGATGCAGGACGCCATGCGGCGCGCCTGGACCGCGACCGAGCGTTCCCCGCTGACGCCGGCGGATGTGGAGTGGCGCGCCACCGACATCTCGCTTCCCGCCAAATATGGCGCCTTCAAGGACGAGGCGCGCGCGCTTGCCGCCGACACGACGCGCCCGGCGCCCGCGCGCATCGCGGCGGTCGGGAAATATGTCCGCGCCCAGGCGCTGGAGGACGGCACCACCCTGACCGTGCTGCGGTTGAGAGACGCCTATTCGGTGCACATTCCGGGCGAGAGCTTCGTCCAGTATCAGCTCGGCGCGCAGGCGATCCGCCCGAACAACTTTGTGGCGATGGCGGCCTATGCCGAGGGGCTGGGCTATATCGGCGACGAAAAGGCCTATGGCCAGGGCGGCTATGAGATCACGGTCTCCCAGACCACGCTGGGAGCCGAGAAAGTGATCATGGACGGTGTCCGAAAGCTGCTCCAGGACTGAACAGGGCCGTGGGGCCGCCATGAGAATATTCATGGCGGTCCGGGACAACACCATCGTCCATATGGGAAAGCTGGCGCGCCGCAACAGGCGAAGATGATAATTATATCTACGCTATAATCCTCTAAATTGAGAGCCGAAATATCAGCGGCAAGCGCGTAGTGAGCGGTATCAAGATATCCGGGGTTATCAGCGAGTCGAACGACCGCCGACACTAAAACGGCAGTTCCTGATCCCACTTCGGACAGGTCAAGGTAGCAATCAGATTCCCGAAAGCTGTTACTGCATTTTCGTCGGACCTGGTTGGTATGGATTTGTCATAAGCGACTCATCCGTTGCGTTCCGATGAGGGCCGCGTGCGTGGTCGATGCCGGTGACAAATGCGCCAGGGGCAAGATTTTACACGAGACTGCCGAGCAGAGTCATAAAGCTCGCTTTATACGTGGGCCAAGACGCCGTGGCGAATACGCCAGACAGTTTTTCCCTGATTATTTCGTCTGTTCCTTGGGTGCGAGTCTTCAGATATTCGATCATTTCTTCGACAATAGCTTTCGCTGCCCTCCTCTGGGCTGCCCCTTCGAGATCTGCGTTATATTTCGAGAGGATATTTCTTACGTGTAGAAGATTATCTCCAAATCTGTCACGCAGCTTTTGTTCGAATGCGGCAGGGTTGCTGCCCGCAAGCTCTATCAGTCCAACCTCGGGAGTGAATGGCAAAAACGACACCTGCTTCTTCAGTTCATCGTATTTTGCCAGCTTGGTATGATTGTTCGCTTTTTTCCAAGACGAAATCACCTCGTCCGAAACGTCCTTGTCGAGCACGGCCATTTGTTTGACCGAAACCGGAAGCACGGAACGATTGCGGTCTAAGAAACCGATCACTGCGTTGAACCCTCCCACGGGCACGATCTTTGCTGATGGACGAAGTGTGGGGTCAGTGTATTTCTCGTTGACGAAAAGCTCGTAGAATGAGTTCAAGAAATCTCTGGCGAAGAGATCCTCCACGTATAGCATAATGTCAGGAAGAGCCTCCTCGTCCGATGCTATGTTGCCGATGGCGTATGTTGGGAAACAACCCACGATCGGCCTGATCTCGTCGTCATCCTGCTTCTCCAGATAGATGATGCGAGAGCGGTCGATCGTCTTGAGCAAGGTAACGGAGTGGGTCGAGAAAATGACCGTCAGAGATTTGGCTTTGGCTTGCTCCTCTAGATAACGCAGCAGTTCCACTTGCGCGCGCGGGTGGAGAGCCATCTCTAGTTCGTCCACGATAATCATGCTGTTGTTCGCAACGTTCTTCAACAAACGCAGTAATTTTAGAACGCACAGTTCCCCAAGGCTGAAGTGCTTTTCTGAGTGAAAGGTCTGGGGTGATGTACCCAAGGCCAACACAAAGGCATCATTGCCTATGCCCCGGGAGAGATTTATCGAGCGCAAATTCGAGAATTTATCGGTCTGGAAGATTTGGTTGGCGGCGGCGATGATTTGCTTGTCGACGGTTTTGACGTGTCGCGTGTCGAAGTCTTCGGGCCTCGGCGTTATGCGATCTGCCGTTGCGCCAATGTAGGTAACCGAGGGATATCCGAAGCTTCGGAACATATGCGACGCGCTGCGGGGCCTTGGGGTCCAACGCGCGCCCCGATAAGCGTATTCGACTTTGGATCCGTTGACTTCGTAAGTCACAGATCCCGTTGCGTGGTTGTCGAGGCGATCAGAACGCAGGGATGATGGGAAGTGCACGGGAAAGGCATTGGGATTACCCAATCGCCGAATGCAGGCCAGCAGAGAGGTCTTCCCTGCTCCATTGGCGCCGGTCAGCAGCCACACACCTCGATCGGGGATAGAGAATCTCAAGCGCTGAATATTGCGCAAATTGCAGATTTCGATCGAGCCAGGCATCAGTTCCCCCCAAGCGATGGGTTCAAATCAAGAAAAGCATTACAACGGTAATCCTGACAAGCGCGGAAGAATAATCTGCATCGGTCCATGCAATCCAACGAGCAACGATCGAGGAACGCAATCAGATTCTCTAGCTATTTGGTTCGGTGCGCGTCGTTGACGCAAAGCTGCTTTGACTTCCGTGCTTTCCTTGCTCATCGAAGAACATTGCCACGCCATCGAGCGGTTCGTAACGCACGCTCTGGCCATCGGTAAGCTTCCAGTCGGCATCCCTTAGAAGCTGGTCGATATAGACGCGAGCAAACGCTTCATTTGCCACCCTTTGACGCCTTCCCAGCCTTTTCTTTCCCTATCCCGCCGCTCGCGGGCCGCAGGGAAAGTCGTTCAAATTCCTCCACGGACACGACCACCACGACACCGCGCCCGTGCTTTTCGATCCGCACAGGTTCTGTGCGCGCCGTGTCGATCATCAAGCCAAAGCCGTTCTTCGCTTCGCGCGCGGAGATGGTTTTCATCGTCGATTCCTGCGCAATCTCCCTGCATCATTTGGGACAAAATAGCTCTTTTTGACAAGCGGATGGGCGGCGACTTCGGGGTAGCTAAGCGTAGGGAGGTTGATGGCAAGATAAAGGCCGCACATTGCGCGGCAGTTGGGTGGCTGTTTTTCAATGGGTTAAGGGACGATTTCGCATCGTGCGGAGAATGGGAACAGTGCGACTCCCACTTCCCGCGTTCTTTCGATGCTTGATGTACGGTGCAATTTGCCATGACACGCTACGATGCACCGCGCCTTCCTTGCCCGAAGTCGCACCATTTTGAGTCTCGGGCCGAAGAGGTCTGGCATTCGAAGCCGCCCCATGATGGGTTACATGTAACCACGCTCGTGGAGGCACATCATGGTGGCTGTATCAAAGCCCAAGACGGTGCGCGCGAAGGTGCAGGAGCACCGCAAGCGGTTGCGCGCGCAGGAGCTGAGGCCGATCCAGATTTGGGTGCCGGACGTGCGCGCACCGTCCTTTCAGGCGCAGGCTCATCGCCAGTCACAGGCGGTCGTCGCCAGCGCCCACGCCCGTGAGGATCAAGCCTTCATCGACGCCGTGTCGGGTTGGGGCGACGAGTAAGGCGCGACGAGGTCTGGATCGTCTCAGGCGGCAAGGACGATGCGGGCAAGCCGCGCCCTGCCGTCATCGTGCAGGACGACAGTTTCGACGCCACCGACTCCATCACGATTTGCGCCTTCACCACCGACCCGACACCGCGCCGTTTTTCCGGCTCGTGGTGGAGCCGAATGAGCGTAATGGTCGGCGCTCGGCTTGCCGCCTGATAGCGGACAAGATCACCACCGTCCCCAAGGCGAAGCTGGGCGCGCAGATTGGCCGGCTCGATGACGAGGACATGGTGCGGCTCAACCAGGTCATGACCGTGTTCCTCGGCATGGCGGTGACGCCGAGGGGCGGAAGGGGGCGTCACAACGGTCGTAGCCGTGAGGTAGCCGACAAGGAAGTTCGCATCATGGGATCGAAATCTGAACTACTGCGCACCCTCGTCGCCGCCTCAGGCGGAAAATCGGCGTTCAGCCTTCTGTACTGAAATGGCGCACCCGATAGGATTCGAACCTATGACCTTCGCCTTCGGAGGGCGTATTTAAGAACTGCCATACTATGCCAGAGCCCGGCTTTGCTTGCCAAATTCCGGGCGTGACAAGACACCTGTCGCCAGTTTTCGCCCGAAATCCGCTGCTTCCCTGTAGCCCGGAAGTAGCCCGGCAGGAGTATTGGCGTGAAGTTGAAACTGACTTTGGCTGCGGTCAATGGGGCATCAGCCCAGCCGCTGCGATATACGATCTGGGACGTGCAGCTTCCAGGTTTTGGGGTGCGGGTGAACGCCGACGGCACCAAGACCTATGTCCTCAAATATCTGAAAGGCGCACGCCAGCGCTGGTTCACCATTGGCCGCCATGGAGCCCCTTGGACGGTAGAGCTGGCGCGGAAAGAAGCGATTCGCTTGCTGGGCCGTCTCCACGAAGGCATAGACCCAGCCGGGTTGAAGGCTGCTGAACGGTCATCCGCTATCAGGGTGAAGGAGCTTTGTGCCGACTATCTCGCGGCCGTGGATGAGGGCTTGCTCATTTCACGCCGTGGGCAGCCCAAGAAAGCCTCCACAATGGTCTCTGACAGGGGGCGGATTGCGCGGCACATCATTCCCTTGTTGGGCACCAAGCTGGTCGGAGAGGTCACAAGGCGGGACATTGAGGCGTTCCGCGATGCCGTTGCCGCTGGCAAGACGGCAGCCGAGCGGAAAACCGGAGGGCGTGGCCGGTCAATCGTGCGGGGCGGTAAGGGGGCCGCAACCCGCACCTTGGGATTGCTGGGCGGCATTTTTAGCTACGGCGTGAGCTTGGGAATCAGGGCCGATAACCCTGTCCATGGCGTGCGCCGATTCAAGGATCAGACAAAAGAGCGATTTCTTAGTCAGGAAGAGATTCAACGTCTTGCAAAGACATGTAGCCAAGCGCTGGAGGCCGGTCGCCTCTTCGAGGCTCATCATGCCGATTGGGAAATGCGCGGGCGTGTGGGGCCTGCCCCGGTGTGCTCAGAGGAAGCAGAAAATCCATATGCGATCGCAGCAATCAAGTTTTTGCTGCTGACCGGCATGCGCAAGAGCGAGGCGCTGACTTTGCGGTGGGCTTGGATTGACCATGAACGGAAAACGGTTCGGCTTCCTGACAGCAAGACCGGCCAGCGCACGATCCCCATTGGAGGTGCTGCCATCGGCCTTCTTGGGGAAATCCGCCGGCAAGAGGAAAATCCGTTTGTTTTTTGCGGACAAAGGCCTGGCTCTCACTTTGTGGGCCTGGGTAAGGTTTGGGAACGGGTCCGCGCACGCGCAAACTTGCCGGAGGTAAGGCTTCACGATCTGCGGCACACCTTCGCTTCGCATGGGGCCGCGGCAGGAATCAGCCTGTATGTGCTTGGCAAAATCATCGGACATAGCGATACGAAAATGACTGCGCGTTACGCACATATTTCTGATAACCCATTGATTTCAGGCGCAGATGTCATTTCGGCCACGTTGGCGGAGCTGCTTGTGGCGTAGCTTGGTGACCATTGGCGAGTTTTGGCTCCCGGGGTCGTGCGCTGATGATTCTAGGCAGTCAAAGACAAAGGTCTGCCTATGGAAAACCTTCTGGATGAACGCCAAGCCGCCCAACGCCTCCACCTCTCGGTGCGGACCTTGCAAAGGTTCCGCTCGGCTGGAAACGGTCCCCGTTATGTGAAGATCGGCCGTCTGGTGCGGTATCAGGCCGGGGCTGTTGAAGCCTATCTCGCAGCCTGCGTGCGGGCTTCTACGTCGGACCACGGTGCCGTCCAATGAACCGGCATCTCTCCGTAGCCGGAAATCCGAAATGGAAGCGCGGTCTTATCATTGGCCCGTCTGGGGCCCCTAAGGCCGTGCTTGCGAATGCCCTGCATGCCTTGCGCGATGCACCTGTGTTGGCACGTCGTCTCCATTACAATGAGATGACGAACACAGTCGAAGTATCCGGCGATCTTCCTTGGAGTAAGGCGGGCCCTGTCTTCAGGGTTTGGACTGACGCCGACGATTGTCTTTTTGCGGAATGGCTCCAGCGCCAAGGTATTAGTGTGAAGCCATCAGATGCAGCATTAGCGGCACAGACGATTGCGCTTGAGCTGCCTTATCACCCAGTCAGGGCGTATCTGAATGGCCTTCAGTGGGATGGCGTGCCACGTCTTCACAACTGGCTCTGTACTTATCTTAGTGTGCCGGACACGCAATATAGCCGTAGCGTCGGCAAGAAGTGGCTTCTCTCGGCGGTGGCGCGTGTGTACCTGCCGGGATGTAAGGCAGATGCAGTCCTGGTCTTGGAAGGGGCTCAGGGCCGGGGAAAATCTACGGCTCTTTCCATTTTGGCTGGGCCCTGGTTCACAGACCGGCTTTCTGACATTCGCAGCAAAGATGCAGCGGAGGAGCTGTGCGGCGTTTGGCTTGTCGAGATTGCCGAGTTGCATTCCCTCGCCAAGGCTGATGCGAATGCAATCAAGGCTTACCTCTCGCGTGCAACAGATCGCTATCGGCCGTCTTACGGTCGCCGCAGTGTTACTGTTCCAAGGCAATGCGTGTTTGCGGCAACGGTAAACCCTGACTCGGGCTATCTGAAGGACGCCACAGGTGGGCGGCGGTTTTGGCCTGTCGAGTGCGGCATGATTGACTTGCCGGCACTTCGGTTCGACCGTGACCAAATCTGGGCCGAAGCCTTGGCGGCGTATAAGCGTGGTGAAACCTGGTGGCTGGATGAGGACGGTGAATTGCTGGCGCAACATGAACAGGCCGACCGGTATCAAGGGGACGCCTGGTCGGAGAAGATTGCGGATTACGTAAGCAGCCGGACCGAGGTGACAGTTTCAGCGATTCTGGACGAGCTTGGGGTGAGTATGGCGCATCGGACGACTGCGCATTCAATTCGCGTCAGTCGCAGCCTGACAGCCCTTGGGTTCAAAAAGACCCGGACTAGTCGCGCTGGTTCTCGTCCTTGGGTTTACCGCCGCCAGATGTTCTCTTCTCAGTCCTAGGAGTCCTAGTGGTCTAGGGACCTTTCCCAAAACTGCTGCCATTAGATGTTGGAGCTTATGTTGAATATGCCCCTGACCAATAGGACCCCGCATCCCTTGGCGGGCTGGGAGACGCACTCAGTCAAAGAACGCTATGCTGAATGGCGCGTATTCCAGGCTTTCCTGGACGTTTACGACAGGACGTATCTCTGTGGCAGGCGCGAGGAAACCTATGTTGTTGAACTTCGCTGTCTCACCCTTCGGCTGCTAGCGGAAGACGTTCCGGCGTCTTGCTTGTCTGCACGTGTATTCGCAGCATGTATGGTGGGATTGGTCCGGCTGAGCCTGAACCTCGATATGGCCTCCCGGCCCGACTTCATAATTGGCCATTTTGCCAAGCTCGCGCGACAGACCCCATACTTGTTGGATGATGCGGTGGTTCATGCGTGGCGCGGCATGGAAATGCTTGCCATGCCTGGCCCAGGCGAATTTGACATCGAACAAGTCCAGGCCATGGCAAATGCTGCCGGCTCAAAGTTCTGCGCGAAAGTCCATTCCGACTACATGGGGCGTGGATGGAGGGTGGGCTGCTTGTTTCCTGCACTCAAAAGGGCTCACGCGTAACCGTCCCAAGTGCAGTTTTAGTCGCTATGCCGTCCTGCCAGAGCTCACCCTCACCGAAAATCTGAGATGTTGATACTTAACTTCCAGGGAAATTTGGCCCAAAAAGACTTCAGCGCCTCAGGGAAATGATTGCGGGTAGTATCACCGCAGGACTGGTAAAGCTGACGCTGCGATACTTTCTAGGCCGCGTCGCTCGTATCAAATACGGTACCGGTTATGGCTTATGACGCTTGGCGTCTTTTGGGCCGAGCATGCTCGCCATGTGGTTGGGTCTGACCGCTGCGTAATAGCTATCAGAAACCGGCTGTGCCCAAGGCGGCGTGTCATAGTGCAGATAATGCTCTGCATGGGGGTTGTCTGTTTTTAGCCCCTCTGCTTGTTCTTCAGTAATCTTTACGCCCCAGCCTTCCGGCTTGGTGGCGGCATGTTTGTAGGGCACCCAGCGCTTTCGGGGGTAGTCCCATACTTCTGTGGGATGCGTGACTGAGGGACCGCGGAATAAGAGGCCTTCCGATTCGATTAATACGAAATCTGGCATGTCTGTCCTCCGTTGCGACTTAGCACCTGTCCATCAAGTCATCGATCTTAGTAGCCTTGATATAGTGTGCGGGATTAGAGCCTGTCGCTAGGGCTTTAAAGTGAGCTTCACCACACGCGATTTTCGCGGCTTCCTGATCGCGTAAATCATCTACAAACAGACTACCCTTGGTCTCGACCACGAAATACAAACGTTCGTTGCCGTTGACTTCAACCAACACAGCCCAATCTGGATTGTACGTGCCGAGCGGCGTCGGCACTTTAAACCATCCCGGCAGCTTGGCGTAGACCTTAACCGCCTCGTTCTTCTCAAGCTGCTCGGCGAAAGTGCGTTCGACCCCGCCGGAATCGTAAACTACATGCTCGAAGACTGACTTCTGTGCGTCTTTCAGCATATTGCGCAGGTATCCAGTCAGCTCTTCCTGTTGGAACAGCTCTTGTGCGTAATACTGATCGTCGCCGATCCGCTGATATTTGATGCCGTCGACAACAGCCAGCCTCTTGGTCCTGTTTATCACCTCGCCAGCGACTTCGATGAAGGCCTGCGGGTTGCGCTTGAAGTCCGTCAGTCGGCCGCACTCGGTCAGAATACGGACCAGGCTTTTTCGCGTGAGCTGCGTCCGGTCCTGGAGATCGGTGAGAATATCCGGCAGTGTGATGTCGCCTTCCTCAATCGTGACAATTGTCCCGCTGTCCTTGCTTCGTTCCTTGGCATGAACGCCGCCCTGACCAATGGACAGGTCTGCTTTTCTGATCCGTACCCGTGCCTTGGATACGGGTGGGCCGTTGGCAATAGCCTTCGCGCAATCCGCCAGCAATTTCTCGTTGTCGAAATGAACGCGGTAGGTCGTCTTGTGCTTGATGCGGTCCCATAGCGCCTGAAATTCAGCGCTTTCCAGAATGGCCTGCCGCGTTTTGACGACGACGCGCTCGTCGGCGTTCTTGATGTCGAGCTTTCCCGCTATTTTCTTCAGAACTTCACGCACCGACGCCAGATGCGGCGCTAGCGCCGGCGGCAAGGCGAATGAGCCATCCTTCAGCGCCGTGCGCAAGGCGTCCTGCACCTTGCCCTTGGCGTCTACGAACCCCTGGGATTTCAAGTGATCGAAGATGGCTGCCGACTCATCGAAGCCGAGCATGCCGGTCGATCCGTCCGCCTTGGCGATGGGGATGGCGGCGAACTGGTGTTTCTCGACGATGCCGAACTTGATGCCCGTGTCCTTCTCGATTTCCTTTTGCAGGTTCTCGGCGAATTCTTCGTAGCTTTCGGTGGCGATGACGGTCAGCGTGTTGATGTCGAAGCCGCGCAGGCGCTCACCCTTCTGGTTGACGCAAAGCCGCAGGCCGCGGCCGATTGTCTGCCGGCGCTCGCGCTCCGTGCCGATCTCGCGCAGCGCGCAGATCTGGAAGACGTTGGGATTGTCCCAGCCCTCTTTCAGGGCCGAGTGGGAGAAGATGAACTTGAGCTTCGTCTCGAAGCTAAGCAGCTTCTCCTTGTCCTTCATGATCAGGCTGTAGGCTCGTTCGGCGTTATCGCGCGCCGATTGATTGTTCTCCGCGGTGTCGGTCCAGCGCCGCGCCTTATCGATCGAGAAATAGCCGTCATGGACCTCCTCGGCCTCCGAGGTCAGATCGACTTCCTTGAACAGGCTCACAAACTCGGGGAACTTCGCCGCGCGGCGGTATTCTTCCTCGAACATCCGCGCATATTTGCCCTTCACGGGGTTTCCGTCGGCGTCATAGGCGCGGTAATGCTCGACGGCGTCGATGAAGAACAGGCTGAGCACTTTGACGCCTAGAGGCGCGAGGCGCGTTTCCTTCACCAGATGCTCGTGGATCGTGCGGCGGATCATCAAGCGCTTGAGCGCATCCGCATCGACATCGCCGACCGCCTGGCCGGGCTGGAGGAAGGCTTCGCTGCCGGGCAGCTTCACTTCGAGAAGCTGGTTGTCGCGTCCGGCGCGGATTTCGCCGATCCGGCAATCGGCGTAGATGGCGCGCTTCGTCAGTTCCTCCAGATTGTCGCCGTCCTGAACGACCGCCTCTTTGCGGCGGACCTGCTTGCCTTCCAGCACGTCGATCTCAACGCGCGCGGTTATCGGCCCCTTGCCGTTGCTCGCGGAAACGAACTTCACATAGGCCTTGTTGTGGCCGCCCTCGACTTCGAGCGACGCCACTTCGATCTGCTTGACCAGCTTGCGCTCATAGGCGTCGACCGCATCTAGGCGGAACACCATGTGGTGCTTGTCGACGTGGGTCGCTGAATAGCGCAGCGTGCAGAGCGGGTTCATCTCACCCAGCGCGTTTTTGCCCGCGCCGGAAAGACCGCCATCGACGCTTTGCGGCTCATCGACGATCAGGATCGGTTTGGTGGCGCGGATCAGGTCGATAGGCCGTTCGCCCCCGGTCTTCTCGCTGTCCTTATAGAGGTTGTTGACGTCCTTCTTGTTGATCGCGCCGACCGTCACCACCATAATCTGGATGTTGGCGCTGGTGGCGAAGTTCCGCACCTGGCCGAGCTTGCCGGAATCGTAGAGGAAATAGTCGAAGGGCTGGCCGGAATAGAGCCCCTTGAAATGCTCCTCGGTGATTTGCAGCGTCTTGTGGACGCCTTCCTTGATCGCGACCGAGGGCACCACGATCACGAATTTGGTGAAGCCATAGAGCTTGTTCAGCTCGAAGATCGTCCGCAGATAGACATAGGTTTTGCCGGTGCCGGTCTCCATCTCGACGGTGAAATCGCCGGAGGTCAGGCCGGTTGACGGCGCGAGGCCGCCGCGAAGCTGAATGTCCGTCAGGTTGGCGACGATCTCGTCATCGAGCAGGGTCAGCCGGTTGCCGATGCCGAGTTCGCTTTCGACCAGGCCAAGCGTGCCCTGAATGCCGCCGGCGCTTTGCCGTGTCACGGTGAATTCGGTGCGGTTGATCTCCTGGCCGCGAAACAGGTCGGCGACGGCCGCAATGGCGAGCTTTTGGTAATCGAGATCGGGTTCGAAATGGAGCTTCATCACAGGCTCCGCACGTCGGAAATGCCGTTCTGATTCAGGATCGCCGCCATGTTGGTCTTGGCGATGTCGTCGGCGAAACCGGAATCCTTGAACACGACCCGCGTATCGACGGCGGGCGCCAGTGCCGCGCGCCACGCGACGATGCCCGACGCCAGAGGTTCGATCACGTCCTTGGTCAGGCCGTCGGCAAGGCAGGCGATCAGAGCACCGCCGCCAATGGAATGGACGGTCTTGCCCGCAATGATCTTGGTCTCGATAGGTACGCAGAGATCGAGGCCGAGCTTGAGCAATATCTCATAGAGCACGTCCTGCTCCGTACGGCCCTGTACGAGGTGTTCGGCGTTTTTCAGCAGGCTGTTTTCGAGATCGGCGGCGTCCGGTTCCCACGCGCGGATGTTCGATGCGGCAAGCTTATAAACGCGAAATCCTGCGTCTCCATCAAACAACGGGCTATCAGCCTTGACCTTCTCGGTGGCGCGCCGAAGCCGCTCTTTCGTGAGCTCCGCTATGTTAAGGGGCTTGCCCATCTTCTCCAGATAGGCCGCTGCCGCTCCCTGGTCTCGATCATCCTTCTCAAGCCGTTGAGGCAACTGAACTACTACGTATCGGCGGTTTCCTCCGTCGGCAGCGTTCTGCGCAAGTACGGCATGCCCAGTCGTTCCAGAACCCGCAAAGAAGTCTAGGACGATATCTGTCCCAGATGTGATCTGCTCAGCAAACAACCGCACCAAGCTGGTTGGCTTCGGAAAAAGAAACGGGAAGCTTCCCATCAACTGGTTCACTTCGCGCGTACCGTCTGCCGTGCTGAATCCTGTCACGACAGATGACAGATTCTTGAAGAGGCTCCTCATTTCGTTAAGAAACAGCTTGTGCCTGGGCCGACCTTCACGGCCAGAAGGAAAGAGAATGCGACCTTCGGAGATCTTCTGCGACATGGTAGACGGCTCAAACCGCCATCCCTTTGGCGGACAGCCATAGTTTGTTCCAGTCGCAGGGTCGATCAGATCATAGTGCAGATTCGGTCGTGCTTCCGGTCCGGCGAGGCCAGTCAGGTCGGCGCTCCTCCAAGGACCACGTTCGTCATTGTCTGGGTTCGCAAACTTGTCGACGTCTTTTTCGGCCCCACGAAAGGCTACGCCGTCAACTCGCGAATAGCAGATCACGTATTCATGGTCCGTCGAAACGCCTGATTTTGCCCTCGTGTCCTCGCTAATGCGCGATTTCCAGACTATTTGGGCGACGAAGTTTTCTTCACCGAAAATCTCGTCACAAAGACGCCGAAGATTCATTGCCTCCGCATCATCGATACTAATGGCGATGATTCCCTCTTCGCTCATGAGGTTCCGCGCTAGCTTTAAGCGCGGATACATCATGTTCAGCCAGTCAGTATGAAAACGACCAGAGGCCTCAGTATTAGAACTTATCTTTCTACCACCCTCAATTTGACCTGTTAGCTCAAGATAATTCTTGACGCTCTCACTGAAGTCGTCGGGATAGACGAAATCCTTACCCGTGTTGTAGGGCGGGTCGATATAAATAAGCTTCACTTTACCGGCGTAACTCTTCTGCAATAGCTTCAGAACTTCGAGGTTGTCGCCCTCGATCATCAGGTTCTGCGTCGTGTCCCAATCGACGCTCTCTTCCGGGCAGGGCAACAGCGTGCCGGTCGAAGGCGTCAGCGCAATCTGCCGCGCGCGGCGCTTGCCGTGCCAGTTCAGCCCGTATTTCTCGTCGCGCTCGTCCACCGCGTCGCCGAGCAGCCCCTTCAGGACCTCGAAGTTGATTTTGCCTTCGGTGAAGGCGTCCGGGAACAGCGCCTTCAATGCCTCGACATTGCCGGCGACAATGTCGGCGCTCTTCGATTCCGCGTCGTTCGGGCCAATCGGAGGAATGGTGGTCATCGCAATAGCTGTCCGTTCTCAGAGATGTTGTTTTTGAGCCGCCAGCGCCTGTTCAAGGCGCTGGATCTCGATGTTCAGATCGACGCGGCGGTTGAGTTGCTTCTCGCGGGTTGCCTTCGCCCGCAACCCGGCAATATCGCGCGCAAGCTGTGCGTGGCTTTCGAGCGCGGCACGACGGCGCTCAATGGTTTGCGCGTCGTCGTTCGCCACATAGGCCCCCGACAGCCGCGCCGCCGCCAATGCCTCGATGCGCGCCAGCCAGCCGTCATAGACCGCCGACAGATCGCGTGAAGGCTGGTTACTCAGCGGCAGACTGTTCATGAAGGCGCGCTCCATATCCGGTGGCACGAGGGGGGCAAGGACGTCCACCGCGACGACGCGCTCCACCACGACTTTGCCACCCTCGTTCTGAGCGGCGCGTTTTGGTGCGACAGACATGGCGACGCCGCCGGGATCTGCGGTTATGAGTACCACCGGATAGGGAATGGCGCGGTGGATCAGCTCTGTCAGCCGCGCAATGCGCGCTCCCGCGCGAAAAATCGAGCCGATGACGGCGATCTCCAAATAGTTCCGGGCCGCGTCCGCAAAAGCCGGAATGGCGACGGTGTTGGGCTTAAGCGCGGCCATCCACTGAATTTCTTCAACGCCGCTCTGGATCGCGCGCTTGTCAGCAGCCGTGGGTGCACCCTGTTCGACGAGAATCTTCTTGGGTACGCGCGCATCTACCCGCGCGCCTGGCGGAAGTTCGAGAGCCGACACTATTGCGTTGATCGCCGCCATGTCCGTCATGACGCGCTCTCCGCCGATGGGGCCAGCGCGACCAAAAAGGCCACCACCTCGAAATCGTTGATCCCGGCAAACTCGCCCTTCATCGCGTGCGTGCCGCCCATCTGAAACAGGCTGGCCACGGCGCGTTCCTCGCGCTTGCCGACCAAACTGCCGATCGCCCGCGCCAGCAGCTTGCGATAAGGCTCCATATCGCGGCCCGACCGCGTCGCTGTGTCGAACCGCGCGCAAGCCGACGGATCGGGCGCATCCTGATCGAGACTGAGCTTTTTCAGCCGGTCGAGCACCTGCTTGGCCTGCGTGTATGGGAGCAGAACTTCGCCGTCGTCGCCGACATGGACGACATAATGCGGTGCCAGCGGATAATCCGGCTCCGCGACCGCGGCCTCGCCAACAGCGCGCAGGCAGAAGATGACACCGGGCGGGATGGGGTTTTCCCCTTCCGCGGGCGCCTCGGTGACAGCATAGGTTCCGAGCGGCAGGGCGTCGAGACGATCCCGGTTGGTGCGCAGATAGCCCGAGAGGTCAATGCGAAAATCATTGAGCGTAAGATCAGCGATGGATACACCGTTCGATAGATCCTCCAGGTCAATGACTGCGTCCTGCAACTTCTGAAGCTGGGCGCGGCGGTATTCGAGATCGTTCATTTCATTGCCGGCCTGGAACTCGATGACGTTTTCTTCGCCGGTCGCCGACACGTCGAGCAGCATCATGCGCCCGCTGACACGCGATTCGAGATCGAGATATTCATCCAGCTCCATGTTGGGCCAGAAGTTCACGAGTTGGATTTTCGTATTGCGCGAACCGATACGGTCCACGCGCCCGAAGCGCTGAATGATCCTGACCGGATTCCAATGAATGTCGTAGTTGATCAGGAAGTCACAGTCCTGAAGGTTCTGACCTTCGGAAATGCAATCTGTCGCGATCAGAAGGTCTATTTCGCCCTCTACGGCGAGTTCCGCGGGGCGTTCCTTGGAAAGAGGTGAGAATGCACTCAAGATACCGCTCATGTCGCCGCGGACGCCGGCCATCGTAGTGCGGTTAGATCCCGTGCCGCTGACAACGGCGCAATGAATGCCCAGTGTATCGCGCGCCCAGTCGGTGAGGTTTCGATAAAGATAGTCTGCGGTGTCGGCAAAGGCTGTGAACAGCAGAACCTTGTGGTTGTCCGGGTTTATCGGTGTGCGAACCTTATGAGCGATGGTGCGCTTAAGCTCCGCCAGCTTCGCGTCGCGATCTGGCGCCACTAGGCGCGCGGCAGACAGCAGCGCGCCGAGGCGGTCGCGGTCTTCGGCAAGGTCCTGCCGCCAGCGGACGCGATCAACATCTTGCAGGAGCACCTTTACCTTGCGACCGACTAGAAGAGGCTCGAACGCTGAATCATCGACATCAATGTCGTCGATGGGTACTTCTTCGATAGAGTCGTCATGGGCGTCGATCTTGGCGAGCAAAGATTCTACGTCACGGAGCTGGCGCTCTATGGTTAGCGCGAATGATGCAACCGAGCTTTCCATCCGCTTGAGGATGTTCACCCTAAGCAGATGAATGAGACTTTCCTCGCGGTCCACTTGCCGGAAGAAACTCTCGCCGCCGCGAATTTTGGTGCTGTATTTATCATCGTAAGCGGCCTGCTTGTGTGGCAAAACATAGCGAAGAGGCGCATAGGCACCGAGGTTAAGCCGGCGAATTTCGCTGTTGATCTCACCGATGAGGGGGAACGCACCCGCAAGATCGACGTCGGCCTTAATGTTCAGCGGCGGTAGCCGGTCCGGAAACTGGCCAGTTTCAGAAGTACCATAGTATCGCTGCACATGCTTACGAGATCGAGCGATAGTCAGCATATCGAGTAATTTGAAATAGTCGAAACCGAGCATATCCATCAGGCGGGCAGGCCGGCGCTCCACCTCGGGCAGCTCAAGCCAGCGATTGAATTGCCCCTGGGCCTTGCGAATCGTTGCATCGATGCTGGAAACGCCATGGCTTGCCAGCGCGACATCATTGCCCTCAGTGACGAAGGCAATCTGGTTTTTCAGGTCCGAGAGTCGGTTATTGACCGGCGTCGCCGAAAGCATCAGCACCTTAGTTTTCACGCCGGATTGTATGATCCGCTTCATCAAATAGTCGTAGCGGGTATCCCTATCCTTGTGAGTCGGCTTGTTTCGAAAGTTGTGCGATTCGTCGATTACGACGAGATCGTAATTGCCCCAGTTGACGTGACTGAGGTCGATGTCCCCGGACAGTCCGCCTTCGCGTGAAAGATCTGTGTGATTCAGAACATCATAATGCAGTCGGTCACGCGCGAGCACGTTACGGTTATCATTCGACTTGTAGAGCGTCCAATTATCGCGCAACCGCTTAGGGCATAGCACCAAAACGCGGTCATTCCGCAACTCATAGTATTTTATGACGGCGAGCGCCTCGAAGGTTTTGCCGAGGCCGACACTGTCGGCGATTATGCAACCGCCAATACGCTCCAACTTGTCGATGGCGCCGGTTACGCCGTCGCGCTGAAAGCGGAACAGCTTTTTCCAGACGACGGTGTCACGAATACCGGTAGCAGATTTTATGATCCGCTCTTCGTCCAGCTCATCACCCAGATTCTTGAACGTCTGGTATAGCATTTGGAAATAGACAAGCGAGGGAGCCCGTTGCGAAGCCATGTCTTCTAGAGCGGCGAGGATATCATCCTTAGCGTCCTGTTCGGCGGATAGGTCACTCCAGTTTGACTGGAACCATTCTCCATAACTAGCAGCTTCCGCATCAACGTTGGTCGCCTGAACCAGGCCCAGTGGCCCCCCAGGCGTTATCCCGAGCCCTTCAGTTGTAAACGTACACGAGCCCATCATGGCTCGGGGTAACGACGGATTTCCGCGAACAAAAATCAACGACTGAGGCGGTGCTTTGCGCGCGCTACGGATGTTCGCTTTCTTGGCAATCCAATCGGCAGCGCTTCTTGCCAGCCACCGCCCCTGCAACCTACCCCTGAAGGCAATATCGGCATCACTTCCAAGCAGCGATGAAACAATCAAACTGCGATCGCCAAGCACCAGTCGGCACTGATCGGCGCGCTCAAGGGCATCCCTGAGCTCGGCAAAGGCTAAAAGCGAGAAAGTTGGAGATACGAGATCGACGCTAGCGCCTGGCGTTATCCAGTCACGCAGATGATCGAGCGCGCGATCGGTTCCGCTGTTTCGGAGGAGCTTCATTCGCTGCCATCCCACCGTTTGCGCGGTGGCGGCGATATGGGAGACTCGCTCGGGGAAGATTCGATAAATTGTCGAATGGCCTGACGGATTGCCCCCGTACCCGATGCATCGCGAAGCTCTTGCGGATCGAATGGCCGCTCCGCCAGTGCCGAAATGGCTTCCTCGATTTCGACCGCGTTCATGTCAACCCAGCACCCACGATAAACTATGACCGTCTGATCGCACCCCGAATGCTATAGAGCGGACAGGGCCTCCCGTTAAACGGGTGCGATGTGTCCATATTCATCCAGCGGTGGTGAGGTCTTGGGGCCATTTGAGCCCCGGTTGGCGCGCCGATGCAACGGGTTAGTTAGGGGGCTCCTCGGGCGGATTGCTTGGCGAAAGGGACCGTTCGGCACCACGATCGCTTATCAGGATTTAGGCGGCTTGTAGCCGGGCTGTAGCCCGCGTTATCCTGCTTGCTGAAAACTGGCGCACCCGGCAGGATTCGAACCTGCGACCTTCGCCTTCGGAGGGCGACACTCTATCCAGCTGAGCTACGGGTGCAGCGCAGCGGGGGTATAGCCCAGCCGCCGCAAAAGCTAAAGCGCGGCCTTACAGCCCCGCCAGCGCCGCCCCGACACAGGCCTGGGCATGGCCCCAGACCGCCTGTTTCCAGCCGGGCGTGTCCCCGTAAAAGGCGTCGCGCATCCGCCGTTCGATCTCGGCGGCCCCGCTGGCATCGGGAGCGAACTGATCCTGCCAGTTGGCCAGCCGGAGGGCCTCGAACATGGCGGGCAGGGGCACGGTGCCCACTTCCAGCGTGGCGCAGGTGATCTCCGCGCGGGGCAGCATCCGTTCCAGCCCCTGTTCCAGCGTGCCGGTCAGCGGCGTGGACAGCGACTCGCCCGTCGTGGCGGCGCGAATACTGTCTCCCCAGATCGCCAGGGCGCGGGCATGGGCGGGCGTGCCGGGGGCGGCCTCCACGATGATCTCGCCCGTGCCGGGGGCGCCCAGCCCGGTATGGAAATCCACCGCCACCAGCTTTTCGACCCGGGACAGGTCTTCGGTCAGCACCGCCCGCAGTGCCTGGGCCGACCAGCTTTCGCGCGCCCCGCCATAGAACAGACCCTTGGGATGGTGGTACTGCCCGGCGCTGATCGTCTGCTGCCAAGCCCGGTCGCCATACCGCCGCCGCCAGTCCTCCAGCACCGCATCGGCCCTGGCCCAGGCGTCGTCCGTCCTGTCGCGCGGGGCGATGGCCTCGGCCAGTGCGTCATAGCCGGGATTGGCGGGCGGATCGGCGTGGTCCACAAAGTTGCGGTTGATGTCCACATTGTCCTCGTTGACCCGCCGGTTCCAGGCAAAGCCGAAGGGGTTGAGGGCGTGGACCATCACCAGCCGCGCATCCGGCGGCGGCGCGATGCCGCCGCGCATCAGTCCGGTCATGACGCCTGAGCCGAAATAGCCTTCCACACCATGCGTGCCGCAGATCAGCAGCAGCGCCTTTGTGGCGTGGCGCGGGCCCATCGCGGCGGTGTCCAGGAACAGCGGCTTGCCGTCCGGCCCCTTGGCGGCGGGATGGACGCGGGCGATCACGTCCACGCCACGCGCCTCGCAGGCGGCGATGAAGGCGCGGCGCGCACCGCGATAATCCTGCGGAAAATGGCTTTCAGGCGTGGCGGACATCGTCCTAGTCTAGAGTCCAATCCGGCGGAAACCCAGTTTCGGAATAGTCATGTCGGCCTTCGGCCCCCTGCAGGACCTGCGCGAACGCCCCATCGGTAGTCAGGACGCCGCGCGCGCCGCGCGCCGGGACTTTCGCAGCCGCATTCCCATCAGGCGCGACAATGCCCTGTATGGCGAAGCGGTGGTGGAGGCGCGCGCCGCCGGACTGGCGGGCGCGAACTTTTATGCGA
>Ga0182737_1001879_pt1 | contig 19004 bp, 18 predicted proteins | sample eDN5th30CBELigOP_FD_128878 | JGI IMG/M metagenome (GOLD analysis project Ga0182737, IMG submission 128878) | Enriched Organic Plus compost microbial communities from Emeryville, California, USA - eDNA 5th pass 30_C BE-Lig OP (version 2) (version 2) ...
TACCAGCGCGCTATGTGAGCGGATACCTGCTGACGTTGCCACCGCCAGGGATGCCTCGGCTGGTCGGCGCCGACGCTTCACATGCGTGGGTCAGCGTGTTCTGCCCGGAGATTGGTTGGGTCGACATTGATCCGACCAACAACCAGATTCCGACGCTCCACCACATTACGCTCGGGTGGGGACGGGACTATTCGGACGTCAGCCCGGTGAAGGGAGTGATCACCGGGGGCGGCTCGCACGCAGTGCGGGTGTCGGTCGACGTCACGCCGCTCGAGCCGCTGCCGGAACCGGTCGAGGGGGAGCCGAGCGCGGCCGACGTTCGGCCTTAATCTCGCGTCGGAAGGCGTGTTTAGGTAGATTCGGGGGCCGCGCCCCCTTCAGTGGGCTCGCCCGCCGGTTGTTCCGCAGCAGGTTGGTTGTTGCCAGCCGTTTTCTTTACGCGCCACGACGGTTTGCGCTGCCGGGCCTTCGGGTGATGCTGGGCAAGCGACGTCGGGGCGTCGCGGAGGATACCGCCGGGGATGCGGTCGATCAGTTCCACCTTCGACGCCCGCAGCTTTCCCGGTTCGTCTCCTTCCTTGCGCGGTTCGATCTCGTATTTCACCGGCTGATCGGGGCCGATGCGATTGAAGGCGTTGTCGACGACTACCGTCGCGTGAAAGTAGACGTCCGAACCGCGGTCCTGCTGAATGAAACCAAAACCTCGATCAAACGCGAGCTTGCGAACGATACCGTAACGCATAGAAGGAACAATCGCGGAAGGAAAGATTGGGCAAACCTGCCCGATTTACAAGCAAATCCAGCGCCCAGGAAACAGGCTCGGGGAACGATTTTGCTTAGGCTGCAAATCGCTTGATGACGATTGCGCTCGCCTGGCCTTGGGGCGTGACGTTCACGCTGATGAAGTTGTCCCCCGCAGGATCGCCAGCCTGGGCGATGTGCACCGGGCACTGCGGATCGGGGGTTTCGTAGTTCAAAGTGGTAAACAACCGCCCCTCGCGCGCGGCGAGCAAGCTGGCGGCGGCTTCGACGAGGCCGCCGGCCGCGCCGAGATTGCCAAAATAGCTCTTGGCGGCGACGACCGGGAGGGGCTGCTTTCGGCTGCCGAACACCTCGTGGATCGCCTGGGCTTCCTGCATGTCCGCGCTGCGGGTGCTCAGGCCGTGGGCGTGCAGATGGCCGACCTCGTCGGGCCTTAGCCCGGCGGTCTGAAGCGCTTGCTTCAGGACATTGCGCACGGCGGTTTGCACGACGCCCGCGCCGCTCTTGTCGGCCACCGCCGACGAGCCGTAGCCGATCACTTCGCCGAGGATCGTTGCGCCGCGCTTCTGGGCCGTTTCCAGCTCTTCGAGGATCATTGCCCCGGCGCCTTCGCCGAGTACCAGGCCGTTGCGATCGGCGTCGAACGGACGGCTCAGCCGAGCGGGGTCCGAACCCTGGGCGATTTCTTCCTGCAGCACAACGTGGATCGTGCGGGCCGAATGCACCCGGGTGCCCGTCGCGCCGGCGATCATCTGGTCGGCGTGGCCGCGGAGGATCGTGTGATACGCTTCGGCGAGCGCCAGATTGGAAGACGCTTCGCGCACGGTGAGGGAGTTGTTCGGTCCGTGCAGATCGTTGAAGATCGCGACGTGGCTGGCCGGCAGGTTGGGCAAGTACTTGAGCAGCCAAAGCGGCTCGACCGCTGGCAGCCCTTTTTCGGCCCAGCGGCTAAACTGGAACTTGCCGTTCTCATCGAGGCAGTTGCGAATGCCCGTGATGAACTCCTGCGGCAAGGTCAGCATGTAGTCCGACCCGTACAGCACGCCAAAACGGTCGCGGTCGACCTCGTCCATCTTCAGGCCGGCGTTCGAGAGCGCAAGCTGGGCGACGGCGACGCCCATTTGAATCTCGCGGCACATGACCTTGAGATTCTTCTTGATGTTGCGCGCAAGCGTCTTTTCGAGCGGGCCGAAGTCGTCGATCGCGCCGGTAAACTCCCGGGCTTCGGCGCCGAACTTGGTTGGCAGGCCACCGGGATTGATGGTTGTCAGCGGGCCCACGCCGCTCTTGCCTTCGGCCAGCGCTGCAGCCAGCTTTTCCGCCGAGTTTCCGAGCGGGGTAATCAGGCCGAGGCCGGTAATGACGACGCGACGTGACATGCAACAACCAAATTCGTGAGCAAGTTACGGCCTGACGGCGGGTTGCGCCGGTCAGGAACGAACTGGTATTCTAAGTAGGTTCCGGATTGGCGTCGAGGTTGGCTAGGCAAGCTCGAACGATTGCCGCTAGCCTGACGATTAGAAAAATTCGTACGGATGGGGTAAATCGCGACGAAAAATGCCGCCTTGCGGTGGGCCGCGACCAGCAGCATGTCGCGATTTCGCGGTCACTGTTGCCGCGGCTGACTAATCGTCGACCGCGGGCGCTCGGTTCCATCAACAAACAAGCCGAGAGGCGGACAAACGGTGTCCAACTCTCGGCTGTTACGGCAAATAGGAAAATTGTGAGCGGCCCGAGCTGCGACTAGTAGTCGAGCTTTTCCTGCTTCAGGAAGTCGTTCACCGACTTCGGCTCTTTGTATTCCGGTTCGCTGCTGCCCCACGACGGAAGTAGCGACCAGCTTTTCCCCTCCTCCTTCTTGGTGGAGGCGGTGGAAAACGGGTTGAACGAGCCGGTGGGGCTCGGTTCGTGGCGGCTTTGCGACTTCGAATCGTCCGCCCACGGGTTGAGGGCGTTGGTCATTTTGCTCCAGGTCGAGGGACCGCTGGAGCGTTTCTTGGTGGTCGACGTGCCCCACTTCGGCAGCAGGCTGAAGCCCGAGCCGCTGTCGCTGACGCGGGTGCTCGTGGGGACTTTCGACTTCTTCGCGAACGGGTTCAGGTTCGGCATGCTCCAACCTTCCGCCGAAGCGGTGGAGCACACCAAAAGGCCGGCTGCGAGCACGGCCACATGGGGAACTCGAGTGAATCGCTTAAGTGTCATGGTGAAGCTCCTTCCTGGAACGTCGCCCGTCCTGCTTGACGCAAAGGGCGGAACGCAGCGGGCGGACTTTCGCAGAAAGCCGCCTTTCAGAAAAGAGCGAATTGCACGGCTGCGGCGCTCGATTTGCCGTGTGGAAACGCTGCGAAGCGAGTGAAGCCAGCAAGCCGCGGCTAGCCGCGCACTTGCTGCTCGAGCGTTTCGACGCGGTCGCGCAGCCGGGCGAACTCGGCCCGCAGCTCCGCGAGCTCGACCGATAGCTCCGCCAGCATGTCGGCCGTCACGCCACTTGGGGCAGGGGCCGGTTGCGGTGGCGGCGCTGGAGCGGAGCCGGGAGCTTGGGCCGACGATGGTGCTTGCGCGGCGGACTGGCGCACTGGAGGCTCGTCGTCATCGTCGCTGTCAGAGCTGGGGGGCGGCGTGCGGCCGGCGTATTCGGCTCGCAGTTCGACCAACTCGCGCTCTTTGTAGAGATTGTGCGAAACGACCTGCCCGCGGCCGGGGGGCGTAAGCTCGATCATCAGCTCCTTTTTGAGCAGGCTATTGACGATCAGCTTGAGCGCGCCTTGGTCGGGAATCGGGTCCATGCGAGAAGCCCGGCTGCGGAGATCGCCGAGCGTCTGTGCGCCCCGGAGGAGCAGTTCCGTCATGACGGCCGACTCCGCTTTGTCGACGCCGAGCCAGTCGTAGAAGTGGTGACGGTACTTGGCGACGCGTCCGCTCCCTTGCACTTCGGTGACGGCGCCCATACTGCGCAGCTCGTCGAGCACTTGCTCGACGTCGTCCTGCGTGAGCGACATCTGGGGCTCGCGATTGCTCTTCTGATTGCAGCCAGCGACGATGGCGTTCACCGTCATTGGATAGGCGTCGGGCGTGGTCTTGGCCTTTTCCACCAGCACGCCGAGGACGCGCCGCTGGCGCGAATTGAGCGGCCGCCATTTGCGTTCCGGTTGTTCGGCAGCGGATTCGGTGGTTTCGGTCATGGGCCTGATCCTCGAGTGTATGTGGTGCAGAGCGGCAATTTATGTTGCATTCCCCTTGCCAGCAATGACCCGCGCAGCGTTCCCGCAGCCGACCGGCGGTGCTACAACTTAGTTGGAAGGATTCAGTTTCACCTCTCATGCTTGCGAGGCGCGATCATGTCGAACGACCAACCCCTTGCCGGAATGCGCGTCTTGACGTTCGTCGGCGATATCTACGAAGACCTGGAGCTTTGGTATCCGAAGCTGCGACTGATCGAGGCGGGGGCGGAAGTCGTCGTCGCCGGCGAGCGAGCCAACCAGAAGTATGCTGGCAAGAACGGGTACCCATGCGTTTCGGACGCGGCGATCGCCGAGATGCGCGCCTCGGACTTCGACGGCCTCGTCGTGCCCGGCGGTTTCATGCCCGACAAGCTCCGCCGCGATCCCGACGTGCTGCAACTTGTGCGCGATTTCGTCGATGAAGGCAAACTGGTGGCGGCGATTTGCCACGGCGGCTGGATTCCGATTTCCGCGGGCGTGTATCGCGGCGTGCGCGTGACGGGCTCGCTCGGCATCAAAGACGACTTAGTCAACGCGGGAGCCATTTGGGTCGACGCGCCCGTGGTGATCCACGGCGTTCATGTAACGAGCCGAAAACCGGATGATTTGCCCGACTTCTGCCGCGGCATTTTGCAGGTGCTGGGAAAGCAGCCGAAGCGGTAGGACAACTAAGCAAAAAGCGGGCGGCAAAACAACGGGGGCGAAAGTGAGGCTGTTCATGTGCGACGCCATTCGTAGTGGAATGACCTTTCTGGCGGTGAGCTTTGGGGGCGCCCTGCTATGGGGCTTGCTGTTCAACGTCGTGGCCGCCGAGGATCCGGCTCGTACTACGGGGCGGAAGTCGGAAGGAGTGGCTGGAGCTGAGATTAACCATGTAGAGCGATTCGCGAGTGTTACCGCGTTCGTGAAGCTTCTCGGCGAATCGAAAGACGTTCGTCTCTACGTTGGAGTGCGGCGACTCGAAGTGGGGGAACGGGAAGGAGATAACTATAAGGGCAAGGAAGTCGTTGACCGCAAGGGGTTCAAGTTCCTGGCTCAGCCCCGTTCAGTGTCTGGCGACCGTCTTCGCATACTGAACAAATCACTGACCGGCGCGGACGTGTTCGCTCCTTTTGCCGGGCCGAAATTCTGCGGTGGGTTCCATCCCGACTACCTGCTGGAGTGGAAACGCGGAGGCAAACACTACCAGGCATTGTTTTGCTTCGGCTGTCACGAAATACGATGGTTTGAAGCGGACGACTACGAAGTGTGGTGCGACATGACCGAGTCGGGCGCAAAGACTCTCAAAGAGACGCTTCGTCAAGTGGCGGAACTCAAGGCGGACGAGTAACGCAACCGGTGGCGGGATGGTTTTTCGGCGAAGCGATTCAGCCGGTAGCTTGGGAGTCTCGGCAGTGCTCTGACGCCAATCTGCGTCGCCGAATCGGCCCCTTGTGGCACTGCAGCGACGGATTGCATTGAGCTCCGCAGGGGGCTCCGCTCGGTTCACATGCCCCGCCCAATTGCCCGGCAGTGGCAGGGGCCAAACACGCAGTTCTACGGGAGCTGTCTGGCCCTCTCGCTGCCAGAGGCCGGTCCAACGCCATCGTTCCGCTCGCTACAAACCCGCGCCTCGTCGAGCGCTGCCAGGAACGCTACGTGGTCGTCTTCGCTTGCAAACAAAATTTGCCGTCCTGTACGCCGATTGGGGACGTGGAAAACGAAGCCACCCGTTTGGAATCTAGAGTGTCTGGGAATCACGAGTACTATATAAGCCGCTGAGATTGGCTTCCTAGAGCCGGTTTCAAAACCCAACTTTCGGTAGCTATGCTTGCAAAAACAGCGGTAAATTCGCTGCTGTCATAGTACGCAAATAGGTTTTGAAACCAGCTCTAGAGAAAAGAGGGATCGCTATGAGTAGTGACGCGAAGGGGTCGGGGTTCTTTTGCGGTCGGAGCCGGAGTTCGATGGAAGTTTGCTGTTGCCGAAAAAGAATCCCGACCCTGAGTTGTGCGATCCTATTAGCGATTGTTGCCGCGGCCACCTGTGCGAACGGAGAATCGCTCCCGCAATTGTCTCCCGCCGAAGCCGGCATGTCGGCTGAGAAGCTGGCGGAGATTGATGGGCTCGTCGAGAAGGCGCTGGCTGAAAAGAAGATGCCCGGCTGCGTGGTGCTGGTCGGGCGGCGGGCTGGCGTGGTTTATCGCAAGGCATATGGCTTGCGGCAGGTGCAGCCTGGCGAGGAGGCGATGACGGTGGATACCGTCTTCGATCTGGCGTCGCTCACCAAGCCCATCGCGACTGCGACGGCGATCATGCAACTAGTCGATGAGGGCAAGCTGAAGGTGAGCGATCGGGTGAGCGAGCATTGGCCCGAATTTGGCCAGAACGGCAAAGAGAACGTCACGGTCGAGCACTTGCTGCTGCACACGAGCGGGCTGATTGCCGACAACGCGCTGCGCGACTATCTCGACGGTACGGAAAAGGCCTGGGAGCGGATTGCGGCGCTTAAGCTACAACAGCCGAGCGGGGAGAAGTTCGTTTATAGCGATGTCAACTTTCTGGTGCTGGGCAAGCTCGTGGAGCGGCTGAGTGGAAAGACGCACGATGAGTTTTGCCGGAAGCGGATTTTTGAGCCGCTGGGGATGAAGGAGTCGGGCTACGTGCGCCTGGCGAACCGACGAGGGCGGGATTCTTTGTCGGCCGACGCCCAAGACAATGGCAATCCAGGTCTCGCCGAAAAAGAATCCCGACCGCCTATGCCACGAGAGCGATACGCTCCCACGGAGAAGCGAAACGGCGAGTGGATTCGCGGCGAGGTGCACGATCCGCGGGCCTATTATTTGGACGGTGTGGCCGGGCACGCGGGGGTATTCTCGACGGCCGACGATTTGGCCCGGTATGCGACCGCCATGCTGCAAAAAGGGGAACTGGGCGAGGCACGCTTGTTCTCGGAGGAGACGTGGAAGCTGATGACCACCCCGCGGGAAGTGCTGCGGGGCCTCCGGACGTACGGCTGGGACTCGAAGTCGGGCTTTTCGTCCAATCGGGGGCAAAACTTCTCGTCGGCTGCGTTTGGTCACGGCGGCTTCACCGGGACGGCGATCTGGATCGATCCGGAACTCGACCTCTACGTCATCTTTCTCAGCAATCGCGTGCATCCGGACGGGAAGGGGAGCGTCAATCCGCTGGCTGGAGCGATTGGAACGGTCGCCGGCGAGAGCATTGCTGGTCGTGATAAATAGTTGACAAAATAGTTGTTATTTTGTAGCTTGTGAGATGGCCGTTACTCGGCCGTTCGGCGCCGTTGGATGGCGGCGGGACTGGTCGGACTTACGGCGACGCGACGAAGCGGCCCCATCGGGGCGCTGGTGAAAAACTCAGGAGGTTTTTCACCGAGTTGGGGGCCCCTGGGACGGGGGTAGGTGGTGAAAAACCTGGCCGGTTTTTCACCACTTGGGCCCAAAGGGGCGAACGCGAGTCGTCGTAAGGGGCCGCAAAGCGGTGGGGGCGTCGCCGGAGAAAGCGACCGTCTGTGTTGTGGAAAGTCGCTCTGGCGCTGGTTAGAATCACCGCCGCTTGATCCGTTTTATGACTCGGAAGGAGTGATTCTCGATGAAGTTTCAGCGATGGGCGTTAGCGGCCGCGTGCGTTAGCGCGGTTTGGTGCGGCTCGGCTGCCGCGGATGTGAAGCTGCCAAAAATTTTTGGCGACCACATGGTGCTGCAGCAGAAGACCGATGCAGCCGTGTGGGGCTGGGCCGATCCGGACGAAGAAGTGACGGTGACGTTCGGCGACGCGAAGTCGACGACCAAGGCCGGCGCCGACGGCAAGTGGCACACGACGATCAAGACGCCCGAGGCGAGCAAGGAGCCTCGCGAGCTGGTGGTGAAGGGTAAGAACGAGATCAAGCTGACCGATGTGCTGGTCGGCGAGGTCTGGATCTGCTCGGGCCAGTCGAACATGGAATGGCCGGTGAGCGCTTCGGCCAACGCGCAGGAAGAGATCCAGAAGGGGGATCATCCGCTGATCCGTCAGATCAAGGTCGCCCACAACCCTGCCGAAAAGCCGGTGGAAGACATCAACGGCGAATGGCTGATTTGCTCGCCGAAGACGGTCGGCGGCTTTACGGCGGTCGGCTACTTCTTCGGCCGCGAGCTGCAGAAGGAGCTCGATGTGCCGGTGGGGCTCATCAACACCTCGTGGGGCGGCACGCTGTGCGAAGCGTGGACCAGCAAGGAAGCCCTCGAAACCGATGAAGACTTCAAACCGATTCTCGATCGCAGCAAGGAATTCAAGCCGGGCAATCCGAACCAGGCTGCCGTGCTGTACAACGGCATGGTGTCGCCGATCATTCCGTTCGCCATCCGCGGCGCCATCTGGTACCAGGGTGAATCGAACGCAGGCCGCGCCGCGCAGTACGGCAAGTTGTTCCCGACGATGATTGCCGATTGGCGGAAGCGTTTTGGCCAGGGAGATTTCCCGTTCCTCTTCGTGCAGATTGCTCCGTGGCCGTACGGAAACATGGACGAGCGGGTACTGCCGGAACTGTGGGAAGCGCAGCTTAAGACGTTGAATGTGCCCAACACGGGCATGGCTGTGATCCACGACATCGGCGACCTGAACGACATTCACCCGCGGAACAAGCAGGATGTCGGCAAGCGTCTGGCGCTGTGGGCTCTGGCGAAGACCTACAGCAAGTCGGGCCTGGTCCATAGCGGCCCGCTCTACAAGTCGATGCAGGTCGATGGCGACAAGATCGTCCTCTCGTTCGACCACGTCGGCGGTGGCCTGGTCGCCAAGGGGGATAAGCTGACCCACTTCGAAATCGCCGGCGAAGACAAGAAGCTCGTCCCCGCCGAAGCGAAGATCGAAGGGGACAAGATCATCGTCTCGAGCCCCGAAGTGAAGCAGCCGGTGGCTGTGCGCTTCGCCTGGAAGAAGCTCGCCGAGCCGAACCTGTTCAACAAGGAAGGCCTGCCAGCTTCGCCGTTCCGCACGGACGATTGGCCGCAGTTGACGAAGGATGCGAAGTAGGCTGCGGAGTTGTCGGAGTAAACAGTAAACAGTTTACAGTCGACAGTTCTTGAGATGGTTATCGGGGCTGCCATTGAATGGCGGCCCCTTTTTTGCGCGCTGGCGAACTGGAACGTAGTTTTCAGCAGTCAGTTCTTAGTTGTCCGTAGCGAGTACTCGGTACTCGGTACGGGGCAATCCGATGTTGCCATGCCGCGGCGCGTTCGCTGCGAGCCGCTTACTGACAACTGACAACTGACAACTGAGTACTGAGTACTGCTTACTCGCTCGTCAGAGCGCCCAGCAGGCCGAGGACGATGGCTCGCAGTTTGGGCTGTACCTGGTGGGCAACGTTGACGACGTCGTCGCTGGAGACGATCGATTGGACGTCGGGTTTGGCGACGTTGGTGATCGTGGAGATGCCGAGCACGCGCAGGCCGCAGGCGGCTGCGGCGTAGACTTCGGGGACGGTCGACATGCCGACGCAGTCGCCGCCGATCCGGCGGAAAGTGCGGTATTCGGCGCGGGTCTCGTAGGTCGGGCCGGTTACGCCGACGTAGACGCCGCGGTGGGCGACGAAATTGGCGCGGCGTGCAATGGCGCTCGCTTGTTCGATGAGTTCGAGGTCGTAGAGTCGCGGAGCAGGGCGGGGGATGCGGCCCGCCTGGGCGGTTCCAGCCGGCTGATCGGCGACGGCGAACATCAGGTTGATATGATCGTCGATCAGCATCAGGTCGCCGGTCTTGAACTTAGGGTTCATCCCGCCGGCTGCGTTCGAAACGATCAGCGTGCGAATACCGAGGCCGTGCATCGCGCGGACCGGCAAAGTGACGTCGGCGACTTTATGCCCTTCGTACAAGTGGCAGCGTCCCTGCATGGCAACGACCGGCGCGCCAGCAAGTCGGCCACAGACCAGTTGCCCTTTGTGGGCGACGGCGGTCGAGCGAGGGAAGTGGCGGATTTCACCGTAGGGAATGATCGCGTCGGCTTCGATCTCGTCGGCCAATTCGCCGAGGCCCGTGCCGAGGATCAAGCCGACCTCTGGCGTGTCGGCGTAGCGCTCACGGATGTCGGCGACCGCTTCGGCGACGCGCGCGTCGAGCGCGAGCGAGCGGAGGTCGACCGGAGGAATGCTGGATCGTGCGATCATTCGCTCAGCCATTCAAAGGACAAGCTGCCTTGCTTGTCGGGTCTGTGATCGGTCTTGGTGGACCCGGTTGCTGCACCGGCGAGCCGCCTGTGCCACGGTCTATTCTTTCTCGCCAGCGAGCACGCCGGTGACTAGTGTGCGGAGCTTCGGTTCGGCGGCGTTGGCCACGGCGATGATCTTTTGCACGTCGGCTGGCTCGAGCGCATCGGGCAAGCACATGTCGGTGACGATCGAGAAGCCGACGACCTTCAGGCCGCAATGGACGGCGACGATCACTTCCGGCACGGTCGACATGCCGACGACGTCAGCGCCGATCATGCGCAGGAAGCGGTATTCGGCGCGAGTCTCGAGGTTCGGGCCGGCGACAGCGACGAACACCCCTTTATGCGCGACAATGTTCTCGCGGCGGGCGATCTCGAGGGCGCGGTCGATCAGCTTTTGATCGTACGGCTCGCACATGTCGGGGAACCGCGGACCGAGGCGATCGTCGTTGATGCCGATCAGCGGGTTCGCTCCCATCAGGTTGATGTGGTCCTCGATGACCATGATGTCGCCCGCTTTGTAATACGGGTTCATCCCGCCGCAGGCGTTTGACACGACGAGCAGCTTCGCCCCCAGGGCCTTCATCACCCGAACCGGCAGCGTAATGAGGTCGAGCGGATAGCCCTCGTACATGTGGAAGCGGCCTTCCATCGCCAACACCGGCAAGCCGTTCAACCGGCCGCAGACGAGGCGTCCGCGGTGGCTGGTCGCGGTAGAGCGGGGGAAGTGGGGGATATCGGCGTAGTCGATCGCCGCTTCCACCTCGATTTGCTCTACCAGTCCGCCCAAACCGGTGCCGAGAATGATGCCGGCGTGTGGCGGATGGGGAAACTGCTTGCGGATGGCTTCGGCGGCCTCCTGCGTCTTGTCGTACAATCCGTGCATGAGCGATTCCGGCGTGAGGAGCGGGGATTTGTGCTTGTCGGAAGCGTGTCGAAACGGCGGAGCGACACGGATGGCTAGCACCCTGGCGAAGGTACCCCAGCCTTGCAAGGTGGGCAAGTCCCTGGCGGAAGCTGCGGCGGCACGCATCGGGCGCAAATGGTGCGGCGGGCGGCGGCGGCAGGTTTGCGTTCCGTTCTTTGGGTGCGATGACTACACTGTAGGCGGAAGGACCTTCAATATGAGCTCGCCCATGACGTTACGATTCCTTGGCACGATCGCCTTTGCCGGTTCGCTCGCGCTGGCCGATGCGTCGCTGGCTCAGCTTGGTCCGCGGCCCTCAACCGCGGCGCCTTCCTCCGCCGTACCGTCAACTACGGTACCTTCAACAGCCGCGCCTTCGACTGCAGGACCTGCTGCGGGTGGGGCGTCGAGTTCGCTTCCATCGACCGCGGCTCCTTCGTCGTCCCCGACGCTGCCTTCGACATCGCCGCCCGCGGGGACGGGAAGTTCGCGCTTCGGAGCGACGCCTCCGGCGGCTGGCCCCAGCCGATTGCCGGCGACCAGCGCGCCGCCGAGCACCGGCGGCAGTAGCGGAAACGTCTACAGCGGAGCTTTGCCGAGTACGACCGATCGGGATTCGACCTACGGCGGTTCGACCGGATCGGACGGTTCTTTGTACGGCAATAGCGGCTCGTCGCTGGGAGGTTCCAACTCGTCGTCTGGCAGTGGATCGCTACTCGGGCCGCCGTCGTCGGTGATTCCGAGCACGTCGCCGTCTAGTTCCTCTCCGTCCACCGGCTCGACGTCCGGGGGATCGACCTTCAGCCCGCCACCGGTCAGCCCATCGCGCGGCGGTCTCCCCTACGAGGAGCGTTCGTCGTCTGAAAGTGACGATCCCGATTCCGAAGCGCCGGCCATCGGTTCGCGTACCGGTGACGCAGTAGTCATGAACGGCATCGAAACAAAGGGCTACGCGCTCGTCAGCCCGACGGCCCATCACTACATCTTTGGAAACCTGGCGGTCGCCGATTACATCGACCGTGGCCAGCGACGGATTGTGACCATGGAGCAGGAAACCGACTTGCCCAAAGCCGATCCAAACTTTCTCTACTACCGCGAAATTCGGGACGGCAATCGCTGGGCGTTCGCCACCAAGGCCGGCCCCGATCGCCGCTATGCCGTTTACTACCAGTCGCCGGGTGCGACGGCCGATGGCAAGCCGAAGTGGCGGCGGATGCAGCGCGCCGAGCTGCAGTGGTCGCGGCGGACGCCCTCGTTCACCGAAAGCGTGGTGTTTGAGTGAGCCGCCGGAACAGGCGTTCCGCTGCGCAGTAACTGTCCAATCGGAGCGACCGGAATAACCGGCACTGCGGCAGCTTTCTGCTGTAAGCTGCGTGGGGCGAGCCGTATACTAGAAGGCGTCGCATGGCAGCTCGGTTTCGGTAGGGGACGAAGTCGACTTGCGCTTGCGGCTGCGGAAGCGCCCCGATGCACAGGCTTGTCTCGTTCGCGATTTTCTTGGTCCCGCTTTGGGCTCTCGGTGCGCGCCCAGCGAACGGTGAGGTTTTGGTGCTGAAGACCGGAGGCCGCGTCGAAGGGGAGTTGCTCAACCCCCAGCGCGCTGGCGCAGAAGCGTATCGCGTTCGCCTGCCGGCAGGGCTTGAGGTTTCGCTGGCGCCCGAGCAGGTTCAGCGCGTGATCGCTCAGAGCGACGTGCAGAAACAGTACGACGCGCTGCTCCCCAAGATGCCCAACACGGTCGATGGGCACTGGCAGATGGCCCAGTGGTGCAAGGAAGCCGGGCTGACCGCGAACCGTACGCATCACCTGCAAGAGATTATCAAGCTCGATCCCGATCACGAAGAAGCCCGCACAGCGCTCGGCTATTCGCTGCACGGCAGTCGCTGGATGACCCAGGAGGAATTCCTTCGCAGCCAAGGTTACGTTCGCACGCCCAACGGCTGGAAGCTGCGGCAGGAAGTGGAACTGGGAATGCTAGAACGCCAGCGCGAGCTCGGCGAGAAGGAATGGCGGCGGAAACTGAAAATCTGGTTCGATCAGCTCGACAGCCCGCGGCGATCGAGCGAGGCGCTGGCCAATATTCAAGCAATCCGCGATCCGTTGGCTGCTCCCGCGCTGGCTGAAGTGCTTGCGAATGCCAAAGCCCCGCGGCAGGTTCGCCTGATGTGCCTTGAGGTGCTGAGCAAGTTACCGCCCGGGATTGCTGAAATGACGCTCATCAATCTGGCTGCAAATGAGCCGGATGAGAACCTCCGCGATCGTTGTCTCGACGAACTGAAGCGAGCACAAAGCAAGACAGCCATTGCCAAGTTCACCCGCGATCTGCAAAGCAAGGACAACCGCGTGGTCAATCGCGCGGCGATCTGTCTGCAGCGGATGGGAGATCCGTCCGTAACTCGGGAGCTGATCGACGCGCTCGTGACCTCGCACAAGTTCATCATTCAGCAGGGGAGCGGTTCGGGCAGCATGGGGGCGTCGTTCGGCGGCGCGAGCGGCGGCTCCGGCGGAGATGGCGGTCTCGGCGGCCTCAGCATGGGGAGCAAGCCGAAGCTGGTGAAGGCCGATTTGAAGAACGAGATGGTCTTGGCCGCGCTCACCAGCCTGAACCCGGGCGTGAACTTTGGGTTCAACGAAGACGCCTGGCGGCGGTGGTATGTCGAAACGCATACCACCGTGGATGTGAACCTGCGGCGCGATCCCTGAGCCGCTTCTGAAGCCGGACGGCGGGCGCTAGGCTTTTTTGGCTTTGCCTTTGGTTTTTTCCGCCGGCTCGGCGCTCGGAGCGTAATCGGGGTTCGGCGTCGGAAGCTGAGCGCCGACTTGTTCTCGCCACTGGATTAATTTGCGGTGTAGTTCGTCCCGCTTTGCGGGTTCCTTGGCCGACAGGTCGTTTTGCTCGCCGACGTCGTCACGCAAATTGTAGAGTTCAGTTCGGCCATCTTCGAAGAACTCGACCAGACGATAGTCGCCGGAGCGGATGGCGCTGTAGGGCGTCGAGCCGCCCGGGTGGTAGTGCGGATAGTGCCAGTAGATGGCGTCGCGGTCGAGCTTGTCGCTCTTGCCGGTGAGTAGCGGGGCGATGCTGACGCCGTCGAGGTTCTTTAGCGTCTCGGGCTGCGTAGCTTGCGTCAGGCCAGCGAGGTCCAGCAGCGTTGGGAAGAGGTCCATCGTGATGACAGGCTCGTCCGAGGTTGCTTTTGCCTTCACATGCGGCGGGAAGCGAACAATCAGCGGAATGCGGACGCCTCCTTCGTAGGGCGAGCCTTTGCCCTCGCGCAGCGGCGGTTGCGATGTGACTCTCATCAGGCCGCCGTTGTCGCTGGTGAACACAATGATCGTGTTCTGATCGAGCTTCAGCTCGCGCAGCTTCTCCACGATGCGGCCGACGCTCTGATCGAGGCTGTCGATCATCGCCGCGTAGCCCGCGTTTTGATGCGGTGACGACGGATCGACGGCCGCCTGGTACTTCTCGATCAGCTCCGCCTTCGCCTGAATCGGCGTATGGACCGTGTAATGGGAGAAGTACAGGAAGAAGGGCCGATCGCGCTGGTCTTCGATCCAACGAACCACTTCGTCGGTCAGGCGATCGGTGAGATACTCTCCTTCTTTCCCCTCTTGGAGCCCAGGCAATTTGACGATCGGTCGCTCATACGGATAGAAGTAGGACGGAGGCTGGCCGCGGTGGTTGCCGCCGACGTTCAGATCGAAGCCGTGCGTCGTTGGAGCGTATTCCTCGCCCCCCAAGTGCCATTTGCCCATCAGCGCCGTCGCGTAGCCGTGGCTTTTCAGCGTTTCGGCAATGGTGGTCGTTTCGTGGGGCAGGTGCATCGTCCAGTCGGGCACGCGCAACTTCGCCTTGGGACGTTTGTGCCCCTCGATCCAGTCCGTGATGTGTAGCCGGGCTGGGTATTGGCCCGTCAGCAGCGCCGCCCGAGTGGGCGAGCAGACGGTGCAGGCGGAATAGGCGTTGGTGAACCGCGTCCCCTCTTGGGCCAAACGGTCGATGTTCGGCGTTTTGTAGAACGTCGAGCCCTGGCAGCTCAAATCGGACCAGCCGAGGTCGTCGACCAGGATCAGCACGATGTTGGGCTTGTCGGTCCGCGTCGCGCCTTGCGCGAATGCCGCGGGGGATGAGAGGACCAGAGCGCAAAAGAAAGCTAGGGCCCAAGCAACAAATCGCGCGGTCATCGTTGGCTCCTGGGGTCGTACAAGGGGGCCGAGTTAAGTCGGCGGCGGTTGCAGGTGGATCTCGGGAATCAAATCGGGCACGATCTCAACGCTCGGATACTCCTCGGCGCTGTCCAAAATGGGCTGACAGCAGCGCGTGAGCTCGGCAATTAGCTTATCCACATTAAGGCCGCGGTGCATCGGTCGATACGGCTCCAGGTAGGCGGTGCTGCTGTGGTAGAGCTTCTTCGCGCCTCGCGTATTACCGTTGCCGAAGTGGTGCAGACATACGGCGACTTGGATGAGCCCCTGATAGAACTTGCGGTCGGGCCCTGAATAATCGGTCCACAGTTCTTCCCAGGCTTCATGCGCCTCGAAGAAGTCGCAGACGTTGAAGTGCTCGATGCCTCGCAGGTAGAGCGGGTCGTAGGCTTCGGGCATGGCGGACTTCCCGCGGCGCGGCAACAAAAAAAGGCCCGCGAGCGACCATCGCCCGCGGGCCTCGATTGTAGAGCATTACGAACCGCTTCGCCTAACGATCGCGGAGCGCGATGAACAGCCGCAGGATGTACCAGAACATCAGGGCGACCGAAGCAAAGAGCGCGAGCGCCGCGGCGACGTGCTGGTTCGTGCGATAGTTGTGCAGCACGTTCGAGGTGTCGTAAAGGATGTACGCCCCAGAGAGCGCGATCATCGCTCCCGAGAACCAGACTCCCAGGCTGAAGTTGAAGACCACGGCGGCCACAACCAGGCCGAGCGCCGCCAAACCGCCGAACCAGAGGTACTTACCCCAGGAGGTCAGATCGGTCCGCGTCACCATGACGATTGCTGTCAGGCCGCCGAAGATGATCAGCGTCAGCAGACCGGCTGAGCCAATCGCGCCGGGAGCGACCTGATTGGCAATAAAGAGCAGCGGTACGAAGATCACCGTCTCGGCTAGCACGTACAGGAGGAGCCCTGCGTACTGCATGGCTTGCGAGGTGGCCGAAGTCGCCCAGCTATTGGCCAGCCAGCTAACGCCGACAAAGCCCGCCATCACGATCAGCCAACTGTAGCGAAAGCTCAGCAGGCTCCCCATGAGGTTTTCGAGCGTCTCGGCGGGGACGAGCGTGAAAATCATTCCCTCGAGTAGAGCGAACAAGCCGATCGCTCCGGCGAGGTGCAGATAGGTGCGGCGAATAAAGCCGACGCGGGCGTCTTCGCTAGCCCAAGCGGCCATCATCGTGTCGGCGTCGTAGGTGGCTGCGTAGGGATTGGGTTGCATGTAATTCACGGCAGAACCTCAAGTGGCGCCTGCGAGGAGACAAACAGGGGCAGCCGGCGCGCAGCGCTGCTGGTGGAACTGTAGGCCTCGATATGGGTTCGGTCAAGTTGAGGGGAATGGATGCCGCTCCTTGGTGGTGTGCCTGGATGAAAGAGCGTTGCCGATGACGACCGCGGCGATCCGGTTGTGATGGGTGGGCAAGGCATAGCAGTGGTACGACTGCATTACTTGACAGTCTGTCGTCATGACAGCGAAAATCACGAGCCTCGGCGACCGGCTTCTTGTCGCCGCCAAGGTCTCGTTCTTCCGGGTTCACGCAGCGAACCGCCGACAGGTTGCTAATGCCGGCCGCCAAGCCCACGAAAGCCCAGAAACACGCCTTGGCAATTGCCGAAGGTCTGCGGAACGAATATCCGGACGCGGAATGTGCCCTGCTGCACAAGAATGCGTTCCAGTTGCTGATCGCTACCATTCTTTCGGCGCAGTGCACCGACGAGCGCGTGAACATGGTCACGCCGGAACTGTTCCGCCGTTGGCCGACGCCACATGCCCTGGCCGAAGCGCCGCCGGAAGAAGTGCAAAAAGTTATTCAGCCAACGGGCTTTTTTCGCGCCAAGGCCAAGAGCATTCAAGGGTGCTGCCGCGGACTGGTCGAAAAGCACGGCGGAGAGGTTCCCCGGCAGCTTGAGCAGTTGGTCGAACTTCCCGGGGTCGGACGCAAGACGGCGAACGTGGTGCTCGGCACGGCCTTCGACATTCCGTCGGGCGTGGTCGTCGATACGCACGTCACGCGACTCACCGGCCGTCTGGGCCTGACACGCCATAAGGACGCCGTGAAGATCGAAAGCGACCTGATGGCGCTGTTGCCCCCAGAAGAGTGGATCATGTTCTCCCACCGGCTCATTCATCACGGCCGGCGAATTTGCAAAGCCCGCAAGCCACTCTGCAGCGACTGTGTGCTCAACCATCTTTGCCCAAAGGTGGGGGTCGCCGAGAAGCCGGCAAAAGCGGCGAATCCAAAGAAAGTGAGATGACCCGACGGTTCGTCCCCCACCGCCTGAAAGGTCCGCCATTTATCCCCGGCGGGAATTGGGAACGGGACGCGAATCGTTTAAATTAGTTCCCACGGTTCGGATTTCGACATTCGTCCTTCAATAGCACGAGGCGTCTATGATTCTCTCTGGCGACGAAATCCGCAAAAACCTTGGGACGAACATCCTCATCGATCCCTTCGATCCCGAACGGCTGAACCCCAACAGCTACGACTTGACGTTGCACAACGAGCTGATCACCTACGAAGAGGTGGTCCTCGACATGGCCCAGCCGAACCGAACGCGGCGGCTTGTCATTCCGCCGGAAGGGCTGGTGCTCGCAACCAACAAACTCTATCTCGGGCGCACGGTCGAGCGGACCGAGACGCACAACCTGGTGCCGATGATCGAAGGCCGGTCGTCGATTGGCCGGCTGGGGTTGTTCGTCCACGTGACGGCTGGCTTTGGCGACGTCGGCTTCTCCGGCTATTGGACGCTTGAAATGTTCGCCGTGCAGCCGATCCGCATTTATCCGGGCGTTTCGATAGCCCAGATCTTCTACCACCAGATACACGGCGACATTACCGAGTACTGCAGCGCCAAGTATCAGAACAATCGCGACATTCAACCGAGCTTGCTCTATCGCGAGCTCGGGGGCCAGGATGAACCGCCGCGGCGTAACGGCCAACTGGCCTTCCAATTCGGCCGCGATTGATCGATCGATTGTTGGATCGTAGAGCGCCAGTATGCCGCGAAGGGCATCGCGCAAAGCCTTCGTTGTGCCAGCGCCCGCAACGGCTATAATCGCTTCCGTTACGACGGTTTCTGAACTACACCGAGCGGAGCGATGCCTTGAGAGCGTTTTCGTATGCGGCGCCTGGCAGCGTGCAGGAAGCAACCCGCCTGCTCGCAACGGCCGATGGGGGCGCAAAAGTCCTCGCCGGAGGCACGGACATTCTCGTTCAGCTTCGCGAAGGCTTGCGAACGGCCGACCTGGTCGTCGACGTCAAGAAGATTCCAGAGCTGATGGAACTGGCGTACGACGCTCCGTCAGGCCTCCATCTGGGGGCGAGCGTTCCCTGTTATCAGCTCTACGAGCGCGAAGAACTTTGCCGGGCGTATAGCGCCCTGACCGACGCCGGGCGGATCGTCGGCGGTTGGCAAATACAAAGTCGCGCGAGCGTCGGCGGCAATCTCTGCAATTCGTCACCGGCTGCCGACACGGTGCCGGCGCTGATCGCCCTGCGAGCGGTATGCCGGATTGCCCGGCCCGATGGCACGCGCGAAGTGCCGGTCGAGGAGTTTTGTGTCGCCCCGGGGCGAAATGTACTCGAAAAAGGGGAGATCCTCGTCTCGCTCGAACTGCCCCCGCCGCAGCCCAACAGCGGCTCCGCCTATCAGCGGTTTATTCCGCGAAACGAGATGGATATTGCCGTCGTCGGCGTCGCATCGTGGGTGAAACTCAA
>Ga0182737_1001880_pt1 | contig 18991 bp, 16 predicted proteins | sample eDN5th30CBELigOP_FD_128878 | JGI IMG/M metagenome (GOLD analysis project Ga0182737, IMG submission 128878) | Enriched Organic Plus compost microbial communities from Emeryville, California, USA - eDNA 5th pass 30_C BE-Lig OP (version 2) (version 2) ...
CGTCATCGGGTTCCAGCGCACTGCCGACGCCGGCAACTTCGCCCGGGCCGTGCGACGCCAGCTCCGCTACGAGACCCGGGCCTCCGGCATCCGCGTCCCGAACGAGGACGGCTCGACGCGGGTGGCGCTCGCGAAGGCCTTCCCGATCTCCATCGACGCGGACCTCTACATCGAGCTCGCGCAGCGGCCGGAGATCCAGGCGCGGGCACGGGAGATCCGTGAGGAGCTCGGCAACCCGAAGAAGATCCTGCTCGGGGTCGACCGGCTCGACTACACGAAGGGCATCCGCCACCGCCTGAAGGCCTTCGGCGAACTGTTGGAGGACGGCCGCACGAACGTCGGCGACGTCACGCTCGTGCAGGTCGCGAGTCCCAGCCGCGAGCGGGTCGCCGCCTATGTGCAGCTGCGCGACGAGATCGAGCTCACGGTCGGTCGCATCAACGGCGACCACGACACCATGGGGCACACCGCCATCCGCTACCTCCACCAGGCCTTCCCGCGCGAGGAGATGGTGGCCCTGTACCTCGCTGCCGACGTCATGCTCGTCACGGCCCTGCGCGACGGCATGAACCTCGTCGCCAAGGAATACGTCGCCAGCCGGATCGACAACCGCGGCGTGCTCGTGCTCAGTGAGTTCGCCGGGGCCGCGGACGAACTCGGCAGTGCCCTGCAGGTGAACCCGCACGACATCGGCGGGCTGAAGAACACGATCATGCGGGCGATCGAGATGCCGCCCGCCGAACAGGGCAGACGGATGCGGTCGCTCCGCCGCCGCGTGCGGGAGCACGACGTGAAGGCATGGTCGACCGAGTTCCTCGCCGCGCTGGATCGCATGGGACGGATGGAGGACGAGGCATGAGCACGCTCACCGCACCGGAGGCCGTCGCGCGGCTCGCGCCCGTACGGACCCTGCTGGTCGCCCTCGACTTCGACGGCACGCTCTCGCCCCGGCAGGACGACCCGATGGCCGCGCGGATGCTGCCCGCCGCCCGCACCGCCGTGGACGCACTCGCCCGACTCCCGCACACGGTCGTCGCACTCGTGTCCGGTCGCAGCCTCGGCGACCTCGAGATCATCTCCGAGCACACCCCGGACTCGCCCATCCATCTCGCCGCCTCGCACGGGGCCGAGTTCTGGCACCCGGGCGACGGCGACGCGGCATCCGCCTCGAGCGAGGCGGAACTCGCCGAACGCGACCGCCTCCGGGCCGCGGCCGAAGCCGCCGTCGCGGACCTCGCGAACGTGTGGATCGAGCCGAAGACGTTCGGCTTCGCCGTCCACACCCGTACCGCGGACGCCGCCGCGACGGCGACCGCACACGAGCGCGTGGAGCAGCTCATGGCGGCCGAGGGGCCGGCCTGGCGACGCCGCACCGGACACGACATCCTCGAGTACGCCTCGCGGCAGGACGGCAAGGACACCGCCGTCGCGGCGCTGCGGGCGCTCGTGCACGCCGACGCGGTCCTGTTCGCCGGCGACGACGTGACCGACGAGGACGCACTCGCGAGCCTCGGGCCGGGCGACGTCGGCGTCCGCGTGGGGGAGGGGGAGACCGCCGCCGCCGTGCGGGTCGCGGACATCCCCGCGATGGCCGAGTTCCTCGCCGACCTCGCCCGTGCCCGGGCCCGGCACGCGGGCTGAGGCGCGCGCGCCGCGCGCGGGCGGGTGCGATCAGAAGCCCCGTCGTGCCCTGCGCCGATGCGTCGAGCGCCTCGGCGAGCTCGTCGGCGTGGTGGGGGAGCCGTGGCGACCGCATCCGCTGCCCGCGGCACGCCGCCGCCCCGCGCCGCGCACCCGCGAGGTCTCGCCCCGGCAATAGACTGACCCTGTGAAGCACCCGGACGAACCCATCGACATCAAGCCGCGCAGCCGCACGGTCACCCACGGCATCGAAGCCACCACCTCCCGAGGCATGCTCCGGGGCGTCGGCATGGGCGATGAGGACTGGGACAAGCCCCAGATCGGCATCGCGTCGTCGTGGAACGAGATCACCCCCTGCAACCTCAGCCTCGACCGGCTCGCGCAGGGCGCCAAGGCCGGCGTCCACGCGGGCGGCGGCTACCCGCTGCAGTTCGGCACGATCTCCGTCTCCGACGGCATCTCCATGGGGCACGAGGGCATGCACTTCTCCCTCGTCAGCCGTGAGGTCATCGCCGACTCCGTCGAGACCGTCGTCATGGCGGAGCGCCTGGACGGCACCGTCCTGCTCGCCGGCTGCGACAAGTCGATCCCGGGGATGCTCATGGCATCGGCCCGCCTCGACCTGGCCAGCGTCTTCCTCTACGCCGGCTCCATCGCGCCGGGCTGGGTCAAGCTCACCGACGGCACGCTGAAGGAGATCACGATCGTCGACTCCTTCGAGGGCGTCGGCGCGTGCCTGGCCGGTCGCATGAGCGAAGAGGACCTCAAGCGCATCGAGTGCTCCTTCGCCCCCGGCGAGGGCGCCTGCGGCGGCATGTACACCGCCAACACCATGGCCTCCGTCGCCGAGGCGCTCGGCCTCAGCCTCCCCGGCTCCGCCGCCCCGCCGTCGGCAGACCGTCGCCGCGACTACTACGCGCACCGCTCCGGCGAGGCGGTGATCAACCTGCTCAAGCAGGGCATCACCACCCGCGACATCCTCACCCCCGAGGCGTTCGAGAACGCGATCGCCCTGGCGATGGCGCTCGGCGGTTCGACCAACGTCGTCCTGCACCTGCTCGCGATCGCCCGCGAGGCCGAGGTCGAGCTGAACCTGCACGACTTCAACCGCATCGGCGACAAGGTGCCGCACGTGGCCGACATGAAGCCGTTCGGCAAGTACGTCATGAACGACGTCGACAAGCACGGCGGCATCCCGGTCATCATGAAGGCGATGCTCGACGAGGGCCTCCTGCACGGCGACGCGCTCACCGTCACCGGCAAGACCCTCGCGGAGAACCTCCGCGACCTCGACCCGGACCCGGTCGACGGCGACGTCATCCACCGCTTCGACGACCCGATCCACGCCACCGGCGGCCTCACGATCCTGCACGGCTCGATCGCCCCCGAGGGCGCGGTCGTGAAGTCGGCGGGCTTCGACGCGGACGTGTTCGAGGGCCCCGCGCGCGTGTTCGAGCGCGAGCGGGCCGCGATGGACGCACTGGAGGCCGGCGAGATCAAGGCCGGCGACGTCGTCGTCATCCGCTACGAGGGTCCCAAGGGCGGCCCCGGCATGCGCGAGATGCTCGCCATCACGGCGGCCATCAAGGGCGCGGGGCTCGGAAAAGATGTACTACTCTTGACGGACGGTCGATTCTCAGGCGGCACAACCGGCCTGTGCATCGGCCACATAGCACCCGAAGCGGTGGACGGTGGTCCCATCGCATTCGTGCGCGATGGTGATCTGATTCGGGTCGATATCGCGGCTCGCTCGCTCGACCTACTCGTCGACGAGGCAGAGCTGAACTCCCGCCGAGAAGGCTGGGAGCCCCTCCCCCCGCGCTATACCCGTGGCGTCCTTGCCAAGTACTCCAAGCTCGTGCGCTCTGCTGCCCAGGGCGCCGTGACGGGGTAACGGTTCGTTCCCAAATTCACCCATCTCGTCTCGAGGTCAATCCGTCATGTCATCCGACATCGCCCAGGCCGTGCCACGGCCGCCCTCCCGCACCGCGTCCTCGCCCGTGCTCACGGGCGCCGAGGCCGTCGTCCGCTCGCTCGCACTGCTGGGGGTGACCGACGTCTTCGGTCTGCCCGGCGGAGCGATCATGCCGGTCTACGACCCGCTCATGGACGACGAGAAGGTGCGGCACATCCTCGTCCGTCATGAGCAGGGCGCCGGCCACGCCGCCGAGGGCTACGCCGCCGCATCCGGTCGTCCGGGCGTCGCCATCGCGACGTCCGGGCCCGGTGCGACGAACCTCGTCACCGCGATCGCCGACGCGTACATGGACTCCGTCCCGCTCGTGTGCATCACGGGGCAGGTCTTCTCGACCCTGATGGGCACGGACGCGTTCCAGGAGGCGGACATCGTCGGCATCACCATGCCGATCACGAAGCACTCCTTCCTGGTGAAGACCGCCGAGGAGATCCCCGGCGCGATCGCCGCGGCGTTCGAGATCGCCACCACCGGCCGCCCCGGCCCGGTGCTCGTGGACATCACGAAGGACGCGCAGCAGGCGTCGGTGCCCTTCACCTGGCCGCCGAAGGTCGACCTGCCCGGCTACCGGCCGGTGACCAAGGCCCACGGCAAGCAGATCCAGGCTGCGGCGCAGCTCCTCGCGACCGCGTCGAAGCCCGTGCTCTACGTCGGTGGCGGCGTCATCCGCGCCAACGCGGCGGCAGAGCTGAAGACGCTCGCCGAGTCGACCGGCGCCCCCGTCGTGACGACGCTCATGGCGCGCGGGGCGTTCCCCGACTCGCACCCGCAGCACCTCGGCATGCCGGGCATGCACGGCGCGGTGCCGGCCGTGCTCGCGCTGCAGGAGTCCGATCTCATCGTCGCCCTCGGCGCCCGCTTCGACGACCGTGTCACCGGCAAGGCGAGCGAGTTCGCCCCGCACGCGCAGGTCGTGCACGTGGACATCGACCCGGCCGAGATCTCCAAGATCCGCACCGCCGACGTGCCGATCGTGGGCGACGTGCGCGACGTGCTCGTCGACCTCGACGCGGCCTTCAAGGGGATGGGCGCCGCGCCCGACCTCTCCGAGTGGTGGGCCTACCTCGACGGCCTGCGCGGGGAGTTCCCCCTCGGCTACGCGCCGACCACGGACGGGCTGCTCGCACCGCAGCAGGTGATCCAGCGGATCGGCGAGTTGACCGGTCCCGAGGGCGTGTACGTGGCAGGCGTCGGCCAGCACCAGATGTGGGCCGCGCAGTTCATCAAGTACGAGCGTCCGAACTCGTGGCTGAACTCCGGCGGTGCCGGCACCATGGGCTACGCGGTGCCCGCCGCGATGGGTGCGAAGGTCGCCCAGCCCGAGCGCGTGGTGTGGGCCATCGACGGCGACGGATGCTTCCAGATGACCAACCAGGAACTCGCCACCTGCGTCATCAACGACATCCCGATCAAGGTCGCGATCATCAACAACTCGTCGCTCGGCATGGTGCGCCAGTGGCAGACGCTGTTCTTCAACGGCCGTCACTCCAACACCGACCTGAACACGGGACACGGCACCGCCCGCATCCCCGACTTCCTCAAGCTCGCCGAGGCCTACGGCTGCCTCGCGATCCGGGTGGAGAAGCCGGAGGAGATCGACGACGCGATCAAGCTCGCGCTGGAGACGAACGACCGGCCGGTCGTCATCGACTTCGTCGTCTCGGCCGACGCCATGGTGTGGCCGATGGTGCCGCAGGGCGTGAGCAACAGCTACATCCAGTACGCCCGGGACCACTCGCCCGCGTTCGATGAGGAGGCCTGAGTTGACCAGTCACGTGTTGAGCCTCCTCGTCGAGGACAAGCCGGGTCTGCTGACCCGCGTCGCGGGGCTCTTCGCCCGCCGCGGCTTCAACATCGAGTCCCTCGCGGTGGGCGTCACCGAGGTGCCGGGCCTGTCGCGCATCACCGTCGTCGTCGACGTCGACGAACTCCCGCTCGAGCAGGTCACCAAGCAGCTGAACAAGCTCGTGAACGTGATCAAGATCGTCGAGCTGGATGCGGCGTCCTCCGTGCAGCGTCAGCACATGCTGATCAAGGTGCGCGCCGACAACCAGACCCGGTCGAACGTGCTGGAGGTCGTGAACCTCTTCCGTGCACAGATCGTCGACTACGCCCCCGACGCCCTCGTCATCGAGGTGACCGGAGACACCGGCAAGGTCGAGGCCTTCCTGCGTGCGCTGGAGCCGTTCGGCGTCAAGGAGCTGGCCCAGTCGGGCTTGCTCGCCATCGGTCGCGGCGGCAAGTCCATCACCGAGCGCGTGCTGCGCGGCTGAGCCGCCGGTCCCGCATCCGAACTTCGCAAAACAAGGAGAACACACACAATGGCTGAGATCTTCTACGACGGCGACGCCGATCTGTCGATCATCCAGGGCAAGAAGGTCGCGATCGTCGGCTACGGCTCGCAGGGCCACGCCCACGCGCAGAACCTGCGCGACTCGGGCGTCGAGGTCGTCATCGCACTGAAGGAGGGCTCCAAGTCCATCCCCAAGGCACAGGAGGACGGCTTCGAGGTCAAGACCGTTGCGGAGGCGACCCAGTGGGCCGACCTCATCATGATCCTCGCGCCGGACCAGCACCAGCGCGGCATCTACAACAACGAGATCAAGCCGAACCTCACCGCGGGCAAGACCCTCGCCTTCGCACACGGCTTCAACATCCGCTTCGGCTACATCGAGGCCCCCGAGGGCGTCGACGTCATCCTCATCGCGCCGAAGGCCCCGGGCCACACCGTGCGCCGCGAGTTCGTCGCCGGCCGCGGCATCCCGGACATCATCGCGGTCGAGCGCGACGCCTCCGGCACCGCCTGGGCCACCGCGCTGTCCTACGCGAAGGCCATCGGCGGCACCCGCGCCGGCGTCATCAAGACCACGTTCACCGAGGAGACCGAGACCGACCTGTTCGGTGAGCAGGCCGTCCTCTGCGGTGGTGTCTCGCAGCTCATCCAGTACGGCTTCGAGACCCTCACCGAGGCGGGCTACCAGCCGCAGATCGCCTACTTCGAGGTGCTCCACGAGCTGAAGCTCATCGTCGACCTCATGTGGGAGGGCGGTATCGCCAAGCAGCGCTGGTCGGTCTCGGACACCGCCGAGTTCGGTGACTACGTCTCCGGCCCGCGCGTCATCGACCCGCGCGTCAAGGAGAACATGCAGGGCGTGCTCGCCGACATCCAGTCGGGTGCCTTCGCCAAGCGCTTCATCGACGACCAGGACAACGGCGGCAAGGAGTTCTACGAGCTCCGCGAGAAGGCCGCGCAGCACCCGATCGAGCAGGTCGGCCGCGAGCTGCGCGCCCTGTTCGCCTGGAAGCAGCAGGATGCGGACTACACCGAGGGCTCGGCCGCGCGCTGACCCCACCCCGCTGACGACGGCGCCCGGGAATCATCCCGGGCGCCGTCGCCGTCTAGGCTGGAGAGCATGGCACGACGCGACGACGACGCCCTCTCCTGGGGGGACGACGACCCGACGCTCGACGTCGGAGACGACGGCGTCGACTGGGGGGAGGAGCCCGCACCCGCCGCACCCGCACCCGCGGCGGCGACGACGGTCACCGCCCAGGTGACCGGCCCCGACGGGGTCGTCCGCACCCGCGAGGTCGTGCACCCCCACGCCGACGAGCGTCGCGGTCGCCGCGCCAGGCCCGCCGCCGACCCCGACGCCCCGCTCGGCAACGCCGCGCTGGTCACCCTGGGCGTGCTCGGCGGCATCTGCGCGCTGTTCGCGGTCGGCTGGTTCCTCTCGGGCTCCCGCTTTCAGGTGTGGGGCCTGCTCTTCCTCGATCCCGCCGGCTACGTCGCCGCCTGGGTCCTCGCGGTGATCGCGCCGATCGCCTGGTTCGTCACCGTGCTCGTGCTCGCACGCCGACGCGCGGTCTGGCAGCGGATCCTGCTGCTCGTGCTCGGCATGATCCTGCTCGTCCCGTGGCCCTTCCTCATGACCGGAGTCGGCGCATGACCGTGAACACCTCCGAAGCCCCCGTCGTCCGCAGGCAGGCGCCCGGGTGGCTCGTCGGCGTCGTCACCGGCGTGTTCGGCCTGGCCTACGCGTATGCGGTGTGGGGCGCGATCGGGTTCCTCGTGCAGCAGGCGAACGGCGAGGCCGGGCTCACCGGCTACGGCTGGTTCGTGCTCCTGATGCCGGTCGTGTTCCCGGCGATCGCATTCGCCGCCGCATTCGTGCTCGGCCGACGCCGCGGCATCCTGCCCCTCGCGCTGACGATGCTCACCGGACTCGGGCTGGTCGGTGCGTTCTGGATGAACGTTTTTGCTCTGGCGGTCACATCCGCCGCAATTTACAACGCGGTGTGACCGCTCGGCCCGGATGGCCCGCACGCGCGCGGTAGTCTGTTTGCGTTCGCCGCCGACAGACGCGCGGACCGAAACCCCAATCCGCTTCCGCCACCGCGCGGACGCCTCGTGACGCCCGAAGGACCCTTCCGTGAGCAAGCCTGTCGTCCTCATTGCCGAACAACTGTCACCCGCCACGATCGACGCCCTCGGACCGGACTTCGAGATCCGTCACGTCGACGGCGCCGACCGCGCGGCGCTCCTGCCCGCGCTGGCCGAGGCCAACGCGGTGCTCATCCGCTCGGCGACGAAGATGGACGCCGAGGCGATCGCCGCAGCCCCCGTCCTGAAGGTCATCGCCCGCGCCGGCGTCGGCCTCGACAACGTCGACATCAAGGCCGCGACCTCGGCCGGCGTCATGGTCGTGAACGCCCCGACCTCGAACATCATCTCCGCCGCGGAGCTCACCGTCGGTCACATCCTGGCCCTCGCGCGTCACATCCCCGCCGCGCACGCCTCGCTCGCCGGCGGTGCCTGGAAGCGCAGCGCGTTCACCGGCACCGAGCTGTTCGAGAAGACCGTGGGCATCATCGGCCTCGGCCGCATCGGTGCGCTCATCGCCGCCCGCCTGCAGGCGTTCGACATGCGCGTCGTCGCATACGACCCCTACGTCACCAGCACCCGGGCGCAGCAGCTCGGGGTCGAACTGCTCTCGCTCGACGAGCTCCTCGAGCAGAGCGACTTCGTCAGCATCCACATGCCGAAGACCCCGGAGACCACCGGCATGATCGGCATCGACCAGCTGCGTCGCATGAAGCGCTCCGCCTACATCGTCAACGTCGCCCGCGGCGGTCTGATCGACGAGGACGCGCTGTACAAGGCCCTCACCACGCACGAGATCGCCGGTGCCGGTCTCGACGTGTTCACCTCGGAGCCCCCGCAGGAGGGCGGCTCCGCCTTCCGTCTGCTCGACCTGCCCAACGTGGTCGTCACCCCGCACCTCGGTGCGTCGACCGCGGAGGCGCAGGAGAAGGCGGGCATCTCGGTCGCGAAGTCGGTCAAGCTCGCGCTCGAGGGCGACCTCGTGCCGGATGCGGTCAACGTCGCCGGCGGCGTCATCGACCCGTTCGTCCGTCCCGGCATCGCGCTCGTCGAGGCCCTCGGCCAGTTCTTCAGCGGGCTGGCGACCAGTGCGCTCGTCAACCTCGACATCGAGGTGCGAGGTGAGCTCGCGGCCTACGACGTGAGCGTCTACCGCCTCGCAGCGCTGAAGGGCATCTTCAGCCGGATCGTCAGCGAGAACGTCTCCTACGTGAACGCGCCGCTGTTCGCCGAGCAGCGCGGCGTCGAGTCCCGCCTGATCGTCGAGGCGGAGAGCCCGCTGTACCGCAACATCACGATCCTGCGCGGCACCCTCGCCGACGGCTCGGTGCTCGAGGTCGCCGGCACGCTCGCCGGCACCCGCATGGTCCCGAAGATCGTCGGGATCAACGGCTACGAGATCGAGGTCCCGATCTCGCGTCACCACATCGTCATGCGCTACGCGGACCGCCCGGGCATCGTGGCGATCTACGGGCAGGAGCTCGGCGCCGCGAACATCAACATCGAGGGCCTGCAGGTCGCGGCCCCCGACGCGACCGGTCGGGCGCTGTCGGTGCTGACCATCAGCTCGCCGGTCTCCGACGACCTGCTGGCGGCGATGCGCGCCTCGGTCGGTGCCGACCTGTTCCGGCAGATCGAGATCACCGAGGCCTGAGCGCCCCGATCCTCACCTCGTCGCCCTGGTCGCCTGTTCGACCAGGGCGACGAGTGCGTCCATGGCCGGACCGGTCGGGACGGCCTGGCGGGCGCCGTCAGCGGCGGGATCGACGTAGTTCGCGTAGAGTCCGTCGCTCACCAGCAACACCAGGGTGAGCGCGGTCTCGTCGACGACGTGCGGGCGCAGTGCCTCGGTCCACCGGGAGCGGGCGCGCGCGAGCGCCGCGCGGGCGTCCTGGTTGCCGGACTGCGCGAGCCGCGAGGTCGCGATGAGCGTCCGGTCCAGCGGGTCGTCGGCGAGGGCCGAGGTGCGCAGGAAGTAGGCGACCGGACCCTCGGGGGAGGCCGCCATCGCGGCGATGTCGTCGTCCTGCAGCGCTTCGAGTCGGTCGAGGATGCCCTGGGCGAGCGCGTCCTTCGACTTGAAGTGGTAGAGCAGACCGCCCTTGGAGACACCGGCGGCGCGCGCCGTGGCGTCCATCGTCGCCGCCCGGGCGCCCTCTTCGAGCAGGATGCGCTCGAACGCGTCCAGCACCTTCTCTCTGGCGTGCGGGGGGCGGCTCATGCGCTCGATGCTATCGACGGGGGTGCGGACACTCTGTTACTATACCAGCCGGACGGTACAGTAAACATGATGACGACGACAGCTCCCGGCACCGCGACGACCCGGGGGAGCGGGCGCGACCCGCGCCGGTGGGCGGCGCTCGGCGTGCTCATGCTCCCCGTGCTGCTCATCTCGGTCGACAACACCGTGCTCTCCGTCGCGCTGCCCGAGATCGCGCGAGCGCTCCGGCCCACGAGCGCCGAGCAGCTCTGGATCCTCGACGCCTACCCGCTCGTACTCGCCGGGCTCCTGGTGACCATGGGCACGCTCGGCGACCGGTTCGGTCGGCGCCGGATGCTGCTCATCGGCGCCACCGGGTTCGCACTCGTCTCCGTGGTCGGCGCATTCGCCCCGAGTGCGGGGGCGCTCATCGCCGTCAGGGCGCTCCTCGGGGTGTTCGGCGCGATGCTCATGCCCGCGACCCTCTCGCTGCTGCGGAGCGTGTTCACCGACCGGAACGAACGGCGCATGGCGATCGCGGTGTGGGCGTCCATGTTCTCCGCCGGCGCGGCGCTCGGCCCCGTCGTGGGCGGCCTGCTGCTGGAGCACTTCGCCTGGGGGAGCGTCTTCCTCCTCGCCGTCCCGGTGCTCGTGCCCCTGCTCGTGCTGGCACCGTTCTTCGTGCCCGAGAGCCGGGACCCGGCGCCCGGCCGCATCGACGGCTGGAGCATCGCGCTGTCGATGGCCGCGATGATCCCGGTCGCGTTCGCGATCAAGGAGTTCGCGGTGCACGGTTTCGCGGTGTGGCCCGTCGCCTCGCTCGCGATCGGCGTCGTCTTCGGCGTGCTCTTCGTGCGGCGTCAGCTCCGCGCCGAGACCCCCATGCTCGACATGCGGCTGTTCGCGCGGGCCGGTTTCAGCGGCGCACTCGTGGTGAACCTGCTCAGCGTCATCGCGCTCGTCGGCTTCATGTACTTCGTCGCGCAGCACCTGCAGCTCATCGGCGGCCTCTCACCGATGTCCGCCGGGCTGGCCCTCGTCCCGGGGCTTGTGCTCATGATCCTCGCGGGCCTGTGCGTCGTCCCGATCGCCACCCGCGTGAGCCCGGCGATCGTGATCCCCGGCGCACTCGTCTTCTCCGTCATCGGGTACCTGCTCGCCGCCACCGTGGGCCTCGGTGCCGGCGTCGCCACGATCGTCATCGCGTTCTGCGCGCTGGGCATCGGCATCGGCGCCGCCGAGACGGTGTCGAACGAGCTCGTCCTCGCGAACGCGCCCGCCGACAAGGCGGGCGCCGCGAGCGCCGTGTCGGAGACCGCGTACGAGATCGGTGCGCTGCTGGGCACGACGGTGCTCGGCGGCATCCTCACCGCGCTCTACCGCGGCGGGCTCCTGATCCCGCCCGGCGTGGACGGGGCGAGCGCCGCCGCCGCACGCGAGACCCTCGCCGGCGCGATGGCCGTCGCCGACCAGCTCGGTCCGGCCGGTGGCGCACTCCGGCATGCGGCCGCGCACGCGTTCGACTCCGGCGTGCTGCTCACCTCGGTCATCGGTGCCGTGCTCGTCGTCGCAGCCGGCGTCGTCGCGGCCACTACGCTGAGAAGGTCCCGTAACGCGTCATGACGCAGTTCGCGCCGTGACGTGGAATCCGAGCGAGGAGAGCAATGTCGCGTGTCGTGAAGCTGGCCGTCATCCCCGGTGACGGCATCGGTCCGGAGGTGGTCGCCGAGGCCGAGAAGGTCCTGGATGCGGCGACCGCAGGGTCGGACGTCGTGTTCGAGAAGACCCGGTTCTCGCTGGGCGCCGCGCGGTACCTGGAGACCGGTGACACCCTCACCGACGAGGACCTGGACGCGATCCGCGCGCACGACGCGATCCTCCTCGGCGCGGTCGGCGGCGTCCCCGGCGACCCGCGTCTGAAGGACGCGAACATCGAGCGCGGTCTGCTGCTGAAGCTGCGCTTCGACCTCGACCACTACGTCAACCTGCGCCCGTCGAAGCTGTACGCCGGTGCGCCCGGTCCGCTCGCCGAGCCCGGCGAGATCGACTTCGTCGTCGTGCGGGAGGGCACCGAGGGCCCCTACGTCGGCAACGGCGGCTCGATCCGCCGCGGCACCCCGCACGAGGTCGCGAACGAGACCTCGGTGAACACCGCCTACGGCGTCGAGCGCGTCGTCCGCTACGCGTTCGACCTCGCCGAGCGCCGCCGCAAGAAGCTCACCCTCGTGCACAAGACCAACGTGCTCGTCCACGCCGGCGGCATGTGGAAGCGCATCGTCGACGACGTCGCCGCAGCGCACCCCGACGTCGCCGTAGACTACCTCCACGTCGACGCGGCGACGATCTTCCTGGTCACGAACCCGGGCCGCTTCGACGTGATCGTCACCGACAACCTCTTCGGCGACATCCTGACGGACCTGGCCGGCGCCGTGACCGGTGGCATCGGTCTCGCCGCATCCGGCAACATCAACCCGGACGGCGCGTTCCCGTCGATGTTCGAGCCCGTGCACGGTTCGGCCCCCGACATCGCCGGACAGCAGAAGGCGGACCCCACCGCCGCGATCCTCTCCGTCGCCCTCCTGCTCGACCACCTCGGGCTTCGCGACGAGGCACAGCGCGTCACCCGCGCCGTGGAGGAGGACATCGCGGCCCGCGGTACCGCCGCCCGAACCACTTCCGAGATCGGCGACTCGATCGCAGCATCCGTCCGGGCGTAGCCTGGAGTCGCCGCTTCCAAGGCCCCGACGCGCTTCGGCGCAGACTCAGTGAGACAGTCATGACCTACCTCGACACCGATCCCGACACCGGACTCGCACCGCTCGAGTTCGCCGTCACCCGCAACCTCGCCGCGAAGACGCCGGCCCAGCGCGAGGAGATCCTCGCGAACCCCGGCTTCGGTCAGCACTTCACCGACCATATGGTCGACATCTGCTGGTCGGTCGGCGGCGGTTGGCACCGGCCGCGCGTGCAGCCCTACGGGCCGATCTCGCTCGACCCCGCAGCCGCGGTCCTGCACTACGGCCAGGAGATCTTCGAGGGCGTCAAGGCGTACCGTCACGCCGACGGCTCCATCCACACGTTCCGGCCCGATCAGAACGGTCGCCGCCTGCAGCGCTCGGCCCGCCGCCTGGCGCTCCCGGAACTGCCGGTGTCGTACTTCGTGCAGTCGATCCGCGAGCTCATCGCGGTCGACGGCGACTGGGTGCCCGGTGGTGCGGATCAGAGCCTCTATCTGCGTCCCTTCATGTTCGCGAAGGAGGCGTTCCTCGGTGTCCGCCCCGCGCACAAGGTCGCCTACTACCTCATCGCCAGCCCCGCCGGCGCCTACTTCAAGGGCGGCGTGCAGCCGGTCTCGATCTGGCTCAGCGAGGACTACGCCCGCGCCGGGAAGGGCGGCACGGGTGCGGCCAAGACCGGCGGCAACTACGCCGCGAGCCTGCTCCCGCAGGCCGAGGCCTACGAGAACGAGTGCGACCAGGTCGTGTTCCTGGACCCGGAGGGCAACGTCGAGGAGCTCGGCGGCATGAACATCGTGTTCGTCTACAAGGACGGCACGCTGGTCACCCCGCAGTCCGACTCGATCCTCGAGGGCATCACCCGCGAGTCGATCCTGCAGCTCGCCCGCGACCGCGGCCACAAGGTCGAAGGCCGCGCGATCACGCTGAAGGAGTGGCGCGAGGGGGTCGCCTCGGGCGACATCGTCGAGGTGTTCGCCTGCGGCACCGCCGCGGTGGTCACCCCGATCGGCGTGCTGAAGGGCAAGGACTTCTTCGACGAGCAGCCCACCGGTTCGCTGGCGCTGTCGCTGCGCGAGGAACTCACCGACATCCAGTACGGGCGCCGCGAGGACAAGCACGGCTGGCTGCTGCGGCTGGACGCCTGAGCATGAGGGTCGCCCGCTTCAGCCACCAGGAGGCCATCCGTTACGGCATCGTCGACGGCACCGAGATCGTCGAGCTCGCCGGGGACCCGATGTACGCGGGGTACGACACGACCGGCACGCGGATCCCGCTCTCGGAGATCACGCTGCTGGCGCCGGTGATCCCGCGTTCGAAGATCGTCGCGGTCGGTCGGAACTACCACGACCACGCCGCCGAGTTCGGCAACGTGGCGCCGGAGGAGCCGCTGCTGTTCCTGAAGCCGAACACCTCGGTGATCGGCCCGAACGACGCGATTGTGCGGCCACCGCAATCGGAGCGGACCGACTTCGAGGGCGAGCTCGCGGTCGTCATCGGCAAGGTCACCAAGAACGTCCCGGCCGAGCGCGTGCTCGACCACGTCTTCGGATACACGATCGCCAACGACGTGACCGCGCGGGATCTGCAGCAGTCGGACGGACAGTGGTCGCGGGCGAAGGGCTTCGACACCTTCTGCCCGCTGGGGCCGGCCATCGAGACCGACTTCGACCCGAGCGGCGCGCGTCTGGTCACGCGTCTGAACGGCGAGACGAAACAGGATGCGCCGCTGACGGACATGGTGCACTCGGTCACCGACATCATCGCCTACGCGTCCGCGGCGTTCACGCTACTGCCCGGCGACGTCGTGCTCACCGGTACGCCCGCCGGTGTCGGCCCGTTCGAGGCCGGCGACGTGGTGGAGGTCGAGATCAGCGGTCTCGGCATCCTCCGCAACACTGCGCGGAACGCGTGAGATGACGACGGCGGACGTGTCCCTCGATCTGGGGCGCGTCCGCCGTCGCACGCTCTGGGCGCTCTCCGCCGGGCAGGTGCTCGGCGGCATCGCCTTCGGCGCCACGATCTCGCTCGGCGCCGTGATCGTCTCCGAGGTCGCCGGCGATGCGTCGCTGTCGGGACTCGCCGCGGCGGGCGTGACGCTGGGCGCCGCCGTGTTCGCGGTGCCGCTCGCGGCGCTTGCCCGTGCCCGCGGACGCCGCCCTGCCCTCGTCCTCGGTCTTTGCCTGGCGCTCGTCGGGGTCATCGGCGTCGTCGCGGGCACCGGGCTCGCCTCGCTCCCGCTGCTGCTGGCGGGGATCATCTGCATCGGCGCGGGGCAGGCGGCGAACCTGCAGTCGCGTTTCGCGGCCGCCGACCTCGCCACGGACCGCTCCCGCGGCCGCGACATCGCGGTCGTGGTGTGGGCGACGACGATCGGCGCGGTCCTGGGGCCGAACCTCGTCGGACCGGGGGAGGCGCTCGGGCGGATGCTGGGGATGCCGGTGCTCACCGGACCCTACGTGTTCACGATCGTGGCGCAGCTGCTCGCGGTCGTCCTTTACCTGGCGCTGTTGCGCCCCGACCCGCTCGTGATCGCGAACCGGCTGGCCCGCGAGGCCGTCGATACCCCGGGCGCCGCGGTGGCCGGCGTCGACCGTCCGGTGGCGGCACGCGTCGCGATCGCCGCGATCGCCGGTGCGCACGGCGTGATGGTCGCGGTCATGGCGATGACGCCGGTGCACCTGCTCCACCACGGCGCCGAGCTCACCGTCATCGGGCTGACCATCAGCCTCCACATCGCCGGGATGTATGCGCTCTCGCCCGTCTTCGGCCTGCTCGCCGACCGGTGGGGACGCGTTCGCGTGATCCTCCTCGGGCAGGGGCTGCTCGCCGCATCCCTCATCGTCGTCTGGCTGGGCGCGGAGGAGGCGGCCGCGGTCACGACCGGCCTCATCCTCCTCGGCCTCGGCTGGAGCGCCGCGACGGTTGCGGGCGCGGCCCTGCTCACCGAGGCCAGCTCGCAGGCGCTCCGCACCCGCCGGCAGGGCCGCAGCGACCTCACCATGAACCTCGTGGGCGCCGCCGCATCCATCGCCGCCGGCGGGGTGCTCGCCCTCATCGGCTACGGCGGGCTCGCCCTCAGTGCCCTGGTGGTGGTCGCCGCCGTGACCCTCCTGACGCCGCTCGCCCGCCGCTGATCCGCCCTCCGGCTCCTCCGGACGGCGAGACTGCACCTGCGCCACGAGACTGCGTCCAATGGCAGCAGTCTCGTGGCGCAGATGCAGTCTCGCGGCCCAGGGCCCTCGCTACGCGCGGAGGGCGGCGAGGGCGCGGTCGACGTCGTCGGCGTCGTTGAAGACGTGGAACGCGAGACGGGCACGGCCCGCGCGACCGGATGCGGTGATCCCCGCCGCGGTGAGCCGGGCGAGGTCCGCGCCGTCGGGGTCGGGCCAAGCGAGCATGGCGCTCGGGATCGCGGGCTGTGCCAGTCCGAAGCCGTCGCGGAACGCGGCGGCGAGCCCGGTCGTGTACGCGTGCAGCTGCGGCAGCGACGCCCGCGCGAACAGCGCCAGCGCGGGTGCCGCGCCGAGCACGGCCTCCCACGCGGGGGAGACGTCGAAGCGACGGGCGGATGCGGGGAAGGCGACGTCCGTGCCGTACACCGAGCGCCACGGTTCCACGCCTGCGTACCAGTTCGCCTGCACCGGCCGGAGCCTCGCGGCGTAGGCCGGATCGAGCGCGAGGAACGCGACACCGCGCGGGGAACACAGCCACTTGTAGGCGTGGCAGACCACCGCGTCGAACCGGGCTGCGTCCACCGGCATCCAGCCCGCGGCCTGCGTGGCGTCGCAGAGCGTCCGTGCCCCGGCGGCACGTGCGGCCGCGGCCACCGCATCCGCGTCGATCACCTCGCCCGTCGCGGACTGCGCGAGGGAGAACGCGACGAGGCCGACCCCCGGGCGCACCTCGTCGGCGAGGCGCTGCAGCGGCACGGTGCGCAGCCGGATGCCCCGACCGGCATACGCGAACGGGAGCAGGAGCGAGGAGAAGTCGCCCTCGACGCCGAGCACCTGCGCCCCGTCGGGCAGGTTCGCGGCGAGGAGCGAGACGAGCACCGAGGTCTGCGACCCGATCGCGACGTCGTCGGCGCGCACACCCAGCACCCGCGCGGCGTCGGCACGCAGGGCGACGACGGTGCGGTCGACCTCGGGCATGTCAAGGCCGCGTGCGGGCGCGCGATCGAGCACCGCACGCAGGGCGACGACCGTGTCGCGAGGATACAATCCGCCGGTGCAGGCGGCGAGGTAGTCGCGCCCGCCGTCGAAGGCGGCGCGCACCTGGTCCGGGGTGAGGTCGGATGCGGGGGAGTCCATCCCGTCAGCCTCTCGCAGCAGCATCCGCCCGTCCAGGGGACCTGCGGGTCGGGCGAGTAGGCTGGACGTCTATGGCTGGCACACCCGATCCCCGCACCACGACCGCTTCCGGCAGCGACGTCCGCGTCCGCTTCTGCCCGTCGCCGACCGGCCTGCCGCACGTCGGCATGGTCCGCACCGCGCTGTACAACTGGGCGTACGCCCGGCACACCGGCGGCAAGCTGATCTTCCGGGTGGAGGACACGGATGCGGCCCGCGACAGCGAGGAGAGCTACCGCCAGCTCGTCGACGCGCTCACCTGGCTGAAGATCGACTGGGACGAGGGCGTCGAGAAGGGCGGCCCGCACGAGCCGTACCGCCAGTCGCAGCGCGGTGACATCTACCGGGACGTGCTCCACAAGCTCATCGAGGCCGGTGCCGTGTACGAGTCCTACTCCACGGCGGAGGAGATCGACGCCCGCAATGAGGCGAACGGTCGTGCCAAGCAGCTCGGCTACGACAACTTCGACCGCGACCTCACCGAGGAGCAGAAGGCCGCGTTCCGCGCCGAGGGTCGCGAGCCCGCGTGGCGGCTGCGCGTGCCGGACCACGACCTCACCTACGTGGACCTCATCCGCGGCGAGGTGACCTTCCCCGCCGGTTCCTTCCCCGACTTCGTCGTCGTGCGTGCGGGCGGCCAGCCGCTGTACACCTTCACCAACCCGGTGGACGACGCGCTCATGGGTATCACCCACGTCATCCGCGGTGAGGACCTCATGCCCTCCACCGCCCGCCAGCTCGCGCTGTACTCGGCGCTCATCGACGCCGGTGTGACCGACTTCGTCCCCCGCTTCGGACACATGCCGCTCGTGCTGGGCGAGGAGGGCAACAAGAAGCTCTCCAAGCGGGACCCGAAGGCCGACCTGTTCCTGCAGCGCGACAAGGGCTTCATCCACGAGGGTCTGCTGAACTACCTCGCCCTGCTGGGGTGGTCGATCGCGCCCGACCGCGACGTGTTCACCCTGGAGGAGTTCATCGCGGCGTTCGACATCGCCGACGTGAACCCCAACCCCGCCCGCTTCGACCAGAAGAAGGCCGAGGCGATCAACGGCGACCACATCCGGATGCTGGCGCCCGAGGACTTCGAAGCGCGGATCGTGCCCTACCTCGCCGCCGCGGGGCTCGTGTCCGAGCCGCCGACCGCGGAGCAGCAGGCGATCATCACCGCCGCGGCGCCCCTCGTGCAGGAGCGCGTGCAGCTGCTCGGTCAGGTGCCGGACCTGCTCGGCTTCCTCTTCACCGACGAGGTGACCTATGCCGAAGACGCGCTGAAGGGGCTGCCCGCGAACGCGGGAGAGGTGCTCGTGGCATCCGTGGGAGCGCTCGAGCTCGTCCCGGAGGCGGAGTTCCGCACCGAGGCGATCCATCAGGCGCTGCAGGATGCGCTCATCGAGGGGCTCGGCCTGAAGCCGCGGGTCGCGTACGGGCCGCTCCGGGTGGCCGTGAGCGGCCGCCGGGTGTCGCCGCCGCTGTTCGAGTCCATGGAGCTGCTGGGCAAGGCCGAGTCGGTGCGTCGCCTGGGTGCGCTGGTGCAGCACCTGGCGTGACACGCCTGGGGGACACGCCGGATTTGCCTCCGCGTGAGTGTCGGCTAAGATAGATGCTTGTGCGCAGCTGAGGCTGACACCCCTTGGGGTATGGTGTAATTGGCAACACGGCTGATTCTGGTTCAGTTGTTCTTGGTTCGAGTCCAGGTACCCCAGC
>Ga0182737_1001883_pt1 | contig 18954 bp, 18 predicted proteins | sample eDN5th30CBELigOP_FD_128878 | JGI IMG/M metagenome (GOLD analysis project Ga0182737, IMG submission 128878) | Enriched Organic Plus compost microbial communities from Emeryville, California, USA - eDNA 5th pass 30_C BE-Lig OP (version 2) (version 2) ...
CAATAATTGCGCCCGGTTGTTTAATAACAATAGTTAGGAAATTCATTTTTAGTTTGAAACTGCATAACTAAGAGAATCGACTTATTTTACTTCAATTCAGTAATCGGGATATTGAAATATATAATCATAAAAACAGTAAGTAGAAAGCATAACAACCACGTTAACAATGGTCTAGTAAAATGGAGCCTTATGCCACTGAACATACAAAACCAAATAAAAGTTGACCACCCAATGGTCCAACCATTATGATGTGTATTTAATCCTACAAGTACGTAAAGTACTTCTGCTGCTGCCCACATCAATGTCCATAGTAATATATAGCTTATTTGATTAATTAAACGTTTTTTGAAAGGATAGTGTGAGAGATATATTAAAATCAATGGGGGATAATAAAGATAAACCATAAATAAATCAGTAAGTGTATGATTAGGAAGAAATGACGTCCCAGCAAAATACCATAATGATTTATTGTACGTTAGAAGGCTAACAACCACACTCAATGTCATTACAAAAAGCACGGTTGAATAATATTTTTTCCAATTTCTCCAATCGCTGAAACGCCAAGCTACGATTAATACTATACATTCAAAAATTATTGTTAAATAGTTTAAAAATCCCAAACCTTTCACCCCAAATTTAACTCTTATAGCCTCCCCTGATTATGTATATAACCATTGCTATTAGTTTATATAGTTTCCTTTGTTTAGGGGTTTAATTCAAATTCATCCATATTTAAACTTTTAAAAGTCTTCTTTGTTAAAATTCGACTTTGATTATGTATTCTTGTTCAGCAAAATCGACTGATTGTGAAATTTAAACTCTGAATTTCTCCATTACAAACATCAGTTGGGGCAATGTCAACAGATGCAGTCTGCCGATTGTGAGAGAATATATCCACTGTTCTCTATTCCATATTACTGTGCTTTTGAAAAGCTTGTTCGTGGCTGACTTGTTTTCTGGCAGCATATTCAAGACAAATTCCATCGAACAGGATGTGAGTGCATTGATCGAATAATGATCCGAGTGGCTGAATCGTTGTATGTTCCCCTGCTTTTCGGTATTTTGTAGCTGCTGGAACATGGATGATAAGGGATGCATAGGAGGCTAAAGGAGATTCAGTGTCCGTAGTGACCGCAATAATGTGACATCCAATCGATTTTGCCTTTTCTGTCGTCCACACGACATTTTGGGTTGTTCCGGAACCAGAAACAGCCACTAGAATATCTCCTTCTGAAATAGAAGGTGTAATAGTCTCACCTATGACATATACGTCAGCACCCAAATGCATTAAGCGCATCGCAAAGGATTTGGCCATGAATCCCGAACGTCCCTCACCTATGACAAAAATCCGTCTCCCTTCCTGTAAGAGAAGAGCTAACGCTTCAATGTCCTGAACGTTTATTTTTTTCATAACAATCGAAATCTCCGATAGTATCGTTTCTAATTGATTCATCGCTTTTCTACCTCCCTTATCCGATTATTTCTTTAAATGCTGCTGCTATCTTTCCAGGGTGATCTGCTTTCGTGATGGCTGATCCAATAATGACAATATGAGGACGTGATTCTGATTCTATCATGTTCTCAATTGAATCTATCGTAATACCACCTGCCACAGCCCATTCCAGCGAAGGAACAAAGCTTACCTTATCCATGTTGTTTCTCCCTGCCATTTCTTGTTCGTCTTTGCTGATATGCTCACAAAAAATTGCCTCTTTATATTGAAACAGGGAAACCCTTTGCTCAATCGTTGTATTTAATAAATCAATCATTGCTTTCTTGCCATGTTTAGCTGCTGTATTTAAACATGCATCAATTGTATGAATGGACGATACTCCCATTACAGTCGCAATGTCACCGCCCGCGTTGAAGCAAAGATCAAATTCATATATCGCATTATCTATTGTTTTTATATCCCCGACAATTGTTTTATTAGGAAAGGCCTCTCGTATCTTTGATACAGCTTCCATACCAAACTCTTTGATTAATGATGTTCCGACTTCGATTAGATCAATTGATTTTTCTGCCTCTCGTGTAATCCGAATGGCTTCCTCAATTGATAAGCGATCCAAGGCAAGCTGAATTTCCACTATACCACTCCTCCAAACCCATTTAATAATTCGGTTGATCAAACAATGCGTTTCATTGACTATTCATAAGTCTTTTACATAGGGCAAACTGAAGGAAGCAAAAGACGAATTCCCTCAGCCTGCCATCTTCATGTATACCACAAACAGACAAAGTTTCGCTCACATGTTAGTCAGCTTTACGAGAAGCATTACGCTCTTCATCATAACTGATAACAATCTGAGGTATTTCTACTTCTTGAGTGACAAGCTCATCGGCTTTACATACGTAAAAATTCATACACACTTGATGCAATTGTGATACCTTGTTCAAGGTTTCTTGCTTCATGCAGCTGCTCAATCTCTCCCGGTACATATACGCGATCAACCCCTGGAGCTGGCGGAACTTGCTGAAGTTCTTCCATCATTCGGTCCATTTGCTCCAAAAACAGATCTATATCCGTAAAGAAGGAAGGATTAATGACACAGAAATAGTGGCCGAGCTTTCGTTTTTTATCAAGATCATCATACATTTTTCCAATGTGTGGACCGAATGCCGCACCTGCTAATAATCCTGAGAAAACATCAACAATTACAGATAAACCGTAACCTTTTGGACCTCCAAAAGTAGAGAGCGCAACGACTTTGTTTGGATCCGTAACAGAAGCGCCAGTTTCATCGACTCCCCACCCTTCTGGAATTTCCTTTCCTTCTTCACGTGCCTGAAGGATTTTACCCAGTGCTACATTGGATGTCGCCATGTCGAGGATCAAGGGTTTCTTTGTTTTTGCAGGTACTCCATAAGCAATAGGATTGGTTCCAAGAAACGATGTCTTTCCTCCAAATGGAACAACGATTTTATCAGTGTGTGACATCGCCACCCCGATTAGCTTCGCATCTGCAGCTTTTTGAACAAAATAGCTTAACGCTCCGCAATGGCTGCTATTCATAACCGTTACCATGCCCACTCCATTGTTGCGGGCCATTTCGATCGCATGATCCATGGCGACATCCCCGATAACGTGTCCAAATCCATCATCCCCGTCAACAATCCCCGTTACGGGTCCGGTCGACTGAAAGGAAATTTGTGCATCCGGGTTAATTCCGCCAGCTTGTAAACGATTTACATAATGCTCTGTTCGCAATACACCATGGGAATTCACATTCCTAAGATCCGCATGGACCAAAACCTCCGCGACTTTCTCTGCGTGCCCCTCATTTAATCCTGCTTCTACCAGTTTCTTAATAACTAATTGTTTAGCTTCTTCTGCTTGTATTGTTACTGTCGTCATTTCAACATCCCCTTACTCTAAGTTTTATGTTGTTTTCGTAATGATTCTTCTATTTATCTTTCTGATAAGCTATCAGTAATTGCAGCATCTAACAGATTGGTCAAACCAACCACCTGAAATTCCCAATAAACTAACAAGTTTCTTACCTCTATCTTTCGAATTAGACCTATGATAAAAGGCATCCTATCTTTTTAAATAGATTGTTTGATAGTTGCTAAAACTAGGATATAGATGGAGAAAACGAAGAATTGTTCCCTTTTACTTTAAGCTAATTATTTTTCATCTATTAATTTAGTTAAAGTAATTACGTAATCTTTATTTATTAAAAGAACCTCTGTCTTTAAAACTAGATGCACAATTAATCCCTTCTAAACCCATCCTATAAAATGTAACATTTCACATTTTACATTTATATGTTATGTTTTTCTTAATAGTTAGTCAATTCTTTTATTAACATTTTTTCTCATATTCATAACAAATAAGAAATTGACGCCATTTAATATAGTCACCTATAATTTATTACTAGTGTTACATAAAATATTTGTTGGATTATCAAAGAGGAATGTTTGTATTTCTCAAAGAGATTTGTCAGTAACTCAGAAGATTTATTCGACCACAAGTCACCATAATATTCAAAATGTGCTGCAACGCTGCTGATCATTTATATAGAATGGTATATCTTAAACTATTAAAGTAACAGGAGGTTCTGCTGTGAATAATATAATTGAAACCTCTGCCCTAGCAACACAAGTATACAGGGTTCTTCGAGGAGAAATTATTAGTGGAGTATTTGCTCCTGGTGAAAAGCTCGATATTAATAAATTAGCAGAGAAGTTTGGAGTAAGCCGCTCTCCAGTCAAAGAGGCCATTAATCAATTAGTTCATGAAAGTTTAATTGAAATATTGCCGCGTAAAGGAACTTATATTACTCAACTGAGATATAAAGATTGTATGGAAGCGCTCGATGCTCGTTTCATGGTTGAAACGTGGGCTGCACGTATGATTATCTCTCATGTATCAGATGAGCAAATGGATACATGGAAACAACTACTTACCGAGATGGATTCATTATTAGAAATACAACCATTTCCTTTCGAGACCTACACTAAACTTGACATGAAGTTCCATCAGCTTTTAGTTCAATGGGCCTCGAATCAAAAGGTGCAAGATATCTATAATTCAATTAATCCCCAGGTCTCACTAGCTCGAGTCGTATATAGTACACTTTTTGAAAATAGTTCAAAGCGGCATAAAGACCATCATCATATGTATGAGGCGTTAAAAAACCGAGACCTCTCCGCTCTTATAAATGCCTTACAACAACATAATGATAGTTTAAAAGAAGATACTACATTGAACTGGAACGAACAATTACACGGCCCAATTGATGAACAAATTTAATATAAAACTTCATCTGGCTAGTATGAATTTCGATATAAAAGTGGAGAAAGCAAATTCGAATGAGAATTTGCTTTTTTATTTAGGGGCTTACAGCATGAAAACTCATTCAATATACGGGTTTTTTCTAAAATATACATTTTGCACAACAAAATGAATCGCTTTCAGCCTAAAAACCTTTTTGAACCACTTTTTATCATCTGCTATTTTTTAGATAACGACAGGTCATATTAACCTGTTCGACAGGTCAAAAGAAATCTTTCAAATATAAATGGAGGTAGACATGATGAAAAACCTAGTAAATGAGAAAAAGATGGTGATTTTATATCCAAGATTAGCGGCGAAAATCGGGTTAAACCAATCGATTATGCTACAGCATATCCATTATTGGCTAAAGGAAAGCAAGCATGATCGAGATGGACGACCGTGGGTGTACAATACATATCAAAGCTGGCAGGAGCAATTGCCCTTTTGGTCTATTGAAACGATTAAGCGAATTATTAGAAGCTTAGAGAAAAACGGGTACTTACTCTCTGCGAATTATAATCGACTCAAGATAGACAAAACGAAATGGTACACCATTAATTATGAAAAGGTTGCCGAACTCGAAGCAAGCGAGACCCCTTCGACAGGTCAAGATGATCCTTCCAACCATACACCTTGCCCTGCTGGGGGAGCTACATTTACCCAAGCAATACCAGAAAGTACTTCAAATAATCCTACAAAGAATACTTCAAAAAAAGAAATCCATCATCATCCACTCACCGAAGAACCTGCTGCCTTAACAAGGACTACTGACACATCTAAAACAGATGAGATTGACTCTATCATTCGTGACGTATTTCCTTATGGATTAAAACAAGATCGGAAGAAAAGTATTCATACCATTTATCAAGCTTATTGTGAAGAACTCTCTTTACCTGCCTATAAACGCGTTTTAAAAAACATAAGTGAACATGCCGCTCAAATTACACGATTTGAAAAGTACTTAGAACAAGCGGTGAAAAACGAATTATCTCCTGCATCAACGACTACAAAAGAATCTCCTTTGCCTAAAAAGACAGCAAGTAAAGAAATCGTACCGCATTGGCTGAGGGAAGACTATGTTGATCCCTATCAAGACCTCTCTCCTGTTCCAGAGAAAGATCGGGATGCTAGGTACTTTGAATTGATGGAGATGATTAATTCATCGAGCGGAAAAAAATCTAATTGTTCTTAGAAGTTTAGTGAGCGAAACATTTATAATATGCATCCATTTAGTAAATAAATTATTACTATTTTATTTAAAAAACATTGATTCAACTTTTAATTAGTAATAAAATAATTACTAATTAAAAGGAGGTCTGTTAATGAACGCAGAAATTGCTAAAGAGTATATCGCTTTAATACCCAATCTGTTTAGTAGTTTTAGTGAATTAAACAAAGACTCAGTAGAGTTAACACATATGCAGAATCATGTCATTGAGTTTATGTATATGCAACAAAGGGCTTTGAACCTTAAAGAAATCAGCACTGGTTTAAATATAGCCAAGCAACAACTAACGAATATCATTAGTGATTTAGAAGCTGGCGGCTATGTAGTGAAGATGCCTGACACGAAGGATAAACGGGCAGTTTTAGTGTCGTTAACACCTGCAGGCAAGGAAATTGAGGAGAAAAAATGGACTGAGCTTTATCAAAGATTTAGCAAAAACCTGGCTAAATTAAGCGATGAAGAGAAACTAGATCTAAACTTTGCTCTTCATAAGGTAAATATATTGTTAAAGAAAATGGAGGATTAAAGAATGAATCAACGGGAACGAGTCTCTATCATCAGTTTAGGCGTGATTATTGGTGTAGTATTAGGCTTAATCTTTAAAGATATGTACAAATGCTTGGTTACTGGTATCCTAGTATCTTCGGCAATCACAATCATGTTAGACCGACAAGCAAAAAAGACCACTCATAGATAAGCCTAATGCGAACAGTGCCTGTCACTGTTCGCTATTAACTTAATTCATCCCTAAACAAATCAATATACAAATTCCCTTTAGTCCCTACGACCGCATACGAAATGTCAGAAACAGCAAGATTTCTTTTTTTAAGCTCCGCCATTAACCATTCTTCATCGTAGGTGTTTTTTAATAAGTTCTCATATAAGATTTTCCCATTATAGACGAGCTCTACCGGTATGGTTTCTGCTGAGGGAGATACATTTAAATCCTGCTTGGTTGTATGTTGGTACTGAGGTTTTTTTAATACAGAGAGTGCGCCACTTGTCTCTAAAATGGCGCACTCTACCTCTTCTATGTTGAAGATATCTTTAGCCCGCAAAGCCTGTTTCAAAGAATCAATTGAATACCCCATTCGTTTCATTGATTGTTCGAGAATTTGTCCTTTTTCAATTAAAGTAGTAGGTTTTCCTGCAATCCATTTCCGGAATCGCGCATTTCGAACCGCAACAAAATTCAGTATAAACACGATAATCCCCATAATCATGAATGCGACGATAAAATATGGGAATTCAATTCTAATATTGAATGCTAGATTTCCTGCAATGGTCCCCATCGTGATGGAAGCGATATAAAGGTGATAGGACCTTTGAGTAATCGTCTGTTTACCGAGCAAATGAACAAATATCCATAACAAAATAAAGGCGGTAAAGGTTCGAAAGATGATTTCAACAGATAGCTGCATCGCGATTTCCCCCTTACAACAATCCAGACAGTTCGTTTGTGATAGTATGTTCTTGTAGAAAGCACTTTATTCCGCCAAAAAATAGCGAATAGTGTCAGGCACTGTTCGCTATTCTTTGTAAATTTTTTTATAAAAAAATCTTGAAATAAATGTCATTGGTAAGTATCGAAAGCAATTAACTAAAAATCGGTTAATATTCACTTTTAAGATACCCATTTTCACCCAAATTATATCGATAATAATATGGCTTAATGGCAGGAGCATTCTATAAAACAACCCAGCCTTTGAAGACGTAATAAGAGCAATAAAGGAGAGTATCAAACTGTATAAAGGTACTATTTTAAAATGTTCAGTCCACGTATGGAAATATCCACGCCCAAATCGAATATAACGTTTCACTGCAAAAATATACGCTAAAGTACTACAAACTATTTCAATAGCCAAGTAATGGGCAATGACCATTGCCCATCTTTTTTGAGTTGAAAGCGCCTTGTAAAACACATCACTAATATTAAAATATACATTTAATAAGACTAAAGTATATATAGGCCTCCACCAATATACTTTATAAATATTTAGTCGTAAAAATAAGTGCTCAATACAATAATAAAAAAGGCTGAAACCGACTTTCCAACTCCAGTTTTTGTTCAGTAAAGTTAGAAAAGTAGATGCAATTGGTACATAAATCGCTTGAGAGAAGATTGCTCCTAAGATTGAATCAAAAGCACTCTTTTTCATAATTGACGGTTTGTATCTATAACCGTGAAATAAGTTGAGAACGACATACTCAAATAAATAAGCAAACCCCATATTTGATAATAGTAAAGTCCACGTATCCTTTTTTTTACGCTTTAACACTAGCAAAAACATACCTAAGTGAATAACTGCTAACAACCAAAAAGGAAGTGAGTTCTTATTGAAACGTTTTTTCTTTTTTCCCATTCTTTACACCGTTTTACTTTTTGACATTTATTTTTATTATTGTTCATTTGAGGGAAAATATTTATGAATTAGATCTGATAAGTCTTAAATGTCTAATCATCTGTACTGACAATAGACTAGATATTGATTTCCTGAAATCGAGATTTCGTTATGGTGTATGACGACATGTTGAATTTTATAAGCCATGTAATTTCGTGGCAGCATCGAAAGTTTCGCTAAATGTTTAAAAGAGGGTCTTACGACCGAATTTGTCAGGTAGGCTGATTGAGTACTCCCTGGCATTCTCGCTTTATTTAGCGCTTGAATCATTTGTTCAGCAGTCCCTATTCCTACTCCATGTGCAAAATATGCACCATCTTCGAGAACAACCGCATTTTCTCCTCTCCACCAAGGGGTTTCTGGATGAAATTCCGGATTATTAAAATAAACAACATCTCCGGGTAAGAAATAATTCGTATTAATCGGTTGTATTCCGAGTTCAGGGTCAGCATGCCAGCTATATAAATAAAGGTCTTGGAATATCTGATTAAATACATGTTCGCCCAGACTGTTTAAAACGGCATGATAATAGATAATCATTTTTGCCGTGGCACATTCAAAGGCATACAGCGAACTGTTGTTGTAAATGTCTTGAATCGCATCAGATGGCATTACACCAGGCTTCAGTTGGAATCCGCCGGCATTTGTCAAATACCAGTATTCAGGATTACAACGAGAATGGGAAAAAGGTTGGAACTGAGCATAACCTTGATTCATGGCTCTTGCACTTACTATAATGTTTTTGCGTAATTTAAGTTCAAACGATAACTCATCGAGAGACTGATACGAATAAACGACCGGATGTTCATTCATTTGTTGAACAATTACACTTTCAATACTGCCAGACGGCCACATGCTACTTGGTTGAACATTCATCTCTGATATGTGTATCACACTATCCCTCATTCCAATCGTAAGTATCATTCTTATGATTTATTGTATTGGGGATTCGTTTTAATGTGTATCGCCTATAATCTAAATTTCCGATAATCTCTATATAACTTCAAAAGCATTTAAAGTATGGTTGCTCACTACAAACTTTCCTCTAAGCTACTAACAAAATGGTATGATAGTAATGTCATTAACACTATACAGGAGGACTCCATGAAAAAAACTGTCAAAGTAGTAGCTGCTATTATTGAAAATAAGGAAAAGGAAATTCTTTGTGCGTTAAGATCGCCTGATATGAGCCTTCCTAACATGTGGGAGTTCCCAGGTGGAAAAGTCGAGCAAGGCGAAGACCTTCATTCTGCTATCGAAAGAGAAATAGCAGAAGAACTAGGATGCAAAATTAAAGCGAATGATGTATTTAATGAAAATACACACAAATATGATACATTTATCATTACTTTAATTTGCATGAAATGCACAATTGTAGAAGGCGCACCTATTCCCAAAGAGCATTCAAAACTGATTTGGTTGAAACGTGAAAATTTAAGTTCACTTAAGTGGGCTCCTGCGGATGTTCCGGCGGTGGAGGAATTAATGCAGTCATAGAATGTAAAAAACCTCTTTACACATAAGCAAAGAGGTCATAAAAGCTGAAGGATTTCTTTAAATACAATAGACGGTTGTTCTACTAATACAAATTTTCAACCAATGAGAATAAACATCTTCCTATACTAACTCGTTCACCCCTCCCATAATTTCAAAGCATTACTTCAAAATGCTATAATAAACTGACTTTACTAATCGTTAGAGACCAGGAGGAATAATTTTGTCTATCCTTTGTAGTAACTGTAATAAAACCTTATCAGAAAACGAAGTAATTAAAACTGATGAATTTAAAGAATTTGGTTCTGAAATAAAAAGTTATTGTCCAGCTTGTTTTTTAGAAAACGTCAAAACGGGCTTTGGAAATTATGAAATCGGTAATTGTGGAGTCTGCAACAGCCCACTAGTTCTTCAATACGATGATGAAGAGACCGTTTCATTGGCTCGTGAAGACTATACAGTACACTTTATATGCCAAAAAGTAAAAGACGCAGTAGAAAGAAATGATGAAGTTGAAATTGAACGTTTAGAAGAAGAAGATCATGAATGGTTAATTTTGTACACTATTGAACCAGATCCAGAAGAGTCTGATTTTGGTTGAGTAAATGAACAAATAATAAATACGGTCAAGCATTGTTCACTAAACAAATGAAGCCAAGCTCCACAATTAATGACTCGCCCTATCCAATCTTCCAGGATCACTTGTTGCTAAATTTGATTAAAATTCTAGTTAAACTAAAAATCCCCTAAGTTGGATTTCTAGCTCAACTCAGGGGCTTCACATCAAAATTTGCTTTTTTCTTCAAATATTTAACTTTTGGCAACCTTCCCTCTTTAATTCCGACTTATATGGTAATAAATGAAATCTCCATTCATGCACTTATTATGGTAATATGTTACTAGTGGCCAAAATTGTATATCTTTACTTCTATATCAGAATAGGTGATAACATGAAAATACAAGCACGCAGAGAAATGGAATTATTAGATAAAATTTGCAGAAAAAATGATATTCCTTTGACACTTGCAACAAAACTAATTCGTTCTGCAAAAGAATTTTCCTATGAAAATGTGAGTCAAAGATCAAGAATTAAAGAATACCAAGATTTAATAGATTTGCACTCCAAAAATAATGAGTAAGGTGATCGTAAACTTATGTTGTTAAAGAAACTAATTTTTGATAATTATAAAACCTTCTATGGCCATCAAGAAATTGACCTATATATTCCTAAGGAAGTTGGAGAGGAAGAAAAGAAAAATATTATTCTCCTTGGTGGACTTAATGGAGCGGGAAAAACTACTATTCTTAAAGCAATTATTTATGTACTATTTGGAAAAAGAGGTATGACTGACTCCGAGTTTAAAAGACTATTCTCCAATGTAATTAATAATACATTTTTTGATGAAGGCGGTAGAGAGTGCTCTCTCTCTCTCATACTTGAAACAGATACAGGAGAAGAATGGCATCTAAAAGTAAAATGGTTTTTTAACCAGTTAAAAAGTGTTACTCACGAAGAACGAAATCTTTCAGTAAAACAGCCTCGTTCCAAACATGCCAAACACGCTAGAATTGATAATATTGAAGTCTATAACAAATTTATTGATAAAATTATTCCATATCATGCTGTACCATTCTTTATCTTCGATGGTGAAGAAATTAAAGAAATTATCCTTCGTCAAAACAGTCATGAGATGAAAGAAGCCATTCATAAAATCACGGGAATGGATGCCTATAATCAACTTTTAACTGACCTTCGTTCCTTAAAAGATTCGCTACAAAATAAATTAGCTAAATCTGTAAGTCAAATTAAACTCAGCAATATTCAAAATGAGCTAGAAGAAGTAAACCAAACAATAAATTTACTTGAAACAAAAAAGAAAAAATTCTCATTAGAAATCAAAAATTTTGAAGAAAGAATTCAAAAAGCTAAGGAAGAACGTAATAATAAGATAGCGCAAAATTCCAAATCACGTGAAAGTATTATTAAACAACAATCTATCATTGCAACAAAACTTAATCGTGAAAAGGAAGAATTAGATTCTTTCTTAAAAAATAACATTATCAATATTATGCTAGGCAATAAAATTACAAAATTAAAGAAACGTCTAAAAACTGCAAATGAAATTAGGCATCAAAAGATTCTACAAAATGCTTCTCTCGCACCATATCGAAACTTTATGGATCAATTATTAAGTAAAACTATTAATCCTCCTCTTACTGCTGAGCAACTGAAGCAAATTCAGCATCTAGGTGAGGAAGTTTGGATAAAAGAAAATGCGATAAAGCATACTATACCATCGGACGCGGTGGAAGTGCATGATATTTCAAACAACGATTATAATTATTTAATGAACTTATCTATCAAAGATAAAATACAAGTAACAAATTTTATAAACGAAATAGAAAAACTACAACAGGACTATAGTACCCTAGAGATAGAGATACGTAATGCTCCTGAGGCCGTAAATATCGCCGAAGAAAATAACATGATAGATCATTTAACAACAGCTTTAGGCGAGATTAATTTAAGGTCGAAAACAATCTCTAAAAAATTAAAAAACGCCTTAGAAGAAAAAACAAATTTAATGAATAAACTAAGCAGGACTACTGGACAAGATGAGACATTAGAGAATCTTCAAGAACAATTGATTCAGGTTGAAAAAGTCATTAAAACGTTGGAACAATATATAACTGATGTAACAACAATGAAAGCAACATTTATGAAAGAAGAATTTTCAAATATGTTACAGAAGCTGTTTAGAAAACAAGATGAATTTGGAAAAATTGAATTCGATATAGACTCTTATACAATTCGTTTATACAATGATCGTCTTCAAGAAATTAGTATACAAGATCGCTCAGCAGGCGAGATGCAAATGATATCTTCTGCACTAATTTGGGCTCTTACTAAAGTATCTGATTTATCTTTACCTATGGTAATTGACACCCCTCTAGGAAGATTGGATAGTTACCATAGAAATCATTTAATTAATTATTATTATAAAGAACTTAGTGATCAAGTTATTATTCTTTCTACTGATACAGAGATTACAGAAGAATATGTACAATTAATGGAGAGTCACTCATATAAACAGTACATGCTAGACTACAATGAAGAAAAAAAATACACAATCATTAAAGATGGTTATTTTGATTTTATAAAAAGGTGATTAAATGGCTAATCGAAAAATGTCCTTATCAGAAGAAGGAAAAAAGATTCTCGATTTATTGGTTGATTCCATAGAAGTCGATAGACCGCTAGCTGTGAAAGTTGCTCTTGCTAAAGGAATAGCAATTTCTGACGGTCCCGTTCTAGAAGATTACAGTGGCGGCAAAAATAAGTGGACTATACCAGATCATATTATAAAAGAGAAAGAATTTCTATTATTTAAGCATTTAATAATAAACGAGGTACATCAGGCTTTAAATGAAGATGACCTTCACAAGCATATGATTGCCTTTATTGAAAAAGGATTAAGAAAGCTACAAGAAGAACTAAATAACAAAACCTCTATGGAAGATGCCAGATTGGTTATCTTATAAGAAAAACCCACCATGTAGGTGGGTTTTTCTTTATATTCTTTCTGAAAGTGGACTAATGTCAACTACTGTAACAGTTGGATTAGATAATTCTCCATTTTCTAGTTTTACTGGAGCATGCACAATACATTGCCCCTTTTTCAATTTAGTAAGTTTATCTTCCCAATACTTTTTCTCTTGAGCATCTTTCGTAAGACTTCCCGCTATATTCAAGACCTCTTGCTCTGGGGGTGCAAAATAAATCTTTTGAGAGGAATTTTGCAACCTTGCTAACTCATCTGTATCTAATTGAGATTTAAGAAACTGAGTTGCATACCATGCAGACCAACCAAATTTTCTTCCTTCTGTCAAAATTCTTGCGGAAGGAGACTTTTCTGTATGGTCTAAATTTTGAGCTTCGTCCATTATAACAGGCATCGGTTTATTTTTATTACCAAACCTTACAGAATAATTCCATAAATCCCAAAGAATAAATTCTGTAATCATAAGCTGTACATCTCTTGGAAATCCTGTAAGTTGGATAATATATATTTCACCATTACTCTCTACAACATCTTTCCAATCAAGAACATCTTTCATACTAAATGGATCCCGATCAATAAGTGGTCTAATTTGAGATAATGCTGTCTTTGCATAATTAGAACCGTCTTCTTCAAGCAATTCTTTTAACTTGATTAAACTAAATTGTTCATCATAACGTTCTAATCCATTTAATACAGCCTCGTATATAGCATTTTGCTGTTGAATACCTAGTGATTTATAAACTGCAGAGAATACACTTTTAATTCGTTCTGCTACATCCGTATTAGACTCAGGTAATTGTATACCCCCAATATCACGTACATTTCTTTGGAACGGGTTAATTGGTAACTTTTCACTATACACAATCTTTTGTTTTAGCTTATCACCTAAAAATTCAACGAATTCCGGTTCAAGCTGATTTGGTAAGAATCCTTCTGTATAATCAATCACAATGCTCGGAATACCCAGTTTGGATTTCTCCAATAATAGGCATTGCATAAAGTATGTCTTTCCTTGGCCAGACTTTCCAGAAATTAATAAGTGTCTATTGGCTAGACCTTTGTTTCCATACTCCCAATAGATTTCACGATTGGAGTTTTCTGCCTTACCAATTTTTATTCTAGCATCCTCTAGAGAAAAATGTGCTGTTTCATCTGAAGTCTTTTCTAGCTCTGGCTGAACTATTATTTCTGGTATTGATTGTTCGTCTGTATCATTCGTTCTACTTTCTCTTTCCGTTAAAGGCTTCTCCTCTTCATAATCAGTTCGTGGAGTATCTACATACTTGGAGCTCTCCTGTCCAGCCCCTCCATCTGGTTGATACGATTCAGTGTCTTCTCCTGTTAAAAGGTGATGACCTTTGGCAGTATAACGGGAGGAAAGCATATCTTCTTTAATAAAATCATTTTCTTTTTCTTGAATCCAGTTTCTCATATCTTTAATTGGAAATACTAACCCTTCATACCCATCTTTCTCTGTAAGGTTGAGCAACAATACATTATCTTCTAATTTAGCACTGCGATGAAATGCATTTTTTTGAAAAGACAGTATAGCTCCATCTCCAATATATTTGGTTAATTCATCTGAAACGACATAATCATCTTTCAATAATTTTTCAATCAAATCATCTGACATGAGATAATTTTTTCCCACCCAGAATTCACTTTGTTCTAGCTTTTTGGCATTAGCTATGAACAATTGAGCAAAGAAATTACGATAAAACTTTCCTGTAAAGGTAGACCCCATTTCGCCCGTTAATGTCTCTATAAAAAGCTTATTTGTTTTTTGGACTTGTTCCTTAGCCTTATCTAATACATCTCCACTATTAATACCTATTTTAACTTCAACTGGATAAAAGTGAAGTGATACCTTATTTTCAATAGTTTCTAGTCCTATCAATAGCAAATCATCACTGTGACTGCCCTTAACCCCTAAATTCTTCGCTGTAAATACTCCATCGGATTTACTTAAACTAACCGCTCCAGCTACACGTAAAATCTCTTCCAACGAAATTGGAACCCATAAGATATTGGGGTGATCAAAATAAGATACTGAGTATTTAATAGCAGAGATAATACTTAACTTCTCCCTATCAAAATGTCCTTTACTGCCTATAATTCTAAGCAACCACTCACCATTAAAAGTGTTGAAAGCCTTAATCGTATTAAGGACATTTTCATCCGTTCCTTCTACTTCTTTTTGCTGAAGAAACTCTTTAATGACTGCGTAATATTGCTGTGACTTATCTGTAACAGTAATTGCATCATATCGACTCGAAGATGAGTATTGATCGCTATAATGGATTACAACCAAATCACCATCAAACTTATTAAAAAAATCTAAATCAATAGATGGGTCAACAAAGGTTACCCAATATGATGATTTAAATATTTTTTCTAATGTTTTTTCATCAGCTGTAGTTGTTCGGGAAAGAATAGCCTCCCCTTTTCTATAACTATCATTTCCACCATTTCGTAAATTGGCAGCTAACTCATTAACATAAAAAGCGGTACTAGTTAAATAATTTTCATCATCAATGGTATATCCCTTCGTACCGAATCCAGTTTTATAATTTTCTATATCTTTCATGGATGGCACACTAGAGTATAGACCCTTTATTGAAATTCCCGAAGTCATATCCTTAATAGGCTGAACTGCATGATGCTCTTGTGCATGCATTTTATAAAAAGTAATGTGAGCATACCCTAACTCAGCATCAGGGTCTTGTTTATAAAAGAAAAGTTTCTCTCTAATAATTCTTAAAGTGTCCTCAGCTTCTAAGTCTTTTGATTTCAGTTTCAAATCAAAGAGATGTTCAAATTGTTCAACTGATTCTGTTCGGGCATACAAGTCAAAAGAACTTTCTGTATTCTCTCCCTTATAAAGAGTAACTTCTACTGACTTTAGACTATCTGCCCCTCTTTTTTGAATTTCCTTTAGCATCCATTGTAATAATCCACGAATAACCTCATGGTCATTAGAAATATTAATAATATTGATTTTTAATGGAGCCTGAGAATTTTCCATAAATAAATAAGAAAAATGATCTTTAAACTGTGTAATTTTTTCACTTACTACTTTAGCTAAAAATTGGTTTGCATCTGAAACTGACACTTGACTAACTGGTTTGAAAATCAACCATTCTAAAGCCGCCTGTTGATGATCTGGTTTAAAAAGAGTTTCCTGCTCATTATATAAAAACGGTACAAGCGCATTTGGATTTAACCTATTCAAAATACTATTATCAACATCCTCTGACTTTAATAAATCATAAGTCATTAGTTTAAAAGCAACCATTAAAGGGTGAAATGGAGTAAAATAGACCATTTCATTTGAACGAATTGTCCCTAATTTGAATAGATCCCTACCTTTACTACCTGCAGGTGATCCGTCTTTAAAAGTTTTTATTTCCTTTTGATACTCTTTTATATATTCAAGAGCACGTTCTTTAAGGTCATCTGTTACTGTACATAAGCTCGGAATTGAATTTCTAATTTTAAAGTACGTAATGAAACGACTATAGACCTCTCTTAAATCGTCATTTAATTTTAATTCTTCATTTAAAATTTCACCTGATTCATATTTCGCACACTTCATTCCCTGTTCAATCCAAGTAGATTCCCATTCAAAAAACTCACGATATTCAGAGTGAAAATAAAACTCCCTATTTTCCAAAACTAAACGATTATTTTCTTTTATCCACTGTATATCTTTACCACACTCTCTAATTAGCTTCCAAATACGTTGTCCTGTAATAGGTAAAGATTCAGGCAACTCATTTTTCAATAAGATAGGAACTACAACTTGGTCAAATTGCATATTAATTTGTAATTCATCGTTATCATTAAAGGCCTCTGGAAGTGGTGTAATCGTCAATGCTTCGCCTTCAGAGACAGTAGTCAATTGATTTCCTTCACTGACCTCTACCCTCCTATTTTCTATTCCATCTCCAAATTTTAAAACTTCCTCCTCAAGTTGAAGCTCTATAAATCCATTCACAGGGTCAATGGAATATTTCGACTTATAACGATCTAAATAAAGAGGATTTATTGGTAAAATAGCAATAAAAAACTCAGCTCCTAAAGAAGCTTTATTGTCATGTTTATAAGAAAACCTTACGAAAGTAGGATTATTTTTTTCAGTGGTAATCCTCGCATTTATATTCGTTTTTTTAACATCAACATTTAAAAGACTTGTAAATGGGTTAGGTATTTTTAGAAAATCTGAACTTAAACTTTTCACATTTCCACTTAAATTAAAAGCTAGCTGTAGTTCAATTTCTTCTTTACCATCTTGGTTAAAAATTATTACATAACGTTTTCTTTGACCTGCAGCCGTTTCTTTGTACGGTTTGTCCCAGTATATTAACTCTCCTGAGACTCCTAATGAATTTAAGTCTACTTTTTTCTTTTTGTTATTTTTTTTAAACTCTTCATGATATTTATGAACCTTTTGATACGAGGCATCCTTCCAGTCTTCACGTATTAATTCATTTGCTCCTGCTGGTGGAAACTTCTTTTCTAATTCCTCTTTGTCCAGGCCAAAATCATGAACTTTTTTTACATAATCGAATAATTCTCTATTCTCTCTTAAACGCTCTTTTTGATCTTTACCATTAAAAGTATGTAAATCTGGGTCTTTAAATAATCCAAATTTATAATACTCCTTGTCCTCAATTGAACCCTTTTGTAAAGTTGTAAAAATATCCTCAAATTCAAAGAAAGTTATTTGTTGAAATGCTTGATCCTTCATTAAGTTTTCGAGATTATCTAATAAAATAATTTGATCAACCTTGCTCAACACACTGTTTTCAATCTCACTCCGTAAATTTGAAAATAAGGAAACCGGATGTAATGGCATCCCTTGCTTTTGAAGATCGCTGCTACCACCTTGGATCGAGTCTAACTGTTCAGAAACAATACTCAAAAGAGCTGTATGCTCCCAAACACCCTTTTGCTCACCTACTAAATTTCTCAATGTTACAAGGAAATCAGGCTTCACATCTTCCGAAGTATATGCAACAACTAAATTGATGGAATCAAAAGGAATAGAAAAAGTTCTATATTCCTCACCTAACTCATGCTTATATAAAAAGGGTTTTGAACTGTCAACATCTTGTAAGGCCTGTACCAAATTCAAGACATCTGATTCTTTGTCTAACTGTAAATAAAAACGATCACCAGACTTAATTCCGGACTTTTTATAATAATCCGTTAACAAAGAAGATATATACTTATAAAATTGGCTTAACATACTGAGCATCACCACTATCACTTTTTTTATCTAAAATATTATGATTATCCAATAAGGTTATAATTTCTTTTTTCGAATATCGATCAAATGCTATTCCTCGTTTTTCAAATTCTACAAATAATTCATTAAGAGGAATCCGTTTATCCTTTACAGACACTGCTGTTAAAAGCAATAGGAAATCATGCTTGATATTAAGAATTTGACCTAAATTCCCTCTACTTTTAATAAATGGTGAG
>Ga0182737_1001884_pt1 | contig 18953 bp, 19 predicted proteins | sample eDN5th30CBELigOP_FD_128878 | JGI IMG/M metagenome (GOLD analysis project Ga0182737, IMG submission 128878) | Enriched Organic Plus compost microbial communities from Emeryville, California, USA - eDNA 5th pass 30_C BE-Lig OP (version 2) (version 2) ...
AACAGGGCCTGCGATTCCTGCGGCGTCAGCACGGCGGTCGGCTCGTCCAGGATGAGCACCCGCGCGCCGCGGTACAGCGCCTTCAGGATCTCCACCCGCTGCTTCTCGCCCACCGACAGCGTGCCCACGCGTGCGTCGGGGTCGGCGGCCAGGCCGAAGCGGCGTCCCAGTTCCGCCAACCGGGCGCGCGCCTGGCGCCGGCGCGAGGCCGGGCGCCACAACGGCTCGGTGCCCACCATCACGTTGTCCAGCACCGTCATGTTGTCGGCCAGCGTGAAATGCTGGTGCACCATGCCGATGCCGGCGGCCAGCGCCGCGTCGGGGCGGCCGGGCGGCAGCGGCTGGCCGAACACCTCGATGCGGCCCGCGTCGGCGACGTAGTGGCCGAACAGGATCGACACCAGCGTCGACTTGCCCGCGCCGTTCTCGCCCAGCAGGGCCAGCACCTCGCCCTGCGCCAGCGCCAGCGAGATGGCGTCGTTGGCCAGCAGGCTGCCGAAGCGCTTGGTGATGCCGGACAGGCGCAGCGCGATGGGCGGCTGCGTCATTTGGCCGTGGACTTGGGTTCGCTGTTGACCACCGGCACGGCGAAGCTGCCGTCGAGGATGGCCTTGCGCCTGGCGTCGACCTTGGCCATCACCTCGGCCGGCACCTTGCCCTCGAAGGTACCCAACGGGGCCAGTTCCGAGCCCTGGTACTTCATCATCGAATACTGGCCGTAGTCCTCGGCCTTGAACGAGCCGGCCTTCACCTGCGAAAGCGCTTGCGCGATGGTGGGCTCCATGTTCCACAGGGCCGAGGCCACCACGGTATCGGGGTACTGGTCCTGCGTGTTCACGACGTTGCCGATGGCGAGCTTGCTGCGCTCCTTGGCGGCATCCGACACGCCGAAGCGCTCGGCATACAGCACGTCGGCGCCCTGGTCGATCATGGCGAAGGCGGCTTCCTTGGCCTTGGGCGGATCGAACCACGAACCGATGAAGCTGACGGCGAACGTGACCTGCGGGTCGACTTCCTTGGCGCCGGCCATGAAGGCCTGCATCAGCCGGTTGACCTCGGGAATGGGATAGCCGCCCACCAGGCCGATGCGATGCGTCTTGGTCATGCCGCCGGCGATCATGCCGGTCAGGTAGGCGGGCTCCTGGATGTAGTTGTCGAACACGGAGAAGTTGGGCGCCTGCGGCTTGCCCGACGAACCCATCAGGAAGGCCGTGCCGGGATAGTCCTTGGCGACCTTGCGCGCGGCCGATTCCACCGCGAAGGCCTCGCCCAGGATCAGCGCGTTGCCCTGCTCGGCGTACTGGCGCAGCACGCGTTCGTAGTCGGCATTGCTGACGTTCTCGGAGAAGACGTAGTCGATCTCGCCGCGGTCGCGGGCCGCGTTCAGCGCCTTGTGAATGCGCGATACCCATTGCTGCTCGACGGGAACCGTGTAGACGGCGGCCACCTTGATCTTGGCCGGGGCCTGCGCGTGCGCGGCGGGCAGGGCCAGCGCGAGGGCGGCGGCGGCGCCCAGCTTGATCAGGGCGCGGCGCGCGAGGCCGGACGAGGAGGACGGGGACCGGGATGTCATGAACGGGGCTCCTGGGTAGGGATCGGTTGCGTAGGGGCGGCCGGCGCTCGCGCCGGGACTGCCAGGCAAAAAAGCAAGATGTATGCCAGTGCCGGCGGGCCGTGGGCCGGCGCGCGCCGCCGTGCACCAGGGCCGCACGCACCGCGGCGGGGAATGATACGCCGGCTGGGCAGCCGGCGGGCAGCCGGCTTGCACCGGCGCAGTGCGCGCCGGCCTGCGCCGGCTTACCCCGCCGCGGGCAGGGACTATGCCGCGCGGCGCCGGCCGGGGGCCTAGAATGCGGGTTTGCCGCGCACGCGGCCCGCCGCGCGTACTTCCATGCAAGACATTCAAACCCTGCTCGAACTCTACGGCGGGTGGCTGGTTTTCCTTAATGTGCTGGTCGAACAGGCCGGCCTACCCGTGCCCGCCTATCCCATGCTGATCGCCGCGGGCGCGCTGGCCGGGGGCGTAGGGGGCTGGCTGGCCGTCTGGGTGCTTGCGGCGCTGGGCTGCCTGCTGGCCGACAGCGCCTGGTACGTTGCCGGCCAGCGCTACGGCGGCCGGCTGCTGGGGCTGGTGTGCAAGGTCTCGCTGTCGCAGGACTCCTGCATCCGCCAGACCGAGAAGTTGTACCTGCGCGTGGGCGTGCGTTCGCTGCTGGTGTGCAAATTCCTGCCGGGCGCCGGCGCGCTGTCCACCATCATGGCGGGCCTTACCGGCACGCCGTACCGCCGCTTCCTGGCCTATGACGTGGCCGGCTCCCTCATCTGGACCGGCTCGGCGCTGCTGCTGGGCGCGCTGCTGCGCGACGTGGTGGGCGACGTGCTGGCGTTGCTGGACACCTACGGTGCGCTGGGCCTGGCGCTGCTTGCCCTCGTGCTGGTGCTGTACGTGTCGATGCGCGCGCTGCGCCGCTGGGTGCTGGTGCGCAACCTGCGCCGCATCCCCCGCCTGGCGCCCGAGGAACTGCTGCGCTGGCAGGCCGAGGGCCGCACGCCGCTGGTGGTCGACGTGCGGGCCGGGGCCGAGGACATGCTGCCGCGCATCCCCGGCGCCATCGTGGTCGACCTGGCCGCGCCGCTGGCCAACCTGCCACCGGCCGAGCCGCCGGGAGATATCGTGGTGTATTGCGCCTGCCCCAACGAGGTCTCCGCCGCCCGGCTGGCCGCACGGTTGCGCGCCGCGGGCTACCGCAACATCTGGGCGCTGCGGGGCGGCTACGACGCCTGGGAGCGCGTGGCCGCAAGGGCGCCCTAGCGGGCGCATAATGACGCCGGCGCCCGTGGCCAGCGGCCGCCCCCCTGTTACGGAGAAAGCGATGCGGATGTTGTTCCTGGGCGCCGGCGGCACCGGCGGGTACTTCGGCGGACGTGCGGCGCAGGCCGGCGCGGACGTGACCTTCCTGGTGCGCGAGGCGCGCGCCGAGCGGCTGCGGCGCGATGGACTGCGCATCAAGAGTCCCCAGGGCGACGCCACGCTGACCCCGCAGCTGGTCACGGCCGGCGCGCTGGGGGGCCCTTACGACGTGGTGGTGCTCAGCTGCAAGGCCTACGACCTGGACAGCGCCATCGAAGCCATCCGCCCGGCCATGGGCGAGCACACGGTGGTGCTGCCCATCATGAACGGCGTGCGCCAGTACGACGTGCTCGACCAGGCGTTCGGCGCGCACCGCGTCCTGGGCGGCCTGTGCCAGATATCGGCCACACTGGGCCCCGAAGGCGAGGTGGTCCACATGGGCATGCGCGCCACGCTGGTCTATGGCGAACGCGCCGGCGACGCGCGCAGCGCACGTTGCGCGGCCATCGAGCAGGCGCTGGCCGGGGTCTCGTTCACTGCCCGCCTCAGCGCGCAGATCTACCAGGACATCTGGGAAAAGTACGTGTTCCTGACGACGCTGGCCGCCGCCACCTGCCTGATGCGCGGGCCGGTGGGCCGCATCGTCTCGGCCGAGGGCGGCGACGCCTTCATGCGGGCGCTGCTGCGTGAATCGCAGCAGGTGGCCGCCGCCAACGGCCATCCCGTGCGCCCCGAGGCCGACGAGGCCGCGCTGAAGATGCTGACCGATCCCGACTCGCCCGTCACCGCGTCGATGTTCCGCGACCTGAGCCAGGGCGGCAAGGTCGAGGCCGACCACCTGGTGGGTGACATGGTGCGCCGCGCGCAGGCGCTGGGCCTGGAAACGCCCTGCCTGGACCTGGCCCGCATCCACCTGCAGGTCTACGAAGCGCAGCGCGCCGCCGCGGCATGAAGGGTTTCGAGCCGGTGGAGCCGGCGCGCGCCTACCTGCTGATGAACCACGGCCCCACGGTGCTGGTGACCAGTGCGCACGCGGGCGAGCAAAACGTCATGGCCGCGGCCTGGGCCATGCCGCTGGATTTCGATCCGCCCAAGGTGGTGGTGGTGATCGACAAGCGCACGCGCACGCGCGAACTGGTCGAGGCCTCGGGCGAGTTCACGCTGTGCGTGCCGCCGCGCGAGCAGGCCGAGTCCGTGCTGCGGGTGGGTTCGCGCTCGGGCCGCGAACTCGACAAGTTCCAGGCCGAGGGCCTGAGCGCGGTGCCCGGCACCCGGGTGGGCGCGCCCGGCGTGGCCGGCAGCCTGGCGTGCCTGGAATGCCGGGTAATCGCCGAGCCGCACAACCAGCAGCAGTACGATCTTTTCATCGGTGAAGTGGCGGCGGCCTGGGCCGACCCGCAGGCCTTCTCCGGCAACCGCTGGCACTTTTCCAGCGATGCGCGACGCTCGGTGCACTACGTGGCCGGCGGCGCGTTTTTCGCCACGGGCGAGTCGTTCGACGTCACCGCCAAGGAGTAGTCCCCATGCACAGCATCTACCTGGCCGGATTCGACGTGTTCCGCGCAGATGCACGCGCGCATGGCGAACGCCTGAAGGCCCTATGCCGCACCCACGGCTTCGCCGGCTTGTATCCGCTGGACAACGCGGCGCCCGCCGGCCTGTCCGGCCGGGCGCTGGCCGACTGGATCTACCGGCAGAACGTCGCACTGATCCGCCAGGCCGACCTGGTCATGGCCAACCTGGATCCCTTCCGCGGCGCCGAGCCCGATTCCGGCACGGCCTTCGAGGTGGGCTACGCGGTGGCGCTGGGCAAGCCGGTATGGGGCTACACGCAACAGGCAAGCTCGCTGCGCGAGCAGGTGGCGGTGGGCACCGACCCCGCCGATCCGGCGCGCGCGATCGACGCGCAGGGCTACACGGTCGAGGACTTCGGCCTCAACCTGAACCTGATGCTGGCCTGCAGCGCGCGCATCGTGGTGGGCGATGCCGCGCAATGCCTGCGCGAGATCGCCCGCACGGACTGAACGCGGGCGATCGCGCGCGTTGCGTCCGGGGTCAGGCTGCCAGCGGTTGCGCGGCGCTTTGCGCGCAAGTGCGCAAGTGGTCGGCAAGCTCCGCGATGTGCAGGGCCACCAGGCCGTGGACGGCGGCGTAGCGCTCCAGCGCCGCACCGCGCATCATGGTGCCGTCGGGATTCATCAGTTCGCACAGCACGCCGGCCGGGCTCAGGCCGGCCAGCCGGGCCAGGTCCACCGAGCCTTCGGTGTGGCCGCGCCGCTCCAGCACGCCACCGGGACGGGCGCGCAGCGGAAACACATGGCCGGGGCTGACCAGGTCGTGCGCCTGCGCCTGCGGTCCGATGGCGGCGCGGATGGTGGTGACGCGGTCAACCGCCGAAACGCCCGTGGACACGCCCTCGCGCGCCTCGATCGACACGGTGAAGGCGGTGCCGTGGCGGCTGCCGTTGGCCGGAACCATGGCAGGCAGGCCCAGGCGGTCGAGCGCCTCGCCGGGCAGGCACAGGCAGACAATGCCGCTGCCGTCGCGGATCAGCTGCGCCATCACGGGCACGGTGACCTTGTCGGCGGCCACGATCAGGTCGGCCTCGTTCTCGCGGTCGGCGTCGTCCATCAGGATGACGGGACGGCCGACGCGCAGATGCTGCAGGGCGCGCTCCAGGCGCATGGCGAACGGCTGGGCGTACAGCGGGGAAAGTGCGGGAGGGGATTGCACGGAATGGGACATTGAAACGCTCTCGCGAAAAAGGTGGCGAAAAACGTTCCAGGGCTACGACTTACCGGACGCGACGCACGCGCGGACGCATGCGGCCCGCGCGAGGGAGGGTGCCGGCACATCTTCTCTCATCCGGACTATGACCGTCGGCCCTGGCTTCTCACCAGGTCTGCTGACCCCGCCGTCCGGGAGGACGACAGGCGCTCGCGGGCTCGCCGCATTGCGCGGCATACCGCCGGTGGGGAATTTCGCCCCGCCCTGAAGACGTACTGCACGGCCGCGGCAACGCCACGGCCTGGGAGCTATTGTACGCTTGCCGCGTGCATGGCCGCGGCGAAGCGTTCAGGCGGCCGCCTCGTCCGCCTTTTTCTTCTTTTTCTTCTTGGGCAGGGCCAGCATGGTGCCGCGGCACGCCGGCGTGCCGCACAGGCAGCGGTAGCCTTCCTTCAGCGCCTTGGTGATGCGGCCGTCGAGCACCAGGCCGTAGTCGTACGAGAGTTCCTCGCCGCGCTTGATGTCGCGCAGCGCCGTGATGTAGACGCGCTTGCCGTGCCGGCCTTCCTGCGCCTCGCAGTTGGGCTCGCACGAGTGGTTGATCCAGCGCGCGTCGTTGCCGTCGTCGCCGCCGTCGATCACGCGGCCCGAGCTGAGCGCGAAAAAGAAGGTGTGGAACGGATCGTCGGGATTGGTGGGATGCCGCCGGTCGGCTTCCTTGGGGCTGATGCGCCGGCCGCCGTATTCGATGATGCGGGTGCCGGCGGGAATCTTGCGCGCGGCGAATACGCCGTTGCCGTGCAGCCGCGAGCGGCGCACGACGTACCAGGGTTTGTCGGTGGTCATGGACGAAGAAGACGGTCGGTGGGCGGGCGTGCGCCATTATATCGACGGCCGACGCCCGGCCGGCCGCCTCAGCCTCCCGTCAGCGGTAGCCGCGATTCCTTCAGGCTGCGCAGCACGAAACCCGACTTGCTATGGCGGATGCCCGGGATGCGGTAGAGCCGCTCGCGCAGCAGCCGCTCGTAGTCGCGCGTGGCGCGCACCGCGATGCGGATGATGTAGTCGTAGTCGCCCGAGACCAGGAAGGCCTCGAGCACTTCGGGGATTTCCGCCAGTGCGCGGCCGAACTCGTACAGCGTTTCCTCGCTGTGGCTCTCCAGGGTCACGTGCACGATCACGGTGTCCATGAAGCCCAGGCTGGCCGCATTGATGTCGACGGTGTAGCCGCGAATGACCCCGTCGCGCTCCATGCGCTTGATGCGGTTCCAGCACGGCGTGGACGACAACCCCACGGCCGCGCCGATGTCGTGCAGGCTGGCGCGCGCGTTGTCCTGCAGCGCCTTCAGGATGGCTAGGTCGAACTTGTCGAGGGACATTTTCTGCGATTCCTTGATAGATAAGAATAATTTACCTCTTCCGTGGGAATAACCTAGAAAATAAGATAAAAATTCTTCCCTTTCCCCCATAAGATGGTCAGCATGAACGACCGTCTCTCCTCCCGCGTCCTGGCCGCCGCCCTGGATGCCGCCGCCGCCCCTTCCGGCCCCGCCCTTCATTCCGCCGCCAACGGCGCGCGCCTCCTGCTCGACACGCTGATCGCGTGCGGCGTCGATACGGTGTTCGGCTATCCGGGAGGCGCGGTGCTGCCGCTGTACGACGCGCTGCACGCCGAACCTCGCCTGCGCCACGTGCTGGTGCGCCACGAACAGGCCGCCGTGCATGCGGCCGAGGGCTACGCACGCAGCACCGGGCGGCCGGGCGTCGTCTTCGTCACCTCGGGCCCGGGCATGGCCAACACCACGTCGGGCCTGCTGGACGCGATGTGCGACTCGATCCCGGTGCTGTGCATCAGCGGGCAGGTGGCCACGGGCGCCATCGGCACGGATGCGTTCCAGGAGTGCGATGCGCTGGGCATCTCGCGGTCGGTCACTAAGTGGAACACGCAGCTGCGCAGCGTCGAAGAGGTGGCGCGCGTCACGCAGCGCGCCTTCGAGCTGACGCGGCAGGGCCGGCCCGGCCCGGTGCTGGTGGATTTTCCGAAGGACCTGCAGTTGGCCGTGCCGGATTCCGCCGGGCCCGGCGAGTCCGTGCTGGAGGCGCAACGGCAGATCGACGCGCTGCGCGCGCGCCGCCAGTCCGGCAAGGGGCCGGCGCGGCTGCCGGCGGGCGCGCTGCGCCGCGCCGCCGCCCTCATCGCGCAGGCCGAACGCCCGGTGTTCTATGGCGGCGGCGGGCTGGTCAATGCCGGTCCGGCGGCCTGCGAGGCCTATACGGCCCTGGTGCGCAGCCTGGGCGCGCCGTGCACCCTGACGCTGATGGGCCTGGGCGCCTATCCCGCCTCCGACCCGCAATTCGTCGGCATGCTGGGCATGCACGGCACGCTGGAGGCCAACCTGGCCATGCACCACGCCGACCTGGTGGTCTGCGTGGGTGCGCGCTTCGACGACCGCATCACCGGCAAGCTGGCCGACTTCTGCCCGCATGCACGCAAGATCCACATCGACATCGATCCCGCATCCATCAACAAGGTGGTGCGGGTGGACGTGGCGCTGGTGGGTGATTGCCTGCCCATGCTGGAAGCGCTGCGCGCCGAACTGGGCGACGCGCCGCCGCCCGGGAGGCTGGACGCCTGGTGGGGGCGTATCGACGGCTGGCGCGCGCGCCGCTGCCTGGACTACGCCGACGACACGGGACGTATCCTGCCGCAGCGCCTGATGCAGCGCCTGGATGCGGCCCTGGCCGGGCGCGACGCCATCGTCTCCACCGACGTGGGACAGCACCAGATGTGGGCAGCCCAGTACCTGCGCTTCGACCGTCCGAACCGCTGGCTCACCTCGGGCGGCGCCGGCACCATGGGCTATGGGCTGCCCGCGGCCATCGGCGCGCAGATCGCCCACCCGGAACGCCCCGTGGTGTGCGTCAGTGGCGACGCGTCGGTGCTGATGAACATCCAGGAACTCTCCACCGCCGTGCAGCATCGGGCGCCGGTGAAGGTCGTGCTGTGCAACAACGGCTATATGGGCATGGTGCGGCAGTGGCAGGAGCTGATCCACGGCGGGCGCTACAGCCACAGCTACAACGAGGCGCTGCCGGATTTCGTGGCGCTGGCGCGCGCCTTCGGCTGGGGGGCGGCGCGCGTGGAAGACCCCGCGCAGCTGGACGAGGCGCTGGCGCAGTGCCTGGCGCACCCTGGCCCGTACTTCCTGGACGTCCTGGTGGCGCCGCAGGAGAACTGCTTCCCGATGATGCCCGCGGGGCACGGCCACCATCGCATCATGCTGGCCGAAGGCGAGTGGTACGAACCCTAGGTGCACCGCCCGCCGCGGCGGGCTACATCACCAGCGGCTGGCTGGCGAGCTCCTGGTGTACCCAGGCCGCCATCGCCAGCAGGGCGTGATCGGTGTTGACGCGGCCAATGGCCTGCAGCCCCACCGGCAGGCCCTGCGGGCCCTGCGCGAAGGGCAGGTGCACCGCCGGCACGCCGCACATCGTCCAGCCGCGGCAGAACTGCGGGTCGCCGGTGCCTTGCTCGAAGAAGGGCGGTTCGCCGGACGCGCTGGGCGTCAGCACGATGTCGTACTGGTCGAACCAGCTGTCCACGCGGGCCGCCAGCTTGGCGGCGCGGGCACGGAGATCCAGGTAGTCCTGCGTAGCGATGCCGGCGGCCGCCTGCAGCATGGTCTGCAGCTTGGTGCTGAGCTGGCCCGCATGCGCCTGCCGCTCGTAGGCCAGCGACTGGGCGGACTCGTACGCCATCACGTCGGCATGCAGCTGCGCGACGGCGCAGTCTTCGGCGGGCAGCGGCATTTCCTCGACCCGCGCCCCGGCCGCCGACAGCACGCGCGCCGCATGCTCGTACGCGGCACGGGTCTCAGGCAGCGAGTGGCGCCACTGCTGCGTGCGGAACATGCCGATACGCGGCTTGCCCGAGTACGCCAGGTTGCGCAGCCGCTCGTCGCGCATCAGCACCGAAGCCAGCAGGCCGACGTCTTCCACCGAGCGGGCGAAGCCGCCGATGGTGTCCAGCGAATCGGCCAGCGCCTTGGTGCCTGCGCGCGGCACGCGGCCGAAGCTGGGCTTGAAGCCGATGATCCCGCAGTAGGCCGCCGGGCGGATGATGGAGCCCGCCGTCTGCGTGCCCAGCGCCAGCGGCGCCATGTCGTCGGCCACCGCCGCAGCCGAGCCGCTGGAGGAGCCGCCCGGCGTGTAGGCCGGATTGCGCGGGTTGCGCGTGGGGCCCGGATGGTAGGTAGCGAATTCGGTGGTGACGCTCTTGCCCAGCACCAGCGCGCCGGCCTCGCGGCACAGCGCCACGCAGGCCGCATCGGCGTCGGGGTGATGCCGCGCGTAGATGCTGGAGCCGTAGCGGGTGGGCAGGTCGTGGGTGTCGAAGATGTCTTTCACCGCCAGCGGCAGCCCGTGCAGCACGCCGCGCACGGGCCCCTTGTCCAGCGCGCGGGCCTGCGCCAGGGCGTGGTCGGGGTCCAGTTCGGCCCAGGCGTGGATCTGCGGCTCGCGCTGTTCGATGCGCGCCAGACAGGCGCGCACCAGCTGTTCGGCGGTGAGTTCGCGGCGGTTCAAGAGGCGGGCCGCTTCCAGCGCGCCCAGCTTGTTCAGTACGGTCGACATCCCGTTTTCCCCAACGAGTTTTGGTGCGGCCCGCTGCGGATGCCGCCCGCGGCCGGTTGTGCCGACCGTGCATGATCCCAGTGTAGAAGCAAGCGCGCCTGTCGCGCAAAGCATAGTTTGGGGAGCCGCCCGCCACGGCGCGCCGTGCGGGGCGCCGGCCGGGTTCGCCATCTATGTTCCAGTTAGTAGCCGACGCTCAGTCCGGGCAGGTCCACCGTGATGCGGGCCTTGCCCAACGCCAGGGCGGCGTGTTCGGCAAATTCGCGGCTTTCCTTGGCGTCGGTGCTGAGGACGTCGTAGCCCAGCGCGTCGGCCACCCCCATGATCTTGTCCAGCAGCAGCACCTTGCCGCTGGGACGCAGCGGCTCGCAGCCCAGGGTTTCCCAGGCGCCGTCGAACCAGTCGCGCGCGTCTGCGGCGCGTTGGGGGGTGGGCTCCACGTCGACCGACAGGTCTACCGTGTGGCGGGCATCGAAAATGACCGTGACGTCGCTGCGCATCGTGTTGTCTCCTCGGGGGCCGAAGCCGCGGCGCGTCCGTTGCGCCGCGGCAGGCAGAGTATGCGCCAAAACGTCCCGGCCGACTGTCGGGGCTGCGACATTGCGGGACTACCAGCCGCGCGAGCTTTCCCAGACGACGTCCTGGCCCGCTTCCAGCGACTTGCGCATCATGTCCAGCAGCGGGAAGGCGCGCTGGTGCAGGCCCACGTGCTGCTCCAGCGGGTGGCGGCGAGGCTGGTCCGGATGGTCGTCGTCCGCCTCCGCCGGCGGGTGGTCCAGCTTGATCGCGCGTTCCAGGCCGGCGATGGCGTCGGGCAGCTGGTCGCGCGTGAACACGCCGCGCTCGGGGATCTTGTCGCCGTAGGTCTTGCCGGCCGCACGCAGCAGGGGATCCACGTCGTCGCTGCGCATCAGGATGTCGGCTGCGGCCTTGGAATGGAACGTGATCAGCATGTTGTTGTCTCCTGAAGAGTAAGGAGGTAAGGATGATTTCCATACACTACCCCACCCGGCGCGGACCTGCCAGCCTGGCGGCGCCTTCCGCGGGAAAGGCCGTAATTCACGCTATGATCTAGCCGTTTTCCCGGCCTGCCGCGCGGTTTTTCCGCCTGCGGCGCATCCGGCGCCTGCGGACCCGCGGGATGGCGTCCCTGGTGGGCGCACCATCCCCCACTGAAATAACTCTGCCCCATCGCCCATGCTCCCCGAGCAACAACGACAACTCGTTTCCCTGATCCAGTCCGCGATCGCGCGCAGCCTGCCCGACGCGCAGCCCAACGTCCAGCTCGAGCGCCCCAAGGTGGCCGCGCACGGCGACGTGGCCACCAACGTGGCCATGCAACTGGCCAAGCCCGCCCGCCGCAACCCGCGCGAACTGGCCCAGGCCGTGGTCGATGCCCTGATGGCCGAGCCGCAGGCGCGCGTCCTCATCGAGGCCGCCGAGATCGCCGGCCCCGGTTTCATCAATTTCCGCCTCACGGCTGCCGCGCGCCAGGCCGTGATTGCCGCCGTGGCGCGCGACGGCCAGGACTACGGCCGCGCGCCGCGCAAGGACGAGAAGGTGCTGGTCGAGTTCGTGTCGGCCAATCCCACCGGCCCGCTGCACGTGGGCCACGCGCGCCAGGCCGCGCTGGGCGACGCCATCTGCCGCCTTTACGAGGCCAGCGGCTGGGACGTCACCCGCGAGTTCTACTACAACGACGCCGGCAACCAGATCCAGAACCTGGCCGTCAGCGTGCAGGCGCGCGCGCGCGGCATTGCGCCCGACGCGCCCGAATGGCCGGCCGACGGCTACAAGGGCGACTACATCTTCGACATCGCGCGCGACTTCCAGGCCCGCGCCTCGGTGCAGGCTTCCGATGGCGAGCCCGTGCAGGCCAGCGGCGACATCGACAACCTCGACGACATCCGCCGCTTCGCCGTGGCCTACCTGCGCCGCGAGCAGGACCTGGACCTGCAGGCCTTCGGCCTGGCGTTCGACAACTACTACCTGGAAAGCTCGCTGTACAGCTCGGGCCGCGTCGAAGAGACCGTGGCCGCGCTGATCGCCAAGGGCCACACCTACGAGCAGGACGGCGCGTTGTGGCTGCGCACCACCGAGCTGGGCACCGGCGACGACAAGGACCGGGTGATGCGCAAGAGCGAAGGGGGCTACACCTACTTCGTGCCCGACGTGGCCTACCACAAGGCCAAATGGGAGCGCGGCTTCCGCCATGCCGTCAACATCCAGGGCAGCGACCACCACGGCACCGTGGCGCGCGTGCGTGCCGGATTGCAGGGCCTGGAGGCGGGCATCCCCAAGGATTTCCCCGCCTACGTGCTGCACAAGATGGTCAAGGTGATGCGCGGCGGCGAAGAGGTGAAGATCTCCAAGCGCGCGGGCAGCTACGTCACCATGCGCGACCTGATCGACTGGGTGGGACGCGACGCGGTGCGCTACTTCCTGATCCAGCGCCGCGCCGACACCGAGTTCGTGTTCGACGTCGACCTGGCGCTGTCCAAGAGCGACGAGAACCCGGTCTACTACATCCAGTACGCCCACGCGCGCATCTGCACCATGACGGCCAACTCGGGCGCCGTGCCCGAGGCCATCGGCGCGGCCGACACGGCGCTGCTGACCGCGCCCACCGAGTTCGCGCTGATGCAGCGGCTGGCCGAATTCCCGCAGGTGGTGGCGCTGGCCGCGCAAGAGCTGGCCCCGCACCACATCGCCTTCTGGCTGCGCGACTGCGCCGCCGACCTGCATGCCTGGTACAACGCCGAGCGCGTGCTGGTCGACGACGCGGCGCTGAAGCTGGCGCGCCTGCGACTGGCCGGCGCCACGCGCCAGGTGCTGGCCAACGGCCTGGCTCTTCTGGGTGTTTCGGCGCCCGAGCGCATGTAAGCCCATGGCGGCCAAGCGCAAACCCGCCCGCAAGTCCGGCTCCAGCCAGCGCGGCAGCACGCTGTATGGCGTGCTGGCCGGGCTGCTGATCGGCCTGGTCGTGGCCGCCGTGGTGGCCTTCTACGTCACCAACGCGCCCATGCCCTTCGTCGATCGTGCCACGCGCGAAGCGTCGCAGTCCAAGAAGCCCGACCCGCGTTCGGTGCCCGATCCCAACGCCGGCCTGTACGGCCGCAACGGCCCGGCCGGCAACGTGCCCACCGGACCCACCGCCACGCCGCCCGTGCCGCTGCCCGGCGGGCCGGCCCCGGCCAAGCCCGGCCGCGGGCTGGATGACCTGGACGCGTTGATCGCCACGCTGCCCCCAGGCGACGCGTCCGCGTCGGCCCCAGCGGCGCCCACCGTTCCGTCCGCACCGTCCACTCCCGCCGCCAAGCCCGCCGCGCCGGCGCCCGCGCCGCAGCAGAGTTCGGGCACCTATTACCTGCAGGCGGGCGCCTACCGCGGCCAGCAGGACGCCGAGGCGCTGCGGGCCCGCATCCTGCTGCTGGGTCTGCCCGTGGCCGTCCAGAAGGGCGAGAGCAATGGCGCGCCGATCAACCGGGTGCGCGTGGGTCCCTTCGCCAAGCTGGACGACATGAACCGGGCCCGTTCGCGCCTGGGCGAGAACAAGATCGAAGCGACCGTGGTGCGCCAGCCGTAGCACGCCCGGAATCCCGCGGACGGAACTTCCGGCCGGGGCCCGTAGTCTGTTACTTTTTTTTCAGGAAGACGATCGATGCAGTCCTACGCTTTCTCTCGCCTGCTGGCCGCCGCCGCGCTGGCCGCCGCAAGCCTGTTCGCCCCCGCCAGCCACGCGCAGGCCGCACGGCAATACCAGGACGTCTCGCCCGCGCTGCCTTCCGACACGCCGGGCAAGATCGAGGTTCTGGAATTCTTCGCCTATACCTGCCCGCATTGCGCCGCCATGGAGCCCATGGTCGAGCAGTGGGTCAAGACGGCCCCGCAGGACGTCGTGCTCAAGCAGGTGCCCATCGCCTTCAACGCCGGCATGAAGCCGCTGCAGCAGCTCTACTACGCGCTGCAGGCCATGGACCGCGCCGACCTGCACCCCAAGGTGTTCGCCGCCATCCACACCGAGCGCAAGCGCCTGTTCACCAAGGCTGCCATGGCCGACTGGGCGGCCGCGCAGGGCGTGGACCGCGCCAAGTTCGAAGCCGTGTTCGATTCGTTCAGCGTGCAGAGCCAGGTGCAGCGCGCCGACCAGCTCGCGCAGGCCTATCACGTCGACGGCACGCCCTCGTTCGGCGTGGGCGGCAAGTACCTGACGTCGCCCGTGCTGGCCGGCAACAGCTACGAGGGCGCGCTGCAGGAAGTCGATCGCCTGATCCCGATGGCGCGCGGCGCGAAGTAAGCCGCGCCCCCGCCCCGGACGCCAGGTTGCCGGCGGGCGAGCATGAATAAGGGGAGCTGCCCGCGTGGGCGGCTCCCCTTCTGCTATGTGGCCGTGTCGTTGGCCATATGGTCGGCCGTGTGCGGCCGACGGATGGCCGGCGTGGTGCCGGGCCTTCAGCCCTTGGCCGCTTCCAGCGCCTGCGCCAGGTCGGCCATCAGGTCCTCGGGCGCCTCCAGACCGATGTGCAGCCGCACCACGGCCAGGTCGCCCTCTTGCCAATAGCGGTGGCGCGCCAGTTCGGCCGGCGTCACCAGCTGCACCAGGCTTTCGAAGCCGCCCCACGAGAAGCCGATGCCGAACAGCTCCAGCGATTCGACGAAGCGGCGCGCCGCCGCGCGGTCCAGCTTCAGCGATACCGCCAGCATGCCGTTCGAACCGGTGGCGTCGCGCTGCCACAGCGCGTGGCCCGGATCCTGCGGCCAGGCGGGATGGTAGATGCGCGAGACCTCGGGCCGCTGCGCCAGGAATTCGCAGACCTGCATGGCGTGGCGCGCGTGCTGCGCCATGCGGATGGGCATGGTGCGCACCCCGCGCAGCGCCAGCCACGCGTCGTCGGCGCTGAGCGAATAACCCAGCGCGTACTGGGTGCGGTTCAGGCGCTGCGCGATCTTCGCGTCGTTGGTGACGACCGCGCCCAGCATCAGGTCGGAGTGTCCGCCCACGTACTTGGTGCCGGCGATGACCGACACCTGCGCGCCCAGCTGCAGCGGCCGGTAGACATAGCCCGAGCCCCAGGTGTTGTCCGTGGCCAGCACCAGGTCGTGGCGCCGCGCGAACTCGGCCAGCGCCGGCAGGTCCTGCATCTCGAACAGCAGCGAGCCCGGCGACTCGGTGTACAGCAGCCGCGTATTGGGTCGCACCAGGGTCTCCAGGTCGTCCTTGGCGGAGAAGTAGGTGATTTCGATGCCCATGCGCTCGAGCACCGCCGCGTGCAGCTCGCGCACCGGTCCGTACACGCAGTCGGACACCAGCGCGTGCTCACCCGCCGACAGCAGCGCCAGGAACACCAGCGTGTTGCCCGCCAGCCCCGACGAGGCCAGGTAGCAGTGCGTGCCGCCCTCGAGCTGCTTGAACACGTCCTCCAGCGCCATGTGGGTGTCCATGCCGGCGCGGCCATAGGTGATGGCGCGCTCGCCCGCTGTACGGCGGCGGTAGGCCTCTTCCAGCGCCGTCAGGTCGCGAAAGCGCACCGTGCTGGCGCGCATCGAGGGCTGGTTGACGGGCGCCACGCCCGTTTCGGGATCGAACTGCGCGGTGCCCGCGTGCTGGAGAAGCGTATTGATGTGCTTGGTGGAGTCGGCCATGGGAAAGAATCGGACGGGGAATGAAAACGTGTGCCGGCAATGTTAAACCCGGCGGCGGGGGAAGTCCGCCCGGTCCGCCCGCGCGTCCTTCCCGCAGGCTTTCCCGTATGATGGCTGCGCCGCGCCGGCCGGATCGTCCCGCGGCGCCGTTTCGTCCTTACGCACGTACCCCATGCTGCCCTTCGACACCCTGCTTGCGTTCTTCGGCATCGCCGTGCTGCTGGCCCTGACGCCCGGCCCCGACAACCTGTTCGTGCTGATGCAATCGGCCATGTGGGGCCGCGCCGCGGGCATGCTGGTGGTGCTGGGCCTGTGCACCGGCCTGCTGGGCCATACGGCCGCGGTGGCGGTGGGCCTGGCCGCCGTGTTCGCCGCCTCGCCGGCGGCCTTCACCGCGCTGAAGCTGGCCGGCGCGGCCTACCTGGCCTGGCTGGCATGGCAGGCCTGGCGCGCGCCCCCCGAGGCCGGCGGACCGGGCCGCGTCGAACCCCTGCCGCGCGCCGCGCTGTATCGCCGCGGCATCATCATGAACCTGACGAACCCCAAGGTACTGCTGTTCTTCTTCGCCTTCCTGCCGCAGTTCACGCGTCCGGCCGCGGGCCCGGTGGCATGGCAAATCGTGGAACTGGGAGCGGCCTTCATCGTGGCCACGCTGCTGGTGTTCGGCGCCATCGCGTTCTTCTCGGGTGCGTTCGGCCAGCTGCTGCGGCGCTCGCCGGCGGCGCAGCGCTGGCTGAACCGCGCGGCCGCGCTGGTGTTCGTGGGGCTGGCGCTGCGGCTGGCCACGGCCACCCGCTGAACCGCGCCCGGCGCCGATCCCGCGCCGCCCGGCCTGCGGCGCAGGGTGGCGCGGCGCTACGCCGCCGAGAAGCGGATGATGCCGTCCGTGCCGGTGCGGCGCGTAAGCTTGCCTTCAAAGTACAGCGCGTGCAGGTGCGCCAGCGCCTCGCCCATGGCGAAGGTGAGCTGGTGCAGGTCCAGCTTGCGCTTGAACAGCACCGGCACGATGTCGGACGCGGAGCAGGGCTCGGCACAGGCCTGCAGCACTTCGGCCAGCCGGTCGGCGTGGTGGCTGTGCTGCTGCGCGATGCGCTCGTGCAGGCCCTTGAAGGGCCGGCCGTGCGACGGCAGCACCAGCGTGTCGGCCGGCAGGCCGTCGTAGCGGCCCAGCGAATCCAGGTACTGCGGCAGCGGGTTGGCGTCGGGCTCGTAGTCGAACACGCTGACGTTGGTGGAGATGCGCGGCAGCACCATGTCGCCGGAGATCAGCACGCGCAGGTCGTCGCTGTAGAGCGAGACGTGCTCGGGCGCGTGGCCGTAGCCCACGATGACCTGCCAGTCGCGTGCGCCGATGCGTACCCGGTCGCCGTGCATCAGGCGCGTGAAGCGCGCGGGCACCGCAGGCACCAGGTTGGGGTAGTAGCCGGCGCGCTGGCGGATCTGTTCCTGCGCGTCGGTGTCGGTCAGGCCGTGGCGCGCGAAGTGGCCCACGGCCGCTTCGCCGTTGGGTCCCGCGCCTGCGGTGCGCGACGACCATAGCGCGGCCACCGCGTAGTCCGTCATGCTCATCCACAGCGGCGCCTGCCAGCGGCGGCACAGCCAGTCGGCCAGGCCCATGTGGTCGGGGTGCATGTGCGTGACCAACACGCGCAGCACCGGCAGGCCCTCGAGCGCCTGCTCGAACACCTGCTCCCACAGGGCCTTGACCTCGTCGCGCGAGATGCCGCAATCGACCACGGTCCAGCCCGCGCGGCCGTCGATCTCGTCGCGCAACAGCCAGAGGTTGATGTGGTCCAGTGCGAAAGGCAGCGGCATGCGGATCCACTTCACGCCGTCGGCCACGGTTTGCGCGGCGCCCGGCTGGGGCTGCGCATCGCCCCAGGGATACTGGAGCTGGTGTTCGTTGGGATTCATCGCTTGGGGGCGGCCCGCCTTGACGGACGGGGCCGGGCATCATAATTTACGTTTACGTAAACTGCCACACATCGCATGCCGCCGTCAACCTGGACTATTTCCGAGCTCTCGCGCGAGTTCGACATTACGCCGCGGACCATCCGCTTCTACGAAGACCAGGGCATCGTCAGCCCCGCGCGCGACGGCCGCAATCGCGTGTATGGCGCGCGCGACCGCACGCGCCTGAAGCTTGCCCTGCGCGGCAAGCGGCTGGGCCTGCAGCTGTCGGAGATCCGCGCGCTGATCGACATGTACGACAGCCCCGTGGACACCGGCGCGCAACTGCGCGAGTACCTCAATGTGCTGGCGCGCCATCGCGCCATGCTCGAGCGGCAGCGGCAGGACATCGACGACACCCTGCAGGAGATCTCGGCGCAGGAGGACCAATGCCGCGCGCTGCTGGCGCAGAAGGGCTGAGCCGCCGATTCCGGTTCCACCGCGACATGATTTGTGCGGGTTATCCCTGATCAAATTTACGTTTACGTAAACGTAATATTTGCGCTGCATCATTGCCCATGACGCCCCGCCGCGCGCATCATGGACAGCGCCCGGCCTGCCGCGGCAGCCGCCGGCCGTGCAGCCAAAAGCAAGCACTTACTATCGGAGACACCCATGGACATTCCCGGCCTCGATTTCGACCTCGGCGAAGACCTGGAGATGCTGCGCGATGCCGTGCGCGACTTCTCCGCCCGCGAGATCGCCCCGCGCGCGGCCGAGATCGACCGCACCGATCAGTTCCCCATGGAGCTCTGGCGCAAGTTCGGCGAACTGGGCGTGCTGGGCATGACGGTCAGTGAGGAATACGGCGGCACGGCCATGGGCTACCTGGCCCACATGGTCGTCATGGAAGAGATCTCGCGCGCCAGCGCCTCGGTCGGCCTGTCGTACGGGGCCCACTCCAATCTGTGCGTCAACCAGATCTACCGCAACGGCACGGACGAACAGAAGGCGCGCTACCTGCCCCGGCTGGTGTCGGGCGAGCATGTGGGCGCGCTCGCCATGAGCGAACCCGGCGCCGGTTCGGATGTGGTCAGCATGCGACTGCGCGCGGACAAGAAGGGCGACCGCTACGTGCTCAACGGCACCAAGATGTGGATCACCAACGGCCCCGACGCCGACACGCTGGTGGTCTACGCCAAGACCGATC
>Ga0182737_1001887_pt1 | contig 18936 bp, 19 predicted proteins | sample eDN5th30CBELigOP_FD_128878 | JGI IMG/M metagenome (GOLD analysis project Ga0182737, IMG submission 128878) | Enriched Organic Plus compost microbial communities from Emeryville, California, USA - eDNA 5th pass 30_C BE-Lig OP (version 2) (version 2) ...
CGGTCCGCACAGGGCGCGCGGATTGTCCTGCTGGCTGACGCGGTAGGGACCGATGGCCGGATCGGCGACCGGGAAATTGGTCTCCACGATCTGCGCTCCGGAGGCGAAGGCGGCATCGCGCCGCGCGGTGTCGGCCTTGCGGGCTTCGCGGGTCTGGGAGTCCGCGTGGGTCCGCACCACGAATCCGTCCCGCACGGCTTGGACGATGCGATCCCTGTCCTTCACCGGATCGGGAATGGCCAGGAACGCGGCCAGGGGCGAGGTTTCATCGGTCATGGCCACGAACATGGCGCGGCCTTCCAGCGACTTGCGATGGCCCTGATAGGCTTTGACGACTGGCGCATCGGCCCGCAGCACGAAAATCACCTTGCCCCGCGCCGCGCCCAGCAGGGGCCAGGCGCCGCCGAGCGCGGCCTCCCGCAGGCTGGCATGGCCGCCCTGCATCTGCTGGGGCGTGATGACCCGGTCCGGCGTGAAGGCGGCGCGGATTTCGCCGTCCAGCGCATCCAGCGCGGCGGCGTCGAAATTCTTTGGCTCCGTCGCGCCCGGCATCGGCGTCTTGCTGGTGTTGGGCCGCAGCGTGATCACGATGGGCAGGTGGCGCGGATGGGCGCGGGACCAGCCGGCCACCTGTTTCAGGCAGTCGGCCAACATCAGGCAGGAGGACTGGTAGTCCACATCCAGCACATGCAGCACCTTGAAGCCGGGCCGGTCCATGACGGCGACATAGTCTTTATCCAGCAACTCCATCGCCATGCTGGCGGCGGCGGGGTTGCGCAGATGGCCGCCCTTGGGATCGAAGGCGACATCAAAGGACAGGGCCCGCACATCGCGGTCCAGCTGGGCCGGCAGGGACGGCATGGCGAAATCCAGCGCCTCGGCGCCTTCGCGGCCGCCCATGCGGATCAGGGTCATGACGGATGAACTGGGCCGCTGCTTGTAGCTTTGGCCGGTGCCGACGATCTGGATGTCGTTGAGCCGGAGGTTGGCGTCCATCCAGGCCGGATCGCAATGGCGGTCGCAGGTGCGCGCGGCTGGCAGGGCCGATTGCGCCACGGCGGGCGTCGCGGAGGAAAAATATCCCGTGTTGAACGCCAGCAGGGCGGCGGCAGGGACCAGGACAAAGGCAGCAAGGATATGGCGGCGCATGTCCCGGTCCCTGTCTGGCTATCCCACCCGCCGCGCGGCGGTCAGGCCCAGCACCAGCAGCACCAGGAAGATGACCAGGAAGACGAAGAACAGGATTTTGGCGATGGCGATGGATGTGCCAGCGATGCCGGTAAAGCCCAAAAGGCCGGCGATCAGGCCGATGACCAGGAATATGAGAGCCCATTTCAGCATGGCGATGCTCCGTGGTTTGAAATCCTTCAGGAAACACGGAGCCGGTTCAGAAAGTTCCCGTAACTATTTGTGCGCCCGCGAGGGAACGATTCCGCGCGGGCGCTTGAGTCGCCGCCGCTAGCGCAGGGAATCGCTGCCGCGCCGGATATCCTTCAGGACCTGTCCCGCGGGCTTGGCGGGCGATCCCTGCGGCCAGTCCTGCTGCTGTGCGGGCGGATTGGCCTGGGATGGCGGAGGCGGGGCGGTCAGCGTCCAGTCCACCACTTCCTTCACGGCTGCACCCAGCGCCGCCGTCAGCGCCTGGGCCACGGCCGGGGTGCTGTTCACCGAAGCCGCGCCGGTCTGTGTGGTTGTGAAGCTGCCCACGATCTTGCGCCCGCGCGCGGTGGTCAGCTTGGCGGTCATCGCCACCACCGCCTGCGGAATGCCGTCGGCGACGGCATACTGGGCCTCGAAATTCTTGATCTCGATCACCAGCAGGTAGTCGGCCTGCAGCGCGTCCTGTTCGCGCGACACCGCGCCGATGCGGCCCGAAGCCTCAAAACCGTCCAGCAGCGCCTGCTGGATCATGGTGGACGTGTTGTCGGCATAGGTGGCCTTGGCATAGAAATCCAGCACGCCGCCAGGCTGGATCAGGGCGATGCGGTCGCTGGACAGGCCGCCGGGCACGTTGGGCCGCATGATGGACAGCGACCAGGGCACCTTTGCAGTATCCGCAACAGCGGTGGCGGGCGGAAAGACCGGCCGCACCGAATAGATGGGACCGGCTTCCGGCGGTCCCAGCAGGTCCTTGCCGCAGCCCGCCAGCATCAGGGATGCCGCGCCGATCAGGAAAGTTCGCCGGATCATCTGTCGCCTCATTTGGGTTCGTATCCCTTGCGCCGGTCACCGAACAAAAGCTTGGTCGGCTGGCGGTTTATCTGGCTGGAGAACTGGTCGAGGTTGCCCACCAGGCGGCGCATCTCGCCGATCAGGTTGGATAGCTGCGCCAGCCCGTCGCCGGTGACGAAGGCGTCGGCATCGTCGGCCAGCTTGCCGTATTTGCGGATGGTCAGGTCCACCTGCTGCATGGCGGGCTTGAGGTCGTTCGAGGCCTGGCTGAGATTTTCCATCGCTTTGTTGGCGTTTGCGATGGTGGCGTCGATGTCGGCGCTGCGCCGGGCGATCGCGGCGGTGGTCTCGTCCAGGTTGGCCAGCACATTGGCGACGGCGCGGCGGTTGTTGTCATTGAGCAGGTCGTTGATCCGGCTGGCCGCCACGTTCAGCTTGGCCACCACTTCGGGCGCGGACTGGGCGAGCTGGGCGAAGGTGGATTGCCGGGTGCGGATGACCGGATAGCGCTGGCCCTCGCGCGCCACAAGCAGGGGCGCCTTGGCGGTGCCGCCGCTGATTTCCACGAAGGAGGAGCCGGTGATGCCCTGGCTGTCGATCGAGGCGACGCTGTCCTCGCGGATGTTCAGGTTGGGCTGAACCTGCATGGTGACGATGACGCGCTGGGGATCGTGGGGGTCGAACTCCAGCTTGGTGATGCGCCCCACCTCGATGCCGTTATAGCGGGTGAGGGTGCCTTTCCCCAGGCCGGTTACAGGGCCTTTGAAATAGGCCTGGTAATAGGCGTATTCCTGGCTGTACTGCGCCCCCGCCAGCCACATGATCGTGACCACCAGGCCGATGACGCAGGCCAGAACAAAGGCGCCCACCGCGACGTAATTGGCTTTGGTCTCCATCAGTCAGTCTCCATGCCGGCCAGCGCGGCCCTGCCGCGAACGCCCGAGAAGTAATCCTGGATCCAGGGGTCGGGATTTTTCCGCAATTCCTCGATGGTGCCCACCACCAGCTTCTTGTTCACCAGCACGGCGATGCGGTCGGTGACGGCGCGCAGCGTGTCCAGGTCGTGGGTGACCAGGAACACGGTGAGGCCCAACGCCTTTTGCAGGCGCTTGATAAGCTCGTCGAACTGGTTGGCGCTGATCGGGTCCAGTCCGGCGGTGGGCTCGTCCAGGAACAGCAGTTCGGGGTCCAGGGCCAGCGCCCTTGCCAGCCCGGCCCGCTTTTTCATGCCGCCCGAAAGTTCGGACGGGTATTTCTCTGCCGTGTCCGGCGGCAGCCCCACCATGCCCAGCTTCATCGCAGCGATCTCGTCCATCAACTGCTGCGACATGGCGGTATATTCGCGCAAGGGGACCTGGATATTCTCTGCCACGGTCTGGGAGGAGAACAGCGCCCCTTCCTGGAACAGCACGCCCCAGCGCATCTCCAGCGCACGCATCGCCGGGATTTCGGCCTCGCTCACCGGGCGGCCCAGCACCTCGATGGTGCCTTCCTTGGGTTTGATCAGCGAGATGATGGCGCGCATCAGCACAGACTTGCCCGAGCCGGAGCCGCCCACCACGCCCAGCACCTCGCCGCGATAGACGTCCAGGTCGATATGGTCGTGCAGGATCTTGCTGCCGAAGCCGGTGACCAGCCCGCGCAGCTTGATGACCACTTCCTTTTTCTGCGTGTCTGCCATCAGATCTCCAGTACCGAGAACATGACGGAAAAGGCCGCATCCAGCACGATCACCAGGAAGATGGATTCCACCACCGAGCGGGTGGTGAGCTGGCCCACGCTGGCGGCGTTGCGCTGGACCTGGAAACCCTCATAGCAGCCCACCAATGCGATGACGAAGGCAAAGACCGGCGCCTTGATCAGGCCCACCATCATGGTGCTGACCGAGACCGCGTCGTTGAGCTGGCGCAGGAAGACCGGAATGGTGATGTCCAGTGCGAAATAGCACATCATCGCGCCGCCGAGCAGGCCCATCACCATCGCATAGAAGGTCAGCAAGGGCAGGGCGATCACCAGTCCGATTACGCGCGGCAGCACCAGCGTGTCCACCGTGTTCAGGCCCATCGTCTGCATGGCGTCGATTTCCTCGTTGACGCGCATGGTGCCGATCTGGGCGGTGAAGGCGCTGCCCGACCGGCCCGCCACGATGATGGCGGTGATCAGCCCGCCGATCTCGCGCAGCAGGCCCACGCCCAGCAGGTTGATGGTGAAGATTTCCGCGCCGAACCGCTTGAGCTGGTCGGCGCCCTGATAGGCCAGCACGATGCCGATCAGGAAAGCCAGAAGTCCCACGATGGGCAGGGCGTTGATGCCGGTTTCCTCGACCTGGTGGACGATGGCGGTGACGCGCAGATTGTGCCGGGGCTTGGCGATGGCCTCGCCCGTCTCCACCGTCACCCGGCCCAGATAGCCCAGGATGGAGACCGCCTGATGCAGGTTCTGCACCGTGGTGCGCCCGATCCGGTAGAGACGGCCCCGGAAACCCTTGGGGATGCGCGGGCCGGACTTGCGGTTTTCCGGCTGCTCCTGGTCCAGATTCTCCAGTAGCGGCTGATAGCGTTCCGGCACCTCCGGTCCCGATACCGTGCTGCCCGCCGCCTCCAGCGCCCGCCGCGTCCGCAGCAGCAGCCAGGCTCCGGCGCTGTCCAGCCGTGACAGCTTGCTGGCGTCGATGGTGACGGTCCCCTGGCTACTCAATTCCAGCGCGTTCAGTTCGCGGTCCAGCCGCGCGCTTTCCCCGATGGTCCATTCCCCGCCCACGGCCAGACGTCCCTGGTCCAGCGTGAACCAGGCCTCGGTTCCATCCGAAGCGGCTTCCATTGACTTCATGAATCTGCCCTAGGGCCGGTATTGGCGCTTTTCCCGTCAACAATGCGCCAGATATGAGGAAAGTTCCACGAGTTCCCTTCCGGCCTCCGGGCGGGCGCTTTAAACAGTTCGTGCGCTTTCAAAGGACATCGCCATGCAAACCACCCGTCTGGGCCAGACAGGCCTCAAGGTCTCGCGCATCTGCCTGGGCACCATGACCTATGGCAGCCCGGCCTGGCGCGACTGGGTGCTGGACGAGGCCGCCAGCCGTCCCTTCCTCAAGCGGGCGGTGGAGGCGGGCATCACCTTTTTCGACACCGCCGACATGTATTCGCAGGGCGCGTCCGAGGAAGTGGTGGGCCGCGCCCTGCGCGATTTCGCGGACAAGCGCGAATCCTATGTGCTGGCGACCAAGGTGTTCTTCCCGGTGGATGGCCGTCATGGCGGGCTGTCGCGCAAGCACATCCTGCATGCCATTGACGATTCCCTGCGGCGGCTGGGCACCGACTATGTGGACCTCTACCAGATTCACCGCTTCGACAACGACACGCCCATCGAGGAAACCGTCGCCGCGCTGGATGAGGTCGTGCGAAGCGGCAAAGCCCGCTATATCGGCGCGTCTTCCATGCATGCCTGGCAGTTCGCCAAGTTCCTGGCGGTGGCGGAACGGATGGGCATGAGGAAATTCGTCTCGATGCAGAATTTCTACAATCTGGTGTACCGCGAGGAGGAGCGCGAGATGCTGCCGCTCTGCCGCGATGCCGGGATCGGTGTGATCCCCTGGTCGCCGCTGGCGCGCGGCTTCCTGGGGCGCAGCCATGCCCATGCCCGCGACCTGCAATCCACCCGTGCCAGGTCCGACAAGGTGCTGGACATGGAATTCTCCGATGCCGACGTGGAGATCCTGCGCCGGGTGGAGGAGATGGCGGGCAAGCATGGCCGCAGCAACGCCCAGATCGCCATCGCCTGGATGTTGCACAAGGGCGTCACCGCGCCCATCGTCGGTGCGTCGAAGATGCAGCATCTGGAGGACGCCATCGCCGCGACGGAGATCGCGCTCACCGAGGCGGAGATCGCCTATCTGGAAGCGCCCTACCAGCCGAAGGCGGTGGCGGGAAATCTGCGGTAAGCTGCCCGCGCCATTCGTCATAGGCCTGCTGAAGCTTCCGCTTGTCGGCGGCGGCGATTTCCTCCTGGTCATAGACTTGCCATTGGCGCGGATCGGCGATGGCGCCGCTGGCGAACAGGGGTGCCAGGCATTTCAAGTCGAAGGCATGGGACGGCGGCAGCCCGATGGAATGCAGGACGGTTGTGCAGGGCGCCCAGGGCGCGGATTGCTTGCGCGCCAGGTCAGCGGCCCAAAGCGCTTCGTTTTTCACATGACTGCGCGTGGTCAGCAGGTTTGGTGGCGCGTTCAACGGCAGGCCCTCACCGGGCTTGGGACAGCGGGCGCGGGATTCCGGCGACAGGGTGGCATAGATTTCCGGCGCGCAGCCGAACAGCATTTGTCCCAGTCCGGAGATTTCGGCGCCACCGGGCAGAGCTTCCGGGGAGGGCACGGCAACCAGGGGGCTAGGGACGCGGACGGGCGGCACGGATGTGACGCGCCCGCCTGCGGGTTCGGCAGGTAGCTGTGGCTGCAGGCGTGGCAGGAACAGGGTTATCTCGCGTGTGATCGGTTCGAGCGGCGTCAGCACCCGCACCGATCCCGCCAGAAACGCCAGAAAACTCAGTTGCAGCGCAGCGGCGGCGGTAGAGCCGATCAGCCGGTCGGAAGCCTTATTCACGCCTGGGCCTGTGGGATAAGCCGCTCGCGGAATCTACAGGTCCGTTCCGGTTTTTAAAAGAAAGGGCGCTGCTTTTATCGGCAGCGCCCTTTTCTGTTTCCACCTGATCAGGTCATCCTCCCCTTCGTGCGCGCAGCGCACTTCGAAGGGGAGGTGGCTTCAACGTGCGGCGGGAGCGGAGCGACCGAGCGTAAATTGAAGCCGGAGGGGTTAACTTACAAAGGCCACCAGTCGAGCTGGTTCTTGTAGTCCTTGTCCGACGCGGTCTGTTCCCAGCCGCCGCCCAGCGCGTTGTACAGCGCCAGATGGGCCTGCAGGCGGGCCAGCTTGGTCTGGGCCAGCGCATCCTGGGCGTTGAACAGGTTCTGCTGGGAATTCAGCAGTGACAGGATGTCGATGGTGCCTTCGCGGTATTGCAGTTCCGAGATGCGGAAGGCCTCGCGCGAGGCGCGGGCCTGGGTTTCGATCAGGGCAAGCTGCTCGGTGGTGGACTGGACCGTGTCCAGCGAGGTTTCCACATCGCTGAAGGCGGTGAACACCACCTTGCGATAGTTGGCGACCAGTTCGCGCTCCACCGCATTGGCGTAATCCTTCTGGGCGCCGATGCGGCCGCCGTCGAAGATGGTCTGGAGCACGCTGGCGCCGATGCTCCAGGCAAATCCGGCCGGATTGAACAGGTTGCCGATCGCCGCCACCGGGCCATAGCCGGCATCGCCGGTCAGGCCCAGCGAAGGGAAGAAAGCGGCGCGGGCCGCGTCCACATTGGCATGGGCGGCATACAGGCCGGCTTCGGCCTGGGCGATGTCCGGGCGGCGGCGCAGCAGTTCGCTGGGCAGGCCGGGCTGGACCTTGGGCGGGGTGATGCCGTCCAGGTTCAGGCCCTTGACGTCATAGCGTTCCGGGGCGCGGCCCAGCAGGATGGCCAGGCCGTAACGGGCCTGGCGCTCGGCCTGGATCAGGCCGGGCAGGCGCGACTGCTGCTGCGCCACCAGGGCCTGCTGCTCGGCCAGGTCCAGGTTGGACGACACGCCGCTGGCGACCTTGGCCTGGGTCACGGTCAGGATGCGCTGGGCCGCCTCGATGTTGGACCGGGCGATGGCGATGCGCTCGCGCAGGGACAGGATGGTGAAATACTGATCGGCGACCTCGGAGGCGATCGAGATGGACACCACCGACTGGGCGTAGCGGGCGGCGCGCAGGTTTTCGCGGGCGGCGCGCAGGTTGTGATATTCCAGGCCGAAGAAGTTCTGCTGGTAGCTGGCCGACAGGCCGGCGGTGAAGCGGTTGGAGGCGCGGGGCACGGCCGAGTTTCCGCCGCTGCGGCTGGCGCCGAAGGAAGCGCCCAAGGTGGGGAACAGGCTGGACAGGGCCACGCCGTTATTCGCCTCGGCCTGCAGCACGCGGGCGGCGGCCATCTCGATATCCAGGTTTTCCTTGGCCGCGGTTTCCTGCAGCGGCACCAGTTCCTCGGCGGTGAAGCTGGACCACCAGTCGGCCTGGGGCCAGACCGGGGCATCCTTGGCCACCTGGGCGGTGAAGCCTTCGGGCACATCGCCGGGGCGGTTGAGGGGGGTGGGGTTGGCGGTGCAGGCGGCCAGCGCCAGCACAAGCACGCTGGCGGTTACGCCGCGAAGGGGGGCAGCCCGGAAGGAAGATGTCATCAAACTCTCTTTGCCAATGAGGCGCTGCCGGCCCGATCGGGGGCAGTGCCGCGTCAATCCGCTCGATATGTCTATGCCGGGAGGATACCCCCCAACCCAATCCCGCAAATATGGGGACAGGACGCCTCTCCGCAAGCCCTGTGGCCCCCCGGCCGTGTCCGGTCGGGCGGAAAAAGCCTGCATTTCACATCTTGGCGAGGGGATTTTGAACGGGACATGAATATCGGGGGGAAAATGGACGGCCGGGGCATGGCCTACGTGGGGGGCACCAGACCACCCCCCAGCCGTCCGTGGTGGCCGATATCCTCAAGGTGGAGCGCCGGAGGATATGGCTGGCCCCAGCTTCCTCCCCCAGGGGCCGCGGCGCAAAGCGGCCAAGGGTGCAAAATTGTAACCGTCTGTCGCCTCCGAACCGCGCGGCGGCCAGTGGCGAAAAAAATCTCCTGGCAGCGTGAACTGGATGCCGCGCTTTTGTCCTGGCTGTCCCGGCATGGGGCAAATATGGGAAAATCACCACCCGTCTTGTGATCGTCACAAAAGACATGAAGCGGATATCCTCATGATCTGGCCTTTCCTTGCGCCCATCCTGCTGCTGGCTGTTTCCAACGTGTTCATGACTTTTGCCTGGTACGGGCAACTGAAATTTCCCAGCGCATCGATCTGGCTGGTGATTCCCATCGCCTGGGGAATCGCCTTTTTCGAATATTGCCTGGCGGTGCCCGCCAACCGCATCGGCCATCAGGTCTATTCCGCCGCCCAGCTCAAGACGATGCAGGAGATCATCACGCTGGTGGTCTTCGCGATCTTCTCAATGTGCTATCTGGGCGAGGCGCTGAAATGGAATCATGCGGTCGCTTTCCTATTCCTCTGCGGGGCGGCCTTTTTTTCCTTTCACAAATTCGCATAACGAAAACCCCGCGGCATCGACCGCGGGGTCTTGCGTCAACAGGATAGGCCGTTACTGGACCGGAGCATGGTTGGGGTCGGCCGTCCGGCCGCTTTCCAGGCGGCGCTGGGTCTGGTTGCCGCTGCTGTCAGCCGCCGGAGTGTTGTCCGGCGCAGCGCTCAGTTCGCTGGTGGTGCCCGCATCGGCGCGGGCCGTGGTGCTGGGCGTGGTGACGGTTGCGCTGTTGTCGGTCGAGACGCTGGGCATCGTGGCCTCGCCGGTGACCGTCGTGCCGGCATTCACACCGGCCTGATTACCGGTCGCCGCCACCTGATTGCTGGTGTCGGCTGTGGCGGCGCGCTCCTGATGCGCCTGGTTCATCGAGTCGGCACGCGACGCACCGGCCGCGAAAGCGGGCGAGGCGCCCAGCGCGATGACGGAAGCGGCAAGAATAAGGCGTTTCATGGTGTCTCCTGTCTCGTTGGGGGCGATCAGGAAACGATGCCCGCGCGGGTCCGTTGCCGGAACCCGCGCGGAACACCAGAAATACCTTTGTTTTGCCGGATTTGGTTCCGGCGCTTCAGCGGCCGATGCCGAAGGCATGCACCTTGGCGTCATGGGTGACGACGAAGACCTTGCCCAGCGCCACCACCGGCTCGCTGAAATGCACCCAGCCCTTCATCACCTGCTTGCTGTCATAGAGCGGCTTGCCGGTCACAGCGTCATAGGCGAACAGGCGCAGATTGGTGACGGGCGTGGAGCGCAGCACCGCGCTGACCTCATAGGGCATGCGTTTGTCGCCGGGCTTGGCATAATTCTGCATCGCCTGGCCCGCGCTCTGCAGCGCATAGAGCACGCCGTTCGCCACCACCGGCGGGTCGGGCATTACCATGTCGTGTGAGGTCCAGCGCGCCTCGGCGACGATCTTGCCGTCCTTTTCCAGCACTTCGAAGGCCATGACGCTGCCGTTGGGGATCGCCCCATTGGTGGCGGGGAAGACCGGCGCGTCCTTGGACGGATTGCCCAGCATGGGCAGATAAAGGAAACGGCGGCCGTCGGGCGTTTCATAGGTGGTGATCGCGCCCCACACGCCGCGGCCCGGATCGGTGCCGGTTTCCTGGTCGTTGCCCAGCTTGGGGGACTCAAACAGCGGCGTCATGTGATCGTCGCCGCCCAGCTTGGTGGCATCCAGGATGCGCAGCACCGCTTCCTTCTGGGTGGCGGCGACCAAGGTGCGGCCCTTGAAATTGAACACCACGGGGCTGGCGCTGCCGGACAGGTCCTTGGCCAGATTGTGCTTGTGGTTCTTCGGCGTGAAGCTGTCCACCAGCCGCGCCGCATGCGGCGACATCCGCAGGATGCTCTCGCTGAAATTGCCCGCCGCCGGATCGTAAAGGCCGTTGGAGGTCTCCAGATAAATGCTGCCGTCCGGGCCCTTGGCGGTGCTGCCACGGCCCCAGGGCGCGGCGGGACGCGCGCCGCTGGTATAGAAGCGCGTCACGCTGGGCTTGCCGAGGTCGCGGGTGTCGGCGGCCTGCACCGCCGAGGCATCCAGCAGCGGGCCGTCGCCCTTGCGGACCAGGCCGCTGAGTGCGGCGGCCCCCATCGGGGAGCGCAGGTCCTGGATCTCGCCGCAGGCGCGGCCGCTGGTGGTGTAGACGATCTCGTCCACCAGGTTCAGGCTCCAGGCGCGAGCGAAGGGCGCCACGAATTCCACCGGCGTCATCTTTTCGGCGCCGTCCGCCAGGCTCACCGCCCGCAGCTTGCCGTCGCTGGGCAGGAAGAAGACCAGGCCGCGCGCCTTGTCCACGGTGGGTGTGGCATTGGCGGTGTTGGAGCAGAGCCAGTTGGCGCCCTTGGCCGGCTTGATCGGGTTGGGATAGCTCTTTTCCCACAGGCGCTGGCCGTTGGCCGCATCCACCGCATACAGCACGTCGTTCGCGCCCAGCACATAAAGGATGTCCTTGACGCCCGCGGCGGTCTGCACGCCGCCCGCGATCACCGGCGCGGTCATGGTGGACAGCACGCGGTTGTCGGTGGGCACGCCCAGCTCGGCGGTCCACTGCATCTTCAGGCGGCCGACATTCTTGGCGCTGAGGGTCGTCTCGCCGCGATTCCAGCCGGTGCGTTCCTGGTCGTAGCCCCAAGTGGGCCAGTCATTGGCCGGCGTGCCGCCGGTTTGCGCGATACCAGCGCCGACGCCCAGCAGCGAAACCATTGCGAACGAAAAGAGTGCTTTCTTCGACATTGCCCGATCCTGCCCCTGATGAATGGGGCCGCGCCCCGAAAAGAGAGCCGCAACCTCAAGGCCGAGCGATAAAATGTCAACGCTGCAAAAAGGGCGCGGGATCATTCCCGCACCCTTTCGCAATCGCACAATTACAGAGGCGTTATGTCCACATCATTTCCTGAGGCCGAAGGCATGCACCTTGGCGTCATGGGTGACCAGATAGACCTTGCCCAGCGCCACCACCGGCTCGCTGAAATGCACCCAGTTGGTCAGCGTGTTCCTGCTGTCATAGAGCTGTTTGCCCGTGACCGCGTCGAAAGCGAACAGCCGCAGGTTTCCGGTGGGCGTGGCGCGCATGACGTTGCTCTCGCTGATCTGCATGCGCTTGTCGCCCGGCTTGAGGAAGTTCTGCATCGGCTGGCCGCCGGTCTGGGTGGCATAGAGCACGCCGTTCGCCACCACCGGCGGATCGGGCATGATCATGTCGCCCGACTGCCAGCGCGGCTCGGCGCTGATCTGGCCCTCCTTCTCCACCACCTCGAAGGCCATGATGGAGCCGTTGGGCGTGGCGCCCTGGTTCACCGCGAAGGGCGGAGCCGCCTTGCCGTTGCCGCCGTGCATGGGCAGGTAGAGGAAGCGGCGGCCGTCGGGCGTCTTGTAGGTGGTGATCGCACCCCACACGCCGCGGCCCGGATCGGTGCCGGTTTCCTCGTCATTGCCCAGCCGCGGCGAGGCCCAGAGCGGGGTGTGATGATCGTCGCCGCCCAGATTGTTGGCGTCCAGCAGGCGCAGCACACCTTCCTTCTGGGTCGCCGCCACCAGCGTGCGGCCATTGAACTCGAACACCACGGGCGAGGCGCTGCCCGACAGGTCCATCCGCAGATTGTGGGCATAGTTGGACGGCACGAAGCTGTCCATCAGCCGCACCGCCTTGGGCGCCAGCCGCAGGATGCTCTCGCTGAAATCGCCGCGCATCGGATCCCAGCGGCCATTGCTGGTTTCCAGGATCACGCTGTTGCCTGGCCCGCGCGCCAGGCCGCCACGGCCCCAGGGCGCGGCAGGACGCGCGCCGCTGGTGAAGAAATAGGTGGCTTTGGGATTTTGCAGATCCTTCACATCCATCGCGTTGACGGCGGAGGCGTCGCGCAGCGGCCCCTTGCCCAGCCGCCGGATGCCCGACAGGGCGGCGGCATACATGGGCGAGTCCTTGTTCACCACCTCGGCGCAGGCACGGCCGCTGGTGGCATAGACCACATTGTCGATCAGGTTCAGGCTCCAGGACCGCGCGAAGGGTGAGGTGAATTCGGTCGGCGTCATCTTTTCGGCGCCGTCCGCCAGATTGGCGGCGCGCAGTTTGCCGTCGCCGGAGATGAAGAAAACCAGTCCGCGCGCCTTGTCTATGGTGGGCGTGGCTTGCGGCGTATTGGAACACTGCCAGTCCGGCGGCTTGGTCGCTGGCACATCGTTCCTGTAGGTCTTCTGCCAGACGATCTTGCCGTCATTGGCGTCCAGCGCGAACAGCGTGTCGTCGCGGCCATGAATGAACAGCAGGTCGCGCTTGACGCCGCCGACATCCACACCCGCCACGATCACCGGCGCGGTAACGGTGGACAGGGTATTCAGTTCGGTGGGTGTGGACAGCGAAGTGCTCCACACATTGCGCAGGCGCGACGCATTGCCCGTGTTCAGCGTCGTCTCGGCCCGGTTCCAGCCCGACCGTTCGGGATCATAACCCCAGGTCAGCCATTCATTGACCGGCGGCGGCTCCGGCGTGGCGATGACGGGGCGCGGCGGCAGGGCGCGCAGGTCGGCATCCATCGCGGTCAGCTTGGCGCGGGTGATGCTGGGCACATACTGGCGGATTTCCGGCAGGGTGAAATCGCGCGCCTGGGCCGATTGCGGATTGGCCAGGATTTCTGGGAAGTGTTTCTGGAACACCGCCTTGGCGGCGGCATTGTCGGTCATCTCGCCGATGGTGGCGGTCTCGGTATTCCACGGGCCGCCGGAGGATTGGGCAAGGGCGGTCTGGGCGATAACGGCCGAGCCGCACAGCAGTCCCGCCACCAGCGAGACGGCGACAAGTCGGGAGAATTTCATGAGGGTGCCCTTCGTTTCCCGCCGCCCGGCGGCAGGCCGAAACGGCTTTAAAGACGCGGGTCTGTCGCCCGCTCGTCAACGCGGAGGGTCGGGCGAGGGGGAGGAAATGTCAACCGAGTGGGGACGTTCGGAAAACCGGCTGGGTCAAGAAACGGCGCCCCATCTGTTCGCCGTTTTTTCGCCCGGCATGATCCCCAGCCATAGCGCTGCCGTGACCAGCAGCAGGATGATGCCGCCCGCCGCATGGGTCGCGACCATTTCCGAATGAAAGGTGGCGGCCAGCAGTGCGCCGGTCAGCGCCAGCAGCACGCCGCCCGCCCACCAGCCGGAATAGCCCAGATCGTGCAGCCGGGGCACGGCGATCACCAGCAGGCCCAGTGCCGCGGCGACCCCGGCCGGAGCCTCCAGCCAGCGGAACAGCACCAGCGCCAGGGCCAGGATCGTCATGCTGGCCCAGAAGGTGGCGCGGTTGGTGCGGCGGTGGAAAATGCGATGGATGATGGTCATGGCGCTCTCTGGGACTGCCAGTCATGCACCGCCTGCGAGGGCAGGGCGAAGTTCAGGATGTTCAGGGTGAGGTTGTCGCGGATCATCACGCAGACGAACAGTTCCATCGCCACCGCCAGCGCGATTGTGGTGCGGACTTTCAGGCGCGACGCCAGCCAGAAGCCGGACGCCATCATCACTGTGTCCATCACCGAATTGAGGATGCTGTCGCCCGCATAGCCCGCCGCCAGCGCCTGGCGGCGATAGGCCTCGATCACCATCGGCGAATTCTCGGCGATTTCCCAGCCGATCTCGATTCCCATCGCAATCAGCAGCCGCGCCGGAAGGGACAGGCGGGGCGCCAGCAGGTGCAACAGCCCATAGAACAGGAAGCCGTGGATGATGTGGGAAAAGCTGTACCAGTCGCTGACCTGTTGCGACATGCGGGGGCTGTACACATCGCCTTCCCACAGCGCGATGCCGCCGGGCGCGGTGAAGGGCTGGTCCAGCGCGTACAAAGCCGCAACTTGTACGGCGGCCAGCATTGTGGCGGCTGCGATGGCCTGGTTGCGGGTGAGGACCATGCCGTCAGCCGGTGGCCCAGGGGTTATCGTGAAACCCGTCCACCGGGCGCAGCGGCACCGGCATCGCCGGATTGGCGCCGATGTAAAGCTGCAGCGTCATCTGATTGGTCGCCTTGTCCCATACCATCTGCGGGGCATGGCCGCCGGGCTTGCGGAAGGTGTCGCCATCGAAATCGAAGTCGCGCGGCTTCACCGTGCCCCAGTTGTTGGTCAGGTCGGAGGCCAGCCGCCCGCGCAGCTCCAGTATCTTCGCGGTACTGCCGGACGAGCCGACATAATTGGGGGCACTGACCCGCACCTGGCCGGTGGCCAGGATTTCCACCCGGGCGGCCACCAGCGTGCCGTCCTTTTCATAGCCGCCTTCCCATTTGCCCACTGGCGGCACGGGCTTGGAGCAGGCCGCCAGCGCAATCAGCGCCAGGCCCATCAAGAACAACCGCATGACCCCTCCCTCTGCATGGCGACTCAGGCGTTTCCCGGGCGCGATGATATCCCTATCCCCGCCCGGCCTGCATCCCGCCGAAACCGGGCGTTTCCGCGCCAAACCCGTATCGGGGGCCGAAAACAGGGGGCTTCCTTCGCCCGCTTCTTGCTCCGGATCGCCGGGGGCGCTATCCCCCTGTCCGCCTTTTCCTTCGTCTTTTTAAGGGACCGCCCGACATGCCGCTGCCGCCGAATTTCCTCGCCGAATCCCTGGGCCGCATCAAGCCGTCGCCCACCATCGCGGTGACCACCAAGGCGCGCGAGCTGAAGGCGGCGGGCATGGATGTGATCGGGCTGGGCGCGGGCGAGCCGGATTTCGACACCCCCCAGAACATCAAAGACGCGGCCATCAAGGCCATTAACGATGGCCAGACCAAGTACACGGCGGTGGAAGGCATTCCCGAACTGCGCGCCGCCATCGCCGCCAAGTTCAAGCGCGAGAATAAATTGGACTACAAGCCGTCCCAGACCTTCGTGTCGCCGGGCGGCAAGACCATTCTGTTCAACGCCCTGATGGCGACCGTCAATCCAGGCGACGAGGTGATCGTGCCCGCGCCCTATTGGGTCAGCTATCCCGACATCGTGCAGCTTGGCGGCGGCAAGCCGGTCATCATCGAATGCGCGCTGGAAGACGGCTTCCGCCTGACGCCGGAAGCCCTGGAAAAGGCCATCACGCCCAGGACCAAGTGGCTGATCTTCAACCAGCCTTCCAACCCCACCGGCGCCTGCTACACCCGCGAGCAGCTCAAGGGCCTGACCGATGTGCTGATGAAGCATCCGCATGTCTGGGTGCTAACCGACGACATGTATGAACATCTGGTCTATGGCGGCTTCAAATTCACCACCATCCTGGAAGTGGAGCCGAGTCTCTATGACCGCACCCTAACCATGAACGGCGTGTCCAAGGCCTATGCCATGACCGGCTGGCGCATCGGCTATTGCGCCGGGCCGGAAGACCTGATCAAGGCAATGGCCAAGCTTCAGTCGCAGAGCGCCACCAACGCCACCTCGATCAGCCAGTGGGCGGCGGTCGAAGCGCTGAACGGCACCCAGGACTTCATTCCGAAGTTCCAGCAGGTGTTCGAGGAACGCCGCGACCTGGTCGTCTCCATGCTGAACCAGGCGTCCGGCATCGAATGCCCCCGCCCGGAAGGCGCCTTCTATGTCTATCCTTCGATCCGCAAGCTGATCGGCAAGAAGACCCCCAAGGGCAAGGTGATCGACAGCGACGAGGCTTTCGCGACGGCGCTGCTGGAGGATACCGGCGTGGCGGTGGTGCATGGCGCGGCCTTCGGCCTGTCGCCCTTCTTCCGCATCTCCTACGCCACCTCGAACAAGGCGCTGGAAGAGGCGTGCAAGCGCATCCAGTCCTTCTGCGCCGCCCTGGCGTAGTTCAGACCAGCCGTTCGGCCTCGCCGTCCACGGTCATCAGATAGGCTTCATAGGACAGGTCCGGGTGAAGCTCCGCCAGCTTCGCCTGTACCTGTTCCATGACGGCCTTGTGCTGGGCGGCTTCCGCCATACCGTCGCCCTGGAAGTCCTCGCCGAACGCCACCTTGTAGGCGCCGCAGTCGCGGTGATCCACCACCACGACCTTGCGGATGTTGTGAAGCTGCTTGGCGATACCGACATGGTCCCAGAAGGCGGCATTGGAGGAAGGGAATTTGGGTGAAACGCCCGCCAGCGCCGCGCCGGCCAGGCTGACCTGGTCATAGTCGCGGAAAAGTTGGCGCGTGTGGAAGAAACGGACGGTGTCATCCACCAGCCGGTAGTCGATGCAGGTGATGGCCAATGCCGTGACTTCCTTGGCCTGGGCCGGGATGGACAACAGGCTGGCGCCCGCCGCGCCCAGCGTCAGGCCCAGCAGGCCGCGACGTGTCGGATGACATTCGCACATGCAGGTTTCCCCCAAGATAACCCGTCCGGAAGGTATCACGGCCGGGATTAACGGGCCGCAAACATCGAGCGAAAGACGGGCCAAGACAAAAGGGCCGGCGCTGCGGCCAGGAGAGGCGCGCGCCGGCCCAGTAACCACGCTCAAGGGGAGGAGAGCGGGGCAATTGCCGCCTCCGGGGGGAGGGAAGGCGACACTGAAGAGATAGTGCCGCCCCGCGCGCTTTCAAGACCGGCTTCGGCTATGCCGAAAAAGCGCGCAAAATCCGCAGCGATGCGGCATAACCGCTGCACTGGATTTCCCGTGATTTGGAGAATGGCCATGCGTGCCTGGATGGGTTTTGTTCTGGTTGCCGCGATGGCTGTCCCCGCCACGGCCCAGCCGCTGCGTCCCGGCTATCCGGCGGGTGTGCGGGCGGCGCAGGAAAGTGGCGCGAATGGCTGGATGCTGTTGGGCGGCGCCACCATTTTCGGCGTGGCGGGCTATCTGGTGTCGCAGAGCGTAAGCACCTCCGGCACCAACCTGCTGGCGATCAGCGGCGGCAATTCGGCCTATGTGCCGCCCACCGGCAGTACCGTCTCCACTTCGGCCACCGGAACCCGCTAGGCGCGGTTTTCAGTACTGCCAGTCCTTGGAGGATTTCACCGCGAAGTCCCGGAACGCCGCCACGCGCTTGGACTGGCGCAGCGCGTCGGCATAGACCAGGTGCACATCGAAGCCCGGCGCGGCCACTTCGGGCAGCACGCGTTCTAGCTTGGGATGCTCGGCGGCGACATAGTCGGGCACCACGCCGATGCCCAGTCCCGCCTCGGTGGCCTGCAGGATGCCGGTGATGTTGTTGATCCGGATGATCTTGCCCGCGGTCCCCGGCCGGGCGGTCTTTTTATAGGCCTCCAGCAGCCAGTTGATGTCGCGGATTTCCGGCACTGCCGTCTCGCCATAGACGATGATGCTGTGGTCGGCGATGTCCTCCAGCGAGCGGGGCGCGGGATGCTCCTTCAGATACGCCTTGGAGGCGTACATGTGATAGTGGACCGTGAACAGCTTGCGCTGGATCAGGTCGGCCTGCACGGGCGCGCGCATGCGGATGGCCAGGTCGGCCTCGCGTTGAGCCAGGTCCAGTTCCTTGTCGTCCAGCACCAGATGCACTTCCACCTCCGGATACTGGGCCAGGAACTGGCCCAGCCGCGGCAGCAGCCAATAGGCGCCGATGCCGTGGCTGGCGGTGATCTTCAGCGCGCCGCGGGGCGAGTCATGGACATTCTTGAGCGCTTCCTCCGCCGAGGCCAGCCGTCCCAGCACATCGGTGACGGCGGTGAACAGCAGTTCGCCTTCATCGGTCAGGGTCAGCCCGCGCGCATGGCGCTGAAACAGGGGAGTGGAGATTTCCTCCTCCAGCGCGCTGATCTGGCGACTGACGGCCGACTGGGACAGGCCCAGCGTCTGCCCGGCATGGGTGAAGCTGCCCGCCGAGGCGACCGCGTGGAAGATGCGAAGCTTGTCCCAATCCATGCGTTTCCCCTCGGCCGTCTTGCGCCTAGGCGCTAAGCGGCAAGTCTCCCGAATGTGACGCCGCCAGGAACCTCTCGGCTTCCAGCGCCGCCATGCAGCCCATGCCCGCCGCCGTCACGGCCTGGCGGAATATCTTGTCCTTCACGTCGCCCGCCGCGAACACGCCCGCCACCGAGGTATGGGTGGAGTCCGGCGCGGTCTTGATATAGCCGCTCTCGTCCATGTCGAGCTGGCCCCGGAACAGGGCGGTGGCGGGCGAATGGGCGATGGCGATGAAGACCCCGTCCACCGCCAGTTCGCGGATCGAGCCGGTGACGGTGTTGCGCAGGCGCGCGC
>Ga0182737_1001888_pt1 | contig 18923 bp, 15 predicted proteins | sample eDN5th30CBELigOP_FD_128878 | JGI IMG/M metagenome (GOLD analysis project Ga0182737, IMG submission 128878) | Enriched Organic Plus compost microbial communities from Emeryville, California, USA - eDNA 5th pass 30_C BE-Lig OP (version 2) (version 2) ...
CGACGGGATGTCGATCGCGTTCTCGAGGCCGAACTGCTCGGCGTACTCCTTCGCGGCCTCGTAGTCGAGGAAGTGCGCGGTGATGCTGCCGCTGTTCACGGCGGAGATCGCCGCGTTGTTGTCCGGGAAGCGCACGAGCTCGGTGTCGGTGAAGTTCTTGACCGCGTACGCCTCCTGCAGGGTTCCCTGCACGACCCCGAGGCGCGTGCCGGCGAGGTCGTCGACGTCGGCGATCTCGGCCTCGGGGCTCGACATGACGGTCAGGTAGCCGGCGAGGTAGCCGTCGGAGAAGTCGACGGTCTGCTCGCGCTCCTCGGTGATGCCGATGGCCGCAACGCCGACATCGAACTGACCGTTCGCGACCGCGGCCAGCAGGCCGGAGAAGTCTTGCCCGGTGAAGACGACGTCGTCGATGCCGATGCGCCCGGCGACGTCTTCGAACAGCTCGACGTCGAACCCGGTGAACTCGCCGGACGCGTCGGTGAAGGTGTACGGCTTGGCGTCGCCGAGGCTGGCGACGCGGATCTGCCCCGGCGTGATCAGCCCGTACGGGTTGTCGTCGGCGGCGCTCGAGGTCGAACCGGACGCGCCGGACGAGCACGCGGCGAGGGCGATGGCCGCGGTCGCGGCTGCAGCGGTGACAGCCACGCGGCTGAGGGTGGTGCGGAGGGTCACGATGGGTCCTCTCGGTGGATGGGTGAGATGTGCAGCGGTACTGGTGCTTCCGGAAAGACCGGGGTTGTTGAGACCGGTCTCAATCACGTAGGTTGAGACCGGTCTCAACTCGTTTTGAGAGACCGTACGCGCTCGATCCCGGTCGCGTCAAGCAGAACCTTCCCGGAGGCACCGTGACCGACGACGGACACCCGCCCACGAACGGCCACACCAACGGCACCGGCAACGGCCGGCGCGAGGTGACCGTCAGTGACGTCGCCGCGGCCGCCAAGGTCTCGAAGGCGACCGCCGCGCGCGCCCTGGGCGACTACGGCGCCGTGAGCGACCAGGTCCGCGAGCGCGTGCAGCGCGCAGCCGAGGAACTCGGCTACCGCCCGAACGCGCTCGCCCGAACGATGAGCACCGGCCGGTCGAACACCATCGGCATCGTGATCGGCGACATCGAGAACCCGTTCTTCGCCCAGGCCACCCGAGGCGCTGCCGACATCGCGAACGCGGCCGGCTTCGACCTCATCCTCTCCAACTCCGACGAGGAGGCCGAAGCGGAGGCCAACGCCATCGGCGTGCAGCTCGCGAAACGGGTCGACGGTCTCCTCGTCGCGCCCGCCTCGTCGGCGAACTCCGACAACCTGCGGGTCGTCGTCGATGCCGGCCGCCCGCTCGTCCTGTTCGACCGCCTGGCCGACGGCATCGCCGCGGACGCGGTGATCGCAGCGAACCGCGACGGTGCGCGCCGGCTCACCGGACTGCTCACGGGCGCCGGCCACCGCCGCATCGCGTTCCTCTCGACCCTCGCGCACGACGGCGGCTACCGAAGGGGTGATCGGCTCGGCTCCTCCTCGGTCGCCGAGCGCGTCGCCGGGTTCACGGCCACCCTCGCCGAGGCGGGCATCGCCGAGCCCGAGGCATCCGTTCGCCTGAATGCCCGAGCCGACGGCATCGAACGCGTCGCCACCGATCTCATCACCGGACCCGACGCGGTCACCGCCGTCGTCGCATCCGATTCGCGCATCGCGCTCGCCGTGTTCCGGGCCGCGCTCGCCGCCGGCCTGCGAATCCCCGACGACCTCTCGCTCGTCGCCTTCGACGACGCCGATTGGACCGGCCTCACCACCCCCGCGATCACCGTCATGTCGCAGCCCATCCACGAGATCGGGGCCGAAGCGGCGAGACTGCTCATCCGTCGCATCCGCGGCGACGGCTCGCCGTTCGTGACGAAGGTCCTCGACCAGCGGCTCATCGAGCGCGACTCCGTCGCGCCGCCGAGCGCTCGAAAGGCGGCGGTCAAGCCCGGGCGGGGAACCGGCGCATCGTCCTAATTTGAAGAGATGAGCGAAGCGGAACCGAGGTCAGCGTCGAATCCGGCCGAGCCACGCAGCGCGAACCCGCCAGCGACGCAACGCCGCCTGCCGCCCGTGCAGCGATGGGTGTTCTGGCCGTCCGCCGCGATCGTCATCGTGTTCGTGGCCTTCACGGTCATCGCGCCGAGCGCGGCCGAATCGCTGTTCGGCGCGATCCAATCGAGCATCGTCGACGCCTTCAACTGGTACTACGTCGCGATCGCGGCGTTCTTCGTCGGCTTCGCACTCTTCGTCGGCTTCAGCCGCTTCGGCGACATCAAACTCGGCAAGGACGACGACGAGCCCGAGTTCAGCCGCATGTCGTGGTTCTCCCTGCTGTTCGCCGCCGGCATGGGCATCGGGCTCGTGTTCTACGGGGTCAGCGAACCGCTCAGCCACTTCGCCGATCCGCGACCCGGCGTGAGCGGGTCCCCCGAGCAGCTCGCGCAACTCGCGCTCAGCCAGACCTACCTGCACTGGGGCGTGCACGCCTGGTCCATCTACGTCGTCATCGGCCTCGCCCTCGCGTACGCCATCCATCGACGGCGACGCCCGATCTCGATCCGATGGGCGCTCGAACCGCTGCTCGGCGCGCGCGTCGAGGGCGGCTGGGGGCACGCGATCGACATCGCCGCGCTCGTGGGCACGCTCTTCGGCGTCGCGACCTCGCTCGGCCTCGGCGTGCTCCAGATCAGCGCCGGACTCGATGCCTCGGGCATCATCGAACCCAACGAGCTGGTCCAGATCGTCATCATCCTGGTGATCTCCCTCGCCGTGCTCGCCTCGGTGCTCTCGGGCGTGACGAAGGGCATGAAATGGCTGTCGGTCGCGAACCTCATGCTGGCCGGCGCGCTCGTGCTCTACATCCTGATCGTGGGGCAGACCGAGTTCCTGCTGCGCGACTTCGTGCAGTCGATCGGCAACTACATCCAGAACTTCGTCGGGCTGTCATTCAACGTGAGCGCCTTCCAAGGCTCCGCGGGCGAGTCCTGGCAGGCCTCGTGGACCTCGTTCTACTGGGGGTGGTGGATCTCCTGGGCGCCGTTCGTCGGCATCTTCATCGCGCGCATCTCGAAGGGTCGCACCGTCCGCGAGTTCGTGGCGGGCGTCATCCTCGTGCCCACGCTGATCGGCATCCTCTGGTTCAGCGTGCTCGGCGGCTCAGCGCTCGCGCTCGAGCTGGCCGAGCCCGGCACCCTCACCGGACCCGACGGGACCGTCGACGTCGAGGGGGCGCTCTTCGAACTGCTGCGACACCTGCCGGGCACGCCCGTGCTCACCATCGGTGTGATGATCCTCATCGCGGTCTTCTTCGTCACCTCGGCCGACTCGGGCGCGCTGGTCATGGGCATGATCGCGACCGGCGGACGCCTCAACCCCGCCCGGTGGGTGCGCGCCTTCTTCGTCGGCATCACCGCGCTGCTCGCGATCGCCCTGCTCCTCACCGGCGGCCTCACCGCACTGCAGACCGCCGCGATCATCATCGCGCTGCCGTTCAGCGTCGTGATGCTGCTGATCTGCTGGTCCACGTGGGTCGCGTTCGCGCGGGAGCGCCGCGCGTACGCGCGGGCCGAACGTGCGAAGTTCGTCGATCACATCGGCGAGTACTACGGGCTCGAGGTCGAGGGCCCGTCCGAGCGCGGTGTCTTCGGCCCAGCCCCGCGCTGGATGCGCGGACTGCAACGCCGATTCGGCCTGCGCGATGCCCGGGCCGGCGCCGCAGCGCCGGCGGCACCACCCGGCCTGCCGAGCACGACCGGGACCATGCCCAGCATCGATCTGCCGCGCGCGGCGAGTCAGGCCGCGCTGCTCGCCGAGGCGACCTCCGACGAGCAGGCGTCTACCGCCGACGTCGACGAACTCGTCTCCATCGACGAGCTGTCCGGGCACGACGATCGGGACATCCCCGAGCACGGCGAGGACGATCCGCACACGGCGCCGCGGTGAGCGTGCCGGCGGGACGCGGGCCTCGCGCAGCGGGACGCGCGCGGCGCGCGGGACGCGCGCGGCGCGCGGGACGCGCGCGGGATGCGGGCGGCGCGCAGAAGGACGCGCGCGGGATGCGGGCGGCGCGCGGGATGCGCGGGATGCGCGCGGCTCGCAGAGGGACGCGCGCGGGATCCGCAGACCGATGCGGTGCGGAACGGTTGAGTTGGCGGACGCGCGACTCGTAGGCTCGAGCCAGCAAGGAGGTGGTGATGAGCGGTGAACCTCCGGTCTGGGGCGGCGGCGCCCTCGACGGGCCCGGGTGGTCGGGGCTCATGGCCTGGACCGGACTCGCGCTCGGGACCGCCTCGCTGCTCTTCGCCTTCGCTGCGCCGCTCGGCTCGCAGCCCTGGGGCATCGTGTGGGTGGCCGCCTTCGGGGCGATCGCCATCTGGTTCGGCCTCGCGGGCGGCCGCCGCATCCGCAGCCAAGAAGGCGCCGCGAGATGGAGCGCCGTCGCCGGGCTGATCGGCGTGGTCCTGGGTTCGCTCACCCTCGCGGTGATGGCCTACGCCTGGATCGCGCTCATGGCCGGTGACTGGCCGGTGCCCGCCGCCTGGGACCTGCCCGTGGATGCGCCGGCCGGACCGCTCAGCGAGCCATAGCGGTCGGCGGCGGCTGCGTGGTCACCCGGCGACGTGGCATCATGCGTGTATCGATTTACCGCTCCTACACTGAGCGCAAGCCAACAGAGGGAGGTCGCGTGGCGACTCGAAAGCGCGCGTCCACGAGACCGACCATCTCCGACGTCGCGGCCCTCGCCGCCGTGTCGCCGGCCGCCGTGTCGAAGGTCTTCAACGGCACCGGCTCGATCTCAGCGGCGACCGAGGCGCGCATTCGGGAAGCGGCTCGGAAGCTGAATTGGACGCCGAGCGCGACGGCCGTCGCCCTCCGCACCGCCAAGTCCCAGACGGTAGGACTCGTGCTGAACCGCCAGTCACAGACGTCGACACTCTCCGCGACGAGCGCCGAGCTGATCACCGGGCTCGAATCCGTCCTCGCCGACCACGACTACGGCCTGCTGCTCCACCTCTTCACGCGCGATCACGGCGAGGAAGCCGCGCTCTACCGTCGGCTCGCCGATTCACGACGCGTCGACGGCATGGTCCTCACCGACAGCTCGATCGGCGATCAACGGTACGCATTGATGCGCGATCTGCACATGCCGGCGGTGCTCGTCGGCGTGCCATGGCGATCCGATCCGATCCCGCACCTCCCCGATGACGGTGACGGCGGTCTCTCGCAGGTCGCCGCCCACCTGCTCGACCTCGGGCATCGGCGGATCGCCTACATCGGCGGCCCCGAGGACCGGGTCCAAGCCGGTGCGCGCCGCACCGGATTCGAACGCGCTCTCGCCGCCGGCGGGGTCGTGGCGTCACCGGTGCTTGCCGCAGCGAGCTACTCACCGACCGAGGCGGCGGCGTTCACCCGAGAGCTCCTCTCGGCCGCCGACCGGCCGACCGCGATCGTGTACGGAAACGACACCATGGCGATCGCGGGCATGCGAGCTGCGCGCGTGGCCGGGCTCTCGGTTCCACGCGACCTCTCCATCGTCGGCTACGACGGCTCGAGCATGTCGGAGTGGACCGAGCCGCAACTGACGACGGTGCAGCGCAATGTCGTCCAGCGCGGCCGGGTCGCGGCGGCGCTCTTGCTGCGTCAGCTCGGCGAGGAGGTCGAGGGAGATTTCGAGCTCGCGCCGCCACACCTCGTCATCAGGGATTCGACCGCGCCTCCCCGATGACGGTCAGGGCGAGGTGGCGGCCCGTGCATCGGGCAGCCACAGGTCGAGGCCGGCGGCGACCGTGGGCCACCGGTCCAGCGCGGGCCTGATCTCGGGCATGCCCCAGCTCTCCGCATGCGCTCGCGCATCATCGCGCGCCGCCTCGAGGACGTCGTCGATCAGCACCCGCTCGCCCGACGCGGACGAGGCCAGCACCGCCTCGACGATCGCGAGGCTCCGGACGTTGTCGTGAATCTCGTTCTCGGCGACCGTCCCGGTCTCGAGCGCGGCGAGGAACGCGCTCAGCGACCCGCTCAGTCCTTCGGCGGAATCGGGGTCAGGTGCCAGGACCACCGGCCGTGTTCCGCGATCCGCCTGCACGGTGGCGGGCTCGTCGCCGTTCCAGGCGACGCTCCCCCGATCGGTCGAGATGCGCCAGTCACCATTCCAGGAGGTGTCGAGGCCGAGCTCGGCCCACGAGCCGTCGAACACGACATCGACCCCGCCGCCGAACTCGACGATGGCTCGGGCGGAGGCCGCACCGCGGTACCAACTCCATGGTGGGTTCGTCTCGCGAGCGTAGACCGCGACCGGTGCTCGGCCAACCAGCCAACGCGCCATGTCGAACAGGTGGATGGCCATGTCGACGACGAGCGGCGAAGCCATCTCCTCACGGAACCCACCGAACCGCGGCCCTCGGAAGAACCGGACCGAGAGCTCCCCCAGGTGGTCACTCTCGGCCACGAATCGACGCACGGCAGCGAGTTGGGCGTTGAAGCGTCGGGACTGGCTCACGACGAAGACCCCTCCGGTCTCCTCGGCGAGCGCGGCGAGCGCGAGTGCTTCCGCCAGCGTCGGGGCCGCCGGTTTCTCACCCAGCACCGCGAGTCCGCTCCGGAGCGCCGCGACCGTGATCTCTCGGTGCGCGTTCGGGAGCGTCGCATCGATCACGACGTCTGCGGATGTCTCGGCTGCGACCTGTTCGAGGGAAGCGCCGATCGCGACGGCGCGGTCGCCGAGTTCGGCCCGGGCGACGCCGCGAGCGAGGGTGACGTCCAGGTCGACGAGCCCCACGGGTTCCGTGGCCGGATGGGCGGCGACGGTCCGCACCCACTTGCGGCCCATGTTGCCGGCGCCGACAACGATCGTCCGTTTCACAGTCCCCAGTCCTCTCGCGTATCGATCCGGCGATTGCTCCGCTCGAGTGCGTCGCGACGCGCAACGCTATCGCCGTCTTCCGCTCGCACGCCCGCCGACCACGAGACGCCGTTCGCGATGACGCGGAGCACATCCGGATGCCGGTACACAGGGAAGTGCTGGTCCCCTGGGCTGAAATAGAAGATGCGTCCCCGACCGCGTCGAAAGGTGCATCCGCTTCGGAACACTTCCCCACCGGCGAAGCTGCTGATGAACACGAGCTCGTCCGGCGCGGGGATGTCGAACTGCTCGCCGTACATCTCCTGCGCTGGAATGCGGATGGGATGCGGCACCCCGTGCGCGATCGGATGGTCCGGCGCCACCGTCCACACGAGCTCCTCCTCACCCGTCGCGCGCCAGTTGAGCGTGCACGAGGTGCCCATGAGCCGTCTGAAGATCTTCGAGTAGTGGCCGGAGTGCAGCACGACGAGCCCCATCCCGCTCAGGACGTGCCGGTGGACCCGATCGACGATGTCGTCATCGACCGCGCCATGTCGCTTATGGCCCCACCACACCAGCACATCGGTGGCCGAGAGTCGATCTTCGGAGAGGCCGTGCTCCTCCTGCTGCAGGGTCGCCGTCGAGATCTCCGCTGCGCCCCCGAGGATCGAGCGAACGCCCCCGGCAATGGCCTCGTGCATTCCTTCTGGGTACAGATCCCGCACGTACTGGTCGACCTGTTCGTGATGGTTCTCGCCCCAGACGACGGCGCGGATGGGGGTCATCGTGGGCCACCTCCTGATGCACTGGACTCACCCAGACCCGGTGACGCCGCGAGCAACGACCTCGTGTAGGCGTCCTGCGGATTCCCGAAGACGCGCTCGGCCGGTCCGTACTCGACGAATCGCCCGCCGTACATGACGCCCACGTGGTCGGCGACGAGACGCACCAATGCCAGGTCGTGCGAGATGAACAGGTAGGCGAGGCCGAGTTCCTCCCGCAACTCCATGAGCAGCGTGATCACCTGTGCCTGGATCGAGACGTCGAGTGCCGACACGGGCTCGTCGAGGACGAGCAGGTCGGGGCGGAGGCTGAGCGCCCGTGCGATCGAGACGCGCTGTCGCTGACCCCCGGAGAGCTGCCCAGCGTGTGCGTCGATCGCGTGCGAGGGCATCCCGACCTGGTCGAGCAACTCGCGCACCCTGGCCCGCGGATCCGGCGGCATGAGATCGCGGTGCACCCGCCACGGCTCGGAGACCAGGCGGTACACCGTCTGACGAGGATGCAGCGAGGCATACGGGTCTTGGAAGATCATCTGCATGTGCCGACGCTGGCGCCGCAACTCGGCCGGATTCAACCCCGTCACATCGACGCCCCGATACCGGATGCGCCCGTCGGTCGGCTCGATGAGGCGGAGCACGCTCCGCGCGAGCGTGGACTTGCCCGAGCCCGATTCGCCGACGACCGCGAGGCATTCGCCCGCGTGGAGGGTGAAGTCCACGTCCGCGACGGCCACCGTGTCCGGTGCGCCGCGCTTGCCGGCGAACACCTTTCGCAGGCCGGCGACCTCCAACACCGGCGCCTGGTCAGATGCCGTCGACATCGGCGATCACCTCCTCCCGTTCCAGTGCCGGATCGCCCGCGACCGCTCGGAGATCACGCCAGGTCCTCGCCGCACCGGGATGCGAGGCCAGCAGTCCTCGCGTGTACGGGTGGTCCGGGTCTGCGAACACGTCGTCGATGCGCCCGCGCTCGACGACGAGTCCCTCGAACATGACGACGACGTGGCTCGCGATCATGCGAGCAACCGCGAGGTCGTGCGTGACGAAGATCATCCCCATGTCGGTCTCCGCTTGGATCCGTTTCAGCAGTCGGATGATCCCCGCCTGGACGGTCACGTCAAGGGCCGTGGTCGGCTCGTCGGCGATGAGCAGCCGAGGCTGGAGGGCGATCGCCAGCGCGATGCAGATGCGCTGCCGCATGCCGCCCGAGAACTGGTGCGGGTAGCTCGAGAACCGCCGCTCCGCATCCACGATGCCGACCTCGGACATGAGCTCGACCGCCCGAGCTCGCGCCGCCTGGTGCGGGAGCCCCATGCGCACCCGGAGCGCCTCGACGAGCTGCGAGCCGACCGAGTACACGGGATTCAGACTGTCGAGCGAGTCTTGGAAGACCATGCCGATGCCACGGCCCCGCACGCGCTGGAGGTCGCGCTCGCCGAGGCCGATCATCTCGCGACCTTCGAAGCGTGCGCTCCCGCCGACGACGCCCGGAAAGTCGACGAGCCCCATGAGGGCCTTGCTGGTCACCGATTTCCCCGAGCCGCTCTCGCCCAGGATCGCGAGCGTCTGGCCGGCATCGACCGCGAAGTCCACACCGCGCACCGCCTGGATCGGTGAGCCCGAGTCGGTGAGGAACTCGACGGTGAGCCGTCGCACCTCGAGCAACGCGGTCATGCGCGCACCTTCCGTCGTCTGGGTGGTCGGATGAACTGCGCGGACTGCGCCGGATCTTCGGCGGCGCGCAGCCAATTGGAGAACAGGTTCGCCGCGAGCGCGGTCAGCACGATGATGAGGCCGGGCCAGACGGTGACCCACCAGGCAGACGTCAGGTACGCCCTGCCGTCGGCGACCATCATGCCCCAGTCGACGTCGGGGCGTTGCAGCCCGATACCGAGGAAGCTCAGCCCCGCCGCTGCGAGCAGGATGCTCGCGACCTCCAACATCGCGACGGTGCGAATCGTCGGCAGCACCATCGGCGCCAGGTCCGTCGTGATGATGCGCCAGTCGCCCGCGCCGATGGAGCGCGACGATTCCACGAACACGCGTTCGCGCAGTTCGAGGGCCTGCGCTCTGGCCGTGCGCAGGTAGACCGGGATCCTCGTGATCGCCAGCACGATCACCAGGTTGAAGATCGACGGCTCGAGCACGTACAACACGGCGAGCGCGAGCAGCAGTGATGGGATCGTGTGCATGACATCGGCGATGCGCATGAGCACCTCGTCGACCCATCCACCGAAGTAGCCGCTGACCAGTCCGATGCCGAAGCCGATGCACGCCGCGATCGCGACGGAGAGCACCGCGACCAGCAGTGACGTCCGCGTCCCCATGATGAGCTGGAGCAGCTCGGGCCGGCCGAGGCTGTCGGCACCGAGGATGTAGGCCAGACCGTGCTCGGGCTGGAACGGCGGGAGCAGGCGGAGGCCGAGGTCTTGGCGGTTCGCCTCGGTCTCGATGAACGGCGGCACGATGATCGCCACGAGCGTGAGGAGGGCGAGCCAGCCGACCGACAGCAGCGCGCCCGGTGATCGGCGGAACCTGGCGAACGTGAGCGCCGCTCCCGTTCTCCGTCGGGTGGGTTCCGGGAGCAGTACGGCTCGGGCGCCCGTGGAATCGATCGCCATGTCATTTGGCCTTTCCGGCGCTCACGCGCACCCGTGGATCGATCACCGCGTAGAGCGCGTCCACAACGATGTTCACGAGGATGACCCCCACCCCGACCACGAACACGCTGGCTTGGATGACCGCGAAGTCGCGATTGAGCACGGCGCCCATGATCAGCACACCGATCCCCGGGAAGGCGAACACACTGCCGACGATGATGGACCCGTTCACCATGCCGGCGGCACGGTCACCGGCCACCGAGACGATCGGGAGAGAGGCGTTGCGCATGGCGTGGCGCAGCACGAGGCGCGTCTTGTCGAACCCCCGGGCTCGCGCGTTCTGCACGTACCCGGCGCCCAATGCGTCGATCATGGATCCGCGCACCACCTGGGTGAGGACGCCGACCGGCGCGAGCATCACGGTCGCGGTGGGCAGGATCCACGCCGCCGGCGTCGCATAGCCGGACGTCGGCACCAGCCCCATCTGGACGGCGAAGATGAGAATGCCGACGAGCGCGAACCAGAAATCAGGGATGCTCGAGATCGTCAGCGTGACCACGGTGATCACCCGGTCGGGCAGGCGGAAGCGGTACACCGCGGCGATCGCGCCGAGGGCCAATGCAATGATCAGCGACAGCGCGAGCGCGATGCCGGCGAGCGCAAGGGTGGGCGGGAGGGCGTCGAGCGCCGCCTCGAGTGCGGGGCGGCGCTGCCAGATCGACGCACCGAAGTCCAGCCGCACGGCACCCACGAGGAAATCCCAGAACTGCACGAGCAGCGGCTGGTCCAGCCCGTTGATGCGGTTGAACTCATCGATCTGCTCCTGCGTCGCGCTCTCCGGGAGATACAGACTCGCGGGGCTGCCGGTCAGCCGGGCGAGAAAGAAGACCACCACGATCACGCCGACGAGGCTCACGGCACTCGTGACCAGTCGTCTCCGCAGGAATGTCCACATCCCGCTGTCCTTTCCATGGAGGGCGGGGCCGGCCGCGCTCGGCCGACCCCCGCCCTGGTCAACCCGTGAAGGAGATGTCGCCGATGCGCAGCTCGACCCCGGTGAGCCCGTTGGGCTCGTACTCGATGCCGGGCGCGAGCTTGAGGAGCTTGGTCTGCAACGCGACCGGGACGATGGCGAAGTCCTCCTCGTACAGCAGCCGCGAGGCCTGCTGGAAGAGCGCTGCGCGCTCGTCGCCCGACTTGGTCTCGGCCTCCGCGATCAAGGCATCGATGTCCGCGTTCTCGAGCGTGGAGTTGGTCCCACTCGAGGCGACGTACTTCGGATACGTGAAGCTCGCGTCACCCGAGATGTTGTCGTGCGAGATCGCGAGGATGTTCGGAACCTGCTCGGCGGGGAACGGCTTCCGCAGAAGCTGCAGCCAGGCGTCGGTGTCGAGACTGCGGAACTGGATGCTGAAGCCGGCGTCCTGCAGGTTCTGCGCGATCGACTGCATGACCTCGTCAGAACCCGGGAACAGATCGGGCCTCGTGACGAGCTCGACGGTGGTGTCCACCGCGACGCCGTCGGCCGCGGCCTCGGCCAGCAGTTGGGCTGCGCGGTCCGGGTCGAACGACGGACCCTCGAAGTCGTCGATGTACCCGTTCACGGTCGGCGCGACGATCTGGTCGTACGGCAGGCCCGAGCGTTCCATGAGCGCTCCGGTGATGGTCTCCCGGTCGATCGCGTAGTGCACGGCCTCACGCACCCGCGGATCGTTGAAGGGCGGTTTGTTGGTCTGGGTGCGGAGGAAGAACACGCGGTTGTCCGAGTACTCGCGCGTGCGGTCGTCGTCCGTCGCATCCGCGGCGGCGATCGGCACCGCGAGGTCGGCCTCACCGGTCGCGATCATCGAGGCCCGCACGGTGGGTTCCGTCCGGTAGACGTACGTCACGCCGGTCGCCTCCGGCTGCTCACCCCAGTAGGCGTCGAACGGCTCGAGGGTGATCGACTGGCCCTGCACGACCTCCCCGACGGTGAACGGACCGGTGCCGATCGGATCCTCGGTCTTCGCGTCCGTCGGTGTCGCGGGCGACGCGAGATCGATGTAGGTCATGCGCAGCGGGAAGATGCCATCGGGCTCGGCTGACGTGAGCTGCAACGTCTGCTCGTCGACGACCTCGATCGACACCTCGTACGGGAACTGGTCGGTTGTGCCGTTGCCGCAGCCGATGTCGGTGTTGAGCACGCGGTCGATCGACGCCGCCGCGGCCGCGGCATCGAAGGGTTCCCCGTCGTGGAACTCGACGCCCTCCTTCAGGTCGAAGGTCCAGGTGCGGTTGTCGTCGCTGGACTCCCACGACTCGGCGAGCAGCGGAACCACCTCGCCCGTTTCGGCATCGATGCGGGTGAGCGACTCGAGCACGTTGGCGCGCAGGACCTGCGCGTTCGCGGCATCCTGCGTGTCACACGGGTCGAGGGAGACCGGTTCGCTCGCGAGCACGATGGTGAGGTCGCGGTCGGGGGCAGCGGATGTCTCGTTCGCCGAGCATCCCGCGACGAGCGCGGTGACGCCGACGACAGCGAGCGCGCTGCCCACCCATCGGGTTCTGCGGCTGCGGATCATGATGTCGCTCCGTTCTTACTGCGTTGGAAGGATGAGCTGGTGCGGTGTGATGGTGTTCGACGGGGTCGCGGTCGGCGTCACCTGGTGTACATGTCGTCGGGGGTGATCTGGTTCAGCATCGGCTCGCCGCCGCGGTACCGCCGCGCGTTCTCGGTGATCATGTCGATGGATCGCTGCGTCTTGTCGGGCATGCGCGGGGTCATGTGCGGCGTGAGATAGAAGTTCGGCGCGTGCCAGAGGGGTGACTCCCGTGGCAGCGGCTCAGGGCTGAAGACATCGGACGCGGCACCGGCGATCTCGCCGGTCTCGAGTGCCCTGACCAGCGCGTCCTGGTCGACGACGGGCCCACGCGCGAGGTTGATCAGGACGCTGCTCGGCTTCATCCGTCGGAACTCGGCGTCGCCGAACAGATGGTGGGTCCGGTCGGTGAGCGGGGTCGCGAGCATGATCACGTCGGACTGGTCGATGAGTCGCCCGAGGCCGTCCTCGTCGGCATCGCTGAGCATGTCGTCCACGCTGGGCGGCAGCTCGTCGACCGGGCGGCGCCGGAGCACGACGACGCGCATGCCGAACGCGCGGCCGAGCGCGGCCATCTCTTTCCCGGTCGAACCGTACCCGACGATGCCGAGGGTCTGTCCCCAGAGCGCGGGCCGCCAGAAGTAGTCGGGGATGCCCCGCCACACCCGGGCCTCCTGGTCGCGGATGAGCTCGCGCGCCTGGTAGGTCAACGAGAGCGCGAAGTAGAAGGCATGCTGCGCGAGCGCGGGCGCGGACCGGCCCGCTGAGCCGGTCACGATGAGCCCCCGCTGGAACACCTCGGGCCGCGCCGACCGATTCAGGCCGGCGTGATCGCAGTGCACCCATTTGAGGTGGGGAGCGGCGAGGTGGCGGTCGTCGAGGTCGGCCTCGAGCACGGCGACGTCGACATGTTCGAGTGCGGCGCGGATCGCCGCGTCGTCATCTGCGGCAGCCCAGATGAACTCGGCCTCACCGAACGCGGCGCGGAGCTGCGTCAGTTCGTCGTCGGTGTACGGGACCGTTGCGAGGACGGCATCGATCGAGCGGAGGTCGGTCACGATGTGGGGGCTCCTTCGTGTGTGGTCGGGGAGTCGGCCTGCAGCCGAAGCACGGCGAGCGTGCCGAAGTCCGGGAGCCGGATGCGCGTCCCGCCCGGTTCGGGCACGGCATCCAGGGTTCCATGGCCCATCACGTCGAGCGCCCGCACGGGCGCCGAAACACGGAGCACTCCGCCTCGGACCGGCATCGGCTCGGTGAATCCGTTGCCTTGGACCCCGGAGAGGTTCACCAGATGCACCACGAGGTCATCGTTCTGAGCCATGACCGTCACTTCGACGTGCGGCGGCAGCTCGAACCTGAGACCGGCGGCCAGCCCGGCACTCGGAGTTCGAAACGCCCGCGCTTCGCCATCGCGGAGGAATCGCTCGACCGTGTCGGCGAGGAGATCCCTCGAGACCGAGAGCCCGAGGTCGTGAAAGCTTCGGCCGATGGTCCAGGGGATGACCACCACCCCGCCTCGGCCCTGCCGACGCACCGCCATGGCCGGCCGGTCGGACGCCACATTGCCGTACGCCTTCTCCGGCGGGCCATATGGCGCGGGCGGGACGAGTCGCAGCAGGCCCGTGGCGTCGGGGTGCAGCGTGATCGTCCGGAAGCTGCCGTACACCGGGACGACCGGGTGCCTCGGGTGACCCGTCGCGTCGACGAGGCTCGCGGCGTAGGTCGCGTAGATCTCTCGGTCGGCGGCGGCCGGCCCGTACTCCACAACCGGCAGGCTCGCGAGCGCCCGACCCGTGGCCCCGCTCGATCCGGTGAGGATGACGACCCCGCCCTCGCCGACCGCCCTGTCGAGCACCTCGGCGATCGCGTCGTCGAAGCCGCCGCACTCCGGCACGATGATGACGCGATACCGTTCAGCCAGGTCGGCGGTGACCGGAAGATCCGCGAGCGGCAGCACGTCGAAGGGCACGTGGCGCTGCTGCAGCGCGCGGTACACACCTCGGAACTCCGCGCGCGCCTGATCGTGCGTCTCGGGTTCGGCTCGGAGCGGATCAGGGCGGACGACGGCGACCTGCGCCGCCGGGACGAGGTCCGTGTACAGGTCGGCGTGGTCGCGGTGGAACCGGAACAGCGGCGCGACCGCCTCGACGTTCGGATAGTCGATCGCCCCGGGCGTGCCCATGATGTAGACCGACGGGTTCCCGCCCCGCGCCAGGGTCTGGGCGATGTACTGCTCGTAATGAGCCGGCTCCTCCGCGGCGAGGCGGTAGGGCATGTCGACGAACGCCACCGAATTGACGAAGACCGGTTGGCCCGGCCGGGCCGAGGTGATGGAGCTGATCGCCTCGCCGGTGGCCGAGGGCCACAGCGCCCTGCCGATGCCGTTGTTCGCCTCGTGGAACACCACGTCGGAGCTGACGCCCCGAATGAACGCCGCACCGGGCAGGAGGGCCGAGATGTGCTCGCGGAACCGCCCCGTGAGGTCGCCGATCACCTCCGTGGCGAACTGGCGCCAACGCAGGTAGTTCGGTGATTCCGGGCCGGTCGGGAGCCCTTCGCCGCCCGACCACTCGGCGAAGCGTCGCCGTGAGTCGGCGTTCTGGGAGACCCCGCGATACCGGCCCGTGTAGTCCACCTCGTTGAAGCCGAACCAGTTGAAGAAGAATCCGTCGACCGGATACCGCGAGGCGATCTCGTCGAGGACCGCGAACGCCGCTTCCTGGTAATAGCCCGCAGCAGGGCACGTACTCGTGAGCCCGTGATACACCTGCCGTTCCCCCTGCGGGTCGACGTACAGCCAGTCCGGATGGGCCTCTGCGACCGCATCCGTCACCTTGGAGAAATCCATGCGCGCCACGACCCGGATGCCACGCCGGTGCGCGGCCGCGACCGCATCGCCCAGCAGGTCACCCGACGGGCGGGCGGCGAGGTGCGGGTTCCTGGTCTGGAAGGGCAGATCGGTGGGATGGAACGACAGGATGCCTCCGCCGTTCACGAGCCAGACGTTGGATCCGTGTGCCTCGATCGCGTCGAGGGTCGCTTCGACATCGAGATCGGCGTCGGTCTCGCGCAGATTGGTCTGGAACACGCGGAAGGGCTCGCGCCACCATGGGCGCCCATTCGGCCCGAGACGAGGAGGCGCGGACGGTCCGGCGATCAGCGTCACGAGCGCCGACCCGACATCGCGACCTCGCCCGCCGCCGGGTCGCCGACGAGCCCGTTCGCCTCGAGGGCGAGCTCGTAGAGCGCGGAGTGGTCGAGCGCACCCTTCCCGCCGGCCACCGACGCGTTCACCAGCTGGGTGACGGCCGCGGTCAGCGGCAGCGAGAGCTTTCCGCTCCTGGCCGCGTCGGCGACGATGCCGAGGTCTTTGGCGTGCAGTTCGAGCCGGAACCCGGGCCGGTAGTCACGGCTCAGCAGCGCATCACGCTTCCGCTGGATCACCGTGCTGCCGGCGAGACCGCGGCCGAGGACGTCGAGCGCCTTCCCGAGGTCGACCCCGCCACGTTCGAGCACGACGAGCGCCTCGGCGACGAGTTGGATGGTGCCCGCGACGACCAGCTGGTTCGCCGCCTTCACCACCTGTCCAGCACCGGCGCCCCCGACGTGTGTGACGGTGCCCATGCTCGCGAGCACGCTCGCGACGCGCTCGAGCGCGGCGGCGTCGCCGCCGGCCATGATCGAGAGCGCACCCTCGATGGCCCCCTGCTCACCGCCGCTCACCGGGGCGTCGATCGCGTCGACCCCGCGATCCGTGAATGCTGCGGCGACCTCGGCCCACTCGTTCGGCGAGATGGTGCTCATGTCGACGTATACGGCCGCTGAGTCGATCGCCGCCAGGACACCATCGGTGCCGAGCGCGACCTCCAGCACGGCCGGCCCGTCGGTGAGGACCGTGATGACCACATCCGCACCGTTCACGGCGTCGGCCACCGTGTCCACGATCTGGATGCCGCGCCCGCGGGCCGCGACGCGTACGTCGTCCCGTCTCGCGAACGCCCTGACCGCATGGCCCGCCCCGACCACATTGGCGGCCATGGGCAAGCCCATCACGCCGAGTCCGATGAATCCGACCTTCACGTCGCTGCCCCGCTTCATTGAGGTGTATCGATTTCCTAACTCGCATGACGGTAGGGGATATTCGACGGATTCGCAAGGATCAACGCGAAATGTTTCGATACACCTCGTGCCGCTGTGCTGCGCGCGCGGACGGCGACCTCGGCACCCAGGCGCGGTGTGCTCCGCGGGAATCCGCGGCGCGGACCTACGCGAGTGCGGTCAGCACACGGCCGACCGAGCCGCCCAAGTTCCAGTCGGAGGCGAGGTGCTCGAGCCGAGCCCGGTCGGCGTCGGCGACCGGCGTCAGGGTCGCGTCGACGGCGGGCAGCTCGAGCGTGCGCACCACCTCGACCACGCGCGGCGCGACGTCGAGGTACGCGCTCGCGGCGGTGAGCTTCGCACGCACGCCGGCGGACATGCCGGCCGCGCCGGAGGCCGCCGCTTCGCGGATGCCGTCGAGGTCGACGAACGCCTGCAGCAGCCCGGCCGCGGTCTTCTCACCGATACCGGCCACTCCCGGCAACCCGTCGGAGGTGTCGCCGCGCATGGCCGCGAAATCGGCGTACTGCGACGGCAGCACCCCGTACTTGCCCACGACCGTCGCATCCGTCACGAGCTCGAGCTTGCTCATGCCGCGCGCCGTGTAGATGACCCGCACTCCGGTGGCATCGTCGACGAGCTGGAACAGGTCACGATCGCCGGTCACCACATCGACGGGCACGGATGCCTCGGTGGCCAGTGTGCCGATCACATCGTCGGCCTCGTGCTCGGCGGCCCCGATGATGGGGATGCCGAGCAGGCCGAGCACCTCGCGGATCAGCGGGATCTGCGCCACGAGCCCCGCGGGCGTCTGCTCCACGTCGGGCCCGGCCGCGACCTCGCGCTCGACCCGGTGCCCCTTGTAGCTCGGGATGAGGGCGACCCGCCACGCCGGACGCCAGTCGTCGTCCCAGCACGCGATCAGCTGCGAAGGCTCGAAGTCGGTGACCAGCCGCGCGATCATGTCGAGCAGGCCGCGCACCGCGTTGACGGGCGTGCCGTCGTCGCGCTTCAACGAATCGGGCACCCCGTAGAACGCCCGGAAGTAGAGCGATGCGGTGTCGAGCAGCATGAGTCGGTCGGCCACGTGCCGATCCTCGCATGCTCGACCGACATGGCGCACGCCACCGGCGCGCGGCGCCGCCTCGGGCTAGCGTTGGGGCATGGCGATCACCTCAGCGTTCCGCGCCGCGAGGCGCGTGCCGCTGCTGCAGGTGGTGAAGGCGGCGGTCGCCACCGTCGGCACCTGGCTGCTCGCGAGCTGGCTGATCCCGACGCCGGCGCCCGTGTTCGGCGCCATCGCGGCACTGCTCGTCGTCCAACCGAGCGTCAATCAGTCGTTCGGCAAGGCGATCGAACGCAGCGTCGGCGTCGTCCTCGGCGTCCTCGTGGCCACCGGGCTCTCCCTCCTGCTCGGCGCCGCGAGCTGGGTCGTGCTCGTCGCGATCGTCGCGGCCATGCTGATCGCCTGGTCGCTCCGGATGACGCCTGGGACCGCGAACCAGGTCGCGATCAGCGCGATGCTCGTGCTCACGCTCGGCGCGACCTCGCCGGACTACGCCCTCGACCGCATCATCGAGACCCTAATCGGCGCCGTGATCGGGATCATCGTGAACGCACTCGTGGTGCCCCCGGTCGCGATCGCCCCCGCGCGGCGCGACATGGCGCTCCTCGGCGGTGAGCTCGCCGCCTCGCTCGATCGGCTCGCGACGGCGCTCACCACGCCGCAGACGCCTGCGTCACTGCACGAGCTGATGCTCGAGGCGAGGCTCATGCGCCCCATGCGCCGAGCCGCGAACGCCTCGATCACCACGGGCGAAGAATCGCTCATGCTGAACCCTCGACGGTCCGCGCACCGCGACGAGCTTCGCGACCTGCGGTCGCTGTTCGACCGACTCAGCCCGATCGTCACGCAGGTGATCGGGATGACCCGCGCGGTGTTCGACCACTACGACCCGACGCTCGCCGACGAGCGGACGGTGCCCGCGATCGCCGAACAACTC
>Ga0182737_1001889_pt1 | contig 18922 bp, 15 predicted proteins | sample eDN5th30CBELigOP_FD_128878 | JGI IMG/M metagenome (GOLD analysis project Ga0182737, IMG submission 128878) | Enriched Organic Plus compost microbial communities from Emeryville, California, USA - eDNA 5th pass 30_C BE-Lig OP (version 2) (version 2) ...
CAGCTTTTTCAGGTCGTCGCCCAGCACGGCCGACTGCATCATGCCTTCGCGGGCGCGCAGCCAGTTGAAGTTGCCCTTGACGGTGTTGATCTCGCCGTTGTGCGCGATCATGCGGTAGGGGTGGGCCAGCGGCCAGGCGGGGAAGGTGTTGGTCGAGAAGCGCTGGTGCACCAGCGCCAGGGCCGACACCGTGCGCGGGTCGGCCAGGTCACGGTAGTAGCGGCCCACCTGGTCGGCCAGCAGCAGGCCCTTGTACACCACGGTGCGCACCGAGGCCGAGGGCACGAAATATTCCTTGCCGTGGGCCAGGCGCATGGCCTGGATGGCGTGGCTGGCCGTCTTGCGGATCACGTACAGCTTGCGTTCCAGCGCGTCGGGCACCATGACGTCGGCGCCGCGCCCGATGAACAGCTGGCGGATCACCGGTTCCACCGAGCGCACGGTGGGCGACATGGGCATGTCGACATCCACCGGCACGTCGCGCCAGCCCAGTACGATCTGGCCCTCGGCGCGCACGGCGCGCTCGAGCTCTTGTTCGCAGGCCAGGCGCGAGGCGGTTTCCTTGGGCAGGAAGACCATGGCCACGCCGTATTCGCCCGGCGGGGGCAGCACCACGCCGCGGTGGTTCATCTCGTCGCGGTACAGCGCGTCGGGAATCTGGATCAGGATGCCGGCCCCGTCGCCCATGAGCTTGTCGGCGCCCACGGCGCCGCGGTGGTCCAGGTTTTCCAGGATCTTCAGGCCCTGCTGGATGATGGCGTGGCTTTTGCGGCCCTTGATGTGGGCGACGAAGCCCACGCCACAGGCGTCATGTTCGTGTTCGGGGTTGTACAGGCCCTGGCGCGCCGGGATGCCGATGCGGGTGGCATCGATCGGCGTGGCGACCGGGCGACAGGAGGCTTCTTGGAAAGTAGAGGACATGGCGCGCTCCGCAGGTGGCCTGCGTCGGAATGTTGCAGTGCAAGGGCACGACGATACTGCGGCACGCCACGGGGCGCAATAGGAATAAAAGGGGTGTGTCCCTAAATAATAAACATCATGTCTCTGATGGTAATTTCAGGGGACGCATTAAAAGTTCAATAAAATCAATGGAATAATTAAATGAAGAAAGCGCGGGTAGCGGAATTCACTATTGCCAGCACCCTAAGATGTTTAATATGTCCCCATATTTTTTGCACAAGCACGGTAACCGGCAGGCACGCGCGGCCGGTCACGGCCGGGCCGTCGGAAGTTGGTGCGTTGCGGAAAGAAAGCGGAACGGCGGCGCTTCAGGCGCCCGGGGTGCCGCCGCTGGGGTCGGACGCCGCCGCCTGGGCGTCGGCCGGTTTCTTGCGGGGGCGGCCGCGCTGGCCGGGGGCGACCCGGCGGCTGGCAGTGTGGGCCAGGCTGGCGATGAACTCGGGCCCGCCCAGCGCCCATTGCCCGGACACGGCCTGGTCGATGCGCTGGCTTTGATCGCGCGACAGCCCTTCTTGCAGGCGGCGGCGATAGTTGGCCTGGCGGTCGAACGGGGTGTTGCCACAGGCCCAGTAGTCGGCGTGGTCGGATTGCCAGGGCGACGGCGGCGTGGCCGTCGCCGTATTGCCGGTGTGGCTGCCGGCCGAGGACCACGGCCAGGAATCGGGATCGTGCGCGATGCCGCTGCGCACCGGGTAGGTTTCCAGCCAGACCAGCGCCGGCAGCACCCAGGCGCCCGGTTCCAGCAGGGCCGAACGATAGCGGCCGGCGAACACGCGGCCGCCGCGCAGGCGCGCGGCCAGGTTGCGGCCCAGCGTCTGCATCAGGCGCGGCAGGCCTTCTTCGTCGGCGGGCGTGGCCAGCAGCAGGATGCGGTCGTTGGCCAGCACCCATCCGTGCACCGCGACGCGGTGCCGCTGGGCCGAGTCGCCCAGCCAGGCGGCCAACTGGTTCAGGACGTCCTGCGGCGCCGGCTGCGACGGCGCCGCCAGCGGCTGAACGAAATTGGCCTGCACCAGCTGGGGCAGCCCGGGGGCGTACAAACGGGGCAGACGGGCCATAGGGTCGAGGGGCGTGCGCGGCCGAAAGAACAGAACGTTGGGGGTCGATCAACTATATATAAATAGTGCCATAACCGTCGAGGGGTCAAGCGTTGCCGACAAACATTTACGTCATCGTGTCGCCGGCCCGTCCGGCCATGCGGGTTAACATCGGGCCTTGAAACGCTGTTGCACATCATTTCTGGACAGGAGCCCCGCATGAAGACAAAAGCCGCCGTCGCCTGGAAAGCGGGCGCCCCGCTGACCGTGGAAGAGGTCGACCTGGAAGGCCCGCGTGCCGGCGAGGTGCTGATCGAGGTCAAAGCCACCGGCATCTGTCATACCGATTACTACACCCTGTCCGGTGCCGACCCCGAAGGCCTGTTTCCCGCCATCCTGGGCCACGAAGGCGCGGGCATCGTGGTGGACGTGGGCGCCGGCGTTACGTCCCTGAAAAAGGGCGACCACGTCATTCCCCTGTACACGCCCGAATGCCGCCAGTGCAAATTCTGCCTGTCGCGCAAGACCAACCTGTGCCAGGCGATCCGCGCCACGCAGGGCAAGGGCCTGATGCCGGACGCCACCTCGCGCTTCTCGCTGGGCGGCAAGCCGTTGTTCCATTACATGGGCACGTCCACCTTCGCCAACCACATCGTGGTGCCCGAGATCGCCGTGGCCAAGGTGCGCGAGGACGCGTCCTTCGACAAGATCTGCTACATCGGCTGCGGCGTCACCACCGGCGTGGGCGCCGTGGTGTACACGGCCAAGGTCGAGGCCGGCGCCAACGTGGTGGTGTTCGGCCTGGGCGGCATCGGCCTGAACGTCATCCAGGGCGCCCGCATGGTCGGCGCCGACAAGATCATCGGCGTGGACCTGAACCCGGAACGCGAGGCCATGGCCCGCAAGTTCGGCATGACCCATTTCGTCAACCCCAAAGAGGTCGACAACGTCGTCGACCATATCGTCCAGCTGACGGACGGCGGGGCCGACTATTCGTTCGAATGCATCGGCAACACCCAGGTGATGCGCCAGGCGCTGGAATGCTGCCACAAGGGCTGGGGGCAGTCGGTCATCATCGGCGTGGCCGAGGCCGGCGCCGAGATCAGCACCCGTCCGTTCCAGCTGGTCACCGGCCGCCAATGGAAGGGTTCGGCCTTCGGCGGCGCGCGCGGCCGCACCGACGTGCCCAAGATCGTCGACTGGTACATGGAAGGCAAGATCAACATCGACGACCTCATCACCCATACCCTGCCGCTGGAACGTATCAACGAAGGCTTCGACCTGATGAAGCGCGGCGAGTCGATCCGTTCGGTCGTGCTGTACTGAACCCGGGATGTCGTTCACCAAGGAAGCACCGGCCATGGCAGACCTGGAACTGATCTCGCAGCATCGCTGTTTCGGCGGCTGGCAGCGCTACTATCGCCACGCGTCGGCCCAGGTCGGCCTGCCCATGCGGTTCTCGGTGTATGTCCCGCCGCAGGCGGAACACGGCCGCGTGCCGGCATTGTTCTACCTGGCCGGGCTCACCTGCACGGAAGAAACCTTCATGATCAAGGGCGGCGCGCAGCGCCTGGCCGCCGAGCACGGCCTGATGCTGGTCGCCCCCGACACCAGCCCGCGCGGCGCGGGCATCGCGGGCGAAGACCAGGACTGGGACTTCGGCACCGGCGCGGGCTTCTACCTGGATGCCACCGCCGAGCCGTGGCGCGCCCACTACCGCATGGAAAGCTATGTGGCCGACGAGCTGTACAACATCGCCACCCGCGACTTGCCCGGCGATGCGCCACGCACCGGCATCTTCGGCCATTCCATGGGCGGGCACGGGGCGCTGGTGCTGGCGCTGCGGCACCCGGACCGCTTCCGCTCCGTGTCCGCCTTCGCGCCCATCGCGGCGCCCACGCGCTGCCCGTGGGGCCGCAAGGCGTTCGGCGGCTACCTGGGGCCCGACACCGAAGCCTGGAAGGCCCACGACGCCAGCGAGCTCATGAGCCGCTCGAACCGGCCGTTTCCCGGCGGGATCCTGGTCGACCAGGGCCTGGCCGACGGCTTCCTGGCCGAGCAGCTGTACCCCGAAGCCTTCGAGCAGGCCTGCCGGCAGGCCGGCCAGCCGCTGACGCTGCGCCGCCACGAAGACTACGACCACGGCTACTACTTCATTTCCACTTTCATGCAAGACCACTTGCGCTTTCACGCCGATCAACTCGTTTAAGGGCGCCCTGCCGCCGCGGGCATTCCGCGGCCCCTGCCAGCGTCCGTAAGGATTGCCCAGTGATATACGGTTTTGCGCCCTTTATCTGGATGGCCCTGGCGGCCCTGATCGTACTGGTGCCGGGGCTGGCGCTGTTGTTCGGGCGCGGCGGGCCGCGCGACGCCAGCGGGCGCCGGGTGTTCCGGCTGCGGCCGGTGCGCCGCCTGTTCGGCGCCTTGCTGGTGGCCCTGGCCGGGGTGTCGGCCATGCTGGCGCTGACCCTGGTGCAGTTCCTGCGCCTGACCACCGACACCCCGGTGGCCAGCGTGCAGATCCACGAGCAGGCGCCCGGCCAGTTCCTGCTGACCGCCGAAGTGCCCGGCAAGGGCGAGCGTATCTATTCCCTGTCGGGCGACCAGTGGCAGATCGACGCCAAGGTCGTGCGCTGGCGGCTGCCCGCGCTGCTGGCCGGCGTGCCGCCGCTGTACCGGTTCGAGCGCCTGTCCGGCCGCTACAGCGATGTGGCGCGCGAACAGGCCGAGCCGCGCAGCGTGCATGCCCTGTCGGACTGGCCCGTGCCCGACCTGGCCGTCCTGAAGCGGGTGTTTCCCAACTGGCTGCCCTTCGTCGACGTGCAGTACGGCAGCGCCGCCTACATGCCCATGCTGGATGGCGCCCGCTACCGCGTCTATATGGACCCCCGCGGCGCCGTGGTGATCCGGCCCGACGGGCAGGCCACCGAAGAGGCGCTGCGCCGTTCGGGCTGGTAGCGCGGCGCCGCTAGCCGTCGTCGAAATCGCCCGCCCCCAGCTTGATCCTGCCGTCCGAGGGCACCCACTGGGCTTTTTTGGCCAACGCCTGGATTTTTTCCTGGGCGTTCTCGAAAGCGCGCAATAATTCGCTGCCGGTGCCGTCGGCGGCGCCGAAATAGCGCCGCAGGGCATCTCCGGATATTTCGAACTGCCGGGTGACGCCGCCGGTCTCCAGCTCGAAAATGACATCATCTCCCTGCGCCTGGGCGCGGGTGGCTTTGGCGAAAGCGTTCATGCAGGCCTCCTTGCGTCGTGAAGAGGTGGCGCGGCAAGTGGCGTGCCGGCGGCCCGGGCCGGCCACGGGCATGGACATTGCGGGCGGGGGCGTGGCGCCGGCACGGCCCGGCCAAACAGGGACGCAACCAACCCCCGGCCGTGCCCGTGCGGGAACTCTGACGCACCGCAACAGTCGAATTAGCACTCGTATACGTAGAGTGCTAACATCGATCTGATACAGTCGTCCACCCCTATCCTGGAGACCGCAACCATGAAGCAACCCAGCAGCTCGTTGGCCCTGTCCGGCAACGCCCTGGCGTTGGCCATTGCCAATCCAGGCTCGCTCGGTACCATCGAAGCCTATATTTCGGCCGTCAACCGCCTGCCGGTCCTGACGGCCGAACGCGAAACCGAACTGGCCCGTCGCCTGCGCGACCGCGAAGACCTCGGCGCCGCCCGCGAACTGGTGCTGTCGCACCTGCGCCTGGTGGTGTCGGTGGCGCGCCAATACCTGGGCTACGGCCTGCCGCACGCCGACCTCATCCAGGAAGGCAATGTCGGCCTGATGAAGGCCGTCAAGCGCTTCGACCCGGAACGCGGCGTGCGCCTGGTGTCGTTTGCCGTGCACTGGATCAAGGCCGAAATCCACGAATTCATCATCCGCAACTGGCGCATGGTCAAGGTGGCCACCACCAAGGCCCAGCGCAAGCTGTTCTTCAACCTGCGCAGTATGCGGCCCGACGGCCACACGCTCGACCCCGAGCAGGTCGACCGCATCGCCCAGGAACTGAATGTGCGGCGCGAGGACGTCAGCGAAATGGAAGTGCGCCTGTCGGGCCGCGACCTGTCGCTGGAAAAGCAGGACGACGACGACGAGCCCTTCGCGCCCATCGCCTACCTGTCGGACGACTGCCGCCAAGAGCCCAGCCGCGTGCTCGACCGCCGCGCCCACGACGACCTGCAAGGCGCCGGCCTGAGCAATGCGCTGCAGGCGCTGGATGCGCGTTCGCGCCGCATCATCGAGGCCCGCTGGCTGCAAGACGACGGCGGCGCCACGCTGCAGGAACTGGCCCAGGAATTCGGCGTGTCGGCCGAGCGCATCCGCCAGATCGAATCGGCCGCGCTGAAGAAAATGCGCGGGACGCTGGCCCCCGCCTGAGGCAGGGCGGGGCGCCCGGCGGTGATGATACATTTTGATTCAAAATTCGCGTCGCCGGACGCCCGCCCGCCGGAAACTTAATGCCCGCGCGGGCGCCTAATCTCATGTAGACCGCATGTGCCGGTTCCCGGTATGCAGTCTTGTCATCCGTTTCGGCTTCTCCTCTTTCCCCTCCCCTATGAAACGGATGCTTATGGGGCACCTGCATATCGGTGCCCCGTTTTTTTGCGCCAACGCCTCGCGCGCGGCGCAACCGCGGCTAGGCCGCCTGCGCCTGCTGCCACACGGCCGCGTCGATGCGCCGCACGCCGGTAGCCAGCGAACCGTCGCGGTACAGCTTCAGCCAGCGATACCCCGGCGCGGCGTCGTCCAGCACGTGGCGGCCATTGCGGATGGCGAACTGGAAACAGGTCGAGGGCGTGGCCAGCATGCGCAGGTGATGGCGCCGCCGGTCGAACGCCTGGTGCACGTGTCCCCACAGCAGCACCCGCGCGCGCGGCAGCGTGGCCAGCTGCTGGAACAGCGCGGAGGCGTTGTCCACCATCATGTCGTCCTGCCACTTGCTGTCCATCTGCACCGGGTTGTGGTGCAGCGCCACCAGCACATGCCGTTCGCCCGCCAGCGCGGCGGCGCGTTCCAGCAGGTCGAATTGTGCTTCGTCGATGTGGCCGGCATCCGCGCCGGACACGGTGGAATCCAGCAGGATGATGCGCCAGGCGCCGATATCGGTGACGGGCTGCGTCCACAGGCCCAGGGCCTGGCGCAACGCCCGCGGGTCGTCGTGGTTGCCGGGCAGGCAGCGCACCGGCCAGTCGGTTTGCTCCAGCAGTTCGCGCAGGCGCTGGTAAGCGCGCGGCGAGCCATCCTGCGACAGGTCGCCGGTGGCCAGCAGCAGGTCGGGGCGATGGCCGTTGGCGCGTACCAGGTCCAGCACGGCGCGCAGGCTGGCGTCGGTGTTGACCTGGCACATGACGCTGTCCGGGTCGGCCATCAGGTGGGTATCGGTCAGCTGCACCAGCAGGATCGGCGCGCCGGCGCGGCCGGCGCTGGAAGTCGAGGCCGGCAAGGGGCTCTCCCGCATATCTGAAACGTCGTACCTTACCGAAAAAAGCGCCGCCGCCGGACGTGGCGCGCAGCACGACCCGTAACGAAACGTGGACGCCGGCGGCCCCGGCCGGGGCCGCCGGTAAAAAACGCTATTCTTGTTGCTCCGCCGGATACGTTTCCGGCCCGCCCCCTGCCGCTTCATGGATATTGGTTTCATCGTATTTGGCCTGTCCGGCCTGCTGACGCTGGTGTGCTTCATGCCGCCCCTGGCCGGACGCGTCAAGCTGCCCTATTCGGTGCTGCTGGCCATCGTCGGCTGCCTGCTGGGCATCGGCCTGCACTTGCATGGCTGGGCGCCGCCCGTTCTGGGCGACCTGTTCGACACCATCGAACGCTTCGAGATCTCGTCGGAAACCTTCCTGATGGTGTTCCTGCCGGTGCTGCTGTTCGAGACCGCCCTGGCCATGAACGTGCGCCGGCTGATGGACGACATCGGCCCCATCCTGATGATGGCCATCGTGGCGGTCGTGGTGTGCACGGTGGTGGTGGGGTTCGCGGTCAATGCCGTCTCGTCTTATGGGCTGGTGGCCTGCCTGCTGCTGGGGGCCATCGTGGCCACCACCGACCCGGTGGCGGTGGTGGGCATCTTTCGCGAAGTCGGCGCGCCCAAGCGCCTGACCACGCTGGTCGAAGGCGAAAGCCTGTTCAACGACGCGGCCTCGATCGCGTTGTATTCGGTGCTGCTGGCGGTACTGGGCGGCAAGGGCACGCTGTCGGTCGGCGGCGTGTTCAACGACTTCGTCTATCACTTCGTGGGCGGAGGCATTGCCGGCTATGTGATGGGGCGTGGGGCCTGCTTCCTGTTCGCGTGGCTGCGCGGCTTTCCCACCGCCGAGATCACGCTGACCCTGACGCTGGCCTATTTGTCTTTCTTCATCTCGGAACACTACCTGGGCGTATCGGGCGTGGTGGCCACCGTGATCGCCGGGCTGGTGGTGGGGTCGGCCGGGCGCACCCGCATGTCGCCGGTGACGTTCGAGCACCTGTCCAGTTCGTGGGAACAGTTCGGTTTCTGGGCCAATTCGCTGATTTTCGTGTTCGCGGCCATGCTGGTGCCCAAGCTGATGGCCCAGGCGGATTTCCAGGAACTGCTGCTGGTGGGCGTCGTGTTCGTGGTCACGCTGGCGGCTCGCGCCATCGTGGTGTTCGGCCTGTTGCCGCTGCTGGGGCTGACACCGCTGGGCACCAAGGTCAGCACCCCCTACAAGACAGTGATGCTGTGGGGCGGCCTGCGCGGCGCGGTGTCGCTGGCGCTGGCGCTGGCCGTTACCGAGCAGTCGGCCGTGCCGGAAGAGGCGCGGCAGTTCATTGCCGTGGCCACCACCGGCTTCGTGCTGGCCACCCTGTTCATCAACGGCATCACCCTGCGTCCGCTGATCCGCATGCTGGGCCTGAACCAGCTGTCGCCGGTAGAGCGCACCATCCGCAACCAGGCGCTGGTGGTGGCGCTGGAAGACCTGCAGGGCAAGACCGACGAGGTCGCCAAGACGGACCACATCAGCGCCGAGGCCAGCGACCGCATCCACGCCGTGTTCGATGCCAGCCTGGCCAGCGTGCACGATGGCCAGATCAGCCAGATGACCGAAGAGCAGCGCGTGGCCGTGGGCCTGGCCATCCTGGCCCAGCGCGAGCAGGAAATGTTCTTCGACATCCTGAAGGCGCAGATTGTCGACTGGCGCATGGCCGAATCCCTGCTGGCGCGCTCCGAGCGCCTGGAAGACGCGGTGCGCACCGGCGGGCTGCAGGGTTTCGAGCGCGGCATCGAGGCCGACGTGCGCCATTCGAAGGCCTTCCGGCTGGCGTTGCGCATGCATTACATGTTCGGCTTCCAAAGCTGGCTGGCGCGTGAACTGGGGCAGCGTTTCGCCAACCTGATGACCAAGCGCTCGGTGGCCCAGCGGTTGATCGTCTTCGCGCGCGAGCAGGTCGCGCCGCTGCTGGGCGAGGCGGCCGCGCAGCAAATCGTGGCGGCGCACCAGCGCCGCCTGGACCTGGTCGAGCATGCCCTGCAGGCGCTGAACCTGCAGTACCCGTCGTATTCGCTGTGGTTGCAGGAAAGCTACCTGGGCCGCACCGCCCGCGAACTCGAGCGCATCCGCTACCACGACATGCTCGAGCAATTCCTGATCAGCGGCGAGGTCTATGCCGACCTGATGACGCAGCTGAAAAGCCGCTGGCGCCACATCGACCGGCATCCGCCGCTGGACATGGAGCTGGGCGCGGCCGAGCTGATCACCCGCGTGCCGCTGTTCGAGGGCCTGAGCCCCGATTCCCTGCGCGCCATCAGCAAGCTGCTGCGGCCGCGGCTGGCGCTGCCCGACCAGCCCGTGCTGACACGCGGGCGGCACGGGCAGGAAATGTGCTTCGTGGCGTCCGGCGCGGTGGCCGTGCAGTTGCCCGATGGCACCACCATCGAACTGGGCAGCGGCGAATTCTTCGGCGAACTGGCGCTGCTGGGCGAACAGCAGATCAACCCCGACGTGCATTCGCTGGGCTACAGCAAGCTGCTGATGCTGTCCCTGCGCGATTTCGAGGCCTTGCTGGCGCGCGACCCGAACCTGCGCGAGCGCATCCAGGTCGTGGCCAAGCAGCGGCTGCGGGCAATCGAGGTGTGGAAGCAGTTCTCGCAGACGGGCACGACCACCCCGCCCGCCGCGGCCGACCCGCCGCCGGCGCAGCCGTCGGCGCCGCCGGCGCCGGCCGACGCCTGAAGGCCGCCGCGCGCTGGCGCTAGGTAGTTTCCCGCCGCACCAGGGAAAAGCCCAGGTCCACGTGGCGGCTGGCCGGCGGCTGGCCGGCCAGTTGCTGCATCAGCAGCGCGGCGGCCGTCAGGCCGATCTGGTAGCGCGGCGTGGCGATGCTCGACAGCGGCGGCGTGGTCCAGGCCGTGCCGGCGAAATCGTGGAAACCCACCAGGCCCATGCGTTGCGGCACCGCGATGCCGCGCCGCGCGCAGCGGAACACCGCCCCTTGCGCCAGGTCGTCGTTGCAGAAGAACAACCCGTCGCAGTCGGGGTGGCGGTCCAGCATCTGGTCCAGCAGTTCGGCGCCCAGGCCGATGGACGATTTCCGCGGCGTCATGATTTCCAGCGCCGGGTCGTACAGACCCGCGTCGCGCAGGGCCCGGCGGCCGCCTTCGCAGCGCCGCAGCGAGCGCGGGTCGAGCTGGGCGCCGATGATGCCGATGCGCCGGTAGCCGCATTCGACCAGGTGGCGGCAGGCCGCCAGCCCCGAATCGAATTGCGAGAAACCGACGCTGAGGTCGGCCGAATCGGCCGGCAGGGTCTCGATCGTATGCACGGCCGGCACCCCCACCGACCGCAGCAGCTGCCAGACGCCCGGCGTATGGTCGATGCCGGTCAGGATGAGGCCGTCGGGCGAATGCTGCAGGTAGGTGCGCAGCTGTGCTTCTTCGGCGTCCAGCGAATAGCCCGTGACGCCCACCAGCAGGTGGTAGCCCTGTTCGTCCAGGGTTTCCTTGATGCCGGCGATGATGTCCACGAACACCACGTTGCTCAGCGACGGGATCAGCGCCACGACGATGCGCGAGCGCGCCGAGGCCAGGGCGCTGGCGGCATGATTGGGCACGTAGCCCAGTTCCTGGCAGATGCGTTGGATGCGTTCGCGCAGCGCCGCCGCCACCTTGTCGGGCTGGCGCAGGGCGCGCGATACGGTAATGGCGCTGACGCCGGCGCGCCGCGCGACTTGCTGCATGGTGACGCGACCGTCGCGGGTGCTGCGGGGCTTGCGTGCCGACATGGCGGGTTCCGTTTCTGGGAAAGGGTTGTAGTCTGCCCCAAGGGGTTTACAGTGGCCAAATGTTAGCGCTAACATCGCACGACATTCAAAAAAGATCAAATCGGAGACAACATGCTGCCTGGTTCCCAGCGCCCGACCCGGGGCCCCCGCGCGTGGCTGGCGCGCACGGCCGGCGCCTGCCACTGGCTGCAGACCTGGCTGATGGCGGCCTGCCTGCTGCTGATGGTGGTGCTGCTGTTCGGCAATGTGACGCTGCGCTACGTCTTCAATTCCGGCATCAACGTCTCTGACGAGCTGTCGCGGCTGGCCTTCGTATGGATGATCTTCCTGGGGGCCGTGCTGGCATTGCGCGAGCACCAGCACATCGGCGTAACCATGCTGGTGCAGCGCTTCGGGCCGCGGGCGCGCAAGCTGGCCCACATCGGCTGCCAGCTGCTGACGCTGTGGGTGCTATGGCTGATGGCCGACGGCAGCTGGAAGCAGACCGTCATCGGCATGGACACGCGCCTGCCGGTTACCGGCCTGCCCATGGCCGTGTTCGACGCTGCCGTGCTGTACGCGGCCGTGGCCATGGGGCTGCTGACGCTGATCGACCTGGCGCGCGTACTGGCCGGCGGCGAGCCGCCGCTGGACGCCAGCCTTGAAGACCCGCTCGTCTGAGCGCCATCCCGACTTCACGCGCCCCATCATGACTCTGACCCTGTTCCTGGTCGTACTGCTGGGGCTGATCGCCCTGGGCATGCCGATCGCCATGGCGCTGCTGCTCAGCGCGGTGGCCCTGATGTTCCAGCTGAATTTCTTCGATTCGCAGATCCTGGCGCAGAACATGCTGTCGGGCGCCAACAGTTTCACGCTGATGGCCGTGCCGCTGTTCATGCTGGCCGGCGAAGTGATGAACGCGGGCGGCATTTCGCGCCGCATCGTCAACCTGGCCAGCATGTTCGTGGGGCATATCCGCGGCGGCCTGGGTTACGTGGCCATCTTCGCCAGCGTGCTGCTGGCCGCGCTGTCGGGCTCGGCAGTGGCCGACGCGGCCGCGCTGGGCACGCTGCTGATCCCGATGCTGCGCGACAAAGGCTACAGCGCCGGGCAGGCCTCGGGGCTGATCGCGGCCGGCGGCATCGTGGCGCCCATCATCCCGCCCTCGATCTCGTTCATCATCTTCGGCGTGGCCACCAACGTGTCCATCACCAAGCTGTTCTTCGCCGGCATCGCGCCGGGGTTGCTGATGGGGCTGACCCTGCTGGCGGTATGGACCTGGGTGGCGCGCCGGCATGGCACGCTGGCGCCCACGCCGCGCGAGCCCTGGCCGGCGCGGCTGCGCGCCTTGCGCGAGGCGTTGTGGGCCCTGATGCTGCCGGTGATCATCATCGGCGGCCTGCGCGGCGGCATTTTCACGCCCACCGAAGCCGCCGTGGTAGCCGCCGTCTACGCGTTGCTGGTCAGCCTGTTCGTGTATCGCGAGATCGCCCCGCGCGACCTGGGCCGCCTGTTCGTCAGCGCCGCCCGCACCACCGCGGTGGTGATGTTCCTGGTGGCGGCCGCCATGGTGTCGTCGTACATGATCACGCTGGCCGACATGCCGCAGGACCTGATCGCCCTGCTGGACCCGGTGCTGGACCAGCCCCGCCTGCTGATGCTGTACCTGATGGTGCTGCTGACCCTGGTGGGTACCGTCATGGACCTGACGCCCACCATCCTGATCCTGGCGCCCGTGCTGATGCCGGTGGTCACCAAGGCCGGCATCGACCCCATCTACTTCGGCGTGATGTTCGTCATGGTGGGCTGCGTGGGCCTGCTGACCCCGCCTGTGGGCACCGTGCTGAACGTGGTGTGCGGCGTGGCGCGCATCAACATGGAAACCATCTGCCGGGGCGTCTGGCGCTATGTGGCCGCCTACACCGCCCTGATCGTCATCCTGGTGATCTTCCCGGAACTGATCACCGTACCCGCGCGCTGGCTTTACTAGAGCGGCCCCGACCGCCGCCGGCGCAATCCCGCAACCCAAGGAGGAGCACCATGTACAAGACCTGGAAACACACCTTGCTGGCCGTGGCGATGGCCGCGTCCTGCGCGGTCGCCGGCGCGGCCGCCGCGCAGGACATCAAGCCGCGGCTCATCCGCTTCGGCTACGGCCTGAACGAAGACAGCGTGCAGGGCCGCGCCGCGCGCCACCTGGCGCAGGAACTGGAAAAACTCAGCGGCGGCAAGATGAAAATGAAGACCTTCGGCTCGGCCAGCCTGGGGTCGGACGAACAGATGCAAAGCGCCCTGGTGGGCGGCGTGCAGGAAATGATGGTGGGCTCGACCGCGCCGCTGGCCACCATGGTCAAGGAATTCGGCGTGTTCGACCTGCCGTTCCTGTTCAATACCGACAAGGAAGCCGATGCGGTGCTGGACGGCCCGCTGGGCGAGCGGCTGCTGAAGAAGCTGGAAGCCAAGGGGCTGGTCGGCCTGGTGTACTGGGAAAACGGCTTTCGCAACCTGACCAATTCCCGGCATCCGGTGGTCAAGGCCGAAGACCTGCAGGGCATCAAGCTGCGCGTGATGCAGAACCAGGTGGCCCTGGGCGTGTTCAACGCGCTGGGGGCAAATGCCGTGCCCATGCCGTTCTCGGAACTGTTCACCGCGCTGGAGACGCGCACCGTGGACGGCCAGGAGAACCCCGTCACGACGATTCAAAGTAGTAAATTCTATGAAGTGCAGCCGTACCTGACCATGACGCGCCACGTGTACACCCCCTGGGTGCTGCTGGCGTCCAAGAAATGGTGGGACACGCTCTCGGCCGACGAGCAGAAGCTGATTCGCCAGGCCGCCGTGGCTTCGCGCGATTTCGAGCGCCAGGACAGCCGCGCCGATTCCAAGAAGGCGATGGATGTCCTGAAAGAGCACGGCATGAAGGTCAACGTCGTGTCCGACGAGGAAATCGCCCGCATGCGCCAGAAGGTGCAGCCCGTGGTGGACAAATACACCCAGGAACTGGGCCCGGACCTGGTCAAGGAACTGCAGGACGAAATCCAGAAAGCGCGCGGCTGATGCGTGCGCCGCGCCGGGCCCGGGCGGGCCCGGCGTCATCGATCCCCGTTGCATCGTAGTGAACGCCATGCCCCAGACGCCCCGCAAATTGCGCAGCCAGAAATGGTTCGACGACCCTTCCAACGCCGACATGACGGCCATCTATGTCGAGCGCTATCTCAATTACGGACTGACGCGCGCCGAGCTGCAGTCGGGCCGGCCCATCATCGGCATTGCCCAGACGGGCAGCGACCTGGTGCCCTGCAATCGCCATCACCTGGCGCTGGCCGACCGGATCAAGGCGGGCATTCGCGACGCGGGCGGCATCCCGATGGAATTTCCCGTGCATCCGCTGGCCGAGCAGGGCCGCCGGCCGACTGCCGCCCTGGACCGCAACCTGGCCTACCTGGGCCTGGTCGAGATCCTGCACGGCTATCCGCTGGACGGCGTGGTGCTGACCACGGGGTGCGACAAGACCACGCCGGCCTGCCTGATGGCGGCCGCCACGGTCGACATCCCGGCCATCGTGCTGTCGGGCGGCCCCATGCTGGACGGCTGGCACGACGGCAAGCGGGTCGGCTCCGGCACGGTGATCTGGCACGCCCGCAACCTGATGGCGGCCGGCGAGATCGACTACGAGGGCTTCATGACGCTGGCCACGGCCTCGTCGCCGTCGGTGGGGCATTGCAACACCATGGGCACCGCGCTGTCGATGAATTCGCTGGCCGAGGCCCTGGGCATGTCGCTGCCGGGCTGTGCCAGCATTCCCGCGCCGTACCGCGAGCGCGGGCAGATGGCCTATGCCACCGGCATGCGCATCTGCGACCTGGTGCGCGAAGACGTGCGCCCGTCGCGCATCCTGACGCGCGAGGCGTTCGAGAACGCCATCGTGGTGGCTTCGGCGCTGGGCGCGTCCAGCAATTGTCCGCCGCACCTGATCGCCATCGCCCGCCACGTGGGCATCGACCTGTCGTTGGACGACTGGCAGCGGCTGGGCGAGGACGTGCCCCTGCTGGTCAACTGCGTGCCGGCCGGCGAGTACCTGGGCGAAAGCTTCCACCGCGCCGGCGGCGTGCCCGCCGTGCTGCACGAATTGAAGGCGGCGGGGCGGCTGCATGAAGATTGCGTCACGGTATCGGGCCGGACCATCGGCGCCATCGCGGCGGCCTCGGCCACGCACGACCGCGACGTCATCCGCTCCTGCCAGGCGCCGCTGCGGCACCGGGCGGGGTTCATCGTGCTGTCGGGCAATTTCTTCGACAGCGCCATCATGAAAATGTCGGTGGTGGGCGACGACTTCCGCCGCGCCTACCTGGAGCAGCCGGGCGACGAGAACGCCTTCGAGGCCCGCGCCATCGTGTTCGACGGGCCCGAGGACTACCACGCCCGCATCGAAGACCCGGCGCTGCAGATCGACGAGCACTGCATCCTGGTGATCCGCGGGTGCGGCAACGTGGGGTATCCGGGCAGCGCCGAGGTGGTCAACATGCGGCCACCGTCGCACCTGCTCAAGCGCGGCATCGAGTCGTTGCCGTGCCTGGGCGACGGCCGCCAGAGCGGCACCTCGGCCAGCCCGTCGATCCTGAACATGTCGCCCGAGGCCGCCGTGGGCGGCGGCCTGGCCATGCTGCAGACGGGCGACCGCCTGCGGGTCGACCTGAATCAGCGGTCGGTGACGCTGATGGTGGATGCCGACGAATTGCGGCGCCGCCAGGCCGAGGTCCGCGCCGTGCCGGTTCCGCCATCGCAAACGCCCTGGCAGGAGCTGTATCGCCAGTGGGTGGGACAACTGTCCACCGGCGGCTGCCTGGAGCCGGCCACCCTGTACCTGCGCGTCGTCGAAACGCGCGGCGACCCCCGGCATTCGCACTGAACGGGCCTGACGCTGTTGGGTTGGCGTGGCGGTCTTTGCGCGCGGTAGGTGTCAGACGCCCTTCGGGATGTCAGACACCTTGGCGATACAAGGTGTCTGACACCCCCAAGAGACGCCCCTGGCATGCCGATGTGGCTGCCCGGGTGTCAGACACCGTTCGGTTGGCGACACCCTCTCCGCGTGCATCAGCCGTCAGCCCCCTGGGCATGACAGCCGCCGCACAGATCGGCGCCGGCCGCCCGGACCTCTAGATTTCCCCCCTGGCGCGCCGTTGCATGATGTCTTCCAGGAGCACCAGCGACGCTTCCACGGTGAATTCGCCGTCGGCCACGCCGCGCACGGCCTCGTCGACGGTGACGTGGGTGATTTCCATCACTTCGCCATCCCGGTTGGCCGGCTGCGTGCCGTCGGGCAGCACGCAGGTGCTGGTCAGCAGGTCTTCCACCTGGTAGCCCTCCGGTAGCCGCCGGTGCATGCGCAGGATCGTGCGCAGCGGCGAGCGGCCCGCCAGCTGGGCGGGTTCCAGCCCGGCCTCTTCGGCGCATTCGCGCAGCAGCGCCTGTTCCAGGTCTTCGCGGCTGCCTGCCAGGCCGCCCACCAGGGTGTCCCACATGCCGGGGTCGGTGGACTTGCTGAGCGCCCGGCGGGCGATCCAGAGCCGGCCGTCGGGCGTCCAGGCGTTCAGGTGCACCGCCCGGGTCAGCAGCCCCAGCGGCCGCATGGCGGCACGCTCGATGGCGCCCAGGGTCTCGTCGGCGGCGGTCACGTCCAGCAGTTCGTCGCGCCAGCCGCGCAGGCAATCGGCCTGGCGCAGGGCCTGGGCCACGCTGGCCAGCAGTGCGTCCAGTTCGGGACCGGCCGCCAGCCCCGTGCCGATGCGCAGCGCGTCGGGCTGCACGCGCACCTGGGCCAGCCGGCCCAGCGCATCGCACGCGGCATGGGTGGCCCAGCCGCAACAGCGGTCTGCCACGTACAGGGGCAGGGCGAGTTCGGGCGGATGTTCTTGCACGCGCGCGGCCAGCTGCGCGTACAGCTCGGCCAGGGGCGCCGGATCGGCGTGATTGGGCTTGTTCGACATGGCGCCGATTTTAGTTCAGCCCCCCGTGCGGGCGCCGGCAAATGGGGGCGGCCGGGCACGATTCAAGAGGGCTAAATTACATTGGGTTGCGCGTCCGCTATAATTCTGCGGTTTCTTTGTGATTCGAGTGGGGCAGACCGGCCGTTGGCCGTGTTGGCACCTGCCGTCTAATAAATTGCGTGTATTCCGCTCTCGCTGCCTGGCGGGCGCGGGAACGCCCGCGCCGTGTTTCGAGGTAAGCATGAAGAAGTGGAGAGGGATACTGGGCGCCTGTGCATTGCTTTTGGGCAGTGCCGTCAACGCGCAGGTCAAAGACATGCCCGGCGGCCCGAAAGTCGATCAGCTCAACCTGCACGAAGGCGTGACGCAGATTGCGCGCGACGTGATGTGGTTGCACTGGCTGCTGCTGATCATCTGTGGCGTGATCTTCATCGGCGTGTTCGGCGTGATGTTCTATTCCATCTGGGCGCACCGGAAGTCGCGCGGCCACAAGGCCGCCACCTTCCACGAGCACCTGGGCGTGGAAGTCGCCTGGACGGTCATCCCCTTCATCATCGTCATCGCCATGGCGCTGCCGGCCACCAAGACCGTGGTCGCCATGAAAGACACCTCCAGCGCCGACCTGACCGTCAAGGTCACCGGCTACCAGTGGAAGTGGGGCTACGAATACCTCGACGGCCCCGCCGCCGGCGTGAAATTCCTGTCCACGCTGTCCACGCCGCGCGCCCAGATCGAGGGCCGCGAGCCCAAGGGCGAGTTCTACCTGATGGAAGTCGACAACCACCTGGTGGTGCCGGTCGACAAGAAAGTCCGCATCGTGCTGACCGCGGCCGACGTCATCCACTCGTGGATGGTGCCCGACTTCGGCGTCAAGCAGGATGCCATCCCGGGCTTCCTGCGCGACACCTGGTTCCGCGCCGAGAAGGCCGGCATCTACCGTGGCCAGTGCGCCGAGCTGTGCGGCAAGGACCACGCCTTCATGCCCATCGTGGTCGAGGTCAAGTCGCAGGCCGACTACGACAAGTGGGTCGAAGAGCAGAAGAAGAAAATGGCGGCCAACGCCGACGATCCCAACAAAGAATGGACGAAAGAAGAACTCGTCGCGCGCGGCGAGAAAGTCTTCGGCGCCAACTGCGTGGCCTGTCACCAGGCCAACGGCAAGGGCGTGCCGGGTTCGTTCCCTGCCCTGGACGGCGACAAGACCGTGCTGGGGCCGAAAGATGCGCAAATCCAGACCGTGCTGCACGGCCGGCCCGGAACGGCCATGGCGGCCTTCGGCGGCCAGCTGAACGACGTCGAGATCGCCGCGGTCATCACGTACACGCGCAACGCCTGGAGCAATGCGGGCAAGGGCCAGGATCCCGTGGTACAGCCCAAGGATGTCGTGGCCGCGCGCTGATCGCGCAGCCCGCTCCTGTCACTAGAACCCGTTACGTCGAGACACCTGCCGGCCTCCTGGACAGAGGCCGGCAAACAGCAGGAAGGAGTCCATCATGAGCAGCGCCACTGTAGACCACGTGTCGCCCGGCCACAGCCACGGTCACGAGCACGATGACCACCATGCCACGCCCACCGGCTGGCGTCGCTGGCTATTCGCCACGAACCACAAAGACATCGGGACGATGTACCTCATCTTCTCGTTCGTCATGCTGCTGGAAGGCGGCACGCTGGCCCTGCTGCTGCGCACCGAGCTGTTCGAGCCCGGCCTGCAGTTCTTC
>Ga0182737_1001890_pt1 | contig 18919 bp, 16 predicted proteins | sample eDN5th30CBELigOP_FD_128878 | JGI IMG/M metagenome (GOLD analysis project Ga0182737, IMG submission 128878) | Enriched Organic Plus compost microbial communities from Emeryville, California, USA - eDNA 5th pass 30_C BE-Lig OP (version 2) (version 2) ...
ACCGGGAGCACCTGGCGTGGGTCCTGCGCTGGCGCCAGAACGCCGAGGTGCTCGGGCCCCCCGAGCTCCGGAAGACGGCGGAGGAACGGATCGCCCTGCTGCGGGACCGTCACGTGAACGGATTCCACGTGGCCGAGGCCTCCACGGACTTCCCCACCCCGATGCGGGAACGGCGCCAGCGGTCCAAGGATCGCTCGCAGGCGGCCATCCGACCCGAGCGCTTCGGCCGCCTCGTCACGCTGGCCGGAATGCTGATCGGGGCGGCGAAGGACGGCGCTCCCCTTTCCATGTCGGACCTCTGCCAGCGTCTCGAGCTCTCCGAGGACGAGCTACGGGACGACATCGACGTGCTCAACGTCGTCAACTTCGGCGGCGGCACCTACGTGCTGTACGCCGAGATCGAGGGCGACGTCATCGAGGTGGACTCCGAGCCCTACGGGGACTCCTTCGCCCGCCCGGCCCGCCTGCTCCCCCTGGAAGCCAAGGCCTTGGTCGCGGCGATCGACCTGGTCGGCGACCACCTGCCGCAGTCGCGGCTCGATTCGGCCCGCGAGAAGATCGTGGCCGCCCTGGGCCGCGACCCGGCGCAGGAGGGTCTGGCGATCGTCAGCGAGTCTGGTGGCGCGGAGGCGGCCCGGATCGTCAACGAGGCGATCGCCAAGCGGGAGGTGCTGGAGCTCAACTACTACAAGGAGAACGAGGACACGTTCTCCGAGCGCAAGGTCGAGCCGTACCGGCTGGAGAACGGGCGCGAAGGCTGGTACGCGGAGTGCTTCGACCTCGACCGGCAGGCGATGCGCCACTTCAAGCTGGATCGGATCAAGGAGGCCCGACCCACGGGCGAGACCTTCGAGCCGCGGCCCGAGGCCGAGGAGCTGGCCGGGGTCGAGGGCTGGATGAGCGACGGGCAGGTCCCGGAGGCGTCGGTCGCCCGGGTGTGGGTATCGCCGGAGCGCTCGCGCTGGATGCGCGAGGAGCGGACCGTGGTCGAGGAACTGGCCGACGGCGCCGTCGTGGTCGAGCTGCCCTACGCCGGGACCTCGTGGCTGGTCCGCGAGATTCTGCGTGGGGCCGGCGACCTGGTCGTCCTGGAGCCGCAGGAGGCCCGCGAGGCGATCAGCCGCGAGCTCGCCGCCTAGTCGGCCGCAATCGACGCCGACACCACCGGGCCCACGCCACCCGGCCTCTAGTGTTGTCGGCATGTCTGAAGAGATGGCCGACGGGACCGCCCCGGGGCATCCCGAGATCTGGCGGGTGATGGCGGACAACCCGGGCCCGATGACCCTGACCGGGACCAACACCTACCTCTACGGGTCCGGCCCCTGCTGGGTGATCGATCCCGGCCCCGAGGACGAGGCACACGTCCGGGCGGTCGAGCGGGCCGCCGAGGACCGAGGGGGTATCGCCGGGGTCCTTCTGACGCACTCGCACGCTGATCACACCGGTGGCGTGGAGCTGCTCGGCGTCGAACCGACGATGGTCGCGGACGGCGAGGTCCGCGGAGGGCTCGAGGCGGTCTCCACCCCCGGTCACGCCGTCGACCACCACTGCTTCCTCACCGCGGACGGGGTCTGCTTCTCCGGCGACCTGATCCTCGGCTGGGGCTCCACCTACGTGCCGCCGGACGGAGGTTCGCTCGCCTCCTACATGCAATCCCTGCGCCTGCTCGAGTCGCGTTCCCCGGTGCTCATCTGTCCCGGCCACGGGCCCTGGATCACGGACGCCCACCGCAAGATCCGCGAGTACGTCGAACACCGCGAGGCCAGGGAGAACGGCCTGCTCGAGGCGATGGCGCGCGGCGAACGTTCCCGCATGGCGTTGCTGGCCGAGGTGTGGTCGGACGTCCCCGAGGAGCTTCGTCCCGCGGCCAACGTGGTCATGGAAGCACACCTCCAGAAGCTCGAGGCCGAGGGGCGCCTCCCCGTTGACCTCGCCGAGTAGGAGCGCCGAAACATTGGCGACCGGCAGGGGTTCTCCCCACATGCGGCCGCTCCCTTCGCTCGTTCTCGCACTCCTCCTGTTCGGAGCGCTGGCCGTGGTCGGCCGGGCCGACGACGCCGGGTCGGCCGAGACCACGGCGAACGCTTCCAGCCTGGCGGACCGGCCCGACCCTTTCTTCGGGGTCATCACCCAACGCACGATGCACTCCGACGACTTCGACTGGATGCGCTGGGGCAGGCTCGGATCATTTCGGCACCCGGTGCCCTGGGTCTCGGTGGAACGCACGGGCGACGGCACCATGAGCTGGGAGGACCTGGACTTCGTGGTCGAGGAGACCGCCCGCCGTGGGATCGCCCTCCTGCCGACCCTGTACGGATCGCCGAGCTGGCTGTTCCGGGACCGGCGCCGCCTGCCGATCAAGAACCGGCACTCGACCAGGAAATGGAAGCACTTCCTGCGCGAGGTCGTGGACCGTTACGGCCGCGGGGGGACGTTCTGGGCGGAGAACCCCGAGGTCCCGTACCGGCCGGTCCGGCGCTGGCAGATCTGGAACGAGCCGAACATCATGTACTTCGCCCAGCCGGTCTCCGCCGTGGCCTACTCGAAGCTGCTGCGCATCTCGGCCAACGTCATCAGGGGCCGGGACCCGCGGGCGAAGATCGTCACCGCCGGGCTGTACGCCCGCCCGCCCCGGGACACCGGCATCGCCTCGCCCCGATTCCTCCGCCGCATGTACCGCATCAAGAAGACGAGGAAGGCCTTCGACGTGGTCGCGGTCCATCCGTACGCGACCACGGTGCGGGCGTCGGTCCGGAGGACGCAGCGGGTGCGCAGGGTGATCAAGGCCCACCGGGACGGAGGCACGCCGATGCTGATCACCGAGCTCGGCTGGGGCTCCGATCTCGAATCGGCCTTCGGGCTCGGCAGCCAGGAGGCCCAGGCGGTCCGGCTCCGCGACGCGTTCCGGGCCTTCATCTCCCGACGTCGTGCACTGCGCCTGCAGACCGTGTACTGGTTCAGCTGGATCGACCTGGCGCCCGACGCCGACACCTGTGCCTTCTGCCGCGAGACCGGTCTCTTCGATCACGAGGGGAACCCGAAGGAGACCTGGTGGCGCCTGCTGGACTTCACCCACGACGTCTGACGCGGCCGCATCCGGGCGAGGGCGCGGGGGATACGCTGCGGGCATGAACCGGCGCAAGCAGATCGAGATGTCCGAGGACGAGATCCAGGCCTTCCTGGCGGAGGAGAAGGTGGTCATCGCGACCAGCTTCGGGCCCCGCGGCTGGCCCCACTCGATGCCGCTCTGGTTCGTCGTCCGCGACGGGCGGGTGTGGACCTGGACCTTCCGCAAGTCCCAGAAGGTGAAGAACCTGCAGCGCGACCCCCGGGCCACCCTGCTCGTCGAGGCCGGCTACGACGAGTACCCGGAGCTCCGCGGCGTGATGTTCGAGTGCGAGGCGGTGTTCCACGACGACCTCGACCAGGTCGTGGAGTTCGCCGGGGAGTTGACCGCCAGGTACGCGCCGGGAGGAGGGGAGCCCTCGCCCGAGGCGGTCGCGGCGTTCGAGGCGCAGGCGCCGAAGCGGACCGTGATCGAGTTCGTGCCGGTCCACACCGTCAGCTGGGACCACCGCAAGCTCGGCGGCGCCTACTGACCCGTCTCAGTCGGCCGGCAGGAAGTAGTCGGCGGGCTGGAAGAAGGGCGCGTTCGGGTCCAGCTCCTTCGCCCTCGCGAACGCCTCGTAGCCGCGCCTCACCTCGCCCAGCTTCGCGTAGACCCGGAATCGCGCGAGCCAGGGGGCCCCGTCGAGGGGCGCCTGCTCGACCGTGTCGTCGAGCGTGTCGAGGGCACCGATCAGGTCGCCGCCGAGCTCCTGGCCCGCCGCCAGCTGGATGGTCGCCTCCGACGACCAGGGTGCGAACGCGACCGCCTTCTCGCCGTACTCGATCGCCTTGGCGTACTCCTCGCGCTTCACCGCGTCCCGGGCCTTGTCCGTGTAGAGCGCCGATCCGAACGCCAGGCCGGAAAGGTAGATGACGACCCCCGAGATCGCGATCATCCCGATCGCCGAGGCGAGGCGCGGGGCCGAGATCCCGGACGGCCTGGGATCGAAGGCCGGCGGGACCGGCTCCGGCCCGGTCCCGCGGCGGAGCATGGCCGGGCCGACGAGGACCGCGATCGCGGCGAGGACCGGCGCCGAGACGGCCGGGAACTCCGAGGACCAGTCGAGGCTGAACGCGACGAGGCCGGTCGCGATGAACGCGACCAGGGGCGGGAACAGGTCGTACTGGTACGGCCCTGGTTCCTGATTGACGGCGGGCGCGCGGGTCTTCCAGCGGCGACGCGTTATGCCGATGACGACCCCCAGGAAGCCGGCCGCCAGCGCGAAGCCGATCAGGCCCTGTTCCGAGAGGATCTCGAGCGGCAGCGAGTGTGCGTGCCTCCCGAACAGCAGGGTGTCGCGGTGATGGTCGTAGTAGTCGCGGAAGCTGCCCGCCCCGATGCCGACGAGGGGCTCGTCCTCGAAGCCGGCGAACGCAGCGGACCAGAACTGCCACCGGCCGTTGCTGTTGGTGCTCAGCAGGTGGTAGGTCGTCTGGTTGTCCTCGGTCTTGGTCTCGGCCAGCTTGGGAGTCTCGACGAAGGAACGGACCTGCTCGACCGGGTTCGACGCGATCAGGCCGGCCAGGACGAGTGCACCGATGACCCCCCAGACGACCGGGCTGGGGCGCTTGAGCCTCACGTTCCTCGCCCTCGCTTCGAAGTGGCCGCGGGTCCAGATGGAGGCTCCGACCACGACGATGGTGCACGCGAGGAGGATCAAGCCCTCGGTCCCCGCCGAGCCACCGGTCTTCGCGTGGACGAGGTCGCCCATCTGCGATGCGACGGCGATCAGGATCGCGCCACCAGCCAGCCCCGCTCCGAACGCGAAGGCGAGGCGACGGCGGCGGGGCTCCATCCAGAAGAGCAGGGCGAGGCCGACGATCAGGGCGATCACGGAGCCGCGGGAGGACGTCAGGTAGAGCGCGAGGAAGCAGATGGGTGTGAACCCGAAACCGAGGGCTCGCCACCGCCTGTCCTCGTGGTTGGCCCCGAACCAGATCGCGCCGATCGCGGCCAGCGCGCCGGCCGCCGCCATCGCGTTCCAGTAGCCGAGCGGCCAGGAGAGGCGCCCGGCGGCGCCGTACAGGGTGCGGGCGAGCTCGGCGTCGTCGCTGATGCCCGGGAAGTAGCGCCCCAGCATCCCGACGACGATGATGAATCCGAGGCCTAGCGTGATCCCGCCTAGCCAGCCACGCGCGGTCCCCGGGACCGCGACGAGGAGCGCCAGGACGAAGATCCCACCCAGGAGGAACCACTGGATCGCCTTGATGAAGGCCAGGCCCTCGTTGTTCGACCAGAAGAAGGACGCGCCGGTGAGAGCGACGAGGAGGAGGAACAGCCCGGCGGCGATCAGGGCGGGTCGGGCGAGCGGGCTGCGCGGCAGGATCCCTCCGGTCAGGCCGAGGGCGACGGCCCACCAGACGAGCAGCGAGATGGCCGCCGAGGCTTCCGGGGGATTGCCTCCGTACCATAGGGTTGTAAGCCCGATGAGAACCGCAACCACGGTGGCCGTGACGTGTTCGGTCCCGAAAGAGTCGGTAGGCCGTACACCACCCCCCTCCCCGGCAGGGAGCCAAGAAAACGGAGTCAATTCTTGAAGTCCTCGAAGGTCAAACTGATCCTGGCAATGCTCGCAGCTACGCTCGTCGTCTTGCCGTCCGCCCAGGCCTGGGCCGGCCCGGCGAGCATCGAGTATGGGTTCGAGCCTATCTCAGGCGTGGGTAACGACAAGCCGATCCAGAGCGGGCTGTCCCTCGAGAAGGAGGCGGTCACCAACCCGGTCGCGGGCAGCGACGGCGGAAGCTTCGCCGGTGACTTCCTGGACGCGGTCGCCTCCTCCTGGCTGATCATCGTGGCCCTGGTCCTCGTCGCGGCCCTGTCGGCCTTCCTCGTCGCGCGGCATCGCGGGACGATCACGGACCGCCGTTCCCTCATGGCCCGCGGCGCCGCGCTGCTGGCCGTCGCGGTGGCGATCCCGCTGGTCTCGCTGGGGACCGCCGAGAGCGCCAAGCGCGCCGCCGCTCCCAAGGGGTTCTTCGGCACGCTGACCCAGACCGGGTTCACGTCTCCGGACGCGGTCCGGATGAGCCGGGGCGGCATCGAGTCCATCCGGATGCCTCTGCCGTGGCCGAGCGTCCAGCCGAACGGCTCCTACGAGTTCGACTGGACCTCGATCGACGATTTCGTGAAGCAGGCGTCCGTCGCCGGTCTCACCGTCCTCCCCTACCTCTACGACTCCCCGGGCTGGGCGACCCCCGTCCATACCCGCATGCCGGTCTACAACGACGCCCAGCGCAAGGCGTGGCGCGACTTCGTCACCGCCGCGGTGAAGCGGTACGGGCCCCAGGGCGAGTTCTGGCAGGAGCACGGCCCCGGATCGGCGAGCCCGGTGCCGAAGCGGCCGATCCGGAACTGGCAGATCTGGAACGAGGCCAACTTCTTCTACTTCTCGACTCCGGTCTCCCCCCGCGACTACGTGAACCTGCTCAAGATCGCGAGCAAGGCCGTCAGGTCCGTCGACCCCAAGGCCAAGGTCTATCTCTCCGGCCTCTACGGCAGCCCGCCGAAGAAGGAGATCAGGAAGGGCCGGGCCATGGCCTCCTGGGTCTTCCTCGACCGGCTGTACCGGCTCGGGGCCAAGCCCTGGTTCGACTTCGCCGCGCTCCACCCGTACACGCCCAACACGGGGCAGACCCGGGCTCTGATGAACAAGTTCCGCAAGGTGATGATCAGGTACCGCGACCGCGCGACCCCGGTCAGCATCACGGAGGTCGGCTGGGGATCCGCCCGCAAGGGATTCCTGGACGTCGGCAGCCCCCAGAAGCAGGCCCGCCAGGTCACCTCCGCGTATCGCTACTTCATCTCCAACTGGCGCAAGCTGAACCTCCGCTCGGTCTACTGGTTCGCGTGGAAGGACAAGCCGCGCTCCGAGGAGTCCTGCAACTTCTGCTACTCGACCGGCCTCTTCAAGGCCGGCAAGGGTTTGAAGGCGAAGCCGGCCTGGCGCAGCATGGTCCGCCTCGCCGGCGGGAAGCCATAGCCGACGAAGCATGAAATAGTCGGCGCCATGGTCGCTCCGGCATGCCTCTTCCTGGCGGCGCTCGCGCTTGGCTTCGGCCTGGGGCGGCGGGCCGTGCGGGGGATCGTGGTGCTGATCGTGTTCCTCGCCGCCACGCGCGGCGGCCTCCTCGTCGTCGCCAACGACCTGGGATTCTCCGATCCCGGTCTCACCGTGAACGCGCTGGTGCCGGCCCTGGTCGCCGCCCTCGTCGTCCTGGTCGTGGTCAGGTACCGGCCCGGGCTGAGCGACCTCCCCTTCCCGCTCCTCGTCGGCTGGGCGGCGATCGTCCTGATCGCGGGCCTCGACGTCGTCTTCCAGACCGTGGGCATCAAGCTCTACGCGATCGGGCTCGCCCAGTACACGATCTATCCCACGCTGGCGGTCGTGGTGTGGCCGCTGCTGGAGCGTGGTGACGAGGAGAGGATCGTCCGGGTCCTGGTCGCTGCCGGGGCGCTGGTCGCGGTCACCGTCCTGATCCAGGCCGCCGGGATCTGGGAGTTCATCCAACAGGCCAACGCCCAGGTGGACGGCCTGGCGGCCGATCGGTACGCCGGGATCACCGGCAGCTACCTCCACACGTCCGCCTTCCTCGGGACCTGCTTCGTCCTGGCCCTGGGCCAATCGGTCCGGCTGGGCGATCTCCGGGACCAGGCCGTCGCCGGGGCGCTGCTCGCGCTCCTCTTCAGCGGGGTGATCCTGACCTTCAGCCGGTCGGGGGCGATGATCTCCGGGATCGGGATCCTCCTGGTCTTCATCTTCGGCGCGGCCGGAGCACGGGTCAGGTTCGCCGCGATCGTGGTGCCCGCGGTCGCGGTGGCGATAGTGGTCGGTGCGATCGGCGGCGTCTCGCCCGACGCCGCCGGGAACAGGGCCGCCTCGGGAGTCAAGACCTCGGGCGACACGGGCAACGACCTCCGGAAGGAAGCGATCAGCCAGGGGGTCGAGACGTTCAGCCAGTCCGACTTCGTCCGGAAGACGTTCGGCGAGGGCCTGGCCTCGACTGGCAACGCGAGCCAGCTGACGAACACCGAGGCCGACGCGAAGCCGCAGATCGTCGAGAGCTACTACCTGAAGCTGGCGATCGAGACCGGAGCCACGGGGCTGATCCTGATCGGCGGATTCCTGTTGTGGGGTCTCAGCCTGCTGGGCCGGACCGTGTGGGTGCGTCGGCAGACCTTCCCGGTCTCGGTCGCGGCCGCCGGGATCGGCCTCGGCCTGTACAACGTGATCTACCCGGCCCTCGAGACCCAGCTCCTGGCGATGACCTGGTGGCTCGTCTTCTCGATGTCCCTCCGGGACGCGACCCTGCGCGAGCCCGACGGGAAGTGGCTCGGGCTCCCGTTCAAGGCAGGGACCGGCCCCACCTCTCCCTGATCCGGTTGCGGATCGCCCGCCGCGTCGAGAGCTGGAGCAGCCCGTCGGGCGGGAGGGTTCGCCGCGGCAGGCCCCGCGCGGAACGCCACCCGTTCACCCGCCCCCGGATCCCCTCCGCGGTGTGGTCGAGCAGGAGCTGGCCGCCGCAGACGATCGTCTCCCAGAAGATGGTGCGCAGGGCGTCGGCGGGCTTCGTCATCACCCCGTAGCGCCGGAGCAGGTATCCCCGTCCCCAGCCCGTGAGGGCGTACTTGCGGGAGCTGGCGTTGCCCAGGGTCGCCGAGTGCAGGTGCTTGACCCGGGCGTCCGGGGCGAGCACGCAGCGGGAACCGTTCCGGCGCAGGCGGAGCGCCAGGTCGAGATCCTCGTAGTAGGCGAAGATGCGCTCGTCGAACCTCCCGGCCCGATCGAAGGCCTCGCGGCGGAACAGGGCCGCGCCCCCGGACGGAGCGAGCGGCGGCGGCGCCCCGTCGGCGGCGGCGACCGGGTAGCCCCGGAGATAATCGAAGGCCATCAACGTGCGCCGGTCCGCGACCACCCCGGCGGAATCGATCGTGCCGGGGTCGTCGGCGCGGGTCATCAGCCCGGCCACCGCGTCCACCCCGGGTACGAGCCGGGCGAGCATCAGCTCGAAGAAGTCGGGGCTGCAGACCACGTCGTTGTTGAGGAGGAAGAAGGCCTCGCTCTCGTCGCGCGCGAGCGCGCGGTTGAGGGCCCGTCCGAACCCGAGGTTCTCGCCGATCTCGAGGACGTCCACCTCCGGGAACCGTTCGCGGACCATCGCGACCGAATCGTCGGTCGAGCCGTTGTCGACGACGACGGTGCGGCAGGCGACCGTCTGCTCCGCGAGGCTCTCCAGCAGGGCGGCCAACCGGGCGGAACCGTTCAGGTTCGGGATGTAGGCGACAGCTTCCAACCTCCTGGAGGATATGCCCGGGCATCGGACCCGGGGTTGCGCCATGATCTCGGACGGATGAGCGACGCGCGCGCCCGTATCCTCGGCCTCGTCAACCGGCCCCGAGCACGGGCCGGTTCCACCGTCCTGTTGGGGACGATCGCCGGCGCGGTGGCATCGCTCCTGGCGGCGATCGTGGCCGCCCGCTACCTGCCCGTCTCCGGGTTCGCCGCGTTCGGGGTCGGCATGGCCGTGAACAGCCTCACGATGCAGTTCGCCGACCTGGGCTTCAGCACCCTGGCGATGGTCGAGGCGGCCGACGCCCGGGATCCGGGCGAGGCCCGCCGTCGCCTGATCGGGCTGGGGCTCAGGAGGATGGCGACCGGGTTGGCGATCGCCGCCGGGGTCTCGCTCGTCGTGCTCTTGCTCCCCTCGCTCCGCGAGTATCGCGAGGTCGCGCTGGTGGCGACGGGCGGCGGCGCGTTCGGCTGCGTGGCCATGTTCCTGGTGGGGGTGCTCCAGGCCCTCCACAGGTTCCGCGGGGCGGGATCGGTCCAGCTGATGCTCGGTTTCGGCCGCCTGGCTCTGGTCGCTCTCGCGGCGCTCGCCGGTCTCGGAGAGGTCGCGATGACGGCGGCCTACTCCGTGCTCGCGCCGCTCGTGGCGATCGCGATCGGCGTCTGGATGGCTCGCGGGGCCGACCGGGTGGGGCCCGTCGGGGAGTCGGAGGCGGCCGAGCTCGAACTGCGCCGGGAGGAGGCGTCGGACCCTCGCCGTCACCGGGCGATCGCGGCCATCGCCATCTTCAGCGCGCTGCTCCTGAACGGCGACGTCCTGCTGCTGACGGCGATCGGCAACGCGCACGAGGTGGCCGTCTACGCGGCCGCCTGGCGGATCGCGGCCGGAGCCCTCCTCCTCAACGCCGCGCTCGCGAGCGTCTCGACCCCCTTCGTGCTCGCCGCGGCGGACGCCTGGGCCGAGGTGGGCAGGTTGGCGAAGATGGGGCTGGCGGTGATGACGGGCTGGATCGTGTTTGCCGTACCGATCGTGTTCGTCGGGGTGAGGGTGCTCGGGGACATCGGAGACGACGCGGTGCTGCCGCTCTCCATCCTCCTGGCCGCCTTCGCCGTCGACGGCTTCTACCTCTGCGTGCAGCTCATCTACTACCGGGTGCGCCGCGAGCGCTACCTGGCCACGATCGTGGGCGCCGAGGTGCTCACCATGGTCGTCGTCACCCTCGCGCTGCGTTCGCAGGGCGAGCTCGCACCGGCCTTCGGGCAGCTCGCCGCACGGGTCGTGGCGGTCGCTCTGGTGATGCTCCCGGTGCTCGCCCAGCGCGCCGGAAGGCTGAACTGGTTCGGCCCCCGGCCCTGAGCGCGGCGCACCAGCCGGTATAAAGGGTCGGTGATCAGCCTCTGTGCAACGGTCTTCGACGAGGCCGAGACGATCGGGCCGTGGATCGACGGGATCCTCGCCCAGACCCGACCGCCGGACGAGATCGTCATCTGCGACGCGGGCTCGACCGACGGGACCATCGAGGTCCTCCGGGAGGCGGCGGACGGCGGTCGCGTGCGCTTCGAGGTGATGCCGGGGGCGAACATCTCGACGGGGCGAAACCGGGCGATCGAGCTCGCCGAGGGTGAGATCGTGGCGGTCACCGACGCCGGGACGGTCGCCGAGCCGGACTGGCTCGAGCGGCTGGTCGAACCGCTCGAGACCGACCCCGAGGTGGGTGTCGCCGCGGGCTTCTACAAGCCGGCCGGGCGCAACTTCTTCGAGCGCGTGCTCGCGGCCGTGATCACACCCAGGCGGGGGGATCTCGAGCCGGACGGGTTCCCGCCGTCCAGCCGCTCCGTGGCCTTCCGCCGGGAGTGGTGGCGGAAGGTCGGGGGCTACCCGGAGTGGCTCGACATCTGCGAAGACCTCGTGTTCGACTTCGCCCTGGAGGACGCCGGGGCGAAGTTCGCCTTCGCCCCGGAGGCCGTCGTCGCCTGGTACCCGCGGCCCGACATCCGCGCCTTCTTCCACCAGTACCGGGGCTACGCCCGCGGAGACGGACACGCCCGCCTCTACCCGGACCGTCACGCGCTCCGGTACTCCGGCTACGCCGCCGGCGTGCTCCTCGCGAAGGCTTCGCGCGGATCCTGGCTGGCGCGGGTGGCGCTGGCGGCGGGGCTCGCGTACCACTTCAAGTCGTCGTTCGCGCGCGTGCTCCAGGAGCGTCCGTTCCGAGGCCCGCTCCAGGCCGCGGCCGCATTGGCCCTCGTGCCGGTCGTCGTGGTCACCGGCGACGTCGCCAAGATGATCGGCTACGCCCAGGGCACGGCGGATTGGCTCCGCGCCGGCGGCAACGAGGGCATGCGCTCCGGCGCCAGGGAGCTCTGAAGCGGCGGCCACGTATAGCCTTGAGGAATGAGTGACCTCAAGGGGCTGATCCTCTCCGGCGGAGCGGGGACCCGCCTGCGTCCGATCACCCACACATCGGCCAAGCAGCTGGTTCCCGTGGCCAACAAGCCCGTTCTCTTCTTCGGCATCGAGGCCCTGGTCGACGCCGGGGTGAAGGAGATCGGGATCGTCATCGCGCCGGAGACCGGCGACGAGATCGTCGAATCGGTCGGCGACGGCTCCGCCTTCGGGGCCAAGATCACCTACATCCTCCAGGACGAACCGGCCGGCCTCGCCCACGCCGTCCTGACCGCCAGGGACTTCCTGGGCGATTCGCCCTTCGTCATGTATCTCGGCGACAACTTGCTTCGAAACGGAATCTCGAGCCTGGTCGATTCGTTCCGGCAGAACCGCCCCGACGCGCTCGTCCTGCTCACCCGGGTCGCCGATCCCAGCGCCTACGGGGTGGCCGAGCTGGACGGAGACCACATCGTCCGCCTGATCGAGAAGCCGGAGAACCCGCCCTCGGATCTGGCCCTGGTCGGGGTCTACCTCTTCTCCCCGCTCATCTTCGACGCCGCGGCCCGCCTCGAGCCTTCCTGGCGCGGAGAGCTCGAGATCACCGAGGCGATCCAGACGCTGATCGACGAGGATCGGGTCGTCCAGTCCGAGATCGTCAACGGGTGGTGGAAGGACACCGGCCAGCTCGCCGACATGCTCGACGCGAACCGACTCGTCCTGGAGGAGGTCACGCGCTCGGTGGACGGCCAGATCGAGGACTCGGTGGTCGAGGGAAGGGTCGTGGTGGAGGAGGGCGCCGTGGTGAAGGGGTCGACGATCCGCGGCCCGGCCGTGATCGCCTCGGGAGCCGTGATCGAGGACGCGTTCATCGGTCCCTACACGTCGATCGGAGCGGACGTGACCGTCCGCCGGTCCGAGGTCGAGCACTCGATCATCCTCGCGGGCTGCGTGGTCGAACAGCTCGGCGCCCGCATGGAAGCCAGCCTGTTGGGTAGGAACGTGAAGCTGACCCGCAACGACCGCCTCCCCAAGACCATGCGCTTCATGCTCGGCGACAATTCCGAAGTGGAGATGACCTGATCGCCACTCCGCTGGAGGAAAACCCCTCCCGTGAAGGCAGCCGCCCGAGGGAGGCGGCCAAATGGCTGCTGTGGCGGATCCTGCCGCGCCGCGTCTACCAGAAGATCCTCGTCCGTTCGAAGGCCCGGGACTTCGAGACCGAGGCGTTCCGTGAGCCCGAGATCGATCTCCTGCCGCTCGCGACCGAGACGGGTGGGACCGCCGTCGACGTCGGGGCGAACCACGGCATGTGGACGCGCGCCATGTCGCACGCCGTGGGAGAGACCGGCCAGGTGGTCGCCTTCGAACCGGTCCCGTTCACCTTCGGGACGCTCTCGACGGTCGTGGACCGGCTCGGGCTGGACAACGTCGAGTTGGTGAACGCCGGATGCTCCGACCGCGAGGGCACGACCGAGTTCGTGATCCCGAAGCAGGGCACCGGGGTGACCGACGACCTGCAGGCGCACCTCGCGGATCGGCACGACCCGGGGCCAGCGGTGCCGGTCGAGTCGGTCCAGTGCGAGATCGTCCGCCTCGACGACGCCCTCGAGGGGACCGACCGGGTGGACGTGATGAAGCTCGACATCGAGGGCGCGGAGCTGGAGGCCCTGCGAGGGGGTTCGGGCGTCCTGGAGCGCTTCCATCCCGTCGTCATCGCGGAGGTGGACGCCGAGTTCCTGGGCGGGTTCGGGCACACTCCGGCCGACCTGGAAGGCTTCCTCGGCTCCCTCGGCTACTCCCCCTGGCACTACCGGGGCGACGACGGAACTCTCGAACCGCTTGAATCGCTGGCGATGATCAAGCACGCAAACGTCGTCTTCCTGCCCGAGAGCGGGCGTGACAGGTTCGCCGAGGTGATGGCATGAAGCTGCTCGTGCTGGGCGCCCAGGGGATGCTGGGGAGCGACGTGATGCTCGCCGCGTCCGGCTCGGGACACGAGGTGACCGGTTACGGCCACATCGACCTGGACATAACCGACGTCGAGGCCCTCCGCCGCCGCTTCCTGCGCGACAAGCCGGACGCGGTGATCAACTGCGCCGCCTGGACCGACGTGGACGGAGCCGAGGACGACCCGGACGGGGCGCTGCTGGTCAACGGGACCGCCGCCGGATACGCGGCGACGGCCGCGGCCGAGGCGGGCGCCCGGATCCTGTACGTGTCCAGCGACTACGTCTTCGACGGGCTGAAGGGATCGGACTACGTCGAGAGCGACCAGGTGAACCCGGTCTCCTCGTACGGATCCAGCAAGCTCGCCGGGGAACAGGCCACGCTGGTCGCCAACCGCCGGTCGTGGGTGGTCCGCTCCTCCTGGCTCTTCGGCCTGAACGGCGGCAACTTCGTCGACACGATGCTCAGGCTCGGCGCCGATCACGGGGAGGTGCTCGTGGTTCGCGACCAGGTCGGATCGCCGACCTGGACCTGGCATCTCGCCCACGGGCTCGTCCGGCTGGTCGACACCGACGCGTACGGGATCCACCACATGGCAGCCGGCGGACGCTGCTCCTGGTACGACTTCGCCCGTGAGATCTTCAAGCAGTCGGAGATGGACGTGACCACCCTCTCCGCGACGACGGACATGTTGAAACGCAAGGCGTCCAGGCCGCCCCACTCGGCCCTGGTGAGCGAGAACGAGAACGCGATCCGCCTGCCGGACTGGCAGGAGGGCCTCGCCGGCTACCTGGCCCAGCGCAAGAGCGCCGAGGAGGTGGCGAAGTGAAGCTGATGGTCACCGGCGGGGCGGGATTCATCGGGTCGAACTTCGTCCACCACCGGCTCGAGACCCGTCCCGACGACGAGATCGTGATCCTCGACAAGATGACCTACGCGGGCCGCTCCGAGAACCTGGAGGGGCTGCCCCCGGACCGGTTCCGGCTCGTCGAGGCCGACATCGCCGATCGCGACGCGGTCCGCTCGGCGCTGGAGGGTTGCGACGCGCTGATCAACTTCGCCGCCGAGTCGCACGTCGACCGCTCGATCGAGTCGCCCGGCGAGTTCATCACGACCGACGTCTTCGGCACGTTCGTGCTGCTCGAGGCCGCCCGTGACGCCCGAATCAGGCATCTCCAGATCTCGACCGACGAGGTGTACGGGTCGATCGACGAGGGCTCGTTCACGGAGGAGTCGCCGATCGAGCCTTCTTCGCCCTACTCCGCGTCAAAGGCCGGTGGCGACCTGATCGTGCGCGCGTTCAACCACACGTACGGCGCCGACGCGCTCGTGATCCGGGCCTCGAACAACTACGGCCCCCGCCAACATCCCGAGAAGCTCATCCCGCTCACCATCCTCAACGCCCTCCACGGCGACCCGATCCCGGTCTACGGGAACGGGATGCAGGTCCGCAACTGGCTCTTCGTCCGCGACTTCTGCACGGCGATCGAGACTGTCCTCGAGTCGGGCGAGGCGGGCACCGTGTACAACGCGGGTGGCCCGGACGAGCTGCCCAACATCGACGTCGTGAAGACGATCCTGCGCCTCGCCGGCGCCGACGAGTCGCTGATCACCCACGTCGACGACCGGCTGGGCCACGACGTGCGGTACTCGCTCGCCTCCGCCCGCACCGAGGCCCTCGGTTGGCGGCCGGCGGTGTCGTTCGACGAGGGGATCGAACGCACCGTCGCCTGGTACCGGGACAACCCCGAGTGGTGGCGGGCGATCCGCGAGGGCGACTACCGCGAGTACTACGAACGCCAGTACGGCAAGGAGCTCGGCTGATGGCTCGTCGCGTGGAGACGCGCCTCGACGGCCCGGTCCTCGTCGAGCCGGTCGTCCACGGCGACGAGCGCGGCTTCTTCGTCGAGACGTTCAGCCGCGACGCGTGGGCCGAGCTGGGGATCGACGAGACGTTCGTCCAGCACAACCACTCCCGCTCGGGGCGGGGGATCCTCCGCGGCATGCACTTCCAGACGGATCCCGGGCAGGCCAAGCTCGTCCGGTGCGCGCGAGGCCAGATCTTCGACGTCGTGGTCGACATGCGACCCGACTCCCCGACGTTCGGCGAGTGGGAGGGCTTCCGGCTCGACGACGAGGCGCATCGCCAGATCCTGGTGCCGGTCGGGTTCGGGCACGGGTTCTGCGTCCTCTCGGAGGTCGCCGACGTGACCTACCTCGTCTCGAACTACTACGACCCGGCCACCGAGGCCGGCTTTCGCTGGAACGATCCGGAGATCGGGATCGAGTGGCCCGTCTCCGACCCGCAGGTCTCGGCGCGGGACGACTCGGCGCCGACCTTCGCCGAGGTCACCGGCCGCGAATCGCGGTGATCGCGAGGCTGAGCGCCAGCTTCGCCCCGATCCCCAGGTAAACGAGAAGGTTCAGCGGCGCCGGGTTGCCCGGCGCGTCGAAGCGCCGGTAGAAGCGGCCCATGCCACGGTGGAAGGCGACCTCCTGCCGGGGGCGCCTTCGCCTGGGGCTGGAACCGCCCTTGACGTGGAGCGCGGTGCCGGCCGGTTCGTAGAAGACCCGCCAACCCGCGTCGTGGAAGCGATGGCACCAGTCGAGGTCTTCCATGTAGAGCCAGTAGCCGTCGTCGAGCGGACCGGCCTCCAGGAGTGCCTCCCGGCGGACCAGCATGAACGCGCCGTTCACGGCGTCGACGTCCCCGGGCTCGTGCTCGGCCAGCTCCGTCGCGCGGTACTGCGCCAGGGCCGGCGGCGCGCCGGGGAGGCGCCCGATCCCTGTGAAGTGCCCGAGCGCCGCGAGGGGGGTGGGGAAGGAGCGCTTGCAAGCGTGGTCCAGCTCGCCCGTCTCCGTGACCAGGCGGATGCCGACCATCCCGATGGTGCGGTCCCCGTCGATGCGGCGGACGGCGGCGTCGAGCGCGCCTTCACGGACCTCGGTGTCGGGGTTCAGGAGCAGGGCCAGGCGGGCGCCGTCCGGGCCGGCCACCTCTTCCAGGACGAGGTTGTTGGCGGCCGAGAAGCCGACGTTGCCGCGCCGGATCAGGCGGACCTCGGGGAACTCCTCCTCGACCATGTCCGGGGTCCCGTCGGGCGAGCCCGAGTCGACCACGGTCACCCGGGTGGGGATCGCGGCGGGGTGCTCCCGGAGGGACGCCAGGCAGCGCCGGAGCAGGTCTCGCGCGCCGTGGCTCACGACGATCACCTCGAGCTCGATGTCGGGGCTTGACCCGGCCATTGTCCCTCTGGGCGGAGGCGCCGGCGCCTAGAAGGCGCCGTCGCCCTTGATCACGGCGCGGGGCGTCCTGAGCAGGATGCCGATGTCGCCCGAGATCGTCAGGTTGTCGAGGTAGTCGCGTTCGAGCGCGAGGCGCTCCTCGAAGTTGAGGCTGCCGCGGCCCGCGACCTGCATCGGACCGGTCAGGCCGGGCTTGACGCTGAGCCGCTGGCGCTGGCGCTCGTCGTACAACGCGACCACCGCCTCCTCCTCGGGCCGGGGGCCGACCAGCGACATGTCGCCCCGGACCACGTTGATGAACTGCGGCACCTCGTCGAGGCTCGAGCGCCGGAGGAAGCGGCCGACCCGGGTGACCCGGGGGTCGTTGGCGATCTTGAAGACGGGCTCCTCGAGCGCGTCCAGGTCGATCAGGTCGTCCAGCTTCTGCTCCGCGTCCTGGACCATCGTCCGCAGCTTGAACATCGTGAACGGCTTGCCGTTCTTGCCGATCCGCACCTGTCGGAAGAAGACCGGCCCGCGCGAGTCGAGCTTGATCAGCACCGCCGCGACGAGGAGGAACGGCGAGAGGAGCGCCAGCGCCGCGAGGGAGACGACGAGGTCCATGGCCCGCTTGATCGCCATGGTCGATCGGGGCGGGACGCTGAAGTGGAAGTCCAGCATGGGCACGTCGGCTATCCGGTTCAGCTCCGTCTGGGGGCCGAGCACCTCCTGGTTCGCGGGAACGAGCGTCACCGCCAGCTTCGCGGCGCGTGAGATGCCCAGCAGGCTGCCGAGGGCCCGCGAGTCGAGCCCGTCGTCGGCGATCACGACCCTGGTCACCCCCTCGCTCCGGGCGGCCCGGCCGAGGTTCTCGATCGCCCCGACGTAGCGGGCACCGAAGAGCTCCGGGCCGGACTCGGACTTGCCCGGCTCGTCCGCGACGTATCCGACGAGCTCGAGGTGATCGCCGGCCTGGTTGATCAGGCGCCGGGAGACGAGCTCCGCCTTGCGGCCCGACCCGACGACGAAGGTTCGTTCCGGCACGGTGATCTGGCGGAAGCCCCACCTGACGCCGCTCCGGAGGATCGCGGAGAAGACGAACGCGACCGTGCCGAGGACCACCATGGTGCCGCTCGCGAGGGCGACCCCGCCGATCTCGGTCACGCCACGGACGAAAGCGATGGTGATCGCCGAGGTGGCGAACAGGGCCGGCAGCTCGTCGGCGGTGTTGTGCCGGATGCGGCGGGTATCCCGGTCGTAGAGATTGTTGACCTTGGCCACGAAGATCCAGATCGGGATCGCCGCGAAGACCCAGATGACATCGGTGTCGGAGAACTCGTCCCAGCGGCTGGCGAGCGCGATGCCCAGGCAGATGGCAGTGGCGTCGGCCAGCGCGAGGCTCCAGCGACGCAGCCGCTGCAGCTGCCAGCCGACCCGTCGCAGCGGGTTTTCAATTTGTCGGACCGATCCACCGGCGAGATCCGGGGGATTGCCTGAATCACTCTTTGACGAGGGCCTATGACTCACGAGGACTTCCTTTGGAGCCCGTTGGAACGAGACGGGACTTGGACTGGGTGTGCCTGTGCTGCAACGGTCATAACCGGACGTTCCACGGAAAGGTGCGCTGCGGTCGTCGAAATTTTCACAAACCGTGGTACCCGGCCGTTTCGACGCCAGGATGAAACTGCGGGTCCAGGTTCGCCGGGCCGTAGCATCTAGGGGTTAAGGATGCCCGGAGAAGCGACCATGGAAACACTCCCCGAGGACCCGCTGGCACCGTTCAGCGAGGAGGTCCGGCGCTGGTTCGAGGCGTCCTTCGAGGGGGCGACCCCGGCTCAGGCCCTGGGCTGGCGATCGATCTCCTCCGGCTCCGACACGCTGATCTGCGCGCCGACCGGATCGGGCAAGACGCTGGCCAGCTTCCTCTGGGGCATCGACCGGCTGGCCCGGACCCACCGGGCCG
>Ga0182737_1001891_pt1 | contig 18911 bp, 16 predicted proteins | sample eDN5th30CBELigOP_FD_128878 | JGI IMG/M metagenome (GOLD analysis project Ga0182737, IMG submission 128878) | Enriched Organic Plus compost microbial communities from Emeryville, California, USA - eDNA 5th pass 30_C BE-Lig OP (version 2) (version 2) ...
CAGCTCGGAGCAGATCGCCTGCCCCCATACGTGTTGGGATACAGGCAGGTTACGGATGGACACCTAATTGAACTGGCGAAGGACGCCTCCATGCAGCTCGCCACTCTGGACAAGGGAATTCCAGGCGCATACATCATCCCATAAAACCAGAACCGCAGAAGCGGATGCTGGCGTCGGCATCCTGCCCGTTCTCAGAGGTGATGGCAGCCCATCACCTCATGCATCGATCACTCATAACTCATCGCTGTGTCACGCATCTTTGCGGCCAGCGCCATCGGCGTATCATTAAAATAACGCTTAAACTCCCGGCTGAACTGGGACACGCTTTCGTATCCCACTTCACGGGCAGCCGTGGCGGCATTTGATCCTTCAATCATCAACAGCCGTGCCTTCTGCAGGCGCACACTTTTCAGATACTGAAGCGGAGGCGTGGCCGTGATGGCTTTAAAGTGGCTGTGAAAAGTGGACACACTCATGCCCGCCTCCCTTGCCAGGTCAGTCACATCCATCGGGGCTGAAAAATCTTCGCGCATGCGGATCAGCGCCTTGTTGATCTGCCCAAAATGACTGTGCGGAGCCGCCAGCGCCCGCAGAAAGCTGCCCTGCTCACGACGCAGTATGCGATAAGTTAATTCCTTCACCAGCAGCGGGGCCAGAATCTTTGATTCCTCCTGACTGCGCAGTGTGGACAGCAGGCGATGGGCGACATCGCTTAACTCTTCATCCAGCGGATAAGAACGCATCGCCAGCAGCGTGGATTCAGATGGCGGCGGCAGATCTCTCATGTCCATCAGCAACTCCGCCACCACGGAGGGATTCACATTCACTGAAAACCCCAGCATCGGCTCTTCAGGCGAAGCTTCCGTATCACACAAAAATGGCAGTGGCACAGAGAGCACCAGGTAGTTGTTGGCATCATAATTAAAAGTCTGCCCGCCCAGGTGTCCGCGCTTGCGACCTTGCGCCACAATCACAATTCCCGGTTCATAAGTCACCTTTTGCTTCGGCCAGTTCTGGGTCGCCTTCATGAACTTGATGCCAGGAACACGTGAAGGGGTAAATCCTTCATTGCGCGCCAGCTCATTGAGCATCGCTGCAAGGGTCGTGGAAGGAGGTGGGATCTTGGCTGACATACCGTGAGTGTTGAATGACTAATTTTCGAGGAATGGAAGAAAACAGCAATGAAAAATGCAAAATTATTCCACTAAACCTCATGCATTCACAGAATTAGGCAATCATTCCAGAGGAGCAGGTATTGAAAACCATACCCGCTCTGCGATGATGATCCCATCTCCATGAGGCCAGATTCAGCGCCGCACTTTTAACAGTCGCCATGAGCTTACCCACGGGAGTTGATATTCAAAAATTACACTAATCTAAAGAAAAACTATCAGACCCTATGAAAACAAACCAAGCTAAAGTTGTTTTGATCACCGGAGCCTCCAGCGGTATTGGCGAAGCCACCGCCCGTCACCTTGCAGCCATCGGCCACACCGTTGTGATGGGAGCCCGCAGAACCGAGCGACTGGAAAAGCTGGCCGCAGAGATTCGCGAGAGCGGCGGCACGGTTGAATATCGTGCATTGGATGTGACCCGTCTGGAAGATACACAAGCCTTTGCGAACTTCGCGCTGGAGAAATTCGGTCAGGTGGATGTCATCATCAATAACGCAGGCGTCATGCCTCTTTCTCCGCTCCATGAGCTGAAGGTGGATGAATGGAACCGCATGATAGATGTGAACATTCGCGGAGTGTTGCACGGGATTGCAGCGGTGCTTCCGCACATGCAGAGCCGTAAGACTGGCCACGTGATCAATGTGTCCTCCATCGGCGGTTTTCAGGTCTGGCCAACCTGCGCCGTTTACAGTGGAACCAAGTTCGCCGTTCGCGCCATCTCAGAAGGTCTGCGTCTGGAAAATAAGGACGTGCGCGTCACCATTGTATCTCCGGGTGTGGTGGAATCAGAACTGGCAGAGACCATCTCTGATGAAAGCACCAGAGATATGATCCGTGACTTCCGCAAGGTCGCCCTGACTCCCGATGCCATTGCCCGTGCCATGGCTTATGTGATTGAGCAGCCCGCCGATGTGGATGTGAACGAGCTGATCATTCGCCCAACCGCAGGCAATCAGTAGGCCGAGCCTGCGCGTTTCACATCAACCAGTCGCTGAACACATGGCGGCTGGTGATGAAGGCAGAGCGTACGCCAAGCATAACTTTCGCTGAGGCTCAGCCAAATCAAAGGGTATTTCTTTATCCACCCCTGAAGACGCAAGATGCCTATGTTCACTAATAGAACAAATGACCTGACTTAAATTACTCAATCATCCCTTAACCAACCCTTGTTATGAAACTCTACCTGCCATTGGAACCTGTCCCAGCCGACAAGCTCGCGATTGGCACTATCACCAGCCTGCATGACTACAAGCTGGCTTATCCCTACACTTCAGAATCTCCTACACTGTCTCAGAGCGGCCTGATCGCCGCCGTGCTGTATCGTCAGCAGATGCGTGCGGCACGTAAAGCCCGCCGACTTGTTGTAAAAAATTATATCCTGAGCCTGCCCGGCGTGACCGTGAAGTACCTTGGCGAAGTAGTCGCCAGTCTGCTGCATCATCGTCCACGGCCCCATTTTCATCCGACAGTGAAGGTGAAACATGCATGATCAACATCACTTAGTATGCATGCCTTTAGATTGATCTTTATAATTTTCTCGCAATAGTCTTCCCCGCAATGCTCAATGCCGAAGACGATGTTGCCAAAAAAGCCCTTAATGATGCGAGAGCGTTTACGAGGTCGGGTGATTATGCGAAGGCTCTTGAGCGACACGAATGGTTCCACAAGAACGCCCTGTCTATTAATCCTGCACTTTATGGAGTTCGCCTTTCGTTTGCCCTCGCAGACTGGAAGCAGCTTGGTGACAAGTACTCACCTGCATTGGCATCCTTGAAATCGATACGAAATGAAGGTTTGAAGGCTTTGCGTGATGGCACAGCCACACCAGACGTTTTTGCAGATGTTTCTAGGATCAGCGAACAGTTGGGAGATTTTGACACTTCAGTAGCTGTTTTCAAAGAGCTTCATTTAAGGCATCCAGAACTTGCCAGGAAGTGCTTTCAGGTAGCTCAAGAAATCCTTTTTGCCAAGAGGGAGATGGAACTCATCACGCACTATGTGCCGAACCTGTCTTCATATATGCAAATGAGGATTGTTCGATATCAAGAGATAGCCAATCATGTGAAAAGTCGTAATGATCCAAATCTGGTTGCAGTCCTAAAGCATTTTGATGATGAACTCGTCGATACTGCATTATTGCTGATCGAAATTTCGGACAAGAAAAACGATCTTGATGAAGCGAAAAAAATCAGAGGGCAAACTTTAGAGGTTATTGATGATCCTCGGCTTAGATCGCCCGAACCAGCCAGTGAATGAATGGGGTCTGGTGATCGTTTCATTTTGTTTGTGAGACGTTTCCAGTGCGTTCGACCCCGCAGATGTGAGGGGACGAATGTGATCATCTCTCTCAATATTTTCACTGACATTTCACGGACAGTTCACACTGGCTTCACGGGCGTGAGGTTGAATGGCATGAATTCAATTCAACAACCTCTCAACCTCATTGCCCGTTATGACTCTACCCCGAATTATCCTTGTCGGAATCGTTTTAGGCATCATGTCCGCCGCCTGGATGGTGCTGGGCGTAAGCATGTCAACTCGAGCCCACTATGCACAGAAGGAACTCGGCTCTGAAGTCCAGAATGTCTGGGGCCCAGGTTTGCAGCAGTCGCACGTCAAGATTGTGGGCGGCAATGATCAGGTGATCCTGTTTTCCACGAATGTGAATGTGGATCTTAAATACAATCCACAAAAGCGCGGACTGCTATGGCATCGCACTTATGACGTGGACTTCCTTTTTAACTCGGTCATGGTTAACACTGCCAGCACGGCACAGAATGTTCGTGTGCAGTTAAAGCTGCCCTCCAGCAACACCAGTTATGACCAGTTTACCTTCCACATCGGAGATGAAGGGCATGGGTCTCACAGGCCAACTATTGCAGTAAAAGACGGCCTGGCGGAAACAACGCTGATGATGCCGCCTGGCTCCAGACAGCCGCTGGTGATCAGTTACAAAACCCGTGGGGTGGACAGTTGGGCTTATGTGTTTGATCCTGGAACCATGCTGAAGGATTTCACCCTGCGCATGAAGACGGATTTTGATGAGATTGATTTCCCAGCCTGGGCCAGTTCACCAACCGAACGCATGCCTGCTGTGGAAAGAGCGGGCTGGGACCTGACTTGGAAATACAGCGAAGTTCTGGAAGCGCGCAGCATTGCCATGGATATGCCCAAGGTGCTAAATGCAGGCTCAATCGTGGCGCGCATCACGTTCTTTGCTCCACTGGCGCTGTTGTTGTTCTTTGGCGTAGTAATGGTGTTTGGTTTCATCACTGGCATATCATTACATCCGGTTCAGTACGCATTCATTGCCGGTGGCTTCTTCTCCTTCCATGCACTGCTCGGCTATACCGTGGACATCATGCCACTGTGGGGCAGTTTTATTCTGGCAACGCTTGTCTCCATGCTGCTGGCCAGCGGATACATTCATTTGGTAAAAGGAAAAGACCTGTCTTATCCAGCCGCTGCCGCGCAGCTTGTTTATCTGATCCTGTTCAGCTTCAGTTTCTTCTTTGAAGGTCTGACCGGGCTTACACTCACCTTGCTGGGCATCACAACGCTGGCGGGCTTGATGTGGCTCACTGCAAAGGTGGATTGGAACAGCATTGGTGATTTCCTGCCGTCTATGCCGAAAAAGCCTCAGTCTCAGTCACCGGTCGCTTCATCATGATGAAAACAGCAGTCTTGAAAAAATTCACAAGGAGACGCTATGAAAACAGCACTTAATTATGCAGTCATTGTCTTTTTCTTTGGTGGACCGTTCGCGTTAATGTTGGGGCCGGTGTGGATACCCGAGTTTAAAAGTCAAATCCACCTCGCCCGGCTGAAGCGCATGAATGATAGTGAATGGCACGCCATGTATAAGTCCGCTCGTGCATTAAGAGATAATATGAATTTTAAAGGCGGGGGTGAATTTGATGGGCCACTAGATTATCGGATTATGGGTGAAAATTTACGCGGGTACGGTTTCAAAGACGGATATATAAAGGGAGGCATGATGCACTTGAACCTTGGCGGAAGATTAACTTCCAAAGGTTCGGGCATTGATGTGCAACTGGAGCCGGACCCTGCAACGAACAAGCCCGCAGGCATCAGTTTACGCGTGGGAACGAATGTAAGGGAGGTGTATCGAGATATGGAAAAGTCTCCAGCCTTTACGGAGGTGAAATATGACTGAACTTTTATTGGCAAACACTGGACTTGAAGATTGTTCATCCGCAGCTTCTAATGACAGCCTCCTTATGGCCGCTCCTACCATTCGCATCCTGATTGTGGAAGATGAACCTTCCATTGCGGACAATATCCTGTATTCACTCGAATCTGAAGGTTTCACTGTGCAGGTGGCAGGTACAGGGGCGGATGCACTTTCCATTCTGGAAAAGGAAGACTTTTCCCTGGTGATTCTGGATGTCGGCCTGCCGGACATCTCCGGCTTTGAAGTCTGCCGTCAGTTGCAGGGCATCAACGATGTGCCGGTGATCTTTCTCACCGCACGAAACTCAGAAGTAGATCGCGTGGTCGGGTTGGAAATCGGCGGTGATGATTACCTGTGCAAACCTTTCAGCCCCCGGGAACTGACCGCCAGGGTGCGTGCGGTGCTGCGCCGCTACAACAGTGGCAATGGCAATGGTAACAGTGCCATACCGCAGAAAAGCGAACCAGGATACTCCGCCAGTCCAGCTTCAGCAGATGCTGAAGCCAAGCCCATAGAGGTGGATGAGGTGCGTTGTCAGATTCGCTACTTTGGTGAACTGCTGACGCTCTCACGTTATGAATTTCGCTTGCTCAAAGCCGTCGCCAGACATCCGGGCCGCGTATTCTCGCGCAGTCAGTTGATGGAACATGCCAGCGATGAGCCAGACGCCGCCATGGAACGCACGGTGGACGCCCATATAAAATCCCTGCGAGCCAAAATGAAGGCCGTCCGCGATCATCTGGAACCCATTGTCACGCATCGCGGTCTTGGTTACTCACTCACAGAAAATTGGGAGCCAGTCGAAAGCTAGCGCTTAACATTTAGCGCATTTAGGTTGAAGATGTAGCCGAAGTTATAGTGCCGGAGGCACGCTGGCGAGTAGCCGGTGGTGAAGGCCGAAGAATGAGGCCGGGAACCACCGGTTAGAGTCATTATACATGGGCGCCCCGGAGGCGGCGCGAGCAGATGTAGCTAGCTCTCTAAGTGTATTTCTAAAGGCTTTGCCTCCTTATCGCATGTATGATGAGATATCTGATGATGCGGGGATGCAACTGCCAAGCAACCAGGCAACGTCTGCTCGCGCCGCCTCTGGGGCGCATTCATTTTCTAATTCCCCGCACAGTTGAAAATAGGCACAATGTTGGCCTCTTGTGGACTTGCCTCCCGTACCCCGCTTGCCCACCTGCATGCTGAAGGCATGCTGGAAATAAGACGGTGGTTGAGGGAACGAAGTGACCGACACCACCGGTAGGCTCAGAAAGAGGATGGCACCCTGAAAGGTGTGCTGGAAATATGGCCACGCCATGGACGGATCTAAAGACCCATTTTCAACAGTTCATGGTATAACTTTATCCCGGGGTTCTCGATGACTTCGCCATCTTCACCCCGCGCTAGGCCTATCGTGCCTCCGGCACTCCTGAGTTGATTCCAATGAAGCCTGTAAATTAGTTTTAATGCCCGAAATCACTTCCACTCAAGCATGCCCACATCGGGTGCTTTGCCTTTAACAGTAGAGCGTTCAGCCCCCGGCAGCGGCTTGCCGTCCAGCAGTGTGGATAAATCCCTGCCAGCATCTATGGCGGCAGTGACGGGCTTGTCTGCTGTGGGTTCCGCCAATGGGATGTCCACATCATACCTGCTGTCAGCATCTCTTTCTTTATCCTCAGGCCAAGGCGGGTTTCCCGCTGTCGTAATGTTGTTCCCCGAACTAAAATCAATCGCCAGCCCCTTCTTCCTGTTCTTGAAAAATCCTGCCTTGGTCAGCACCAGGTTGTTATAAAAATGCCACTTGGGCGCGGTAAACTCTTCCGTGGGTTTATGAATCAGCAGGGATAAGGCGGCTGATCCGTTCACGATCGTATTGTGATAGATATAACCAATGGCGGGTGAGGCATCCATGCTGAACCAGAAGTTAAAAGGGGAGCCATCCACTAATAAATTATGATGAATAAACACCGGGCCGATGCGCGGCGTCTTAAACCGGAAGCCACCGTGAGTCTTGCGCAGGGTGTTGTGATGCACATGCACATCAATGCAGCCCACGCCAAGCTCTATGCCGGAGTCGCGGGTGTTTTCTATGATGTTTCCAGCGATCACAGTGCCGCGTCCATGATCTGGATGGGTTAGAGGTTTATCCAGTGATTCGCATGCATAGTCACCGATACAGACACCATCAAAGACAAGCGAGATATGATTGTTCAGAACACGGTTGTTGCTGCCTGCGCGAAACAGGTTAATGCCAATGCGGTCATAGTAGCCCACCTCTTTATGGATCAGCCAGATTTCATAGTTGATTTTGTTATCCTTGAGGTTGGGTGTCCATTCCTCCAGGGCGCCGCGTTCGATCTTACAGCCTTCCACCACGCTGTTATGGCTGTCATCTGTGATCAGGATGCCGTTCTTTTCAAAGCTGGTGATCTCACATTTTTCTATGCGGCATTGCCCGGCATTTTCCAGTTTAATGGCATCCGCACCGTGCCGCAGGGTCAGTCCGCTCAGGGTGACGTTTTTGGTATTCTGAAGGGTGACCAGCGCCTCATCATTCTTGATGTATCTCAGGCGTCTGGCATCAGGTTTTTCACCATCAGGCAGGCGCACATACAGCCGCTTCTCTTCGGGATGAAAAATAGACAGGGCTTTGATTTGTTCAAACCCACTCAGTGGCGGGCCTTTTTTTAACAGCGTTTTCCAGTGCCATTCACCCTTTTTTTCCGCACGGCGAAAGTCCAGGCCCGCGATGATTTTTTCGTCCCACAGCACGCCTTTTGGCCGGTGTTTCATGGGCAGTACATACACGCCCGGCAGTTCGTCATCGGCAGCCTTCCATTCCCCTTCGAAAGCCAGCGAACCATCCAGGATGGTGCCCTGTTCGCCTTGAATAGTGACCGGTTTATGGATGATAACACGCTCGTAATAGATGCCCGCCCCCAGTAGCAGCGTGTCGCCAGGTCTGGCTTTCTCCAGGGCTTCGCCAATCGTTTTTGTTTTGCCATTCGCAGGCGGGGCTTCCACCTTGATCTCTGCGGCCCCCAGCAGAGGTGAAGATAAACTGACGGCAAGGCATGCCGTCCTGACCCAATAAGACAGTGAAAAGTTCATGGCAGGGAAACGCGGTCGGGATGTGAAATGGAAAAACCTACGCAGGATAAAAAGATAAGATTGCTGTCATGAACAAGAAAGATCACCTTGAGGCAGTTATTACATGAAGCTTACAGATTACTTCAGATCCATTCTGACCTTTATCAATACGGCGTCACTGACCTCCCGCTTGCTGGGAGGTTTTACTTTGATCGCCGGCATTGGATTCTGGCTGATGATGGACAAGGTGCTGGACCGCGTCGAGCGCCAGTATCTGGAGGCAGCGGAGGAGGGCATGGTGGACATGGCCAACCTGCTGGCGGAACTGCTGGAGCGTGATCTAACCCAGGATGGCAACTTTAACTCCCGTGCGCTGGAGGAGGCATTTCAGGGTGTGCGGTCCCGCGTGCTGGCTGCGCGAATCTATTCCCTGATGAAGACAGAGGTGGATCTGGAAATTTACGTCACGGATGATGAGGGGCGGGTGCTGTTCGACTCCATGAACCCGGAGAAGGTGGGGGAAATCCGCACCATGCGCGATGTTTTGCTGACCTTGAAAGGTTTTTACGGCGCAAGATCAACGCGCAGGGATGAGGAGGACATGAACTCTTCCATGATGTATGTGGGCGCACCGATCCTGATGAGTGGTCAACCCGTGGGTGTCGTAAGCCTCGGCAAACCCCAGCGTAATGTCTTTAAGTTCCGCGATGAAACACGCGACTGGTTGAAGCGCACCATCGGCAGCCTGGTGCTCTGCATGGTGCTCGGCTCCTTCCTCCTCGCCCGCTGGACCACCCGGCCCATTCGCCGCCTTACAGATTATGCCAGGGCAATCACACGCGGCGAGCGTCCGCCTTTACCAGGATTGCACGGCAGTGAGATGCGCACGCTCGGCGGCGCCTTTGAAACCATGCGCGACGTGCTGGAGAACCGTGAGTCCGTGGAGCATTATGTGCAGACGCTGACGCATGAGCTGAAAAGCCCTGTGGCAGCCATTCGCGGCGCTTCAGAGCTGTTGCAGGAAGGCGCCATGACCGATGAACAGCGGCTCAAGTTCCTGCGCAACATCCAGCTGGAATCCCTGCGCTTGCAGGACCTGCTGGATCGTCTGCTGAAACTCACGGCTCTGGAGAAGCAGAAGTTCCTGGAGTCTGCGGTGAGTGTGGACATGAGCGCGCTCGCACGTGAGGTCTGTGAGCACTACAACGCCCATGCACTGCAGCGTAAGCTGGTCTTCAAATGTGATATTGAGGATAATATCAAAGTACACGGAGAGACCTTTCTTTTACACACCGCCCTGGGGAATCTGGTGCAGAATGCGGTGGATTTTTCCCCAGATGGCGGGCAGCTAAACATTGAGCTGAAAGTGTGTGAAGACAGAGTCTGTTTCACCGTGGAGGATCAAGGCCCCGGCATGCCCGACTACGCCGGGAAGCGCATTTTCGAGCGATTCTATTCATTGCCACGCCCCCTGACCGGCAAAAAGAGCAGCGGCCTGGGACTGTGTTTTGTTAAAGAAGCCGCCGCCCTCCATGGCGGAACGGTTGAGATTCACAACAAAGTGAGCAAAGGCGTGCGTGCAGTGCTTTGCGTGCCGGTGAAGTAGGTTACCGCGCCCGCATCGTCAAGACTGTCAGCACGTCTGTGTTGGTATTGGCAGTTCCGCTCAAAATAGACGTTTTTATCCACCCACGTTCAAAATCAACGCCTAACACCTGCCGCTCGCTCTCGTCATCCCTGAACTGGTGAGTCCATTATGACGATGAACTTGACTCGCGGGCTGGGTCAGTTATGGGAATCGGCTCCATGTCTGACCGTCAACACACCCTGGCCAAATCGGCTTCGCTGGAAGGCACCTCCCTGCACACCGGTGAGAAAGTCACGCTGACCTTGCAACCTGCCCCCGCTGGGTTCGGCATCAAATTCCGTCGTGTGGATATTGAAGACAAGCCCTTCATTCCCGCTGCTGTGGAAAAAGTGCAGAAAGTGGAGCGCGCCACCACCATCGCTGAAGGCGGTGTGAATGTGCATACCGTGGAACACGTGCTTTCCGCCCTGACCGGCATGGGCGTGGACAACGCCATCGTGGAGATGGATGCCAATGAGCCGCCCATCGTAGATGGCAGCTCTCTTCCTTTCGTAGAATTGATCAAAAAAGCCGGCCTCCAGGCTCAGGATGAACTGCGCTCTGTGTTTGAAGTGCGCGAGCCGATTCACCTGGAATCCCGCGATGGCAGCCTGCTGACCATTGTTCCTGACAAGAAGTTTCGCGTATCCTGCACGCATGTAGGGCCGGAAGGCCGCACCACCCAGTTCTTCTCCACAGAGATCAATCCAGAGACTTACGAGAAGGAAATCGCGCCTGCCCGCACCTTTGTGTTCTACGAGGACATCGCCCCATTGCTGGAAAAAGGGCTGATCAAAGGCGGCACACTGGAAAGTGCTGTGGTCATTCGGGGTGACAGCGCCCTGAGCAAGCACCCTCTGCGCTTCAATGAAGAGTTTGTCCGTCACAAAATTCTCGATATCGTCGGTGACCTCACTCTGTTTGGCCGTCGTATCCTCGGCCATGTGATCGCCGTCCGCCCAGGTCATGGCCCGAACACGGAGCTGGCCCGCAAATTACAAAAAGCCTATGCGGAAATGCGCGCCATGGTGCCTGCACCGATCACCATTCCCCATGGTGAGGCTGTGCTGGACATCAATGAGATCATGAAGATCCTGCCGCACCGCTATCCCTTTCTGCTGGTGGATCGCATCGTCGGTTTTGAAGGCGAGACCAAATGCACCGGTGTGAAAAATGTCACCATCAATGAGCCGTTCTTCCAGGGCCACTTCCCCGGCCACCCCATCATGCCCGGCGTGCTCCAGCTTGAGGCCATGGCCCAGGTCGCCTCCATCCTCCTGCTGCGTGCGCCTGAAAATCAGGGCAAGATCGGCTACTTCATGAGCGCGGACAATGTGGAATGGCGCCGACCAGTGCTGCCTGGGGACATCCTGTTTATCGAAACAGAAATGCTCAAGGTAAAACGCAGCATCGGGCAGGCACGCGGGCGCTGCATTGTGAACGGTCAGGTGGTCAGCGAGGCAGACCTGATGTTCAGCCTGGTGAATGCCTAGCCGCGCGTGTCATTTCACAGTCCTGTAGTGTAGCCTCTCATGCCTAGAGAAATCCACCCAACCGCCATCGTTCATCCCGATGCAGTCATTGGCGAAGATGTTTACATCGGCCCTTATTGCATCGTGGAAAAGCACGTGACCCTTGGCGATGGCTGCTGGCTGCAACATCATGTAACCATCTGTGGGCCGTCCACCATCGGCAGGCAGAACAAGTTCTATGCCTACACCAGCATAGGTCAGCAGACACAGGACCTGAAGTATTCTGCCGAGCCAACTTATCTGGAAGTCGGTGATCACAACGTCTTCCGTGAGTTCTGCACGGTAAACCGCGGCACCCTGCCGGAAGCCAAAACCGTGGTTGGCAGCCACAATAACTTCCTGGCTTACGCCCACATTGCGCATGATTGCATCGTGGGTAATCATGTCATCTTCTCCAATAATGGCACCCTGGCCGGACACGTCATTGTAGAGGACCATGTCATCCTTGGCGGCCTGACCGCCGTGCATCAGTTCTGCCGCCTGGGCAAGCACGTCATTACTGGCGGCTGCTCAAAGATCGTGCAGGACTGCGTGCCCTTCACCATTGTAGATGGAAACCCCGCCCGCACCCGCAGCATCAATCAAGTGGGCATGCAGCGTCATGGATACACAGATGAGCAGGTGGCCAGCATCCGCCAGGCTTACAAAGTCCTTTTCCGCAGCAAGTTAAACATGACTCAAGCAGTTGAAAAACTGGGCGAAGGTGACGTCACTCCAGAAGTGGCTCACATGATCTCCTTTGTCGCTCAGAGCCAGCGCGGCATTGTAGGGGCATGACCAGACAGGCGCTGGCCCCCCTTAAAATAAATTCGGGGGCAGTGGCGTCCATCGGCTCCCCAGTAGCTCCATAGGGCTATTGCAGCGTGGCGTGCATGGCGGTTTTATTAATAAAACCCCATTCCCCCCATCATGCCTAATACATCCAGCCCAGTCCTTGCTGACACGATAAAAGATAAAGTCGCAGCAAACCCCACACAAACCCCGGCGCTCACCAGCCTGCTAAGAAATGATCGTTTCATCACCACGCTTGGCCTCCTCACCTGGCTGGTCGCCATCGCGTGGATCATCCATTCATTGCGGCTTGGGGTGAATAGACAAACCATTATCGTCTGGCCGACGATCTCCATGCTCTGGTCGCTCATGTGGTGGTGCAAAGGAAAATAACCGGCACGCCTTCCCTCTGTGCGGTAATGCAATGAGTAGAAGCCAGCAGTCCTCAGATCGCCTTGCCTATCTCCCAGCCTTCGCGAACCGGCCGCATCAGCAGTCTGTTGGCATCTTCTGCATCTGCACCTTCAAAGGTTTCAGACCTGGGATCAAACCTTAACGCTTTGCCAAGTGTGGCAGCAATATTCCCCATGTGGCAGATGGTCGAGGCCCGCTGCGCAGCTTCTGCCGGGGCGGCCACTTCGCCGCGAGTCAGCACGGCATCAATGAAATTGCGGAAGTGATGTTTGGAGACGAACAACCTTGTGTCAGTATCCTTCATTCTGTTGCGCAGAATATCCAGCGAGCTGGCTTTCAGCGTTTCATTCTCGCTAAAAATCCAGCCTTCTGTGCCAATAAATTTTGTGCCATAAGTCGCCGGGTCATCCGTGGTAAATAATGTCATGCGCGGCCCCTTGGCGTACTGGTATTGAATGCGGTATTGCTCCGCTGCATCATAGATGCTGCCCGTACGCCGCTTGATCTCCAGGCAGTTCACCTCCACGGGTGTGGTGTCGTCTGTACCTAGCCCCCATTGGGCCACATCCATAAAATGGGCGCCCCAGTCCGTGATGTAACCGGGTGAGTAATCATTGATCCAGCGAAAGTTAAAGTGGCAGCGCGCCGCCGTGTACGGCTGCTGAGGCGCACTGCCGAGCCATTGCCCATAATCAAAATGCGCAGGCACGTGCTGCCCTGCTTCAGTTCCTGTGTAGCCGCCACGAATGGCAAACTTACCCGGCACGCCGATCTCTATCTCCTTCAGCTCACCCAGGTAGCCATTGCGCACCAGTTCACATGCCATCCGTACTTTGAGATTGGAGCGCCGCCAGGTGCCGCATTGCAGAATTCGCTGATGGGTCTTCACCGCTTCACAAATGGCCCGGCCTTCTACGATGCTCGCGCCTATGGGTTTCTCTGAATACAGATCCTTTCCAGCTTTTGCTGCGGCGATGGCAATATCGGCATGCCAGTGATCCGGCGTGGCATTCATGATCACGTCCACATCCGTGCGCGCCAGTAATTCGCGATAATCCTTATATCCATCCGCGGCTTTCAGTCCCGCTTTGGCCAGGGCTTTTGCAAGATGCTGCGCATCCACATCACAGACCGCCGCCACCTGCACCCGTTCATCGGATAGAAAGTTGCCCAGATTGCTCATGCCCTGGCCGCCGAGGCCGATACACCCCAGACGCACCCTGGAATTCGCGGCCACCGCACCCGCTCGCCCCAATACTGAGGAGGATAGAATCAGCGGGAAGCTGCTCTTGATAAACTGGCGTCGGCTGGGTCGGTTCATGTCAGGAGTCGTGAAATAAGGCTGCCCTGGGGGTCTCATCAGGCTTGCTTACAGGGACTTGATGTAAAGGATCAGGGATTGAATCTGCGCTTCATTCAGAATGCCGGCATAGATCGGCATGCCAGCGTCGAATTTTTCAAATCCCTTCACCACCTTGGCGCTTGGATTCACAATGGACTCATGAAGATACTCTTCATCAGCTTTGACCTTCTTGTTGTCCTTCAGCGTGCGTTTGCTGTTGTACAGGCCCTTCCAGCTTGGGCCCACTTTGCCGACCACTGAGCCGTCAATGCTGTGGCAGGCCATGCAACCGATCATTTCGGCAATCCGTTTGCCTTCATCCAGGGTGGGCTCCATCTCAATCACGGCGACTTTTTCTTTCGGCGCCAGGTCCACCACGATCTTGCCAAAACCCTCCTTCTCAGGATTAAAGGAGGCAAGCTCCGCCGGGGTGATGTACGCGCTGTTCTGCGCAGGCAGCCCTTCCGCGCTTTTCAGTCCCCAGCCCACACGCATCTGCATCACAGGCTGCATATCTGGCAGCCCCACAAACACGCTCTTCCTGTCTTCAGAAAGATAGGCGCTGCTCGCCGCCATCCACTCCTGACCAGGCGTTCCATCCAGCTTCAGGTGGGGGGAGCCATACTTTGGCGTGCGTTTATAGTTCCAGCGTTCAATGCTGTAGCTGGCGGTATCAAGCGCCGCCTTTTCATCCAGGGCTGCATTAAAGGTCAGCAGCACCCCTTTATCCATCGGCGTGCATTCTTTTAACAGCACCCGGGGCTTGCCCGTGTAGCGCAGGCGGTCCAGTCCACTGATCTCCTTGGCCGTGGTGCCCCATACCTGAAATCCGCTGATGTATAACTGCCCATCCGCAGGGTTGACTGTGCCGTTCAGGGGCGGCGTATGCAGGTCACGGGTCAGCGGCATCACCGTCGCCTGTGGCTGCTTGAAACGTTGATTGATCAACACACGGAATAGTTCGGGGCGATTGTACCCTATGTGAATCAGTTCATCATTCAGCGGCCCCATCTTCGCATCAGTCAGCCATACCTGTGATGCACCGCTCGGGTTCACAGGATGCGGAATCCAGCCTATCGGTTCAGCGATTTTTTCAGGATACTTTTCCTCAGGTAGCAGGTCGCTTAGGAAGCCGTAGTAATGATGATTCTGAATCAGATGTATCGGTGTTGAAGGCACATAGTTGCCCTGCTGATCACTGGCGGTTACCAGCCCCGTTTTCGGATGCACGCCAATGAACGGCTGACGTAATCCATAACCGATCACCTCATAGGATTTACCATCAGGCGCGACCTTCAGCACCGTGCCGTTATCAATGCCAATCGTGGTTCCTTGCTGACCACCCTTGGCCAGATAGAATGATCCATCCGGCCCCAGCTTCATGCTATTGGGAAACTCTCGCGTCTCAGCAGTCTGCGTAAAGAGATTACAGAACAGCTCATGCGTCTCCGCCTCGCCATTGTTATCTTTGTCCACCAGCTTCCAGATGCCATTGCGATCAAACACAAACATCTCCCCATCCCGCACAGCTATGTTCATCGGCTCATGCAGGCCAGAAGTGTAGCGTTTCCAGGTAACCTTTTTCAGGTCATCTTTAACTCCGCTCACCAGCCATACATCACCATCAAAGGTCACAGCAGCAGCGTTTCCTTTGTCATCAAGAAAAGCAATGTCAGCCAGTCTCACATTGCGCTTCCACGGATTCTCAAAGGGCAGGGGAATGTTATCCGTGACCAGTGAATCCTCTTTGTCTTTAGACAGCTCGGCAGAGGTCGTGACAGTTTCAGGCCAGCGAACCGGATCTGCTGCATCACTAATGATTTCTAATGGTTCCTCCGCGTGTTTTTTCTTGGCGCTCCATGTGATGCGAAGTCTGATCGGCTCCGTGGAAGGCTTGATGATGAAGCTGTCGGCCTGATCTTTACCGCTGACGATTTCTGCCTGCTCTGCGTTCCACTCGCCCGCCGTAGTCAGTTCTGCTGCCAAAGGGACACCGGTGCTGAGCTGCAGGGTCGCATCGCCGGGAGCTATAACCAGATCCAAAACAGGTTCGGCTTGTCCATCGTTGATCTTTTTGCTTAACAGATGTTGCTCAATGGTCCTGCCGCCTGCTTCGAGGATGATCACCGCACCTTCGCTGGTTCGCTTGATGGCTTTAAATTTTAACTCATCAGGTGAGGCCGGGCCAATACCGACTTCTTCTTTTGTCGGCGCTGCTTTGCGGGGGTCGGTAAAATCCACCTTGGCATTGGCAGAGGGCAGAACACGCCATCCCGGATAAATCCCGTTCGCCACCCACGGTGTCCCTATGATCTTCGGCAGATTTTCCTGACCGTCCTTGGTTTTTTGCCCGGCTATCTCATAGGAGCCGGGCGCCAGCGCATTCAGGGTAATCGGCGGCTCGCCTTCTTTACCCTCCCAGATGCAGGCGATTCGCAGCAGGTCCACATCAAAGCAGGCCCACAGATCATTGCCCAGATTCAGGACTATGCCGCGCGGTGTCAGATTGTTCTGCGGTGCTTGCTCGCCCAGATCACGGGCATCCAGCACGGTGGAAAAGAACGGGAAATCCGCCTCAACCCAGTCTGCCCACTTGGTGGCAGACGGGTCTTTGGCCGGCATGCATGAAATAAAGGTTGAGGAGAGAAGCAGGGCAATGGCGGTGCGACGCATGATGGAAAGAACAGCAGAAAACGCAGTCATCTGTCAAACTTTGCACAGAGAAACATGAAAGGGTGATAAGACGGCGGAAAAAGATACGTTGTTCTGCGCGATGCAATACTCATCCTGGCTCCTGGCGGCGCTCTCCGGCGCTTTTTTGACCTCCACAAGTCTCTCCAAGGCAGAAGATTGGGCGCGATTCCGAGGCCCCAATGGCAGCGGCGTTATCCAAACACAGGGTCTGCCGGGTAAGCTGGACGAAAGCAGCACCGTCTGGCAGATTCCCATCGGCAAGGGCTGGTCATCACCCGTCATCTGGAAAGACAAACTTTTCCTAACGGCAGAACTGGAGGGCAACAAGCGCGCGGTGCTTTGTCTTGATGCGGAATCAGGCAAACAAATCTGGCAGTATGAGCTTCCTTTTCACACGCATGCCAAACATAACCACAACGCCTTTGCTTCCTCCACCCCCTTTGTGGATGAGCAGCGGGTCTATGTGAACTGGACCAATGGCGAAGCCATCGAAGCACTGGCCCTGGATCATCAGGGCGAGCTTATATGGCGGCGTGAAAAAATTTCTTCCTATGTCCACGAACATGGCTCAGGCACTTCCGCGCTGGTGGTGGATGGCGTCATGATCGTCCGCTGTGAATTTGAGGGGCCGGACAATGCCATCATCGGCCTGGATGCCGCCACCGGACAGGATAAGTGGAAACTGCCGCTGGAGAGCACCAAGAACACCTACAGCACGCCCACCGTTCATAAAACAGCCGCCGGTCATGAAATCATCCTGGCGAACACCAGCAATGGTTTCATGGGCATAGACGCCGCCACCGGTAAGCTGAACTGGCAGCATAACCCCGGATACAAACAGCGCAGCGTCGGTTCCTTTGCCTTCGATGGAAAACGCCTGTTCGGAACTCTGGGTTCAGGTGGCGGCGGCAAGGAAAGCGCCATGCTGGAACTGGACGGCGACGGCAAGGTCAGCGAACCCATCAAAGTAAAAGGCAGCCTGCCTTATGTGCCGACTCCATTGGTGGTGGATAACAAAATGTATCTGCTTAATGACGGCGGCATCTTTAGCTGCATGGATTTTCAAACAGGCAGGGAACTGTACAGCGAGCGCCTGCTCGGGGCGGCCGGTAACAGCACCAAGTATTTCTCCAGCCCCGTCAGTGGCGACGGCAAAATCTACTGCTGCTCACAAACCGGTGACGTGGTGGTGGTAAAAGCCAGCGACAAGTTCGAAGTCCTCGGCGCCAGCAAACTGGACGGCCCCATGAGCGCCACACCCGCTCTTGCAGCAGGCCGGCTGTTCATCCGCACGGACAAAAGCCTCTGGTGCTTTGGTGATAAGTCAGCGGCACGTGTGCCGTGATGGGATTGAGCCAGGTTTTTCGTTGACGCTCTCCGCTGAAATCGGTTGTATGGCGGGCGTATGAAAAACCCTTTGGCGCAGTTCTTGTTACTTACGGTGGTCCTGTTTTTGGCAAGCGTCCCATCCGCTCCTGCTCAGCAGGGTGAGGAATATCTAATCAAGGAAGGAGCTTGGACCATGGTATGCGTTCCTGAAGCAAACCTTAAAGATGAATTTAAGGACTGGATGATCAGCATTGAGGAGTGCGTAATTAAGAAAGAGGGGAAGACGAGTTATCGATTGGATTTCACAGGTGGAGAGTTTGAAGACTTCAATATTGAGCTTGAGGTTTTTGGGAAGGAAGGCCAGGCCGGTACAGCTATACAGTTTAGAGGGTATGAAAAGAAAACCAACTTCCTAACATGGGTTGGAGATGTTGATATCACCTATAAAAAGGAAAAAGCCGTACTTCATGGCAAATTAGTCAGGCTCAATCTTGGCGCCGCCATTGAACAAACGCTATTGTTTAAGATGGTTCCTAGAATGTAATACTATGAACTCTTGAAATGCATCGCTAGTCCTTCCCACGGCCCGCAAGTGGCCTCCGGCCATCAAAATCCTACGGTAGGGATGAGCTCCTGCTCGTCCGAAATCATTCCTCCCACCGTAACCAATAAACCCCAACCATAAGTCCTATAAGTCCCCGAAGTCCCAGCAGTGCCGGAGGCACGTCGGCGAGTAGCCGTGGGTGAAGATGGC
>Ga0182737_1001892_pt1 | contig 18902 bp, 17 predicted proteins | sample eDN5th30CBELigOP_FD_128878 | JGI IMG/M metagenome (GOLD analysis project Ga0182737, IMG submission 128878) | Enriched Organic Plus compost microbial communities from Emeryville, California, USA - eDNA 5th pass 30_C BE-Lig OP (version 2) (version 2) ...
GAAAGGAGGGCGCGGCGCACCCGATGAAGATCGGGAGCGGGAATATGCTTGGAGCTGACAGCCATAGGGAGTTGGTCTCTTCGTTGCTGAAACGGATGCGTTCAGGAAAGTGGACGGCTCGCCCTAACACAGGCGCGCCGAGAATCCTACCGCAAAAGGCCGGAAAAGAACGGTGAAGAGGTATTTCTTGCCCCGCATTCGATCCCATTGACCCTCGACCCTTCGAGACGGCGTCCTGAGCTTGCCGAAGGACGCCGTCTCGAAGGGGAGGAGCGGGAGAGCGAATTATACGTAACTGCCGAGTGCGACGCGGCTGAACTGCCAGTTTACTTCCGGCAATTCGGAAGCCGGGAAGGAGAGCACGATCTGCTTCGATGTCACGGGGCCGCGGAAGCCTGCAAAGAAGATCGAATCCTCCAGTTGCGGCGCAACTTCAAAACAGGAGAAGACCCAGGTATCGTCTCGATCCGCCGACAGAACGATCAATCCGTTCTCATCGAAGGAAATATCGACCGACGGATGCAGGTGGAAACGGACGGCAATATTGTCGCGTCCGTTTGCCTTCAACGGACGGCCATCGCCGCGATAGAACCGGTCTGCACCTTGAATGACGCTGCCATTGTGCGACAGCACGAGGCGACGTTCATGATAGATGCCGAACAGGCGCGCATAGCCGTCGTGGCTGGCGACAAAACCCTGCCGCCCCATTTCCTCGATCCGGTCGCGCTGCACGCGGGTCGGGCCTGCAATGATCGGCGTGCCAATCATGTTGGAGAGACCCGCATTGAGGCTGAAGCGGCACGAGGACGTGTCGTTGATCGTGGCGGTGGAATGTGCAGCCGTCGAGCGGCCCAATGGGCGAAATTCCGGCGGGCCGAAACGGTCGATTCCGGAATTGACGATATAGCGCTGGCGCCCGGAGGACATTTCGAAGGCGAGACAACCGGCATGGGCATCCCGCGATGCGGTCACCGGCGGCGGCAGTCCTGTATCGGCGATGATGGTGGTCGACCCCATCGAGAGCCGTTCATAGCCGGAATAGGGCGCATGGGTCAGCGGCGATCCGGCGGTCTCATCATGCCGCAGAACCGAGATGATGCGTTCCGGCATGGTCGGGCCGACGCCGTTGAAAAGCGCAAGGCTGCCATCCTGATGGCGGAAGAAGCGCAGGGCTGGCAACATGCGCTCGACGGCTTCGATCAACGCTTTGGGCGGGGCTTCCGTGCCATTGGCATAGGTCTGGCGGAGCGGCAGAAGATCGGCCAGCAGCTCCAGCACCGTAACGGGATTGCGCGAGATATGTCCGCCATCGGGGAGAATCTGGCGTTTCAGCTCGTATTCCAGATTGCGCCGGGCGGCGCGTGCAGTCGGCGGCGAAACAGGCAGAGCCAGAGCGGCAAATGCCAATGCGATGCGGGCGCGCAACCGTTCCTCGCCGTCATCCATGGCGGCGGCAACGGTGCGCAGATAACGCACCTGCATGGCAAGCGAGCGCATGAAGCGGCGATAGGCGGGAAGTTCAGCGCCCGACAGAATGAGGTTCGAATGCTGGAGCCAGGCGATGATGCGCTGGGCGGTGACTTCCGGCGACCAGGCGATGCCGCCGATGCGCTTGCCGAACATGCGCATCCAGTCATCGACGAGAGCGCGCGCATTGGCGGTTGCCAGTTCGCTATTGGCGCTTTTCAAATGACGCAGCCAGCCGAAACTTTGAAGTGCTGCTTCCCATTCCGGCGTCGGCGGTTCGACAGCGAAAGGCGACAGTCCGCCGGTTTCGACCAGACGACCGGCCAGTGCAAAACGGCCGTGGTAGAATTCCTGCGCCAATTGCGGGTCTGCTACGCGCAGATCAGGCGGTGCGATCAGGATACGATCCGGGGTAAAGCCGGTGAAGCGCCAGCGATAGAGAGGCCCCATGCGCAGACGGCGGCTGAACTTGCGCCAAGCCTGTGCAACGGCCAGTCCCCAAAGATGTGGGGTTTCGCTGAGGGCGACTGCCACCCGGTCTTTCTCCGTATCGTTTGTCATTATTGTTTGGCCAGATCGAACAGCCCGTTCCTTTGATACAATTGTACAGAAATGGTGAATCGAGCGTTAACCATAACGGGTATCGCGACCCGTTATGGCAATTTTTACGATTTGTCTGCTTGTAGCTGGCCTCAGGACCGGCGCTTGAAGCGGGCGGCGAAGAAGCCGTCCATGCCAGCCATCTGCGGATTGCCCTCAAAACGATCCGGCGGCAGGTCTGCCGGAGTGGATCGCAGAAAGCCTTCCGCCGTCACCAGCCCGTCCAGAAGCCCGCTCAGACTGGAGCAATCCTGCTCCGTAATCGGGAAAGGCTCCAGCAGCGGATTTTCCGCTGCCTTGCGCGCCATTTCCTCGCCTTCGAGCGGGTGCAGCGAACAATTGGAAAAGACGATTATGCCGCCGGGTTTGACCAGAGTGGCCGCGTGCGCCAAAAGCTTGCCCTGAAGTTCGGCAAGCTTTGCTATGTCCTGCGGCGTCTTGGTCCAAGGCACATCCGGATGACGGCGCACCGTGCCGGTGGAAGAGCAGGGGGCATCCAGAAGCACGGCATCGAACAGTTCGTCCGGCTGGAAATCCATCAGATTGGTGGCGACAGTCTTCGCCTCGAAGCCGAGACGTTCCAGATTGCCGCGCAGGCGCTTCAGCCGGTTTTCGGAAAGGTCGAGCGCGGTCACGTCGGCGCCCTGAAGTACGAGCTGCGCCGTCTTGCCGCCGGGGGCGGCGCACAGGTCGGCAACCCGTTTGCCCTTGATGTCGCCCATCAGGCGCGCAGGCAGGCTTGCCGCCACATCCTGCACCCACCAGTCGCCCTCGGCAAAGCCGGGCAGGTCAGTGAGATTGCCTTCGACTGTTTGCAGGCGCACCGAACCATTGGGGAGGGCTGTGCCGCCGAGCTTTTCAGCCCATGCCTTAGCGTCGCCCTTGACCGTGAAATCGATCGGCGGCTCATAGGCATGCATGGCAAGAATGGCTGCTGCTTTTTCCGCGCCATAGGCGTCGGTGATGCTTTTGGCAAACCACTCCGGCACATTGGTTTCCGGCTGCAATGTATGCGCGAGAGCACGTTCCTTGTTACGCGACAGGCGACGCAGCAGCGCATTGACGAGACCGGCATATTTGCGATTGCGAGGATCGTTGTTCGCCGCTTCCACCGCCAGATCGACCGCCGAATGGTCGGGCAGGTCGAGATAGAAAATCTGCGCGATGGCGACATGCAGAAGATGTTTCAACGCCACGGCATTTTCCGGCAGTGGCCGGTCGAGCCGCTTGTTGATAGCGCGTTCGATGCTGCCGCGATTGCGCAGCGCAGAACCTATAATGGCGCGAACCAGCGCGCGGTCGCGCGGCTCCAGCGCCAGATATTGCGGATGACCGTGCGTATTGTCGGTCAGGCCGTCGAGCGAGGTGTTCTTTTCGATCACCGCACCGAGAAGGCGCGCAGCACACAAACGCGCCGCGAGACCGGGGCGCAGGTCTGCGGCATTGGTGTTCATTTGCGGCTTTTTATTTCCACGCTTCGGCGCGGGCTTTTTATCGTTCACACTGTTCTACTTTATTTAGGACCACGGCCCCCGATAACCGGAACCGCCATTGCTGTTACCGCCTGCATTACCCCATGGACCGCTGCTTTGGGAAGGGGCAGCGGCACGCGGTGCCATTCCGCCAGAGCGGATGCCCATTTCGGCAGCCATCTGTTCAAGTGCTGCAATGCGGTTATCGGTGTCCGGATGGGTCGAAAAAAGATTATCCGCGCCGCGTCCGCTCAAGGGATTGATGATGAACATATGCGCGGTTGCCGGGTTGTGTTCGGCTTCCTCGTTCGGGATGGCCTTGGCGCCACGCGCGATCTTGCCCAACGCTGAGGACAGCCATAGCGGATTGCCGCAGATTTCCGCGCCGCGCTTGTCGGCGGCATATTCGCGGGTGCGGCTGACGGCCATCTGCACGATCATTGCGGCAAAGGGCGCGACGATCATGGCGAGAATGGTGCCGACCACGCCCATGATGCCGTTGCCGTTCTCACGATTGCCGCCCAGGAAGAAGGCAAAATTGCCGAGCATGGATATGGCGCCGGCAAGCGTTGCCACGATCGTCATGGTCAGCGTATCGCGGTTCTGGACGTGCGCCAGTTCATGCGCCATCACGCCTGCGACCTCTTCCGGCGTCAGACGGTTGAGGAGCCCGGTTGTAGCTGCAACGGCAGCATTTTCGGGATTGCGGCCCGTGGCAAAGGCATTCGGCTGGTCTTCATGAATGATATAGACCTTCGGCATGGGAAGGCCCGCATTGGCAGCCAGCCCGCTTACCATGCGGTAATAGTCCGGTGCGCTGCGCTCATCCACTTCCTGCGCATTGTACATGCGCAGCACCATCTTGTCGGAGTTCCAGTAGCCGAACAGGTTCATGGCGACAGCGATCAAAAGCGCGATCATCATGCCTCCGCCGCCGCCCAGCAAATAGCCGATGCTCATGAACATGACCGTCATGAGGGCGATCAGCATGGCAGTTTTCGTCATATTCATCCGTGGCGGTCTCCAAATCTTAGGCTGCATGACCCGTAAGGGTTTTGCACGGCAAGTCTTTCTGCCTATATGATGGGTATGAACAGGCTTTGCTTCAATGTTCGAAGTAAAAACCGAGAACGGGAATGTGACCGATGAGCGAAAAAAACGAAGCAACCGAAAGCCCGGAAAACGTAGACAAGCGCACGTTTGAAGACCTGCCGCCTGCCGCCCAGCGCGCGCTGAAGGAAGCTGAAGCGCGCCGCGCTGCCGAAAAGGCAAGCGAAGCGCCCCGCGAACTTGGCGGTCGCGGCGGCAAGGACCCCGCCCGTTTCGGCGATTGGGAGATCAAGGGTCGGTCGATCGATTTCTGATTATCCTGTGAGGATCGATTATCGATGCTGGTAAAAGCAATCTCGATCGTCGCTCCAAGCGGTCGCCGAATAGCGTCTGGGGAGAAAACCCTGGAGGTGAGACGCTGGCTTCCCAATCTCGATGCAGGCGAAGATTTGCTGATTGTCGAGAATCAGCGGTTTCTGGAGAAAGCTGGCGATTACGATCCGGATGGCTATGCGGTAGCACTGGTCCGGATTGGTCGTGTTCGGCCTTTTACACGGGACGATATGAAAGCGGCTTGTGCCTCATATTTCGAAGATGGTTGGCTGGCTTGGGAGATCACCCATATGCGTCCGCTTGAAAAAACATTTCAGGTCGTTGCGGCGCGGAAAATCTATTCGATAGATGTCGAAAGCAAATGTCTAATCGCAATGTGAAAAGGCCGGGAAATCCCGGCCTTTCATTTGTCACTTCTTGTTCTGACGATTTTCGATCAGGTCGTCCACGACGCCCGGATCGGCCAGCGTCGAGGTATCGCCCAGTGCGCCAAAATCGTCTTCGGCGATCTTGCGCAGGATGCGGCGCATGATCTTGCCTGAGCGGGTTTTCGGCAGGCCCGGCGAGAACTGGATCTTGTCCGGCGTGGCAATAGGACCGATTTCCTTGCGCACGTGCTGGGTCAGTTCCTTGCGCAGGGCGTCTTCGTCCTGAACTGCTTCGCCGGTCATCAGCGTGACGTAGCAATAGATGCCTTGTCCCTTGATCGGATGCGGATAGCCCACGACAGCGGCTTCTGAAACCGAGTGATGCGAGACGAGTGCCGATTCGATTTCCGCCGTGCCGAGGCGGTGGCCGGAAATGTTGAGCACGTCATCGACGCGGCCCGTGATCCAGTAGTAACCGTCTTCGTCGCGACGGCAGCCGTCACCGGTGAAGTACTTGCCCTTATAGGTCGAGAAGTAAGCTTCGATGAAGCGCTTGTGATCGCCGTAAAGCGTACGCATCTGGCCCGGCCAGCTATCAATGATGCAGAGATTGCCGTCCACGGCACCTTCAACGACAGCGCCTTCATTGTCCACCAGTTCCGGCCTGATGCCGAAGAACGGACGCGTTGCCGAACCCGGCTTGAGGTCGGTTGCGCCGGGCAGCGGGGTGATGAGAATGCCGCCGGTTTCCGTCTGCCACCACGTATCGACAATCGGCGACCGCTGGTCACCAACGACGTTGTAATACCATTCCCAGGCTTCCGGATTGATCGGCTCGCCCACCGAACCGAGCAGGCGCAGCGTCGAACGCGACGAGCGGGTGACGAATTCATCACCTGCGCCCATCAGGGCGCGGATGGCCGTCGGAGCCGTGTAGAAGATGTTGACGTGATGCTTGTCGACGACTTCCCAGAAACGTCCCTGATCGGGGAAGTTGGGCACGCCTTCGAACATCAATGTCGTCGCGCCGTTGGCCAGCGGGCCGTAGACGATATAGGAGTGGCCCGTCACCCAGCCCACATCCGCCGTGCACCAGTAGATGTCGCCGTCATGATAGTCGAAGACATATTGATGCGTCATTGATGCATAGACGAGATAGCCGCCGGTTGTGTGCAGCACGCCCTTCGGCTTGCCGGTGGAGCCGGAGGTGTAAAGGATGAAGAGCGGGTCTTCCGCATTCATCGGTTCCGGATCGCAGGTCGGTTCGACGCTTGCGACTTCCTGATGATACCAGAGATCGCGGCCCGGTCCCCAGTTCACCTTGCCGCCGGTACGGCGCACGGTGAGAACCTTGTTGACCATGACATATTGCTTGGCCGCAATGTCGATGGCGGTATCGGTGTTTTCCTTCAGCGGAACCGGCTTGCCGCCGCGCACGCCTTCGTCGGCCGTGATGACGAAAGTGGATTCGCAGTCGACGATACGACCGGCAAGCGCTTCCGGAGAGAAGCCGGCAAAGACGACCGAGTGCACAGCGCCGATGCGCGCGCAGGCCAGCATCGCATAGGCCGCTTCCGGGATCATCGGCAGATAGATCGTGACGCGGTCGCCCTTCTTCACGCCGTGCTTCTTCAGCACATTGGCGAGGCGGCAGACATTCTCATGCAGTTCGCGATAGGTGATCTTCTTGTCGATATAGGGATTGTCGCCTTCCCAGATGATGGCGACCTGATCACCACGGCTCTTCAGGTGGCGGTCGATACAGTTATAGGAAACGTTGGTAACGCCGTCCTCATACCATTTGATGGATACATCGCCGTTGAAATCGGTGTTCTTGACCTTGGTGAAAGGCTTGAACCAGTCGATGCGCCGTCCGTGCTTCGCCCAGAAGCTGTCCGGGTCGCTCACGCTTTCCTGATACCAGTCGAGATAGGTTGCGTTGTCGATGAGCGTGTTTCTCTTTGCCTCGGCAAGGACCGGGTAAAGCTTTTCCGACATGATTTCCTCCTTCAGCATTCCGCGAGCCGGACAATATCCCGCTCGTATAAATGCACCCAAAAACTGACCGGCACCTCCCGCCGGATGAGACGGCTTGCCGTGAAAGGCGAGACCATCGGGTGCCCTGTCTACCTTCCATTGCGGGCAAGGTAAATTAGACAATCGGCGCGTCTATGATCCACAATGACGCATCGTCAGAAATGGCAACTGGCAGCACTCGCTGTTGATTGGTGCTAATATATTGTTTTTACAGTTTAAAAACCATTTGGAGTGATTATCTCCTATTCAGGAGCCTGACAATAAGGCTCTTCACAAAAAGGGGAAATCGCCATGACGACGTCCGCTTTGAACGCAAAATCAGCCTTTGAACTCCAGCTCGCCGGTTATGGTCTGACGACGGCGAAAGTTTTCTACCATTTGCCCGATCATCCGCATCTGCTGCAGCTTTTCGTCTGGCAGGATTATGACCTCGCGCCCGATTTTCCGGTGCTCAATCATTTCATCGAATTCTGGAATCGGGAAATCGACGGGCCGTTGCATTCGGTCAGCTACACGCATTTCCGGCTGCTTGGCCCCTCGGACTGGAGGAATGTGCAGGGCGAGATCGTCCTGCATTAGTGGATTGAATTTGACGTTTGATACCCGTCCGATATTTGCCCGGCGCTCATATCCTAGGGATGCAAATGTCGGAATCAGACCACTAGGAGCATTTCCAGCAAAAGTGTGAAGCGGTTTTGCGTAGGATAATGCGACAAAAACAAACAGTAGGGGTGACAATTCAGGCGGGGTTGGCATAGCTCCGCCCGCCGAAGATGGCCGAGCCGACACGCACCGATGTCGCGCCGAAACCGATGGCGGTTTCATAATCGCCCGACATGCCCATGGAGAGCTTTTCGACCTGTGCCTCGCGGGCGAGCTTTTCCAGAAGAGCGAAATGCGGCCCCGGATTTTCATCCGCAGGCGGGATGCACATCAGCCCCTCGATGGCGAGGCCATGTTCCTTGCGGCAGCGCTCGACAAAGGCGACGGCTTCCTTCGGTGCAATGCCGGCCTTCTGTTCTTCAAGTCCGGTATTCACCTGCACGTAGAGCTTTGGGGCCTTGTTCTGCTTCTTGATCTCGCTGGCCAGGGCGGCTGCGATCTTTTCGCGGTCGACCGTTTCGATGACATCGAACAGGGCGACGGCATCGGCGGCCTTGTTGGATTGCAGCGGGCCGATCAGATGCAGTTCGATGCCGGAATAATCCTCGCGCAGTCCTGGCCATTTGGCTTGTGCTTCCTGCACGCGGTTTTCACCGAAGACGCGCTGGCCCGCGTCGAGAGCCGGGCGGATTTCCTCCGCATCGAAGGTTTTTGATACAGCGACAAGCGTAACGGAACCCTTGTCACGCTGTGCTTCCTCTTCGGCAGTGGCGATTGCGGCCTTGACCGTGTTCAGGTTCGTGACGATATCTGACATGAAACTCTCGCTTTCAGGCTTTTCATCCGCAAAAGGTTGACGCTTTCGCCAATACGTGGTGAAGGTCGCCATTAAACATCGACTCTCCTTATTGCATCACCTTCGTACGAGTAAATACGGTCATGGCAGCCGAACGTTATAATCCGCGCGTGGCGGAAGCTCATTGGCAGAAAGTCTGGGAAGAAGACCGGACCTTCGAAACCGACAATGGCGACAGCCGCGAGAAATATTATGTGCTCGAGATGTTCCCCTATCCATCGGGGCGCATCCATATGGGCCATGTGCGCAACTATGCGATGGGCGACGTGGTCGCCCGTTACAAGCGCGCCAAGGGTTTCAACGTGCTTCATCCGATGGGATGGGACGCGTTCGGCATGCCTGCGGAAAATGCAGCGATGCAGAACAAGGTTCATCCGAAGGAATGGACCTACCAGAACATCGCCACGATGCGCAGCCAGCTCAAATCGATGGGGCTTTCGCTCGACTGGGCGCGTGAATTCGCGACCTGCGACGTGGAATATTATCATCGCCAGCAGATGCTGTTCATCGATCTTTTCGAAAAAGGTCTGGTGACGCGCAAGACCTCCAAGGTCAACTGGGACCCGGTCGACAACACCGTGCTTGCCAACGAGCAGGTGGTGGACGGTCGCGGCTGGCGTTCGGGCGCGCTGGTCGAACAGCGCGAACTGACGCAATGGTTCTTCAAGATCACCGATTTCAGCGAGGAATTGCTGGCCGGTCTCGACACGCTCGACCAGTGGCCGGAAAAGGTTCGCCTGATGCAGCGCAACTGGATCGGCAAGTCGGAAGGCCTGCAGGTCCGCTTCGCGCTGGACGGCAATACGGCGCCTGCCGGTTTCTCGGAAATCGAGGTCTATACGACCCGTCCGGACACGCTGTTCGGTGCGGCTTTCGTGGCGATCTCCGCCGATCATCCGCTGGCGAAGAAGCTGGCCGAAGACAATGCTTCGCTTTCCGGTTTCATCGAGGAATGCCATCAGCACGGTACGTCGCTGGCGGCGCTGGAAACGGCAGAGAAGAAGGGCTTCGACACAGGCGTGAAAGTCCGGCATCCGTTCGATGAGAACTGGGAACTGCCGGTCTATGTCGCCAATTTCGTTCTGATGGAATATGGCACGGGCGCGGTGTTCGGCTGCCCGGCACACGATCAGCGCGATCTGGATTTCGCCAACAAGTACAAATTGAAGGTTACGCCTGTTGTTCTGCCGAAGGGCGAAGATGCGGCAGGCTTCAGCATCGGCGAAACGGCCTATACCGATGATGGCGTGATGATCAATTCGCGCTTCCTCGACGGCATGACGCCGGAAGCGGCCTTCAATGAGGTGGCTAAGCGTCTGGAACAGACCAGCCTCGGCAACAGCCCGCAGGCAAGCCGCAAGGTACAGTTCCGTCTGCGTGACTGGGGCATCTCGCGCCAGCGCTACTGGGGCTGCCCGATCCCGATGATCCATTGCGAAAGCTGCGGCGTCAATCCGGTGCCGCGCGCCGATTTGCCGGTCAAGCTGCCGGACGATGTCGAGTTCGACCGTCCGGGCAATCCGCTCGACCGTCATACAACATGGCGTCATGTTAAGTGCCCGAAATGCGGTGCCGATGCGCGCCGTGAAACCGATACGATGGACACGTTCGTCGATTCGTCCTGGTACTATGCGCGCTTTACGGCACCATGGGAAAACGAGCCGACCGACCGCAAGGTTGCCGATCACTGGCTGCCGGTCGATCAGTATATCGGCGGTATCGAACACGCGATCCTGCATCTGCTCTATTCGCGTTTCTTCACCCGCGCGATGAAGGTCGCCGGTCACGTCGGCATCGACGAGCCGTTCAAGGGCCTGTTCACGCAGGGCATGGTTGTGCACGAGACCTACAAGGCCAATGGCCAGTGGGTGGCGCCAGCCGATATTCGTATCGAGGAAACCGACGGCAAGCGCAGCGCGGCCCTGCTCTCGACAGGCGAGCCGGTGGAAATCGGTTCCATCGAGAAGATGTCGAAATCGAAGAAGAATGTTGTCGATCCGGATGACATTATCGCTTCCTACGGTGCCGATACGGCGCGCTGGTTCATGCTGTCTGATTCGCCGCCCGAGCGTGACGTGATCTGGACGGAAGCCGGTGCCGAAGGCGCTCATCGTTTTGTGCAGCGCGTCTGGCGTCTGGTGGCGGAAGCCGCCGAACATCTGAAGGACGTTGCGCCGAAGACCGGGACGCAGGGTGAAGCCCTTGTCGTTTCCAAGGCAGCGCACAAGGCGGTCAAGGCTGTCGGCGATGATATCGAGAAGCTCGCCTTCAATCGTGGCGTCGCCCGTCTTTATGAGCTGGTCAATACGGCTGCTGCTTCCCTGCAGCAGGTGGCTTCGGGCAATGCGGATGACGAGTTGAAGAGTGCTGTCCGTGACGTCACCGAAAAGCTCATCTTGATGCTGGCGCCGATGATGCCGCATCTGGCTGAACAGTGCCTGGCTGTGCTGGGCGGCAAGATTGCCGGTCGTGAAACGCTGGTTGCCCGCAGTGCCTGGCCGGAATTCGATCCGGCATTGGTGGTGGAAAACGAGATCGTTATGCCGGTGCAGATCAACGGTAAGAAGCGTGGGGATTTGACAATCGCCCGCGACGCTGATCAATCTAGCATCCAGCAGGCGGTGCTCGAACTTGACTTCGTCAAGGCTGCGCTCAATGGAGGCTCGCCGAAGAAGGTTATCGTGGTGCCGCAAAGGATCGTCAATGTCGTTGCCTGACCGCTTTTTCTCTGCAATCAAAGCCTTCCGCGTTGCGTTTTTCGCGCTCGGAGCTGCGGTTCTGATGGCTGGATGCACCGTGCAGCCGCTTTACTCCTCCGGCGCTGGTGCCGGTGGAACCATAGGCGGCAGCGTGACGCCGGACATGCGCACCAAGCTTGCCTCGGTGGCCATTGATCCGGCTGGCGATGTGTTTCAGCAGCAGGTCCGCAATCGCCTGATCTTCCTGCTCGGCGGTGGTGCCGGTGAGCCGGCCAACCCGACCTATCGGCTCGGTCTCGGTCTGAGCAGCTATACGCTTGCGGCCGTAAGCGTCGATATTGGCGATCAGACCGACCGTACGGGCCGTCCATCGTCCGGTATCGTCAAGGCAACATCGAACTTCGTGTTGCGTGACAAGGATGGCAAGCCGCTTGCCGCTGGCACCCGCACGGTTGGCGCTTCCTTCGACCGTCCGCGTCAGGAATTCGCGAACCTGCGTGCCGAACGCGATGCACGCAAGCGCGCTGCGGAAGAACTGGCCGAACAGGTGTTCCTCGCTCTGGCACAAAAATTGTCGAAACTCTGATCGGGCTTTCACCTGACGTTGAAAGGCGGTGCTTCCGGGCGCCGCTTTTTTTGTTTTAGAGATTGGATAAATAGCAATGAATTCAGGAAGGTAACATTGCTGTGCCTACCCAACATTCATGTGTCTTCTTGTTTTTCATGAAGTGATTAGCAACCTGAATGCTCCTGCGAGCGCATGATGCGTCCGCTGGTTCAAACCAGTTGTTACAGGAGTAATTGGATGAAGCGGTTTTCCATGATGATGGGCAGTCTCGCAGTTTTGGCCGGGCTGGCGGTTGCGGGCTCGGCGTTGGCACAGGAAAAGGTTGCGCCGCTGCAATGGCAATATTTCCAGGCGGATGAGAACGGCTTCAATCGTACGCCTGTTCTTCTGACCGGAGACAAGGAAGCGATCCTGCTTGATGGCGGCTTCACACTTTCGGACGGTAAGGCGGTTGCCGAGAAAATCAAGGAGACGGGCAAGAAGCTGACCACGATCTATGTGAGCCAGAGCGATCCGGACTATTATTTCAGCCTTGGCCCGATCAAAGCTGCTTTTCCCGACGCGCGCATTATCGCGGCCCCTGAAACGGTCGAGGCGATCAAGGGCAATATCGATAACAAGCTGAAAGTCTGGGGTCCGCAGCTCAAGGATAACGGCCCGCAGAAACTGTCGGATGTCGTCATTCCCGAAGCTTCTGACGTGAAGGCGCTGGAGCTTGAGGGCAATGAGATTGAAATCGTTCCTGCCGAAGGCATGAAGAACCGCCGCTATTTATGGGTGCCTTCGCTCAAAGCGGTGTTCGGCGGCGTTCTGATATCGTCGGGCGGACATGTCTGGCTTGCCGATACGCCTGATCTTGCCCAGCGTGAGGCATGGATCAGGAATCTCGATGCGATTGCTGCCCGCAATCCTGCCATTGTCGTTCCGGCACATATGGCGGCAGGGTCGGCAACGGATGTTTCGGCAATCAAGTTCACGCGCGACTATATCACGGCCTTCGACGAGGAAGCGGCGAAAGCCAAGGATAGCGGCGAACTGATCGCAGCAATGAAGAAGCGTTATCCTGATCTTGGCGGCGAAAGCAGCCTGGAGCTCGGTGCAAAGGTCATCAAGGGCGAGATGAAATGGGAATAAGCTAGAGCATTTCCAGCAAAAGTGCGAAGCGGTTTTGCGTAGGATAATGCGTAAAAACAAAAAGATAGAGTATTTCTAACGATTCAATTTAAACTGGAAATACTCTAGTCTCAAATTGATAGGCAGCTATAAAGGCGGTGTGGATTTCACGCCGCCTTTTCATTGCTGGACCCGATCAAGCCATGCGTCTCGTTTCATTTTCCGCCAAAGGCTACCGTTCGTTGCGTTCCGTCCGGTTCGACCTCGGACAGGTGACGGTTTTCGTCGGCGAGAACGGTGCCGGAAAATCCAACCTCTATCGGGCGCTGCAACTGGTGAAGGCCGCTGCCGAGGGTAATCTCTCGACCGAAGTGGTGCGTGAAGGCGGAATGCAATCGGCCATGTGGAGCGGCAGTCGCCGCAAGCACGAATCGGCGCGCATCATTCTGGAAGCAGATTTTGAAGACGAGCGACTGGCTTCGCGTCTTTCCTATCGTGTCGAGGCAGGTCTGCCGCCGCCGGTTTCCGGGGCCTTTCCCTTCGAACCGCAGATCAAGGAAGAACAGCTCAATCTCGATACGGGCCGTCGTCCTGTCGATCTGATGGACCGGCGCGGACCTGCGGTTTTCGCGCGCGACGGGGAAGGGCGGCGCATGGAACATCCGGGGCGTCTGCTGACTTCGGAAAGCGGTCTGGCGGTGCTCGGACAGTCAGGCCATTATCCGGAGATAGGCGATCTTTCTGCTCAGATACGTGGCTGGCGTTTTTACCATGGTTTTAGAAGCGACCGCGATGCGCCGGTACGTCAGCCGTCCATAGCCGCGACCGCTGCGATGCTGGACGAGGATGGCGGCAATCTCGCTTCGGTCTTTGCGACGCTGGCCCATATCCGGCAGGATACGGTCGATCTGGATCGTCTGGTTGCCGACGCGCTGGAAGGCGCCAAGCTGGTCATTCCCTATCCGGAAGAAACGGCGACTTTCGGCCTGAACTTCCCGGCTTTTCCGCCACGAACATTTCGCCCCGGAGAATTGTCCGACGGACAGATTCGCCTGCTGGCTCTGGCGGGTGCGCTGCTCTCCTATCGCCTGCCGCCACTGATCGCGCTCAACGAGCCGGAGGCAAGCCTGCATCCCGATATGATCCCGTCACTTGCCCGAATGATCGCGCAGGCATCCGAACGCAGCCAGATATGGGTGGTGACCCATTCAGCCGCCCTTGCCAGCGCGATTACCGAGCACTGCGGCGCACGACCGATCCGGGTGAGCAAGCAGGACGGGGAAACGGTGCTGGAATAAAAAAGGCGAGCCAATGGCCCGCCTTTCATTCGTCTGGCAAGGTCGCCGATCAGGCGATCTTCTGACCGGTTTTCGCCCAATCAGCGAGGAAGGTTTCGAGGCCCTTGTCGGTCAGCGGATGCTTGACCAGTGCCTTGAGCGTTGCCGGAGGTGCGGTCACGACATCGGCGCCGATGAGAGCTGCTTCCTTGACGTGATTGACGGTGCGAACCGAAGCGGCAAGAATTTCGGTGCGGAAATCGTAATTGTCGTAAATCGTGCGGATTTCGGCAATCAGCTCCATGCCGTTGATGCCGGTATCGTCGAGACGGCCAATGAACGGCGAAATGAAGGTCGCGCCGGCCTTGGCTGCCAGAAGCGCCTGATTGGCCGAGAAGCAGAGCGTCATGTTGACCTTGTGGCCGTCAGACGACAGAGCCTTACAGGCTTTCAGTCCGTCGAGGGTTACAGGCAGCTTGATGCAGATGTTGTCAGCGATCTTGGCGATGACGGCTGCTTCCTTCATCATCTGCTCATATTCCGTCGCAGCAACCTCGGCGGAAACCGGGCCCTTGACGATGTTGCAGATTTCCTTGGTCACTTCGATAATGTCACGACCCGACTTCAGGATGAGGGACGGGTTGGTGGTCACGCCATCGACCAGCCCAAGGTCATTGAGCTCGCGGATTTCCTTGACGTCCGCAGTGTCCACGAAAAACTTCATAACAGCGTTCCTCCATAATGAGCGCGGGTGGTTTTTGGGAGCTAAATCCATTTAAGTCCCGGAAGGTGGCTTTTCTTTAGCGCAAAGCCGCGCCAAGGTCACGCGATCATGTCGAAAGATTCGCACGATATTGCAAACCCCATTTCTGGTCTGTTTCCGGAGCTCGCACCACGGGTCGTTCCCGTGCTCGTGCCCATGCCCGCAGAGCGGCCTTATTCTTATATGGTTCCGGAAGGGATGAACGTCCAGCCCGGATCGATCGTGCGCGTGCCGCTCGGTCCTCGTGAGGTGGCGGGGATCGTCTGCGAGGGCGAGACCGATGCCGTTGACGCCAGAAAACTGCGGGAGGTTTCCGAAGTTTTCGACTGCCCGCCGGTGGGGGGCGACATGTTGCGCTTCATGCGCTGGGCTGCGGACTACACGCTTTCGCCGCCAGGCATGGTGGCGCGTATGGTCCTGCGTGTGCCTGCCGCATTCGATCCCGAGCCATCGGTGCCGGGCCTTCGATATTCCGGCGGTGAGCCGGAGCGTATGACCGAGGCGAGGTCGCGGGTGATGGAGCTTGCCCGCGACGGGCTTGCATGGACCAGATCCGGCCTTGCCCATGCGGCGGGTGTCTCCATGACGGTCGTGGACGGGTTGAAGACGCAAGGTATTTTCGAGGAAGTCATGCTGCCGCCGCCAGCCGTGGTGGCAAAGCCCGATATCGACTATGCACGGGCCACGCTTTCGGAAGACCAGCAGGCGGCGGCTGAAATGCTGTCGGAAGCCGTGGAAGCCGATTGTTTTTCGGTTTCATTGCTCGATGGCGTGACCGGATCGGGTAAGACCGAGGTTTATTTCGAAGCCGTTGCCAAGGCGATCGAGCAAGGCAAGCAGGTGCTGATTCTCCTGCCTGAGATCGCGCTGACACAACAGTTTCTCGACCGGTTCCACGATCGTTTTGGGGCCAAGCCTGCCGAATGGCACTCCGACCTTGCCCCCCGCACTCGGGAGCGCGTCTGGCGGCAGATTGCCGAAGGTACGGTGCGGGTGGTGGCAGGGGCGCGGTCGGCGCTCTTTTTGCCCTTCAAGGAACTGGGGCTGATCGTTGTCGATGAAGAACATGATCCGGCTTACAAACAGGAAGACCGGGTCTTCTACAATGCGCGCGACATGGCGGTGGTGCGCGGCCATATCAGGCTTTCCGGTGGTGCTGGCATCGGCCACGCCATCCATCGAGAGTCAGGTCAATGCGGAGCAGGGACGCTACAAGCGAATCAAGCTTTATGGTCGCTATGCGGAAGCGGCACTGCCCGATTTGAAGACCATCGACATGCGGCGTTCTCCGCCACCGCCGGGCCGGTTTCTGTCGCCCGCACTGACCGAAGCCGTCGGCAAGACGGTGGAACGCGGCGAGCAGGCGCTTTTGTTCCTCAACCGGCGCGGTTATGCGCCTTTGACGTTGTGCCGGGTTTGCGGCCATCGCTTCCAGTGTCCGCAATGTTCAAGCTGGCTGGTGGAACATCGCTTTCGCGGGCAGCTCATGTGCCACCAGTGCGGCTATCACGAGCCAACACCGCAGGCTTGTCCCGAATGCGGCACGCTGGATCATCTGGTTGCCTGCGGTCCGGGTGTGGAGCGCATTGCGGAAGAAGTGGCGGCAACGTTCAGCGAAGCGCGAATCATAGTTCTTTCGTCTGATATGGCAGGCGGCGTGAAGCGGCTGCGGCTGGAACTCGACGCTATCGCAAAAGGCGAGGCGGATATCGTCATCGGTACGCAGCTTGTTGCCAAGGGGCACAACTTTCCCAACATGACATTGGTCGGTGTCGTGGATGCCGATCTGGGGCTTGCCAATGGCGATCCGCGCGCGGCTGAGCGTACCTTCCAGCTTCTCAATCAGGTGACGGGACGTGCCGGTCGAACCGGTCGCAAGAGCCTGGGCCTCATCCAGACCTACCAGCCGGATCATCCGGTGATGCGGGCAATCGTCAGTGGTGATGCGGACGCATTCTATGCCCGCGAGATCGACGAGCGCGAACGCAGCGCTTTGCCGCCTTTCGGACGGCTTGCCGCGCTGATTATTTCAGCCGACAACCGGCCCGATGCCGAAAATCATGCGCGCGCGCTTCGTCGTGCAGCCCCTTCATCCCCGGAGATTTCCGTGCTTGGGCCTGCCGAAGCGCCGCTTGCGCTGGTACGGGGACGCCATCGTTTCCGTATTCTGGTGCACGGGACCAAACGCGCCGATATTCAAGGATTTATTCGCGTCTTGCTTGCCAAAGGGCCGAAGGAAAAAGGCTCGATAAGGGTGCAGGTGGACATTGATCCGCAAAGCTTCCTGTAGGCTGTTGATATTCAGGCTCTGCCGGCCTGCAAATAGCGTCTTTGTGCGCTTCCGGTGCTCACGTACTTCAAGTAGGCTCCGCTCCGGTTCTTCAAAGCCACTATTTTCGGCGCGGCATAACCAGAATCTGAACAGCCTACGCAGGATGGAACGTGGTGCCAAATTCCGCTATATGGCAAGAAACGACGAGGGTAATTGCGATGGAATTCTATCTTCCTGCCACGACCGGAGAATGGCTTGCCTGGGGCTCTGCCGCCGTGACAGCACTGGCCGGTCTTGTCATGCTTTTTGCGCCCGGCATCACGATGAAGCTGCTGCGGCTCCAGCCGATCAACGGCCGTCCCGAAGGTTACGGTTCCATCCGCGCAACGCTCGCCGGGCCCTATCTCGGCGTGGGGCTCGGATGCCTCATTTTCGCGCAGCCGTTTCTCTGGGTCGTGCTTGGTTCCGTATGGGGATTTGCGCTGTTCGGACGCTTCATTTCGATGATGTCGGATGCAGCGGGCCGCAAGGGCGGACCGGCCGGCGGACGCTTCTATGGCAGTCTTGCAGCACTGGTGGAATTCGTGCTTGCAGCGGGTCCGCTCCTTTACGCTTTCGGCTTCATTTCCTGATCGGAAAGGGTGCTCTTCTGCACGTCAGGCGTGCAGGTTGTGTAACGGAAGGTCGCCTCGCCGGGGCAGATGCGACTTTTTTGACCGCGAAAGGCGGCAAATCTTACACAAAAGTGCCGGATTCGCGTGTTGCGAGTCCTGTTCGTCTATGCTAGACGGCAATCACATTTCGGTGTTGACGTGCTCGCGCGTCAGTGGTTTTCCGGAAACATTCAATAAAATCATCGGCTTGGCGTCCTGAACAAGATTGGGTCCCAAAAGGATGGTTTCAACGTAGAGAGCAGGTTGTTCGTGGCTGAAACGTCTTCGCTCATTTCAGGTGTCGCACAGCGTTACGCCGGATCTCTTTTCGAGCTCGCACTCGACGCGAAATCCGTTGCGGCTGTGGAAAAAGATCTTGACCGTTTCGAGGCGCTTCTGAGCGGAAGCGAAGACCTCAAGCGACTGATTTCCAGTCCGGTATTTTCTTCGGAAGATCAGCTTCACGCCATCGGCGCTCTCGCCGACAAGGCGGGCATCAAGGGTCTGGTCGGAAATTTCCTGCGCGTTGTCGCGCGGAACCGTCGTCTCTTCGCCCTGCCGGGCATTATCGCCGCTTTCCGCAAGATTGCTGCCGAACATCGCGGTGAAGTCTCCGCCGATGTCATCTCCGCGCACGAACTGAGTGCTGCGCAGCAGAACGAATTGAAGGCAACGCTGAAGGGCGTGGCCGGCAAGGACGTGACGATCAATGTCACCGTCGATCCGTCGATCCTCGGCGGTCTTATCGTCAAGATGGGTTCGCGTCAGATC
>Ga0182737_1001893_pt1 | contig 18901 bp, 18 predicted proteins | sample eDN5th30CBELigOP_FD_128878 | JGI IMG/M metagenome (GOLD analysis project Ga0182737, IMG submission 128878) | Enriched Organic Plus compost microbial communities from Emeryville, California, USA - eDNA 5th pass 30_C BE-Lig OP (version 2) (version 2) ...
AGCGTGCCCCTCCTGCTCGTCTCGCTGTTCGTCTACGGGGCCGGCTCGGCGACGAACCTGCAGGCACGCTACGCGGGCACCGACCTGGCGACCCCGGCGACCCGCGGATCGGCCATCAGCGTCGCGCTGGTCTCCACGACGTTCGGCGCGGTGGCAGGCCCGAACCTGGTCGACCCGCTGGGAGACCTGGCGACCGAGCTCGGCCTGCCGGCTCTCTCGGGACCGTTCCTGCTGGCGGCCGTCGCCTACCTCGCGGCCGGCATCACGCTGCTGATGTTCCTGCGACCGGACCCGCTGCTCCTCGCCCGACAGTTCGACGCGCGAGCCGCCGGTCAGCATCAGGGCACGGAGTCGACGATCGTGCCGGCGCCGGATGGTGGCGCCTATGTGGGCGCCACCATCATGGTGCTGACGCAGATCTCGATGGTCGCGATCATGACCATGACACCGGTGCACATGCGCCACCACCATCACGACCTGTCGGCCGTGGGCTTGGTCATCGGGCTGCACATCGCGGCGATGTACCTGCCGTCGCCACTGACCGGGATGCTGGTCGACCGCCTCGGGCGGACCTTCGTCGCGATCGCTTCGGGGCTGGTCCTGCTGGCGGCCGGGGTCACGGCGGCGGTCTCGCCGGGCGATTCGCTGGCGCTGACGATCGTGGCGCTCATGCTGCTCGGGCTGGGCTGGAACCTCGGCTTGATCTCGGGCACCGCGCTGGTGGTCGACGCGACCGTGCCGGCCAACCGCCCCCGGGTGCAGGGCAGCATCGATGTCCTCGTCGCGCTGGCCGGGGCCGGGGGTGGCGTGCTGTCAGGCGCCGTCGTGTCGATGAGCAGCTTCGCGGCGCTGTCGCTCGGGTGCGGGTTGTTGGCGCTCGTCCTGGTGCCGGTCCTGATGTGGCAGTCACGCGCGGCGTGACGCCATGACGGCGGCCACGGCCGTGCCGGCGGCCGCGACGGCGAGGGCGAGCATCGGGTCGAACAGGCCGGTGGCGGCCAGCAGCATGGCCGTCGCGGCGGACGCGAAGCTCAGGCGGTCGACGCGGCGCAGGCGGGCCGACGTGGTGCGGGCCCAGCCGAGGGCCGCCGCGACCCGGCCCACCGCGATGTCGTCGAGTTCGAGACGGTTGCCGTCGGCGGTGGTGAGCGACGGCGTGGTGCCGTGCAGATCGGCGATGACAGCCTGATCGAGGTCGGTGATCTCGGCGTGTGTGTCGGTGCCGGGATCGACGTAGCGCACGTCGGTGATGCCGGCCGCGGCCGCCAGCATCTCGGTGCGATCGGCCCGGTCCGACGAGAGCAGCACGACGTCGAGACCGAGATCGCGCAACCGCTTCACGTCGGTGCCCACCTGGGGCCGAAGCTCGTCGGCGATCGTCATGGTGCCGAGCGGGCGGCCGTCGACCTCGACGGCGACACTCGTCCACACCGACACAGGAGCCTCGACGCCGACCCAGTGCGGATCGCCGACCCGGACCGGATGCCGGTCGACCGAGCCGCTGATGCCGCGCCCGGCGTGCTCCTCGACGTTGCTGAGGCGTCCGCGGCCCGACAGGTGTGCGACGGCCTGTCCGATCGGGTGCCCCGATGCATGCTCGAGGGCGCCGGCGAACCAGCGCATGTTGCGTTCGTGATCGGGGTCGTAGGGATCGACCGACGCCACGACCAGATCGCCCGTCGTGATGGTGCCGTCCTTGGCCAGGACCGCGACTTTCGCCTGGGCGATGTCGGCGATCGCCGCCGCGTCGCCGTCACGAACCCCGAGGCGCAGTCCGTGCCGTCGCGCCGTGATCAGAGCCAGGGACGGCGCCACCATCAGCGCCGACGGCATCGCGGCGATCAGCACGGTCACAGCGGCGTCGAGACCGAACCCCAGACCCTCACGGATCCAGCCGACACTGCCGCCCGCGAGCACGATGGCGGCGACGGTCCACGGGTACGTCCGGGGGCCTTGCGCCGTGTCGTCGATGCGCGTGGCTGCGTGCCCAAGGCCGGCGAGGGCCGCCGGAACCACCGCGGTGAGTACGACAGGGTCGCCGCCATCGTGCGTCACGGCGTATGCGGCCCAGGCCCAGCCGGCGATGATGCCGAGACTGGCCACGGCATGCAGGACCGACGGCCTCCACGCGGCACGGTGCACCGGTGCGACGAGAGCGAATCCGGTCAGCGCTCCGGCGGCCAGGCAGGCGTCCTGCCACGCGTCGAACTGCCAGTTCGGCACGAAGACCAGGGCGGTCACGAGGACGGCGACGGCGACGGCGGTCAGCGCCCACCAGGGCACGGCTGCGTTCAGTCGTCGAAGCATGGGGTCTGGTGGCACCGGTTCGTAGGTGCCGGTGTGGGAGTTCACCGGTTCTCCTCGGCACGGAATCGTTCGAAGTCGCTCTGATCGCCGGCCTTCCACAGCGGGACGCTCGCCTTGAGCAGCATCGTGATCTGCACGATGAACTCCGGCACATGCAAGGCATCGCCGAACAGTTCGTTGATGCGCTTCCAGCGATAGCGGATGGTCTGGGGGTGCACGCCGAGCTGGGCCGCGATCGCCGGAGCGCTGTCGCGGGTCTCGAGCCAGACGAGCAGGGTCTCGGACAGGATCTCGCGGGAGTTGGGGGTCTCGGCCAGGAGCGGGCTGAGCAGGTCCTGGCAGAGCTGTTGTCGCAGGGCGGGCTCGGAGTGCAGCCAGATCTGCGTGCGGTGTTCGCGGCAGTCGATGATCGGCCCGCCGTCGATGACACCGCGCTCGGCGAGCGTGAGAGTGCGTCGCGCCCAGCGGTACGCGGCCGAGACGTGGGCGACGCTGACCGGCCAGGAGACCGCGATCCGTGACTCGGCGTCGCCGCCGAGCGCCGAGACGACCGTGTCGCGGTGCGCGGCGTGGGCGATCACGATGACGCGATTGAGATGGCGCACCACCAGATTGGCGGGGGTGAGCCCGGTCAGATCCGGCTGCGCGCGCAGGGGATCGGTGACGACGACCACGATCTCGTCGGGCGCAGTCCACACATCGTGGTGATGTGTCTCGGGGACGTCGCCGTTGAGCAGGCGTTCGGCCAAGCGGGTGCGGGCCAACCCGGCATCGTTGGCGCGCCGAACCCGGGCGTTCGCGTGACCGGCCTCGGCCTGTCGGCTGAGATGCTCGATGAACTCGAACACGGCGTCGGCCAGATCACTGCGGGCGCCGGAGTCATCGGGCAGGCGTGATCCGAGTAGGCGCAGGTACGGCCAGGCGCGGCTGACCGCGATGCGCAGCGCGGCATGGAAGGCGATGAGGCTGCGGCCCCGAGCGGCCTCGGCTCGGCCCAGGGCCCGGAACAGGTCGTCGACCCCACGATCACGATGCGGTGCGCCGTCGACGGAGTCCAGGAACCGGTTGAGCGCGGCCGTGACCGCGTCGTGCACCAGATCCTCGGTGTCGTTCCGCGGCTCAGCCGGAAGCTCGGCGCGGATGGCCGCGGTGACGTCGTCGGCGATCGTGCTGACTTGGCCACGCAGGTCTCGAGCACCCTCGGCGATCAGGCTGGCCGAGGCGTCGGTCTCGTGGCTGGCGGTCACAGCCGCTCGCGCCAGGTGTTGCCACGCGAGACTCGTGTCATCGCTGCCCCGATTCTCTGGTCCGCCCTGAGACATGTGTTCTACCGCCGCGGCCGGGTCAGGGTCAATGCCGTCGCCGCGAGGCGCAGGGCAGCGCGAACCGGCTGGGGGTCGTGACCAGGAAGCGAACAGGGCTGCATGCGACTCCGGGCGCGGGGGCAGTCGGGGGCGACCGGGCCACGCCCGATCGAGGACTGTCTGCATTGTTGTTTCGCGAGTGGGGCCACATCGCCGATACGCCTCGTGACGGCGTTTCGTAATCGTTTCGTAGTCGACTCTTGTCACGCCCATGACAAAGATTCGGCCGCAATCGGGTCGATCGATGCGGGGTGCTTGGCGGTGACACCCCAGGTGTGTCGTCATGGAATGGCCACCCGTGGGGCCGACGCCTGGACTGTCGGCCGGCGGATGCGCACGAGGGAGGCCGAACATGTCGATCTGGGCGACCGAATCGCCGGGCGACGGCTACGAGCGACGTGCAGGATCGCTCGGAGGGGGAGTCGATCTGGAGTACGAGAACGACGGGCTCGAGGCCCTCAACGTGTTGCTGCGTCGAGCCGTCGACACCTACATCACGGGTCGCAATCGCCTGCTCGATCGGCTATTGGCGGAGTCTGTCGAGGCGTTCATCACCGCGCGTGGTGTGCCCGAGGTGGCTGCGCAGCAGGTGGGACCGCTCGCCCGGGAGCTCGGCGATCGTCATGCTCGTCATGGCTATGACCTGGACGATCTGACGGCGTCGTTCTGCCGTGCGCAGAAGGCGGCACAGCGTGGCCTGCAGTTCGTGATGGGTGCCGCCGCGACGCAGGACGTCGGACGTCTGATGCGTCGGGAGGTCGACCGGTTCATCGACATGCTGCACCGGGAGGCACGGTGTGCGGGCGAACGCGTGCTGGCGGTGCGTGGCATGCCGCCGGCCGAGCGTCGGCGCCGTCTCGGCCTGGCGTTGACCGGTCCGGCCGACATCGTGCGCATCGAGCTGCTCGCGCGGTTCTCCGAGATCGACCTCGACGCCGAGTACACCGTGGTCGTCGCGGTCGGCGACGACCTGCCGGAACTCGACGGTGCGAGCGAGGCGTTGCCCGGTGGTCTCGATCGTGAGCTGCTGGTTCCGGTCGGGTACGTGTTCAAGGGGTGGCCGGGGCAGGTGGTGGTGGGCCCGCCGGCCCCGTTGCGCGCCATCGCCGCGACGGTCGGCCCGACCCGGCGTGCTGCCGATCTGCTCCGCGACGGCGCCATCGCCGACCCGCGTCGCGTCGTACCCTGCTCGGATCTGCTGGCCAGCCTGATCGTCGACGGGAATCCGAACCTGACCGAACTGATCGTGAGCAAGCATCTGGGCAAGCTGGACGGCCTGAGCGCACAGCAGCGGCTCAACTCGGCCGAGCTGCTGCTGCAGTGGCTCGAACGAGGGGTTCCGCTCAACCAGCTGGCCCGAGATCTCGGCCTGCCGGAGCAGACGGCGCACAGCAGGATGAAGCGCATCCGTCAGATCTTCGGCGATGTGATCGACGACCCGACCCAGCGTCTGGAGCTGATCGTTGCGCTCCACGCGGCCGTGCCGCGGTGGCGCGCCGAACTCGACGCACGGCGCTGATCGCGCCGGGTCAGAACAGCTTCAACGCGGTGAACAGCAGCCCCTGCGCGGCAACGAAGCTGCCGATGATCCTCCACGTCTGTTGGGTCATGGATCGATACAACTCGGTCCGCACGCCGGCGATCTCGATGCGCACGTCGGCGAGTCCGGTGTCGATTTTGGTGTGGACGTCGGCGAGTCCGGTGTCGATTTTGGTGTGGAGGCCGGCGAGCCCGGTGTCGATTCTGGTGTGGACGCTGGCGAGGCCGGTGTCGATTTTGGTGTGTACGTCGGCGAGGCCGGTGTCGATCTTGGTGTCCACGTCGGCGCGTTGGGTGTCGATCTTGGCGTGCACACCGGCCAGCCCTGCGTTGACCTCCATCCGCAAGCTGTCGATCCTCAGTCCGATCTTCTCTTCGAGGGCGTCGAGATCGTGTTTGGTCGCAACGTCGGCCCAGCCGACGGGTGGCAGGTAGTGCATCAGCGTGTCGGCAGGCCTGGGCCCCAGCGTGTTCACGAGGGCCTCCTGCAGGACGCGACGTTCTTGCTCTTCGATTGTCATGGTGCCACCCCGGCCTGCTCGACGCTACTGATCAGGATCAGCCCACCATGCGGTGGAGACGTCGCGAAAGACCAGAACAGGCGACTGTGGACAAGTGGTGCCCTGAAGGCGTTGTCCACAGAGATGCCGAGCCGGTCACGGTGACGCCGCGGGTTCCCTCGCATCGTTCAAGATCGCGGGAGGCGGGGGCGGTGGTGGTGGATCGGGAGGTGCCACGGGATGAGTGCGGGCGTGATCGCGGAGCTGTCCGTCGATGGCGGCGACGACCTGCTGCCGGCCCTCAGCGCTGGGGTCGAGGGCCAAGGCCAGCAGGATGCGGGTGCGTTCCGGATCGTCGTACGAGACCCCGGACAGGGTCACACGTAGCTGCCGGTGTCGGACGGGCACGAGTGCCAGCGATGGCAGCCGTCGCGGTGCGCCGATGCCGGGCTCGGCCACGCGGCGACGAACGATCCGGCGAGCAGGATGGCGGCGAGATACCGGCCAGCGGTGGTCAGGCGCATGCCGAGGATGTGGGGGGATGTCATGGCGGTCCTAGAGGGGGTCGATGCCTGGGACCAGTGTGGTGATCACGCCTGCGGATGGGCGCTGATCAGCTCGAGATCTGGGGAGTGACGGACAAAGTTGTCATCCCCGTGACAACATTTCAATCTCGTTGTCCGACGACGGCCGGAACGATCTCGGCCGTGCCGGAGGGGCACGGCCGAGATGTGGTTTCAGGAGATATCGAACAGCCCGGTCATGCTGGACGTATCGCCGGTGTAGATCTGGCCACCGCAGGTGAGCATCGACGGTCCTCCGTTGCCGTCGTAGGTGGTCACGCCGAGGGGATAGGGCACCGCATCGACCTGCAAGGTCGCGTTCTGCCAGACCGTGCTGGCATCCAGTGTCAGGACACCGTCGAGGTCACCGTCGAGATCGAACTCGCAGGGCCACGTGCCGGTGCCGGTTGAGTGGAAGAACACGGTGGTGTTCTCGATCGTCACGTCGAAGGGGTCGCCGGGGCTGGAGGGAACGCTGGCGACCTTGATCGGCCAGCTCCCGGGCCGTCCGTCAAGCACGATCGGGAACGTCAGGTCCGTAGACGTGCACGTGCCTGAGATGTATGAGATGTAGCCGATCGTGGAACCGATGCTCAGGGTCGGCGCTGTGTCGCCGAATCCGGTGAACGTGACAGCTGAGCAGTCTGTCGCCACGTTGTAGTCGGTCTCAAGGTGGATCGTCCCGTTGTTGGTGCCCGTGAACGAGGTGATGCCGAACAAGTGCGTTCCTGCCGCTGGAGGCGCGCTGTCGTCGTGCGCGTAGGCGGGCGTTGCGAGTAGAGCGAGGCACAGCGCTGCCATCGCGGTGATCAATCGGTGAGTGCGGGACATCGAAGGCTCCTAGTGAGAAGTGAGTTCCCCCGGTGGTCGCAGGGTGACCCGCCAGCACGACATCGCGCTACCGGCTCCGGTCACACCCTGTCGATTTTCGGATGTCCGTATGACATCCACCGCACTTGAGGCCATGGTCCGCACGTGTGTTCGAGTGCTGCGGCCGGGGGACGGCCCAGGAACTGGCACGGATTTTGTTGCGCGGGTGACAAGTTTTGGGTCCGAGTGACCCCGATCACGCCACGGTCCTTGCCGGTGCTCCTGACGTTGTGGGCTGATGGGCTTGCGGTTCCCCCACCGTCTCGAACGGGGTCCGCAGGAGGAGCATCGACCATGCCGACGCACAGCCCGGCCATCCCCACCCGGCGTCTCGCCGGGTGTCGTTCGCTGCGGTCCTGCGAGGGTCGGAGCGGCCGATTTCAGGCGTCGATGACCTCGATTTCATACGTCCATATGAAATTCGGAGCCGATCGATGACGCGCGCTGGCGAATCAGATGTGGCGCGTGCCACAGTCCCGGACATGCCCTCGACACCCCGTCGCCTCGCCGGCCGCCTCCTCAAGGTGGTCGCGGCGATCGCTGTGGTGCTGGGTGTCGCGTCGCTCCCGTCGAGCGCGGCTGAGGATCCCGATCGTCCGGGCTTGCCGTATTACTTGCCGGGCACGGGCGGATGGCTTACGCCGGCCGGATCGGGGCTGACCGAAGTCTCAACCGCCAAGCAGTGGTTTCGGCTTCCGCCGCTGGTCAATGCGGGGCTCTCATGGACGTTGGTTCGAGAATCGGATCCACGCTGTCGCAGGCTGGGCGACTTCAATGAGATCAACCGGTGGAAAGGCACGTTGTTCTTCATCTCGCCTCCCGGTGCGCCCGAGCCGTACGGCTATGTCGGGCCGTTCACGGTGCGCACTGTTGCGTTCGGCAGCATTCCGGTTGAGGCCACGGTGCGGCTGAAGCAGCCGCGTGATGCTGACAACCTGCCGATCGGCTACGACATCACCCAAACCACCCGCACCTACTGCGCTGGGCGCGGCCCGAACGCAAGCCCGACGCAGGAGGAGCGCGAGACGCTGCCCGCCGAGTTCGAGGCGCCTGTCGAGGTCCGGGTGATGGCCCTCGTGGTCGACGGGGTCCCGCTCGAGCTGACCGGGAGCTGTAAGCCAGAGCGCGAGAGCGTCCTCACTCTCAGCGGTGTCGGATTCTCCGAGCTAGACCCGAGCTTCCCGGAGAACTCGCCCACACCCGAGAACGTGATGACCACGCCCTGGTTCACCGTCGCCAACGGCGGATTGCTGACCGGCTCGGTCGGCGTGGCCCCGTTCGAGGGTTGCACCACGCGTAGTGGTGAGGACATCTCCAAGTTGCTGACCGCCACGGTTTCCGGCTCGAGCAACGGTGTGCAGGTGCGGTCGCAGGGCCTGAAGGGCGATGAGAACTGTCTGAAGAGCACGTCGTGCTGGTCGTTGGTACCTCGTCTGCCCGGCCTGCCATATCCGAAGGAGGCTGCACAATGACGATGCGCGCGAACAAGGCCGTCGCCGTCGCCGCCGGCCTGGTCGCCCTGCTGCTGAGCTCGACGGCCGCCCTGGCCCAGACGCCGACCCGCATCTCGGTGGGTGGTGATGCCAGCGTCGCGGAGGTGCCGTCGACAGGGGCGAACGACGGCGCTGTCGAGATGGTCACTGATTTCACGGCCGCGCCGCTCCCGTTCACGTGCACCGACGTGTCGATCAGCGGCAGCGCCGAGCGCGGCGCGCCCGTCCGGGCCGGAAGCGTGATCGGTCACATCGACACACTGAACTTCGCGGAGTGCACGATGACGGACCTTGACTTCCCGATCAACGGTGAGCTGAGTGGCATGGACATCGTGGCCACCTCTGCAGCAGCGCCACACGCCCCCATCCCGATCAAGATCGCCAACATTGACGGCCGATTGCATTCGACTGGCGCCAAGCCGTGGACCTGCAGCATGCGGGTGATCAATCGAGTTGGTATCGATTTGACTGGCAGCCTGACGCCGGGCAGCGGAAGCATCGACGCACGACTGACGATCTCGAACGCCAACTTCGCACTGGCGTTGACCGCCTTGGACGCTACCACCGACGCGCCGACATCGAGTGGCACCTGCGGTGGGCAGGTCTATAGCGGCGACAACCTGAACATGGGCGCAACGTTCGTGCTCGACACCGGCGGTGCTGGTCTGATCGACCACGACGACACGGCCGCCATCTCGGCGAACGACTCAGCAAGGACCGCTCCATGAGGCGCCGGCTGATCGCGAACTCCCCGGAACTCGTCCGGGATCGATCCGTCCCACAGCGGGAGGGAGTGAGGAGGTGGAAGTAGTAGCGGCCGCGCCACACGAGCGCGGACCCCTGGCCGCGATGGAGGTCCGTCGCTGCCACGCAAGGCAAAGACAACATGACGAAAGGTAAGGGAAGAACATGTTTCTCAAGAGACTGAGCATTGCAACTGGCGGAGCCGCGCTCGTGGTGGCTGCCTTGGCTGCCGGAGCGTCGGCAGGCACGGAGGACATCACGCACGTCTCGATCGGGGGTGACAACACCACCGACGCCTGGGTCAACGCCACCGGCGACAACGACGGGTCGATCAACTTCCTGACCGACTTCGCGGCGGCACCTGTGCCGATGGAGTGCCTGGCTTCGGCCATCACCGGCCAGATCCACCAGTCAGCACCGGTGCAGGCGGGCAGCGTGCTCGGACACATCGACACGCTGACGTTCACCAACTGTGTGGCTACGGATCTGGACTTCCCGGTGATCGTGGAGTTGACCGACGATGCCGATATCGACATCGTGGCCACCGCTTCAGTGCCGGCCCATGCCTCGGTGCCGATCAAGATCACCGGCATCGATGCGGTCATGCATTCCACGGGCTCCAAGCCGTGGACCTGCAACGTGCACGCCATCAACCGGACGGGCGTCGATCTGACCGGGTCGGTTGTTCCGGGCAGCGGCAGTGTTGACGGGACGATCATCATCTCGAACGCCAACGACGCGCTCGCGTTGACGGCGTTGGACGGCACCACCGACGCGCCGACGTCGAGTGGCACCTGTGGTGGACAGATCTACACCGGTGACAACGCCAACATGGGTGGCTCGTTCACGCTCGACACCGCCGGACTGGTCGATCACTCCTGATCGCCAGGTCCTGATCGCTCACAGGTGAACGGTCGGGGTGGGCCGAGCGCACGCAACGCGCTCGGCCCACCACCGGCCAAGCCTAGTGAACGCCGTTCATCGCACCAGAACCCCACTGCATGGAGAAAGGCATTCTCATGACATTCAACCCCATCAAGTCCCGGCGCCGTCTGCGCGCGACCCTGGCCACCGTCGGAGCCACGGCAGCTCTGCTGCTCACCGCGCTGCCGGCCAGTGCCAACACGATCGACGTCGACTATGACGTCAACGGCAGCACGCACATCGGTTCGACCGGATCGAACATCACGCTGGGCCCAGCGGTCATGCACTCGTTCGTCAACGCCGACGGCACCTTCCGCGGCGAGATGACGCTTCCGGGTACGCGCACAACGTTCGACCTGCTCGGCTTCATCCCGGTGACAGCCGATGTCAACTTCGAGCCGGTGGGCGACGGAGCCACCACCGGCGAGATCGTTCGAACCCCGGATCGGCGTCAAGAGCTGCACTCGACCACTCAGTACTACGTGCGGCTCAGCAACATCAAGGCGAGCATCTTCCCCTTGTTCGCTGGACCGAACTGTCGCACCAGTAACCCGGTGACGATCAACGCCAACACCCCCGCGGGTGAGTCGTTCCAGGTGGCATCCGGCGGCAACCTCGTCGGCGAGTACAGCATCGGCGACTTCCAGGACTGCGGCCTGAACACCTGGTTGATCAACCAGATCATCCCCGGTGGTGGCAACACGGTCGAGCTGCACCTGACCGACGGCCGGCTCGCCGGCTAGGACGACCGACGGCGGACCGCACCCGGCGGTCCGCCGTCGGGCGCCTGCTTCCAACCACGATCGACAGCACCCTTCAAACCCAGGAGCCATGTATGCACCCCCTTCCACCGCTTCGCCGGCCGAGCCGGTCTCACGCCAGGCGCGACCGCCGCGGCAGCCGACCGAGGCTCCTGGTCGCCGCCGCTGCTACCGGCCTGATGGTCACGATGGGGGTGAGCGCAGTGGCCCAGGCGGACACCTCCTCAACAGCGGGGGGCGTCGAAGTGTTCGCTGGCGATGGTGCGTCGCTGGCGAGCGTGCCTGCCGCTGATGGTCCGTTCATCGCCAGCACCGGTGCGTCCCCCGACGGCAGTCTCTTCGTGATCGACGCCGATCACAAAGTGCAACAGCTCGGCCCGGCGCTGTCGACGCTGCCCGCCGTTCCGAGCGAGCTGGCCGACCAGAACGTGGTCGCCATCGATTTCCACTTCCCCAATGCTGCGGCCGCCGTGGCCGACGACGGCTCGCTGACACTCTGGAACCAAGCCCGCGGCGTGCCACCGGTGACGGTGAAGACGCCAGCCGATTTGGGTGGCGACGCCAAGGATGTAGTGATCTCGTCGGCCAATAGTGTCTGGACGGTACTGCTCGACGACGGGACACTCGGCAACTTCCACAGTGCCACGGGCTATTCCATCGTGAAGGACTACGACACTCAAGAGCCGGTCACCGGCGTGAGCCAGATTGTCCGCACCACGCACAGCGATGTCCTCGCGCTGCGCAGCGACGGCAGTGTGATCTCGGTGAGCCCGCAGGGTGACGTCGACCAGGTCACAGACGCCGACGTCGACGACCCGATCGTCAGCATCGCGCCCGGTGCCGCGGTCTCGCGCGACGGTGCGGTCTACCGGTTCGACCTCGACACCAGCGCCGGCTATTCGGTGTACAGCATGAGCAAAGACACCGCCTTCCCGTCCAGCGGGGTCGATGGGAAGGTCGTGCAGGTGGCGGGCACATATGGCTCCAATTGCCGTGTCGCACGCACCGATACCGGCCACCTGGCGACTTGGAGGTCCGACGGTGGTCCGGGTTGTCAAGTTTCGGACGCTGTTCAGAACGCCGATGTGCTGTGGCTCATGCCCAAGCGTGCGGACAGCACCGGCTTTGCGACGATCACCGGTGAGGCGAGTGCACCGGCATTCGCCATCGACGATGAGGCGACCATCAGCGGTACGCCTGAGGTGGGACAGACGCTGACCGGCACACCTGCGACCTTCACTGGTGATCCGGATTCGGTGACCAGCCAGTGGTACGCCGACGACACCGTGATCTTGAATGCGGTCGGCAACTCCTATGAGCTGACGGCGAACGAGATCGGCAAGAAGATCACGTTCCGCACGACCGCGACCAAGCAAGGCGAGGACGACCTGACGTCGACCTCGAACGAGCTCGGTCCGGTCACGACCGCGCCTGATCAAGACGTCGTCAACGACACGGCGCCGTCGATCTCGGGCACCGCGAAGGTCGGCGAGACCCTGACCGCCGACGGCGGCTCGTGGACACCGTCCGACGTGTCGCTGTCGTATCAGTGGCTGCGAGACGGTGCCGACATCTCCGGCGCCGGCAACGGCAGCTACGTGCCGACTGCCGACGACATCGGTAAGAAGCTGTCGGTCAAGGTCACCGCGAGCAAGAGCGGCTACAACAGCGCGAGCCAGACCTCCGACGAGACCTTGGAAGTCGCACCGGCCGACATGACCGTCGTGTCCGATCCGGTGATCTCGGGTACGGCCAAGGTCGGAGAGCAGCTCACCGGTACGCCGGCGACGTTCACCGGCAGCCCGTCGGTGGCGAACCACTGGCTGCGTGACGGTGACGAGATCTCGGGCGCCACCGGCACCAGTTACACACTGACCGCCGACGACGAGGGCAAGACCATCACGTTCCAGTCGACCGCCACCCGCGGCTCGGAGGAACCCGTGGTCGCGACCTCGGCACCGACCGGTCCCGTGCAGGCGGCCGACATCCCGCTCTCGGTGACCAAGGCGGCCACCGCCTCGGGCACCGCGAAGGTCGGCCAGACCCTGACCGGCACAGCCGCCGAGTTCGCGGGCACGCCCGAGCCGACCGTGGACAACGCGTGGCTGCGCGACGGTTCGCCCATCAGTGGCGCGACCGGCACCAGCTACACGCTGACCGCCGACGACGCGGGCAAGACGATCACGTTCCGGTCGACCGCGACCAACGAGAACGGCTCGCTCGAGTCGGTGTCGAACGCCATCGGTCCGGTCCTGGTCGTCCTGGAGGCCACAACGGCTCCGACCGTCAGCGGTACCGCCGAAGTGGGCAAGGAGCTGACCGGCACGCCGGCACAGTTCAGCGACCCGACCGCAGTGGTCACCAACCAGTGGTTCGCCGACGATGAGCCCATCGACGATGCCACCGGCACCACGCTGGCGCTCACTGAGGACGAGATCGGCCAGAAGATCACGTTCCGCTCGACCGCCACCCGTGGCGACGAGACGGTCACCTCGTCTTCTGAGGCGACGGACACCGTGGTGCCCGCCGGTGACGGAGACGGCGATGGCGATGGTGACGGTGACGGCGATGGAGACAATCCGGGCGAAGAGCCCGGTGACGGCTCCACGGAAGACGCCATCACAGTGCTGCCCAGCACGACGTTCCACCAGGGCGACGAGCTGGCCGTCGAGGTCGGCACCGACTGGGCCGACGAGGACGTCGCGGTGTGGCTGTTCAGCGATCCGGTCAAGTTCGGCTCGTACACCGTGAAGGTCAACGGCCGGATCGCGGTCACCGTGCCGAGTAACGCACCGTTGGGTCAGCATCGCCTCGCGGTGTACGACTCGAGCAACCAGCTGATCGGCTGGCAGTCCGTGACGGTGCTCAAGGCGCCTTCGTCGGGCGGCTCGAACGGCACGCCCACGGGTGCGTCGAGCGGCTCCGGCCGCGGCGGTGGAATCCTGCCCGACACCGGAGGCGACGTGCCACGCTACGTGGTGCCGCTCGGCCTGGTGTTGGTGCTGGCCGGTGGATTGGTCGTCGCGCGCCGACGTCGCGACGACGCCTGACCGATCGCTCCTGACAGCTGCTGTCATGCCAGCTGTCAGGAGCCGGTCATCCACCGGCTGACCCCGGCCGTTCCTCCCTCCCACTTGGGGCGGCCGGGGTCTTCGCCTGCCACCAGCCATCGTCGCCAGCGACGAAGGAGCGGGTAGGCGAACCAGCACGATCCGGAGCAGCCGGGTGCGGGACTGTCGTGGATGCGGGAGTCCGTCGGTTCACCGGCTCCTTCCCGCGTTTCGGCCGTGGCCGCCCTCACCGCTGGCGACCGGTGGCTGGTGTCGTCTGGTTCGGTTGTCCACAGGTGAGCTCATCGGGCTTTCGCGCTGTCGTGCCGAGATGGTCTGCTGATCCTGATCGGTAGCGTCGATGGGCTTGGGGTGGCAGCATGACAGTTGAAGAGCAAGAGCGTCGAGTGTTGCAGGAGGTGCTCGTGGACACGCTGGGTCCGAAGCCTGCCGACACGCTGATGCACTACCTGCCGCCGGTCGGGTGGGCTGACGTGGCGACCAAGCACGACCTGGAGGTTCTGGAGGAAAGAATCGGGCTTCGGCTCTCCGCTGAACTTGCCGGTGTGCGTGCGGAGTTCAACGCGGGTCTGACTGAGGTGCGGACCAAGGTCGGTACGGGTCTGGCCGAGGTGCGGACCGAGGTCGGTACGGGTCTGGCCGAGGTACGGGCGGAACTCAACGCGGGTCTGGCCGAGGTGCGCACCGAGTTGTACCGGGGTTTGAATCAGCAGACGTGGAAGATGATCAGCATGTTCGCCGGTCTCCAGGGCTTGTTGTTCGCCGCGTTGAAACTGTTCTGAGCGAGGCCGCGTTCAACGCGGAGGCTTGAGCAGGTCGTAGACGTCGACCTCGAGGCGTTCGGCCAGGTCCTCGACGGTCTGGATCGTCAGATTGCGCTCGCCTCGTTCGATAATGCCGATGTACGTGCGGTGATAGCCGAGTAGCTCGCCGTACTTCTCCTGGCTGAGGCCGGTCTTCCGGCGCTCGGCGCGCACCCGGTGGCCGATGGTCGTCTGGAGTTCGCCGATCATCCCTCGACTCTCACCGAACGCTACCGATGGATCTACAGACTGATCAGTAGCAGCGTGTGCGAGAAGGTGTTGCACATGACGCTACTGATCAGTAGCGTCATGTGTGGCTGCGAGCCCGCGTGACCCGACCCTCCTTTCACTACTTCCCGGGGTCGGCCGCGGGCTCGTGGCCCAGGTTGGCGGGTGAGGTTTAGCCACGCAGGAGGTCGAGCGGGTCGATGCCGAGCCGTTCGGCCAGAGCCTCCAGCGACGTGAGGGTCAGATTGCGCTCGCCGCGTTCGAGGGCACCCAGATAGGTGCGGTGGTAGCCCAGTCGCTCAGCCAGCTTCTCCTGGCTGAGGCCGAGCTTCTCGCGCTCAGCGCGTACGCGTCGTCCGAGGGTCTTCTGGAGTTCACCGGCCATGGCCCCAGTCTTGAGTGACCGCTACCGATCGGTCGACAGACTGATCGGTAGCATCGTCGATCACTCGAGTGCGTCGAGATGCTCGGTGAGCGTGTCGATGAGCTGCCGGGCGCTCTCGCGACTCAATACCAGGCGCTGGCCGCTGCGGTCGGGCTCGCCGACGAACGTCCAGTCTCGATGGCCTCCGGCGCGACGGGACGTGATGACGTAGAGCTCGGCCGGCGTGGCCGTGGGCTCGGGGTGAGGTGGTGACGCGACGCCGAGCGTGACCGACACGTAGAGCGTGCGACTGTCGTGGAAGCGGTCTTCGGGGAAGTCGTCCTCGTGATGATCGACGACGCACCACGACGGGCATGTGTCGTCTTGCCAGCTCGGTTTCTGGTTCGTGGTCGATGTCATGGTCCCCCTTCGGGTGCGCACCGGCGCCGCGCGCTGAGATCACTGACGTTAGGCAGGGATTCGGACATCGATGTGCGGCGTTCGTCAGGTTGTCCACACGCGGTCGTCGACGTCTCATCCCTCGCCAGTATGCGACGTATCAGTAGCGGGTGGCGGTCAGCGACTGCCGCCGCGCCGAGGCTTTCGGATTCTTGTCACCCGGCTCACAAAGCTTGGTTACGAAACGATTACGAAACGGCCCTCAGGTGGGGAGGCCTATCGCCGTGACGCGAGGCACACCTACCGTCGCTCAGACGCACAGACTCGATGCCGCCCCGGACGCGGCCTCGAGCAGGAGGGAACGGACACATGGGCGGAACCGTCGAAGTCCGCGGGCTCAGCAAGACCTACGGACGCCAGAACATCTGGAGCGACGTCACGCTCACCCTCCCGCCCGGCGAGATCACCGCGCTCCTCGGGCCGTCGGGCACCGGCAAGTCGGTGTTCCTCAAATCCCTGATGGGCATCGTCGAGCCCGAGCAGGGCGAGATCCTCGTCAACGGCGTCGACATGGTGCGGGCCAAGGAGTCCCAGCGGCTGCAGATGCGCAAGTCGTTCGGCGTGCTGTTCCAGGACGGCGCCCTGTTCGGGTCCATGAACGTCTACGACAATGTCGCCTTCCCGCTGCGAGAGCACACCCGCAAGTCCGAGGCCGAGATCCGCGAGATCGTGCTCGACCGCCTCGACATGGTCGGTCTCGCCGGCACCGAGCACAAACTCCCCGGAGAGATCTCCGGCGGCATGAAGAAGCGCGCCGGCCTGGCACGCTCGCTGGTGACCGACCCGGAGATCATCCTGATCGACGAACCGGATTCAGGCCTCGATCCCGTCCGCACCTCGAACCTGGCGCAGCTGCTGGTCGAGGTCAACGCTGTCTCCGACGCCACGATGCTGGTGGTCACCCACAACATCGAGCTTGCACGCACGCTGCCCGACAACCTCGGCATGCTCTATCGCCGCGAGCTGGTGATGTTCGGTCCCCGAGAGGAATTCCTGCTCACCGACCACCCGGTGGTCAGCCAGTTCATGAGCGGCGATCCCGACGGCCCGATCGGCATGAGCGAGGAGACCGACCATCGCAGCGCCGATCTGTTCGACGGCCCGATGGACTATCCGGGAGACACCGCCGTTCTCACTCGGCACGCCGGTGCGCGGCCGGTCGAGGTCCTGCCGCGGCAGCTCGAGCCGCGCTCGGGTGCCGTGCGGCCCGCGGCGCAGCGGCACCGCGAGCGGGTCTCGTCCGGCGCGGCGCCCCTGTACGTCGCCGACGACGAGGAGAAGCACCGAGTCGCGCCGGTCCTCGATCTCGGCTTCGTCGGGCGCGCCCTCAACTCCGTCGGCGACGTCTTCGCGCTCGCGCTCGACACGATCCGTGCGACGTTCCGCCGGCCGTTCGCCGGCCGTGAGGCGCTCGAACAGTTCTGGTTCGTCGTCAGCGTGTCGTGGATCCCGGCGATCCTGGTCGCGATCCCGTTCGGTGCCGTCATCGCGCTCCAGCTCGGCACCCTGACCGTCCAGGTCGGCGCGCAGTCCTTCACCGGCGCAGCGAGCGTCCTGGCCGTCGTCCAGCAGGCCGCGCCGATCGTGACTTCACTCGTGATCGCGGGCGCGGGCGGCGCGGCCATCTGTGCCGACCTCGGCTCACGTACGATCCGCGACGAGATCGATGCCATGAAGGTCATCGGTGTCTCGCCGATCCAACGCCTCGTCGTGCCGCGCGTTCTGGCCTGCATCGGGGCGGCGACGATGCTCAACGGTCTGGTGTCGGTCGTCGGTGTGCTCGGGGGCTACTTCTTCAACGTCATCGTCCAGGGCGGCACGCCCGGCGCCTACCTGGCCAGCTTCACCGCACTCGCCCAGATCCAGGATCTGTGGGTCGGCGAGCTCAAGGCCGTCGTGTTCGGTTTCATCGCCGGCATCGTGGCCTGTCACCGGGGCCTGAACACGGCGCCCGGCCCCAAGGGTGTCGGCGACTCGGTGAATCAGTCAGTCGTCGTGACGTTCCTGATGCTGTTCTTCGTCAATGCCGTCATCACGACGCTGTATCTGCAGCTGGTTCCGGGCAAGGGGGCCTGACATGGCTGCCGCCGACGCCGTCCTCGACCGCATCGCCGCGACCGGGCGAGACCTCCGGTTCTACGGACACGTGCTGGCCAAGATCCCGACGACCGTGCGGCACTACCCCCGCGACGTGCTCCGCCTGCTGTCCGAGGTCAGCTTCGGCTCCGGAGCGCTGGCCGTCATCGGCGGAACCATCGGCGTCATGGTCGGCATGACCCTGTTCGTCGGTTCCGTGGTCGGCATGCAGGGTTACGCGGCCCTCGATCAGATCGGCACGTCAACCCTCAACGGCTTCATCTCGGCCTACTTCAACACCCGCGAGATCGCGCCGCTGGTCGCCTCGCTCGCACTGTCGGCGACCGTCGGCTCGGGCTTCACCGCTCAACTGGGCGCGATGCGCATCAACGAAGAGGTCGACGCGCTCACCGTCATGGCTGTGCCGAGCATCCCCTACCTGGTCACGACCCGCGTGATCGCCGGATTCATCGCGATCATCCCGCTGTACGTCGTCGGCCTGCTCACCTCGTACGCCGGTGCGCGCCTGGTCACGACGGTGCTCTACGGGCAGTCCGCCGGCACCTACGACCACTACTTCAACCTGTTCCTGCCGCCGATCGACATCCTGCTGTCGTTCGCCAAGGTCCTGGTGTTCTCGGTCATCATCATCTTGATCCACTGCCGCCTCGGCTTCACCGCCTCGGGCGGACCGGCGGGCGTGGGCCGTGCGGTCGGCGCCGCGGTACGCCGCACCATCGTCACGGTCGCGGTGCTCGACCTGATCCTGTCGCTGGCCCTGTGGGGCAGCACCACGACGGTGAGGATCGCCGGATGAACAAGACCCCCCGCATCG
>Ga0182737_1001894_pt1 | contig 18894 bp, 18 predicted proteins | sample eDN5th30CBELigOP_FD_128878 | JGI IMG/M metagenome (GOLD analysis project Ga0182737, IMG submission 128878) | Enriched Organic Plus compost microbial communities from Emeryville, California, USA - eDNA 5th pass 30_C BE-Lig OP (version 2) (version 2) ...
CTGAAACCGAGCCGCGGCCCGAGTAGCTCATCACGCCGGTGGTGATCTGCAGGTCGTCTTCCAGGCGGCGCTGCGGCTTGATCTTCAGCTCGGCCAGCACGCCGTGGTATGCCCGAACCGCTTCTTCCGGCGAAATCTGGCCATCGACGATCAGCCGCAAGAACTGGATGAACGCCAACTGGTTCTCGGCGTTGTTGATCTTCCGGCCGTACAGGGCCACCCGGGCTCCGTACTTCTGGGCCTCGGCCAGCAGCTTGAAGGCGTCGTACGTGGTGCCGGCCCCGCCGCCCAGGATGCCCACGACCAGGTGCGGGTCGTAGCTGACCAGCTCCTCCATCGCCTTGGGACCGTGGTACACGATCTTGAGGAACACCGGCCGAGCCTTGCCGACCACGCCGGCCAACGTCCGCGCGATGCAGTCGTTGATGTACTTGGGAACGTCTTCCGCGGCGAGCTGGTTGGGCGCGTTGGGGTCGAACAGTTCCAGGAAGTGGCGGAAGCCCCGGGCTTCGGCCTCCAGGCGGAACCGCCGGTACTCCTCCAGCGCCTTCAGGTCGTCTTCCAGGCGGTTGTTGAACGTGATGCTGTACAGCCCCAGGTTCGCGCCGAGCATGCGCTCGTTGTCGCTGCACTCGTGCTTGCCGCACTGGATATGGTCGATGGTAGCAGTGCGGAACGGCTGCGAAGGATGCTCCGCATACCGGCCCCCGCGGACCACGAAGATGTCGCTGGTGTCGTTCGCCCGAGCAGCCGGCGTCACGTGGCTGTTGTCGAACAACCGCTCCTTGATGGTCAGTTGCTCGTTGGTACTGGCCGACATCAGCATGATGTCCACCAGTCCCTGCCGGACCACCTGGCGAATCTGCTCGCGGTATTCAGCCAGCGTCCGGAAACGTGGCTCGCCGGCGTGCATCTCCGGCGACATGCCGGGGGCCCCCACGCCAAACGCCATATCGGCATCTTTGGCGTCGGCCAGAATGAACTCGCGGCAGCCGGACGGGTCGGCGTGGATGGCAGCCAGTTTCTGATCGAGCGATTTGGCGCTCATGGCAATCTGCGGTTGGCGGATGTTCGGGTGAAATACGGCGATGCGGAGCGGTTACTTGCGGCTGGCCAGCACGGTGTCGATCGTCTGCCGCAGCACCTGGCCGCTCTTGCGGAGCGACTGCAATTCCTTGGGCCACAGCTCGAACTCGTAGGTAGCCAGCACGCCGCGGCGGCCCACGGCGGTGGGCACGCTCAGGGCCACATCGCGGATGCCGTAGCAACCGTTCTGCACGCTGGAAACCGGCAGCACCCGCTGACGGTCCAGGGCGATGGTTTCAATCACCTCTTGAATGGCCACGCCCACGGCGAAGCCGGCGCCGCCCTTCTTCTTGATGACTTCGGCGCCCGAGCCCTTGGTGCGGGTGAACAAGTCGGCGGCCAGGGTGGCGTTCCAGTGCGGGTGTTTTTCCAGCGGCAGGCCGCCCACGGTGGCGCTGCTGTAGATGGGCACCATGCTGTCGCCGTGCTCACCCAGGATCAGGGCCGAAACCTGCGTCGGAGCGGCCTTCAGTTCCGCGGCGATTAGGCTGCGGAATCGAATCGTATCGAGCTGCGTGCCCAGGCCGATCACCTGCGACGACGGCAGCCGCAGCTTCTGGGCGGCCAGGTAGGTCAGCACGTCCACCGGGTTGGAAACCACCAGCACGATCGCGTGCTCGGGATAACCAGCGGCCTCGACCTCTTCCAAAATGCTGAGGAACAGCGTCACGTTCCGGTTGATCAGGTCCAACCGGCTTTCATCCGGCTTGCGACGCAGTCCGGCCGTGATGCAGATCACATCGCTATCGCGCACCTGCTCGTAACCGCCAGAGGTAATCACCTGGTCGGCCAGTACGGTGCTGCCGTGCAGCAGGTCGAGCGCCTGGCCGGCGGCCAGTTCGGCATTGACGTCCAGCAGGGCGATCTCGCGCACGATCTTACCGGCCTGCAGGGCGAACGCCGTGCACGAGCCTACCAAACCACCGCCGCCAATGATCGAAACTTTCATGGTTCGCCAATTCCTCAGGAGCTGTTGCCTATTCGAGTCGGTATGCGCTTGTGGTTGTTTCTGAGTGCCTCGCCGCCTGCGTGGCCGGCGGAACTACTGCTTGGCCAGCGTGGCCATCACGCGGTCGGTGATGAGCTTGACCAGCGTCTCAGGATCGAGCGCCGCGCCGTTGCTGCTGGGAGCCGCTTCCGCCTGCGCCCCGGCCGCACGGCTGGAGATCACCGGAACCTCGCTCGCCACGGCGGGGCGGCCATTCTCCGCGGCCGAGGCACCGTTGCTCGCGGCGGGCTTCATCACCGGCGGAGCCGGAAACGCCCGACGTTCCACGCCGCTTTGCGACCAGCTATTGCGGAAGATGTCGTTGGCGCAGATGTCGCAGTTCTTGAACTCCGCCTGCAAACGCGGGTCGTCGTAGCCCCACGCCTTCTTCAGGTCGAGCAGTTCTTGCGACTTCTCCTGGCTGAGGTAGTTCACGCGGCCCAGATCCTTAGCCAGCATCAAAATGCGGCAGTAGGAATCGAGGATCTCGGTCCACCAGTAAGCCCGTTCCACCGTTTCGCCAAAGCTCACCGTGCCGTGGTTGGCCAGGATGATCACGTTGCTGTGCTTGACGAACGGCAACACCGTGTCGGCGAACTTCTGGCCGCCCGGCGTTTCGTACTGCGTGATCGGCACGTCGCCCAGGAACACCTCCACTTCCGGCAGCACGCACTGCGGGATCGGTTCGCGGGCAACCGCAAACGCCGTGGCGTGGGGCGGATGGCAGTGCACCACGCTTTTGATCTCGGGGCGTTCCTTCATGATCGTGAGATGCAGCAGCACCTCGCTGGAACGCTTCTTGCGGCCCGCAAGCTGGTTGCCGTCCATATCGACGGTGCAGATATCGTCGGGCGTGAGGAAGCCTTTGCAGTGCATGGTCGGCGTGCACAGCACTTCGTTCTCGCCAATGCGGTAGCTGATATTGCCGTCGTTGGCCGCGGCAAAACCGCGGTTGTAGATGCGGCGGCCGATGTCGCAAATCTCTTGCTTGATCTTATAGGCGTTCATGTGATTTCCTCAGATTGCGACGGCTTGCGTGTTGGTCGCGCCCGCGTAAGCAGGCCGTTGGCTGTGGTTGGTCGGTACGGTTGATTCTTCGCGTTCGGGATCGTCAGGCGGCCTACATCGACCGCTCGGGCGACTGCAGATGCACCTCGTCGAGGATGGCGGCCACGTAGGCGTCGATCGGCGTTTCTTCGACAAACGGCTGGGCGGCTTCGCGGCCTTCGGAAAAGGCCACCAGGCTGTGCTCGCCGGCGCCCATGTCGTCGTAAACCACAATCGGTTCAGCGCGCGGGGCGCTGGGATCGCGCAGGTTGGCCAGCGAAAGCGGAACGGCCACGCGAAACGTCGCGCCGTCGAGCGTCGGATGACGGCGGTTCAACGTGACGGTGCCAATGATTTCTGCAATCCGCATGGTTTGTTCTCCGCGCCCTCAGGCCAGGACCTCGGCATACTTGGGCGAACCGCCCGCGGCCGCCAGGGCACAATACCGCTGGGCCAGCCGCGTGAGCTGCCAACTGCTGGAGCCGCGTGGGCTGAGGACCAGCAGATTGACGGCAATCGCCGCCCAGGCCGCTTCCAGGTCATCCAGGCTTGTTACCGCAGCCGCACGCACACCGCGGCGGCGATTCGCCAGGCACACGGCTGCCGCCGGTTCATCAGTCAGCAGCACGCCCATATTGCCGCCCAGGGCGACGCTTTCGGCCAGTTCGGCCACGGTGCCCGGCAGGCAAACGTGCGGGATGCGTTCCACCGCCAGCCCCGCCTTGCCCAACAGGCTTGCCAACCGATCGGGCAGTTCCACCAGGATCGACCGTGCTGCCGCGCCGCTCTTCGCACCAGCAACCGCTGCCAACGCCACGCCGCGACGGCCGGCGACGGCCCCGCCGCTGGCAGCCTTGGTTTGCGTTTCGAGCCGGGCTTGTTGTGCCCGCAGGTAATCGCGAGCGGCCGGAGTAATCACGGCCTTACCGGCCACAACCACAGCCCCGCCCTTGGGCACGCGGCCTTCCACGTCGGCCAGCGAGATCAGCTTCTGCGTCAGCACCAGCGTCTTGGGAGCACTGGCGACACCGTTTGGAGCCGGTTCAGTCTTCTTGGGCACTACCGCGCCCGTCGCCGCCGAACCGTTCTGCGCTGCCGTCGACGTTGCCGCCGGCGTTTCGCCCGCGCGCAGCTCTTGCCCAAGTCGCTCCATCACCTCGCGAACAAGGCGATCGATTTGGGCTTGCGTGGTGGTCATGGCTGCGTGGGCGAGTGGCTAATGGGTCGTGCGGTTTCGTTGCTATTTAGGCGTTACGAATGGCGGTGGTGATCCAGCGGACCGGGGTCAGTTCGTCGCCCACCACTTCGGCGGCGGCGTTACCGTCGCCGGTGATGATGACCATGTCGCCGGGGCCGGCCCCCAGCCGGTCGACCACCAGTTGGGGATCGCCATCGGGGCGGCTTTCATCGGCCATCACCGGTTGAGCCACCAGCAGTTTGCACCCGTTGAGCGAAGGGTGCTTCACGGTGGCCCGGGCCGAGCCGACAATCAAAGCCAGTTGCATGGAACGCTTGTGTCCTTTCGGTCAGCGGACGGGGGGCCAATTACGGGCGGCCCAGGATCCGCAGGTCGTCGATCAGCGAGCAGCGGCGTTCGCGGGTGAAGGTCAGCGGCGTGGTGACGCCTTCGCCGGTCGGCGTGGCAATCGAGAACGACAGGTAACCTTCGCCGCCGAGGCCCAAGGCCGCCATACAGGGGCCGTTCTTCACGAACAGCGTGGTATCCATCAGCCGGCCCATGCGGGTCATGTTCCGCACGTTGTTGCTGTGGATGATCGCCGTGTGGCGGAAACCGTGTTCGTAGTAGTGAGCCTTCTCGATGGCTTCATCCACGTCGCGGCAGCGGACGAACGGCAGGAACGGCATCATCTGCTCGACCGGCACGAACGGGTTGGTTTCGTCGGTCTCGCCATAGAGCAGTTCCACGTCCTCGGACACGCGCTTGCCGATGGCCTGAGCCAGCACGGCCGCGTCCTTGCCCAGCAGTTCCTTGGCCGGCACGTCGTGCTTCTTGTCGCCTTCGCCCACGCTGGTGATGGCAACCGCGGTCAGGGCATCGACTTCGCGGGCGTTGAGCCGCACGGCGCCGGCCCGCTCCATGGCGGCCATCATGGCGTCGAACACTTCGTCGACGACGAACACTTCCTTCTCGGCGATGCACAGCAGGTTGTTGTCGTAGCTGGCGCCCTGGATGATCGCCCGGGCGGCCCGATCCAGGTCGGCCGTTTCGTCCACGACCACAGGCGGGTTGCCGGGACCAGCCACGATGGCGCGCTTGCCGCTGTTGAGAGCGGCACGGGCCACGGCCGGCCCACCGGTCACGCAGATCACGGCGATGCCGCGGTGCGAGAAGATGGCGTTGGCCGTTTCGAGCGTGGGCTCCTCGATCACGCAGATCAAGTTGTCGATGCCCACGTCTTCCAGAATCGCCTTGTTGAACCGCCGCACGCCTTCCACGGCCACCTTCTTGCCGCTGGGGTGCGGGTTAACCACCAGCGTGTTGCCCGAGGCAATCATGCTCACGGCATTGCCGGTGATGGTGGGCAGCGAGTGGGTGACAGGCGTAATGGCACCGATCACGCCGAAGGGAGCGTGCTCGATCACGGCCAGGCCGTGATCGCCGCTGAACACCTCGCTGCGAAGGAACTCCACGCCTGGAGTCCGCTCGCCCAGCGTCTTGAGCTTCTCGATCTTGTGCTTGAGGCGGCCGATCTTAGTTTCGTTCATTTCCATCGTGCCCAGCTCAACGCACTGGTCGATGGAGATGCGGCGAATGTGGTCGATGATCCGCTTGCGGTCTTCGAGGGTGCGTTCGCTGAGTTGCTCGAAGGCTTCGCGGGCGGCGGCCACCGCTTCATTCACGCAACTGAAGATGCCGTGGCGGCCACGAAAACCCCGGCCGTTGCTCACGTGGCTGTTGCGCGGCAGAGCGCCATCGCGAGCCATTTGGGCCAGGACTTCCTGGACGACATTACGGATCAAGGATTCGGTCGCTTGCATGGCAAGTATCGGTCCCGTGTTCAGGTGGCGACTTGGCTATGAGGGTGACGCGTGGGAGCTGGCTTTACGCGGCGTGGCCGCCGCGGCGGGCGGCCTTACTGCTCCTCGCGGTGGTAAACGCATTGCTGCTCCACATGGACGCTGTCGACGATGCCGATGATGGCCGCATCGATCGGCAACGGCTTGGTCTGCGGCGTAAGCCGGGCGCTGCTTCCCTGCACGATTAGCACGAACTCGCCCACGCCTGCCCCCACCGTATCGACGCACACGAACGTGCGGCCGGTCGACTTGAGGCGGCTGCGATCTTGTTCGTCGATGCGGTACGGTTCGACGACGAGCAGCTTCTGCCCGACCATCGAATCCACCTTCTGGGTGGCGACGACGCTGCCGGTAACCTTGGCGACGAACATGGTTGGACTGCCTGAAGTGGTCGGTTCGTGATTCGAGGTTTCTTGCTCGTTGGGAACTGCGTTAGCCGGCGGCTCGTTCCAGCAGGGCCTTGGCTTGGCGGGCGACGACCAGTTCCTCATTGGTCGGCACCACCCAGATCTGTACCCGGCTGTCGGCGGCGTGAATGGCGACTTCGCCCTTCACGTTCTGGTTGGCGGTTTCATCGAGCACGATGCCAAGCTGCTCAAGGTTCTGGCACACGGCCGTGCGGACCGCGGCGCCCTTTTCACCGATTCCACCGGTGAACACGATGGCGTCGGCTCCGCCCAACTCCACCAGGTAAGCCCCCAGATAGTGACGCACCGAACTGGTGAACAGGTCGAGCGCCAGTTGAGCCCGCTCGTTGCCTTCGGCCGCGGCGGCTTGCAGGTCGCGCACGTCGCCCGAAACGCCGCTGACGCCCAATAGCCCGCCGCGGCAGGCCAGGTCATCGAGCAGTTGTTCCAGGCTCTTGCCGGTGCCTTTCATCAGGGCCGGCAAGGCAAACGGGTCGAAGTCGCCCACGCGGTTGTTGTTCGGCAGACCGCTCTGCGGGCTCATGCCCATGCTGGTGGCAACGCTTTGGCCGTTGCGGATGGCACATAGCGAACTGCTGCCGCCCAGGTGGCAGGAAATCACGCGGAGGTCTTGGCGTCCCAACAGCTCTGCGATGCGGCCGGCAATGAACCGGTGGCTGGCGCCGTGGAAGCCCCACCGCTTGATATGGAACTGTTCGCTCCACTCGTACGGTGTGGCATACAGCTTGTTCCGCGGCGGGATCGTCTGGTGGAAGCCCGTCTCAAAGGCGGCCACCAGCGGGATCTCGGGCAGCCGCTCGTTGAGCAGCCGCATCGCCTTGATGTACGGCGGGTTGTGGGCCGGAGCGGCGTCGCTCATTTCTTCCATGGCCGCCAGCACGTCCTCGGTGACGCGCTGTACGCCGCTGATCCGGCCAGCATGAACCGCCTTGAACCCGATCGCCGCCACCTCGCTGGCATCGCTCAGGCAACCCCGTTCCTTGTCGGTCAACTGCTCGAGGCACCGCCGCACCGCCACGGCATGATCGGGCACCGGCGACTGCTCCTCCCAGGCATGCTCGCCGATTTCCACGAACGAACGGCTGAGTTCCGATCCAATACGCTCGGTGCCGCCACGAGCTAACTGCCGCTCATCGCGCATGTCGAAGAGGCGGTACTTGAAACTCGTCGAACCCAGATTGGCAACCAAAATCTTCATGGGAGCGTGGCCGATTCCTTGGCAAACAAAACCGTTGTACGTGCAACCGCTATCGGGCCGGGCAAGACACCTTCGCTTGCTGGCGGCCCTGTTACGGACGCCCTACTGAGCCGTGACAACTGCAACGCGGGCAGCGTGAACCGCCGCGGCCGGCGTGGCGCCGTGCTTCCTGCGCCAACCTGCCGGCCGTACCGCCCACGTGGCCGCAGCCACAGGCGTTACGACAGGTAAGCGGCAGCCAGACCTTCGGCGGGCCGCGGAATGATGTGGCTGGCAACCAGCTCACCAACTTGGGTGGCCGCATTGGCGCCGGCTTCAACAGCAGCACGGACGCTGCCGACATCGCCGCGCACCACGGTGGTGACAAAACCGCCGCCGATGGCGACCTTGGCCACAATCTCCACGTTGGCCGCCTTGGCCATGGCATCCGTAGCTTCGATCAGGGCAACCAGGCCCTTGGTTTCCAACAATCCGATGGCGTCGTTCATGGTAGGTATCGATCCTGTAAAAACGGTCGGTATGAGATCGCTGAGCGGTAGGGTTGGCTGTCTGTTCCGCCGGGCTGTTTAGCGCCGGCCGGAGAATCAGCCCAAGTCAGACTTCTTGGAGCCGGCGGCCTTGGGACGCGGGATGATCTTGATCAGGTCGTCGTGCGGGCGAGGAATGACCTGCACGCTGACGACTTCGCCCAGCCGGCTGGCAGCGGCCGCGCCAGCATCGGTGGCGGCCTTCACGGCGGCGACGTCGCCGGTGACAAACGCGGTCACCAGGGCGCTGCCCACCTTGTCCCAGCCGAGGAACTCGACGTTCGCGGCTTTCATCATGGCATCGGTGGCTTCAATCAGGGCGATGAAACCCTTGGTTTCAATCATGCCCAATGCCTCTACTGCCTTGGCCATCTTGCAAAGTCTCCCAAAGAGAAACAGGAAGAAACGGGGTTGCGGGTAAACGGTTGGCGCGAGCCGGACAAAACGCCGGCGCGAGCTTACGGCTTGAACAGTTCGATCTTGGTGGCGTGATCGAGGTCGGCGGCATTGCCTTCGTCGGTGTCGAGATGCACCTCGAGCTTGCTGGTCGCGTCGGCCCGCACCACTACCTGCTCCAGCACGAGCGAGCAATTGGCCGACTCGATGCGGAGGTTCATCACGTCGTGGTTCTTCACGCCGAAGTACTTGGCGTGCTCGTGGTTCATGTGCACGTGGCGGGCAGCGCGAATCACGCCCTGCTCCAGTTCCACCACGCCCTTGGGGCCGACCAGCACGCAGCCGGGACTATCTTTGACGTCGCCGCTGAGCCGCACCGGGGCGTCGATGCCCAAGCTGATGGCGTCGGTGAACGCCAGCTCAACCTGCGTGGCGGGTCGCGTGGGCCCCAGCACGCGCACGTTGGGCAGCATCCGCCGGCGGCCGGGTCCGACGATCATCACGGTTTCTTCGGCGGCGAAGAAACCGTCCTGATAGAGCGGCTTCATCGGGGTCAGCGTGTGCCCCTTGCCAAAGAGGATTTCCACGTGCTCGTCGGTCAGGTGCAGGTGCCGGGCCGAGATGCTCACCACCAGGTTGGGTTCGGCCGACGCCGCGGGGGCCGCTTCTCCCAACTGGGCGTATACGATCTGCCGGACGATCTGTTCGACGAGGCTGCGGTCGAGGGAAGGCGTGGCGGCAATCATTCGCTTATCTGCTACGAACGCGGTGGGTGGTGTGGCTAAAGTGCGGCTGCGCCGTTAACCGGGACGCCGCTTGGAGGCAGGCAACATTTGCCCATCCTGGGCCAGTGGTGTGTTGTCGGTCCCGCCGGCAACCACCAAGTTCACGCCCGCCGCCAACATCCGGCTTCGCCAGTCCTCGCTGATGCCGTTGTCGACGACGATGCGATCGATCTCCGAGAGCGGGCACAGGTGGGCCAGCCCTTGCCGGCCAAACTTGGTACTGTCGGCGACGATGATCACCTCGTCGGCCGCTCGCAGCATGGCTTGTTCGGTGGCCACCAGCAGCGAGTTGTTGTTGTAGAGCCCTTCTTCGCCGATGCCCGACACACTCAAAATCGCCCGGCGAACTTTGATCCGGGACAACATCTCGTCGGCATACGGCCCGAGGGCCACGCCGGTGCGCGGATAGACATACCCGCCCACCAGCAACAAATCCGTGTAGGCGTTGGCGGCGAACAGGTTGGCCACCGGCAGCGAGTTGGTCACCACCTGGAGCGGCCGGCCGACCAGCAGCCGGGCCAGTTCGTAGGTGGTGCTGCCGCCGTCCAGCAGCAACGTGTCGCCATCCTCGACCAGGGCGACCGCTGCCTTGGCGATCGCCTGCTTCTTCTCCCAGTTCTCCGGCTCGGAGCCCATCTCGTAGGGCTGCGTGGGAGCCTTGCCGGTGTAAAAGACGCCGCCATGCGTCCGGCGCGCCACGCCCTCCCGCTCCAGGTGATCGAGGTCGCGGCGAATCGTTGATTCGGAAACCTGTAGCTCGGCCGCCAGCTCGGGCAGGGAGGCAAACCCGCCCCGCAAGCGGACGATCTCGAGCACGCGGTGTCTTCGCTCGTTGGCCAGCATCGGTGCGGGGCCATCCTGGAGGTAATGGGCGATTCGACACGTACCTGACAGAAAACGCGCAACCCGGCTTGGAAACCGGCCCATTTCTGCCAAGAACGCGACAGAAATCTTCCTGATTCTGCTCAACTATTGGAGAGTATGTGCTCGCTGTTGCCGGAAATCAACCGCTCGAACGGCAAAAACCGCTCATTTGGCTCCCACCAGTTGACGGGATACTGCCAAAAATGAGGTGTTGGTGATAGAAATCTACCACATCCCACGCTCCCGCCAGGGAAAATAGGCAACCCAGGCATCTCAGGACACATAAAACGGCTCGCCTGCCGCCCAGGCATCAACAAATGCACCCGCGGCCCTACCACCGCGCAAGCCGATCCTACCCCTGCCCGCTCGTGCCGGGTAAAACGATGGAATAGGGGCGGCACAATGCCCGCGAGCCGATCGCTCCTTCACTTAGGTTTGCCACCCTTTCCGCACGGACCCCCAGGCCGATGAGCTGGCAAGGCATCGAAGGACACGACGAGGTGGTCGAACAGTTCCGCCGCGCGATCTCGCGCGGGCGGCTCGCCAGCAGCTTTCTGTTCGTCGGGCCGCCGGGCGTGGGTAAGCGGCTGTTTGCCATGAAGCTGGCCCAGGCCCTGCTGTGCGAGAACGCCCCCGAGGAGGAGCTGAATCCCTGCGGCCACTGCCCCGCCTGCCTGCAAGTCGCTTCCGGCAGCCACCCCGATGTGGACGTGGTTTCCAAGCCGGCCGACCGCTCATTCATCCCGATCGAAAGCTTCATCGGCCCCAAAGAGCGGCGGATGCGTGAAGGGCTGTGCCACAACATCGGCCTGAAACCGGTCTCCGGCCGCCGCCGTATCGCTATCATCGACGACGCCGACTGGCTCAATGTCGAAGGCGCCAACAGCCTCTTAAAAACGCTGGAGGAACCGCCGCCGCGTAGCGTGCTGATCCTGATCGGCACCAGCCTGGACCGGCAGTTACCCACCATTCGCAGCCGCTGCCAGGTGATTCGGTTTGCGCCGCTGGATGTGGAAACGACTGCCCGGCTGCTGGTCGAGCAGCAGGTGGTATCCGACCTGGACGCCGCCCGTGAGCTGGCCCACCTGGCAGGCGGCAGCCTTTCAGAAGCAGCCGAACTGGCCGACGAAAACCTGAGGGCATTCCGCCGGCAACTAATCGCCAAGCTGGCGATGGTTTCCTGGGATTCCGTGGCCCTGGCCGCCGAGGTGAACCAGTTCGTGGAAAAGGCTGGCAAAGAAGCCCCGGCCCGGCGTGCCCGCGGCCGGCAGGTGCTCGGCTTTGCCGCCGATTTCTACCGCAACGTGGCCCGGGCTCTGGCCGGCTTGCCCCCTCTTGGCGATACGGCCATGCACGAGGCCGCCACCAAGGCTGCGCAGAAATGGCCCGGCACGGCCGAAACGGCCGCGGCCTGCTTCGATCGCTGCGTCGACGCCCGGCAAGAGATCGACCGGATGGCGATGGTGAACTTCGTCATCGACTGCTGGGCCGACGAAATCCTGCGTCTCGCCCCGACCGGCTACGTCGTCACCAAGAGCGGCTAACTCGCCGGCTGCCCTGCCCACGGCTCGCCTCCCAGTGCGATCCTCTGCCAACGCCGAGTCTGCGCGCGCAGCTCGTGCATCCGTTCGCAGTTTGGTTCATCGCGCAACAAAAAAGGCCGCGTCCGTACCCACGCAGGGTTACGGACGCGGCCGCTGGTTGCTACAGGCACTTGCCGCGGCTGCCGACTAGCAGCCCACGGCCAGTGGAAGCGTTACTCGCCCTTTTCTTCCTCGGGCTGCACCGGCTGGATCAGCAGACCGCCGCTGCCCACACCACCGCGGAGTTCGACCTGCGGGGCGGAAGGCTTGCTGGCGCCCTCGGCTTCGCCGGTTTCGGCGGCGTCTTCCTCGGCCCATTCCACGCGCTTGCGGGAGAGGCCGATCTTACGCTCGTCGGCGTCGACGCGGAGGATCTTCACCTCGATCTCGTCGCCAACCTTGCACACTTCCTCGGGGTTCTCGACCTTGTGGTCAGCCAGCTCGGAGATGTGCAACAGCCCTTCCAGGCCGTTCTCCAGGCCGACGAACACGCCGAAGTTGGTGAGCTTGGTGACGGTGCCTTTGACCACCTGGCCCGGCTGGTACTTGTTGGGGATGTCGGTCGCCCAAGGATCGTCCTGGAGCTGCTTGAGGCCCAGGGCGATGCGGCGGCGTTCCTGGTCCACCGACAGCACCTTGCACTGCAACTGCTGGCCCTTCTCGACCATCTCGTTGGGATGGCTGATCTTGCGGGTCCACGACATGTCGCTGACGTGCAGCAGGCCGTCGATGCCTTCTTCGATCTCGATGAAGGCGCCGTAGTTGGTCAGGTTGCGCACCGTACCGGTGACGAGCGAGCCGGGCGGGTAACGCTCGGCCACCTTGTCCCACGGGTTGTCCTGGGTTTGCTTCATACCCAAGGAGATTTCCTGTTTCTCCTTGTTGATGCCCAGCACGACCACGTCGATCTCGTCGCCAATGTTGACCAGTTCGGTCGGGTGCGAGATGCGCTTGGTCCACGACATTTCGCTGATGTGCACCAGGCCTTCGATGCCCTCTTCGAGCTTCACGAAGGCACCGTAGCTCATCACGTTGACCACTTCGCCGCGGACCTTGGTGCCCACGGGGTACTTCTGCTCGACATTGTCCCACGGGCTGGGCGTGAGCTGCTTGGTGCCCAGCGCGATCTTTTCCTTTTCGTAGTCGATGTTGAGCACCTTGACCTCCAGCTCCTGGTCGAGCTGGACGAATTCGCGGGGATGGTTGATCCGTCCCCAGGTCATGTCGGTGATGTGCAGCAGGCCGTCGATGCCGCCCAGGTCGACGAACGCGCCGAAGTCGGCGATGTTCTTCACGATACCGCGGCGGACCTGGCCCACCTCGAGCGTCTTGAGCAGCTGCTTCTTCTTCTCTTCGCGCTCCGATTCGATCAGGGCGCGGCGGCTGACGACAATATTGCGACGGGTATCGTCGATCTTCAGCACGATGCACTGGATCGTGCGGCCGATGTAATCGCCGATGTCGGCCGGGCGGCGGATGTCGACCTGGCTGGCCGGCAAGAACACGTTCACGCCGATATCGACCAGCAAACCGCCCTTGATCTTGCGGGTGACCGTACCGGTGACGACGTCGCCCTCGTTGATGTTCTTGAGCAGGTTTTCCCAGACGATGATCTTCTCGGCCTTCCGCTTGCTCAGCAGGAGCATGTCGGAGGCGTCCTGGTAGCGGCCATCGGCATCTTCGATGTCCTCAACCAGCACCATCACCTTCTGGCCGGGGACGGGCGGTTCTTCGTGCTCTTCCCACTCGCTGCGGGGAAGGGTGCCCTCGCACTTGTAGCCAACGTCGACGACCACCATTTCGCCGTCAACCCGGAGGATCGTGCCCTCGACAATGCGATTAGGAAGAATCTCTTCCTCTTCGCTCTCGATCAGCAGGCTTTCAAACTCTTCCTCCGGCAGACCCTCCGCGGCGGCGTTCCATGCTTGTTCCCAAAGCTCGTCGGGGAGGTCCAGAGAGTGCAGCAGATTTCGGTTGACCATGAAGTAAGCGCTCGCGACGTTGTTCCCAGGTAGCCGCCGCGCCCCGAATGCGTCGTGCTGCCGGAAACCAAATGGTTAGGGTAATCGAACTGTTGAACCAACCCGGGCCTCGGGGACAGGAAGGCGGCAAATTGAGCGCGCCGGCCCGGAACGAATACGTAAATGTACCCGCCGTCAATCCAAGAGGCAATCTGTATTCGCTTTCCGTCAAAAACGCCTAGGCCCGCACATGCCGCATCCCCCCCATTTTCAGCCCGGGGTGCCTCGGATGCGGCCAACCATAGCTAGCTTATCGGCCGACACGACCGGTATGGCCGGCTTTACCCAGTTGCAATTGACACAGTTTCACGAGAAAGCCATGATCGGCCAATCTGACGCAGGAGGCTCGTGTTTGCCATGCAGGCTGTTGCACCCAAGGTGCTTATCTGGTGGATGATTGCCGCGACGGCGCATCTGCCCATCCCGATCTGCGATGGCGATACCGTCGGTTCGTTCCCCCACACCGCCGCCTGCTCCGACGGCGGAGGGATCGACATCGACTTTATTCTCTTGGGCAGCCACGGACCGCGCGACGTCGACGATGGCCCCTTCCACCACGATCCCCGCGAAGACGGGCCGGTCGTGGGCCTGTTCCCCCCGTATGTCTGGAACCGGGCCGAAACGTCGCTGCCCGTCCACGATTGGTGGACGGCGCCCCCCGACACGCCCTGTGCCCAATTTTCTTGGCTGCTGGCGCCGCCTGAGCTCCCAGGCGCCGTTCCGCTTGTTTCCCGCGCCGCCGACTGCTGCCGCGATACGTGCGTGCTGCGCTTGTAATCCCCGCCCGCTGGGATAGTTACGCCACGTTTTGCGTCATGCAGCGGTACTCGCCCCTTCAGGCAAGATGCCCGGGGGGTATATCTCTCTATCATGGAAGGCGACTGTTCATGCCCGTTCACCCTTCGGCCGTTATCGATCCGCGGGCGACCATTGACCCTACCACCACGATTGGACCTCACGTGGTGATTGACGGCCCGGTGCGGATCGGCCCCCGCTGCCACCTGGCGGCCGGCGTGATCGTTTACGGCGCCACAGAAATTGGCGCCGACTGCCGAATCCACGCCCATGCCGTGATCGGCGACTTGCCCCAGGACCGGGCGTACGACGGCGGCCAAAGTTACTGCCAAATTGGCGAAGGCTGCATCATCCGCGAAGGCGTCACCATCCACCGCGGCACCATCCCCGGCACCGCGACCGTGGTCGGCAACCGCTGCCTGCTGATGACCAACAGCCACGTGGGCCACAACTGCCACCTGGGCGACGAAGTGACGCTGGTCAGCGGCGTCCTTCTGGGCGGTTACGTGACCGTGGGCTCCAAGGCGATCATCTCGGGCAATGCGGCCGTTCACCAGTTTGTGCGGGTCGGCGAACTGGCCATGGTCAGCGCCCTGGCCAAGATCGTGCAGGACGTGCCGCCGTTCTTCATGACCGATCGCGACGGCGCCATCGTAGGCGTGAACCGCGTGGGACTGGCCCGGGCCGAAATCCTGCCGGCCGATCGCGACGAAATCAAAATGGCTCACCGCATCCTGTTCCGCATGTCGCTGCATCGCGACGAGGCGCTGGAGCTGCTGTCGGCCCTGGTTACGCCCTCGGGCCGGCGGATTCACGAGTTCATGCTGGCCGAAACCCACCGTGGCGTCAGCCGGCGCGAATCGCTCCGCCGCCGCATCGCCGCGGCCTGAGCCGTCGCACGTTTCGTCTGAAACGCGCGGCACCATCAAACAAGAAGCCGGCACATCGAGTCCATCGCTGGCCCGATGCGCCGGCTTTATTTTTTGGTCCGGCCCCGCGCAGCTTGGCCTACGGATGATACGGCGGCATCTCGACCACGCGCTTGCCGTCGATCATCTCCTGCACAAAGACCGTCAACCGGTCCAGAATGCGGTCGAGGTACGCCTGCCCGGTTTCGGCTGTCGCCATGCCGGGCGTGGGGTCCGGCTGGTCGTTCAGCGCATCGGCCCGCACGTTCTCCGGGAAGGCCGCCAGCGCGATCGAGGTTTCCCACTCCTGGGCGTGGCCGGGCATATCGTACGGAATACGGCTGCCGCTCTTGAGCAGCTTGGCATCCTCGGCCGTGAGCACATCCCAGTAAGGCAGGAACTGCAGGTTCACTTGGAACCGCCGGATGTACTGGTCCCATACCGCCCGCAGCGGCGCCACGTTGCCGCCGTGGCCGTTGAGCACCAGGATATTCTTGAAGCCGGCCCGCACCATGCTGTCGATCAGGTCGTTGAGCACGGCCATGAAGCTGCCGGGCGACAGCGTGAGCGTGCCGACGTGCTTCATGTGATGCTCGCTGATGCCGGCCATCAGGCCCTGGGCCACGATGACGTGCGGGCTGAGCCGGCGGGCCACGCCTTCGGCCACCACGTTCACGCTCCGCCAGTCGTGTTCCATCGCCATGTGTTCCAGGTGCTGCTCAATCGCCGCCACGGGAATGATGCAGCACTTCAACTCGCCCGACGCCATCCGCTCGCGAAACTCGCGGCGGGTAAGCTTGCCCAACAGCACGGGTGGTTCGGCCATGATCGTGATGCTCCTGCGAATTTAAGACGCGCTGATCGGTACGCCGCTATCGGCTCGCTGGCGTGGCAACCTAGCGGCCGGCCCCTTCTTCGATGCGGTACAGCTCTTTGTCGGTCCGCAACAAGACGGATCGCCCGGTAATTGCCGGCGTAGCCATGATGCTGCCCGGCATCTGCGTACGCGCCAGTTCCTTGTACTTGCGGCCGGGCTGGATGGCGATCACCTCGCCCTGTTCGCTGAACAGGTAGATGCGTCCGTCGGCGTACATTGGCGATGCCGAATAGTTGCCGCCCAGCCGCTCGGTCCACAATTCCTCGCCCGTCTTGGCGTCCAGGCACGTGAGGATGCCCCGGTCGCTCACCATGTACAGCTCATCGCCCACGACGAGCAGCGACGGATTGAACGGCACCTGCCGATCGAAACGCCAGGCGATGCGCGAGGTCTTATCGCCCTGCCCGTCCAGCGGAATCGCCAATAACTCCGAGCGAGGGTATCCGGTGCAGATGTAAACCAACCCATGCGCAATGATCGGCCGCGGCACCGTGGAGAATCCGTTGGTATCGCACCACCAGAGTTCCTCGCCGTTGGCCGGGTTATACGTGCTCACCCGCATCGCCCCGGGGTTGATGCACACATCGCGTCCCTCGTGCTTCACGATTAACGGCGTGCAATACGCCTTGCGGCGTTCCAAGCTCTTGGGCGGAGGCACCGAACGCTCGGTTTTCCAGTCGATCTGGCCGCTCTTGGTGTTGAAGGCCACCACCCAGCGGTTATCGCGGCCGTCGAAGTTGACGATCAGCTTGTCATTCCACAGCACCGGCGAACTGCCGGGGCCTTCTTTATGGTCTACAACGATCGAAGCATCGGCCCACAGGATGCGGCCGGTGGCCGTATCCAGGCAGGCCGTGCCAGCGCTGCCAAAATGCACATACACCCGGCCTTCCTCGATCACCGGCGTGGGCGAGGCATAGCTGTTCTTGGGATTGATCGGCAGGGCTTGGCTAGGGCGAAACACCTCCACGTTGTGGAGGATCTTGCCCGAGTTCACATCAACGCACACCGCCCGCAGCGAGCGGCCGCCGTCCTCGGCCGTGGTGAGCCACACCTGGTTGCCGTACACGACCGGCGAGGACCAGCCTTGCCCCGGAATGGCAGTCTTCCAGACAATGTTCTGGCTATCGTTCCACTTGAGCGGCAGGCCGGTCGCATCGGAGTGGCCTTGCCCGTCGGGACCGCGAAATTGCGGCCAATCGCTGGCAGTGGCAAAGGCGGCGAAGGCCGTCACGCAGGCAATTAGCGGCAGGCAAGCCGGCAACAACCGAAGTCGTGGCATGGACTGCATCTCGGGGAGGCGGAGGGATAAATCACGGCGCAGCAGGTAAGCGGAGCCGTTACTCTAACGCCCCGGCAAGCCAACTGCCAGCGTTTGGTTGCCCCCCAGTCTGGCCGGCTTAACCGCGACGCTTGCGCTCGCGATAGCGGCGGATCAATTGATTGGTCGAGCTGTCGTGAGCCAGCGACGGCTCGTCGGCGTTTTGCAGCTCGGGAATGATCCGCTTGGCCAGCACCTTGCCCAGCTCGACACCCCACTGATCGAACGAATCGATCTGCCAGATCACGCCCTGGGTAAAGACGCTGTGCTCGTACAGGGCCACCAACTTGCCCAGCACCTCCGGCGTCAGCCGATCGGTCATGATCGTGTTGCTGGGGCGGTTGCCCTGGAACACGCGGTGCGGCACCAGTTCGGCCGGGCAGCCCTCGGCGGCCACTTCCTCGGCCGTCTTGCCGAACGCCAGCGCCTCGCTTTGGGCCAGTACGTTGGCCACCAGGTAATCGTGGTGATCGCCCAGCGGGTTCAGGCTCTGGCAGAACGCGATGAAATCGCACGGCACCAGTTTCGTGCCCTGGTGGATCAACTGATAGAAGGAGTGCTGACCGTTGGTGCCTGGCTCTCCCCAGTAGATGGCGCCGGTCTGGTAATCGACCTCTTCGCCCTGGAGCGTGACGCTCTTGCCGTTGCTCTCCATGGTCAACTGCTGCAGGTACGCCGGGAACCGCTTGAGGTACTGGTCGTACGGCAGCACGGCGATGGTGCGCGCCCCGAAGAAGTTGTTGTACCACACGGCCAGCAGCCCCAGGATCACCGGCAGGTTCTGCTCAAACGGCGCCGTGCGGAAATGCTCGTCCATGGCGTGGAAGCCGGCCAGCATTTCGCGGAAGTTCTCGGGGCCAATGGCGATCATGGTCGAAAGCCCAATGGCCGAATCCATCGAGTACCGGCCGCCGACCCAATCCCAGAACTCGAACATGTTGGCCGTGTCGATGCCGAACCGCGTCACTTCCTCGGCATTGGTCGAGACGGCCACGAAGTGCCGGGCAATCGCCGCTTCGTCGCCCAGGGCC
>Ga0182737_1001897_pt1 | contig 18880 bp, 19 predicted proteins | sample eDN5th30CBELigOP_FD_128878 | JGI IMG/M metagenome (GOLD analysis project Ga0182737, IMG submission 128878) | Enriched Organic Plus compost microbial communities from Emeryville, California, USA - eDNA 5th pass 30_C BE-Lig OP (version 2) (version 2) ...
GAATTCCTTAAGAATCTTACTGATCTGCTCCGGTTTGAATCGTTTACCTTTCATAATACACTGTTAAAGTTATCAATCATTTTTCTATTCTCTAACAGTCTTTTTTTTAGGGAAGCTTACAAATTTTGCAGTTTCGCCCCACTATTGCAAAACCCTTGTTACCTGCAGTCTTTTATCGTTCACGTCTAATATCATTCCCTTTTTCTGCGTATCCTACAATTACTCATCGAATATTTTCGCATACCATGTTAGGCACAAGCTAAATTACAAAAATATCCTTTGTGTAAAAAAAGCAGGTTGTTAAACCTGCTTTTTTATAATAGTCCTATGCAAGACTTTGTCCTATCGGTAAGTGGGTGCTTAATACGACCCTGTTCCAGAGGTTGATGGTAATTATGGCAGTTATAATATCTGCAATTTGAGTTTCGCTAAAAAACTGTAATGCGATTGAATAGGTATCATCTGACAATCCATTTTGATGGATTAATGTTATCTCTTCCGTTATCGCCAACACTACTTTTTCTTCTTCCGTAAAAATATCTTCAGCCTCTCTCCAAGCATTCAGTAAAAAAATACGCTGATTTGTTTCTCCACTTTTAATTGCGTCTTGAGTGTGAATGTTGATACAATAGGCACAACCATTAATTTGTGAAGCACGGATTTTTATAAGTTCTTTAGATGTTTTAGATATAGAAGCCTTTGAAAGATACATTTCTAAACCAACCATCGCTTTTAGTGCACTTGGTGCAACTTCCTTAAAGTTAAATCTTTTTTGCATTATATAATTCTTTTAAAATTGTTTAATGCAAAATTGTAGAATAAGGAAATAAAAGAACTTAAACTGGTTTAAGAAAGAAGCCTCTTTCGTATTTCGCTTAAATACTCGGGAGTGAAGCCCAGATAAGAAGCGATTAAATATTGCGGAACACGTTGCACAAATTCGGGATGATTTCTCACAGCTTGGAAATAAAATTCTTCTTTTGAAAACGAAAAAAGAAATTTGATACGTTTTTGAGCTGCTGCATAAGCTCGTTGGTAAACAAAACGGAAATAGCGTTCCATTACAGGAAATTCTTTTAATAATTTTTCCTGTTTATCTTGAGTGATATACAATACAATAGATTTTTCTACAGCCTGAATATAAAATTCCGTAGGAACTTGGTTTTCGTAGGCAAAGTTATCTGTAAGCCACCAGGTTTCAATGGCAAATTCAGTAGTTTGTTCAGTGCCTTTTTCGTTGATGTAAAACTTTCGCAACAAGCCACTCAAAACAAAATAATGATGCCTGCAAATTTGTCCCTCCTTTAATAGGTTTTCTTTTTTTGCGACCTCTTTAGTGTCAAAGAATTTTTTAATTTCTTCAAATTCATCGTCAGAAACTTTTGCAAATTTGGCTATATGTTTTTTGAAAATTTTGGACATCTTTAATTTACAATTTGGGTTAAGATTGCAAGTAACTCTCAAATATACGCAATAATCTTCCATACGCAAGGAAGCTAAATATCTTTCTGTCACCCCCTATAAGCAGTTGTTTTTAAGCACCTTGCTTTGGTATTATCAGATTCCATCTATTGCGCATTTTGTATAACTTTCTTAGATTTGCTTTGGTAGATAATACAAAATACGCAGTATGGAAGTTGTTGATTTTTCTGGTTGTGATTTTCGGGAAGGCGGGCACAGGGATGTCGCGGTCATTTGATGCAAATACTCATCGAAGCGGGCAAGGAAAAAAAGACCGGTATGTACCGCTACCGACCACAGTGCTGGATTTGCTGCGGGAGTATTATAAAGCGTATCGTCCTAAAACTTACCTTTTAGAAGGTCAGCACGGGGGGCGGTATTCCGTCTGCAGTGTCCAAGCTGTGTCCAAGAATGCGATGAAGGCCGCAAAGGTAAACAGGCCGATAGGGATACACGGTTTGCGGCATAGTTGCGCCACGCATTTACTGGAATACAGCAGCTACTTGGTCACAATGACGTCAAGACCACGATGCTTTATGCAAAAGTCGGCAATATACTTGGTTTGAAGGGGGTATGGCAACAACCATTTCGAAACAGCCATTTTTACGCCTTCCAACCATATGTAAAATACTGATTATCGAACGTGCCGTCTTCATACAGATCAACCATAGCATAACCATTTTTTGTTGCGTAGCGATCACCTTTCCACCAATTGCCACTGACTGCACCATTGCTGATATAAGTTACTCCTTGATATTTGACTTCGTCGTTTAGGTGGATATGACCACTCAACGCCAGCTTTACTTGCGGGTGCTGTGTGAATAAAGTTACTACTCGTTCTGCATCATTTAATATCGATCCTCCGCCGAGATCATAACCCGTATCGGTTTTTCCCAAATGGCCGACCACTAAAGGAGCAGCAGACAAAATGGGAGCATGTGATAAAATAACGGTATGTTTATCCCGATTTGCCGCCAAATCCTGTCCCAACCATTCAAACTGGGCATCATCTAGCTGGCAAGCATACCACTTACCATCATTCGTGCGCGGTTGGATGCTATCCAATACCACAAAATGCCAGCCTGCTTGATCAAAACTGCGATAGGGTTTATGTAAACGCATCATGTCTAAGGCATAGTTCTTGCCATAAAGCGGATCGCTTTTCTGACCAGCTCCCCAACAATCGTGGTTGCCAATAGCATATTCAAGTGGTAAATCGTTCTCACCGGTCATCAACTGGTGCCAAAGCTTCCACTGGGTTTCCACTCGATCACGAGGTTGTTTGAGTGCATCCATAATACAATCGCCGGTATTGATAATGAGTGCCGGCTTTTCGGTATGCGACTGCACATGATGTAAGCAGGAAGCTAGCCATTTAGGCGCATCCAATTCTGGCTGCATATGCACATCCGTTAAATGAGCAAAACGTAAGGAACGTTTAGCGGTCTTAATACTGTTATTAGCTTGATCCAATGTATTGGCAAAAGCCGACTTGCCCAACACCAAACCAGAAAGTGTACCGATACCTAAACGCTTTATTAATGATCTGCGATTCATTTGTTCTTTTATTTAAGTCTTCCTAAATGGAATATTAACTTGATTCGTCCAAGAACAAATGTAGACCTGCGATATAAATTGAAAGTTAAGTTTGTGTTGTGAAATTTTGTTTGTTCATCACCTATTCCCGGAAAACAACAACATGAGTGCAGGAATACCGGAAGCATCATAGCACGAAACAGGAGAATCGGGTATGCTTGTATAATTTTTTCCGGTAAGGTTCATCTTATTTTTGTTCTTCCATCCGTGCGAGACCGTCCGTAACACCCAGTCTAAAAACTGTGTCTGTCCGCAATCATACACGAGCATCGCCATATATTGAGCAAAAATAGCCGTATATATACCCTGCTCTTCACCCCTTCTATACGGAAATATATACAATGGGGGTTCACACAGGATATTCATGGCATAATTTGCTGCTGCAACAGCATTATCTAGATAAGATTGTTCGCCTGTGAGCTTATATAAAAGGCAGGAAGCGCCTATAAAAGTCCCCTGATTGTACATCGAGGCAGACCAGTCCACTTGATTTCCATGACGGCTATCGGCTACATTTCCGGTATTTTTATTGAACAAGTTGTTAACGCCCCATGCATAAATTTCTTTGGCATTTTGGAGATAGGTATTTCGGCTATGCCATCTCGGATAATGAGGATCTCCATTAAAACCTACTTGGTCGTCTGTCTGATGTTGCTCATCCGCAGGATCTATGTTGTTGTAAAGTGTAACAGCAGCGATTACCGTAGGAAAGTTAATACATGACATTTTGCCATTATCTCTATTGTCTGGCGGATTCGTATTGTTCCAATTCCAGAACATGCCGCCGTTTTCTTTATCATAAGATCCTCTATCCTTCAAGAGATATGAGCCATGCCAAACCCGACAGAAGCTTTCATCCGCCCGTTTCAGATATTCATCATCTTTAAAAATACCATATGCACGAGCAAAAGAGATGGTCCACCACATAATATCGTCATATATAAACCATCCATTATGAGGATCCTGGTTATGCCAGTCAAAATGAACATAATGATCACCCGCACCCTGATACATTTGTTCTACAAGTGCTTTATATTTTGACTGCTTTGCTTTATCTCCTTCGTCTGACGCTTTTTTATAAGCATTCATGGCCATATCCCAATAGATGGCTTGGGTCCAAATCGCTCCAACCTTTTCCTTTGTATCGGCACCATCCGCTGTAGCGGTATTTACTTTATAGATGTGCGTTTGGGGGTCGAATAAATACTTATTGAATGCATCGTAAGCCACCCATACCTCTTTACTAGATATCTTTGCAAACATATGGGATTCGCTCATATATACTTTATTATTAGCAGGTCCGTCGTCGCCCACTGCATAACGGTGCGCACTTGCATGTAATCCAACAACTAAGCATATAACGGTTATAAAATTTTTCATTAGAATAAATTGACTATTCATTAATAATTTGTTTTTATAGGCATTTGTACAGTCTTTTTGGCGGTTTTAATGGCAATGAAGTAACGTTCAAGAAATCGCTGCGCTTAGTTCATAGCATCAAATGAACTCACCCACATTCCATCTTTTCCAAACGTTTGCGGGGTTTCAGATGCCTCAATAATCAACGTTCCACCTTTTGCTATTTCATCGTGCTTTAACCAGAGCCTATCCAGCGGCTTACCATTCAATTGTATATTTTTAATATATGGGTGCTTATCATCAAAATTTTCAACCTGTATTGCAAATGGCTTTCCGTTATTTTTCAGCACCACTTCAGGGAACAACGGTACGTTTAAATAATATATAGGCTCTCCTACACAGGCGGGTTGCAACCCGATGGCGGTAAGCACAAACCAACCCGACATGGCTCCAGCATCGTCATCCATGGTACGGATGTAGGCCTTAGGCTCGTTTTTATAAATACGGTCGATAAATGCACCCGTTCCCCTGCTATTATCGTTAAAGTAATATTGAATGACCGTATCCAATGCCAAATGATGGGTTAACCACTGGTATTTCCAAGGTTTATCACTTGCATAGTATAATAGCTGCGATTGCATATCGGGCTCGTTGGCCCGATTGAAGTAATGATGATCAAAGAAATCATCCAATTGTTCGGTAAAAGCGGCTTTGCCCCCTGCCAGTTCAACCAGCCCTTTCATATCAAAAGGTACTGCCCAACGATATTGCCGAATGGTACCTTGGTACATGCCACGGGCCGACATCCGGTCCACATCGCTTTTTGTGAGGTCTTTAAACTCACGATTCCAAACGGTTTGATACTCGGCAGCACGTTGCATCAGCGAATCGCTCCGTTGCTTATCTTTCAATACCTCGAAAATATAAGATAGGGCCCAAAGGTCGTAGGCTGATTCAAGCGCTCGGTCGGGCTTTTTGAAGTTAAACCGCGTGGCTTCGAGCAATAACGAATCTTTAATAGATTTGAAATCGACAGCATACCCCTTTCGGTACGCATCGAGCAATACAATTTCGGCATGTTCTGTACGCACGGTATTGCTCGGTTCAGTAGGGCCAGCGAAATCGCGTTTGCCATGGGCATATAGACCCGCAATGGACTGGACCACGTCGCCGTAAATAGCGGGGTAAGCCAGGCTGAGCAAAGGCAGTTGTGTTTTGTAGTTATCCCACACAGCCCAGCCATGGTAGCGTTTCCCGTTGGCCTGATAAGTTTTACCATCTACACCACGAAAAGCCCCATCCGGTTCGCTAATGATATAGGGCGACTGCAATGTACGATACAATAATGAATAGAAAAGTTGTTTTCTTTCTTTTTCTCCTTTTACGGTTATTTGTCCTAACAATTGTTCCCAATCGGTGGCGCTCGATTGCTTGGCAGATGCTATTCCTTTTCGCTTCGGCGTGGCTTTTACGGCATAGGTAGCCCCTACAGTAGAAGTGCCAACATACACTTCAAAATCCTGTGTATCATTTCCGGGGATAACGAGCACTTCATGTTTGTTTAAAGGGATTATATCAACCGGACAGGAAAAAGCCAAATGATAGAACCATTGATAAACGCCAGCGTGGCAAACGGTCTTTCCTTTGATCCAGCCGCTCAACGTTTGGTCTTCCAGCTGATGATTTTCGGCTACGAAAGTATTATTGATGCAGTAGCCCAGATCTATCCGGATACCCTTCTTCCCCTTGGGGAAACGATAATGATGCACGCCCCCTTGTTGGTTCACAGAAAAACTTGCTTGTATACCATTAGCAAAAGAAACGGCATAATAGCCTGGCTCTGCGCGATCAGACACTTTTATCAGCGGTTTTCGATCATCTGCATCACCTAGAAAGGGCTTCACCAGTAGCAGTCCGCCGCTTCCCTGGCAACCTACACCTTCAAAGCGATTATGCGTGAAACCCAAAAATTCTTTTGCGAAGTACTCGTAGCCCATGTGGGTAGTGGGGTTCGTTTGCGGGCCGATGCTCAACATACTGAAAGGATACGATGCAGCAGGCGATAGCTGTCCGTGATCGCCGGATGAGCCGAGAAAAACATTGACCAAAGCCTGAATTTCATACTTATCCTCTTGAGCACTTACTAATTTGCCCAGTAATAGGGTTGAACAAACAACAAAGCTATAGAGAAGTCTATACCAGTTAATTTTCATTTATACAACATTAAATCGTTTTAGCCAACCTCATCTTTTACGTTCAGCACTGCACCACGGGCACCTTCTTAGATAATACTATGGAATCGTAAAAATTGGTCGGACTGGCCTTTTCCACAAATGTACAAATGTAAATTGATATTGGAGCGGGGTGTGCTGTTTTTTATTGCAAATTTCATAATGCTTCAATCCGCATGCATTACGAAATTTGCAATAGTGATTCGGTAAGCATTATAAAATTACTAAAAGTACAAAAATACAGCCATTTTTTTACCATTTTTCTTGCAAAAAAAGCAAATAGCTGGTATTTTTGGTATTGTAAAATGGAAAATATGGATATACCTTTACATCGATTATCTGTTTTTACTGCCGATCTGTCTTGCATCACCGGCAAAAGCATGCGATCATGCCAGCGCTACATGCAGCAGATTCGGGACATGTTCAATTTAGGGAAGCAGCAGCCCGTAACAGTATACCACTTTGCTGAATACCTGGATATACCGGTATCCAAAATCGCTGCTTTTTTGAATATATCCCGACAACGGTAGCACGGATAGCTGAGCAATGGGATTGCTCCGTGTAAAACACATTTTCTTGCTTATAAGCCGCGGCCGGACAGGTACCGCGGCTTTTTTATACTTAAACTGAACTAAGCACCTCCTACTTAGCCATGTATTCATATTCAGCTGGGACAGATACACGTAATAATGGATCAATCACACTTCACATTTACCTTAATTCATAGGAGCACGCGTCAAGGACACATGCGTTTACTTTTGTTTTAGATGAATGCCTAATAGTTGAACATGTATGCTATCTGATATCATGTAAAATGATGGTTCATGTATATGATATTATCTTAAAGTTTAGTGAAACGATTTATTTCTATAGGTATTATAGGTACTATTTATCCACCGTTGTGTTCATGGATCATCATATGAAGTCTATATTACCTAACATCGGGATTTAGTTATATCATATAAAACTCCATTAACCTTAACTCGGTTGAGTTATCCATAACAAAACCGTAAAGACACCTAACATATAGTTAACCGTAGCTGACTTTAGCCTAACTTGATGTGTGTTTGTGGTTGTTTGATGTAACATTGGCTGCAATATCGGAGCAAAAGTGTGTACCAAGCTGACACTTAATCGGACAAAAGCGCCAAATTCGGACAAAAGCGCCAAAAGCGCCAAATTCGGACACGACATTTTGCGAGTATACCAACCTTTGTACTGTACATCAACGGATGATGTACCAAGTAAATAAAAAGGTTCTTATGTACACGAAAAGAAAGTACCCACAGAAGCCGACTTAGTTCGGAGATCAGCAGTCGGCTATCAGCCAATGACAGTAGCCCTTAGGCTAAAATTTATGCTTTATGCTTTATGCTTTATGCTTTATGCTTTATGCTTTATGCTTTATTAATTTTTAATTTTTCAATCATGCAAAATAGATACATTATTTTAGGATTTAATAAAACTTCAGACGATGCGTTAGCCACTTTAGGGTTAACCGTCATTTCGGCCATGACCGAAAACCCAAATTTTGAAACACCCGTACCGGCTTTAGCCGACATACAGGTAAACGTTGATGATTTCCGTGACAAATTGGCCCTTACGCGGAAAGGAAGCCCGCTCAATACTAGCGAAAAAAATCACAGCAGACAAATATTGGAAGGAGAACTCAAAAAGCTAGCCTTTTATGTAGAGACCATCGCAGATGGAGCACTGCATATTATTCTAAGTTCTGGCTTTCAAGTAAAAGCCCCCGCTACAAAGGCGGTGATTCCGGCCGTTCCAGAACGTATCCGACTAAGCGACACCATGCAAAGCGGGCAACTTCGATTGGATTTCGATCCGGTAAAAAAGGTATGGGGATATGAGTACAGTTACTCTACCGAGATGGATGAAAGTGGAGCGCTTGTTTGGAGCGAAGAATATACCACCACGTCGTCGCGAAACAACGTCATCGCTCCTTTGCAGCCAGGCAGTTTATGCCATGTGCGTGTACGCTCACGCAATGGCAAAGGAGTAAGCGATTGGAGCGAACCGGTGAGCCTGATAGCTCGGTAATGCTTACTTAAAACAAAGGTTGCCCGTATTCTGGGCAACCTTATTTTATATTTGTCCGCATGCTTACAGTTCTTATGGCTCTACTGCAGAACCGTTAAACGCGTATTCAGATCATACTGATTGTCAAAGAGAAAATGAAAAACAGGATACGCTATATCATGAGCACCTCGCTTATCCGTTTCACCGTAAGGTACACCATACTTAACCTTATGGGCAAATAAATAGCTATGAGACACAAATGTATACTCAGGAAATAAAGTTGTCATGATGGTTTTTATCTTTTGAAGATAACCATCTTGTTCCGTCAACACATTTTCTTCAAAGGACAACACACGCGAACCAAAAAGTTTATGAGAAAGAGGCGGATTTTTATCATTCAACATCAGCAAGTGCTCGTCAAAGAAGACGGTATAATGCTTTGTTAGTAGGGAAATAATGAACATCAACCGCACGTTATGCTTTAGTCCGCCCCATTTTTCCGCTGCTATTTCTAAGGCGAATTGATAGTTTGGAAATTGACTATATAGCTCATTCCGCACGATTGCTCCGGGTATAACGCCAGCAAGCTCCTTCTCTAGTTGCTGAACGTGTGTAGGAAGATTGTTTGATTGCAATTGGGTAATTTTCTGTTTGATGATATCGATCAATTCTTGGTATCCGGGATATGCTTCATTAGATAAAGGCATTTGGAAACCAATTGGATAATAATGGTGTGTAGCTTTTATTAAAGCGATTAATAAATCTGGTGGAGGTATTATGACTTCGATTTGGGGCACATTCATAAAATAGGTTTTAAATAGTATCCATACTGCCTGATCTTGATGGGCATCTTGCTTATATCAAAAGTAAACAAATATGGTTTTATTTACAATTTGTCCGTTTCTATCAAAATCCAATGGTTACGATTTGGATATATACGTATTAATATTGTATATTTACACGTACAATTTATAGGATATGGATACCAAACTCACATTAAAGTTAAACAATGAGGTTATTGAGCGGGCCAAGCAATATGCATCAAACAAAAAAACAAGCTTGTCCAGATTAATTGAAAACTACCTGGATTCTATAACGCGTAACCCAGCGGATGATTTTGAAATTTCGCCTTTTGTAAAAAGTATTTCGAGCGGGAGGAGCATTCCTATTGATATAGACGAAAGAGCTGAATATAACCGTATCTTAGAAAGAAAACATCGGTAAGATGCAGCATGTATTCTTAGACACAAACATTGTACTCGACTTTCTTGGTGAGCGGATGCCCTTTTATCACGCTGCTGCAAAAGTATTAACCTTAGCCGATAACAAGAAAATTAAACTGTTTACTTCGCCAACATCCATTTCAACCACCTATTATATTATTGCAAAGTTTGAAGGCCATAAAACTGCACTTGAAAAGATTAGAAAATTCAAATTACTTTGCCACATATCCACGATGGATGATGATGTCATTGAAAAAGCCATCCATTCTAATTTCAAAGATTTTGAAGATAGCATGCAATATTTTAGCGCAATTGCATCAACATGCACGGTTATTATTACACGAAATGAAAAAGATTTCAAAAACACAGCTATTCCGATCATGAATACCGAAAGTTATTTACAAATCTTCAAAGGCTAGTGTTATAACACGATCGAAAACAGAGCCATTAAAACATTTGATCTTTCATTACACGAAATAGCAAAAATAATCCATTTACAATCGCTTTATTATGCCTGGATATTTATTGCATTACACCTTATTATTCTGGTAATGGCAGAATTGGGCACACAGCCGGGCATTATTTCGAAAATGATTCACGGTAAGCGCTGAATAACGAACTAGAGGGCTCTCGTTTTTACTCAGGAAGCAATCCAGGTTCCCCTTCCAAGTGTTCTTTTTTCTTAGCATTAAAATACTTCATGTACCACATCCTTTTTGGTTTTCAGCTTACGCTGTATGACGAGGTAAAAAACGGTTGGTGTACCCTATGTACACCGTTTTCTGTCTAACTATGCACGTCCACTGCATTGGAAAACGTATCTTCGTGTATCAGATAAAACCATATGGCCACCAATAAACACGCAATTATCCGTTATGAAGCATTAGATCGGTGCTTTTCCAATAAGGGCCGGAAATTTTTCATCGATGATCTAATCGCTTATGTATCGGCAGCGATCGAAGAATATAGTGGATCGAAGGCCTCCATATCACGCAGGCAAATCTTCAAAGACATGGATTTCATGCGCAGCGAAGCTGGATTTCGCGCACCCATCGAATCCTACAAGGAAGGGAAAAAAGTATATTACCGTTATAGCGATTTCTCCTATTCCATGGCTATGCAGCAGATCAATCCCATAGAAGCGGAGCTATTAAAAACCGCATTAGATGTGTTAATCAGATTCAAAGGCATTCCGCAATTTGAGTTTGTCCAGGAGCTTGCCTTAAAACTAAAAAAGAGTTTTCAGCTGGAGGATTTAGGGGATTGTATTTTTTTTGACCAGAACGAGTATCTTAAAAACCTGCATCTCCTTGGCGATCTGTTAAAAATTATTCAGCATAAACAGATACTACAGGTACGGTATCAGTCATTCAATCAAGACCAGGAAGAAAGTTTTCTGCTTCATCCTTATTTCTTGAAGCAATACAACAAACGTTGGTTTTTATTTGGCCAACGGGAAGATTTTGAAAACTGGAGTAGCCTGGCCTTAGACCGCATCATTGATTTCTCCGTTCAGCATGACGAAGTCTATAAACCAGCATATATTCATCCGGATGAATATTTTGAAGATCTGATTGGCGTCAGTAAACCCATCGAATTAACCGCTCAACTTGTTCGGATCAAAATCAATAAGAGCCTTTGGCCTTATATCGACTCTAAACCGCTACACCCCTCTCAAAAGATCTTAGAAAAAAAGGAAGACCACACGATAATACAGCTGGACGTGATTCCAAACTACGAATTTTATGCGCAGATACTAAGTTTTGGGCCAGCTGTAGAGGTAATTGATCCAGAGAGTGTCCGATTCACGATGAAGGAAAAGTTGGTTGCTATGTTGGGGAATTATTCTTAGTTATTTGCACCCTCAAAAATCGTATCTCGCGCTATTGCGGAAACAATCGGATTTTATCCAATAGAAAAAACTTGAAGAATTTCCTGAAGTATAGTTGGAGTAAGTAATACGCCGTCATCTGCTTTGATATACTCTTCCAATAATTCAGCTTGAGGGGTATCGTTTTTATTCAGGAAATCAATCCATACAGAGGTATCGAAAAGTAAAGGTGTGCTCATAGGCTACGCATCTCGTCTAGGTCTCCCTCCCAAGTACCCTGTTTTCTTAATGATAAGATGTGCTTGCGCTGCATTGATATAATATATTGCTTTAAAGCTTCATGTACCACATCTTTTTTTGTTCTTAACTTGCTTATTTGAAGCGCCTGTTTAATAAGATTTTCGTCTAATTCAATGTTAGTTCTCATATGTTAAAGTTTATGTGTAAAGATACTAAAATTTATACACATAATATATTGTTCCTTTTTCTTAGGCCTAGCTCGCTCTGGCTCGACAAATTAGGATAACGTTATTCAATCAAGACCCGCCTTGTTTCCCAGTTAGTACATTTGTTTCAGTCCTTTTATATTGCTAGTTTTGTATATCAAAGAAATTTCAAACCATATTGTACAATGCGCGGTACAACTATTCGAGAAAAGTTATATGATTACATTCGTTTTGCGGACGAAAAGAAGGTAAAAGCGATTTATGCCATAGTTGCCGATGAAATAGCCGTAAAGTCCAATCCATGGGACGATCCTGCATTCATGGCTGAGCTTGACCGACGGGTCACCGAGTATGAGCAGGGCGAAAAAATGTCAACCTGGGAGGAAGTGAAGGCTAAAGCCAAAGCTTTAAAAAAATAATGGCTTATTCCGTCATCCTACACCCTGAAGCCGAAAAGGAATATCTTGCTTCATTTCTTTGGTATGAAGAGCGATCTGAAGGTTTGGGAGATCGTTTCGCTCAAGTAATCGATAAGAAAATACAATCTATTCTTCAAAATCCGTTACACTATCCTGAAAAGAGAAAAAAGTACCGTGAAGCGCTAACGGACGTATTCCCTTTCCTTATCGTTTATAAAATATATCAAAAAGATGAGGTGATTTTTATCGCCTCTATATTCCATACAAGCCGAAGACCTGGTAAAAAATACCGAAAGTAAATTGTTTTATCCTCCGTCTTTTTCTCAATGAGCTTTTCAACAAAGGACTTTGAGCCACCGTTAAACAATCTATTACCATTAGTACATAAATAAAATGACCCGAATGCAGTTCTTATGGTATGCATCCGGGTTCTGTTAGCACAAAGATACACAAAATTTAAATTGCAAAAATATTTTTAAACTGATTTTCTAAAAAACGTATCCCACACGCAATTCTTGCTAACGATGAGCCTTTCAAAATAACGGCAGCCATTACGGAAAACCGTAAAACCTGCCCATTTACCTCCACTATCTTAGCGGGCAACAAACAAAGATGTTGCTATGCACATCTACTGCATAGATTCCCTTCATCTTTGTACAAGTAAATATTAAATCAATCATCCAAAAAAAGAAAAAACATGAAAGCAAAATTTACCACTATGATGGTCATTTTCACCCTGATTACCTTATCAGTAACTGCACAACAACAAAAGCGTCGAGGCTACATCGGCATCAGCATTGGCCCTTCATTCCCCATGGGCGAATTCAAGAACGAAGGTTTGGCCAATGCCGGCCTGAATCTTTCGCTGATTAATTTCGGCTATTTCTTCAGTGAGCATGTGGGAATCGCCGCCAATTGGTATGGCGCTGCACATAACATAGACGTTAGCTACCTGGGTTTGTCAGACGGCATGTGGTACTACGGCGGATTGTTGGCAGGGCCATTGTTCAGCACGCCAATCAGTGAAAAAGTAGATTTTGACTCCCGATTGCAGATCGGTTATTCCGTAGCCAACATGAAATTGGAAGGATATAAAGTTGACGGTACCGGATTCGCCTACAATGTCGGCATCGGTATACGTACCCACCTTTCAGAAAAGTGGTCCTTCTCATTCAATGTGGATATGCTTACCGCCAATAATAAGGGAGATTATATGGACAGAAAGATACAAACTATTCAGCCTACCATTGGCTTGAGTTATCGGTTGAGGTAGTTAAGCTTGGGTAAATTTGCTCATAATGGCAAATTTACCTATTTTGGTTGCAATGAATGTATGAAACCATTATAACGCATGGCCGAAACCAATTTCCAATTTTTAGAAGAAGAATTCCCGTTGCTATTTAACCTGGCAAAAGCAGCGGAATATAACCTATACCAAGATCCAACGACGTCATTATTCAAATTGCGTCAGTATGGTGAATACATGGCCAAGCAGATATTTGACACCTATGGTATGGACTTGCCCGAAGACAGCAAATTCCAGAACCTGGTGTACCTGCTCCGAAACCAAGGTATATTACCCGGTAATGTCTACGATTATTTTACCATTCTTCGAAAACAAGGAAATGATGCCGTCCATGAATATAAAGGTACCACCGAAGAGGCGACTTCATCGCTTTTTTCAGCATTCAAACTAGGCAAATGGTTTTACGAATCCTATTCCGTTAAGAACAGGAATATTACTGATATCAAATTCCATAAACCCGAAAACCTCGACGCGCGCCATGCTTTACATCTATTGGAACAGGAAAACAAAGCGCTAAAGGCACAATACGACCAATTGCTTCTACAGCAGAAAACAGTTAGCCAGGAACAAAGGCAGGCCTTTACCGAGCGTGCAAAACGCTCCGCCTCTAAATTAGATATGGACGAGGCCCAGACGCGTGAGCTCATCGATGTCAACTTGCGGAAGATGGGCTGGGAAGCCGATACAAAATTGCTGAATGCCAAGATCCATAAAACACAACCGGAAAAAGGCCGGAATATGGCGATTGCGGAATGGCCGGTAAAAGGTGGATATGCGGATTATGCCTTGTTTATCGGTACCAGCCTATATGGCGTGGTTGAGGCAAAAAAATACGGACAAGACATTTCTACCAATCTGGATCAAAGCAAGCGCTACGCGCTGAACATTATTCCACAGGAAGGGATTGAACTATTGGGCGAATGGCAAGGTTATAAAGTGCCGTTCCTTTACTCCACCAATGGAAGGGAATACCTCCAACAGATCGCCACAAAAAGTGGTATATGGTACCTCGATGTGCGGGAGACATACAATAACTCCAAATCTATCAAAGGATTTCATAGCCCGGATGATCTACGAAAGAAATTCGAACAGGATATAGCTCTGGCTAATAAAAAATTGCAAGCAAATTCACTGGACTTTTTACAATCAAAAACAGGCCTTAGCCTACGCGATTATCAGATCAAGGCCATTGAGGCTGTAGAAAATGTCGTCATTCATCATCCCGAAGTGGACCGGGCATTATTGGCCATGGCGACCGGAACAGGCAAGACGCGTACCATTATTGGGCTCGCTTACCGGCTCATACAAACCAACCGTTTCAAACGTATCTTGTTTTTGGTAGATCGCACCTTATTGGCTAAGCAAGCTTTAGACGGTTTTAAAGATTATAAAGTGGATGATCTGAAAAGCTTTAGCGATATCTACCATATTGACGGACTGAAAACAACCTGGCCCGATATCGATAGCCGCATTCATTTCGCCACCGTGCAAAGCATGGTCAAAAGGCTTTATTACAATGATGTAGAAGATAGAGCCTTGAGCATAGACGCATATGACTGTATTATTGTCGACGAAGCTCACCGCGGATATCTATTAGATAAAGAAATGGATGATGAGGAGATGGAGTTCAAGAATCAGGATGATTATGTCAGCAAGTACCGTCAGGTGCTGGATTACTTCGATGCTTTCGCCGTTGGGTTAACGGCCACACCTGCATTGCATACCACGGAAATTTTCAACAAACCGGTATTCAACTATGGTTTACGGGAGGCGGTGTTAGACGGTTACTTGGTCGATCAGGATCCTCCGATCAAGATTACGACCAAGCTGTCCGAGGAAGGTATTGTCTGGGAGAAGGGTGAAAAACCGACGGTATACGACAAAGAAGGTAACCAGATTGTAGAATTGGAAGAATTGGAGGATGAGCTGAAGTTCGATGTTTCTGGTTTCAACAAGCGTATCATTACCGAGAATTTTAACCGCACGGTACTCCGGGAACTGGTGAACCATATAGACCCCGATGGTGAAGCGAAGACCTTGATCTTTGCGGCCACAGATGAGCATGCGGATATGATCGTCAAAATTCTTAAAGAAGAGTTTAACGGAGCGGGTATACCGGTGCCGGATGATGCCGTAGCAAAGATTACGGGTAAAACGGATCAACCGGAAGATAAGGTCAAACGCTACAAGAATGAAAAGTACCCCAATATCGCCGTCACAGTAGATTTATTGACCACAGGTATCGATGTACCAAAGATATGCAACTTGGTGTTTATGCGTCGCGTCAGATCGCGTATTCTTTATGATCAGATGATCGGTCGTGCTACGCGTCTATGTCCTGAAATCAATAAGGAAAGCTTTCGGGTATTCGATGCCGTCAACCTCTACGAAAGCATCAAAGACTATACAGAGATGAAGCCCCTTGTCGTCAATCCTTCGGCTGATTTCAGCACCTTATGTAGTGAATTCCAATATATACAATCGGAGGATAGAGCTGCCCAACAAGTCGATCAGATCATCGCTAAATTACAGCGGAAGAAGCGCGCGGCTGGCTTAGATGGGGAGATGATAAAGTATTTTACCGGATCCGATTCTTTGGATGGTTTTATAGCCAGCATCCGGGAAAAGCCAATTAAGAAGCAAATTGAATTGCTATCGGAAACGAACGAACTTTGGAAATACTTAGATGAATTCAAGCCGACTCCCGGACATCAATTCTACTCCAATCACGCAGATGTATTGAGAGATGTTACGGTTGGTTATGGAGATTCAGAAAAACCAGAAGACTATATCGAAGGATTCAAACAGTTCTTGGAAGAAAATCAAAATAAGATTGCTGCATTAAGACTCATTGCAACAGCCCCCACGCAGTTAAAACGTGCTGATTTGAAAGAACTGATCATATTACTAGACACCAAAGGTTACACACTTCGAACCCTACGTGAAGCATGGAAAAATGTCAATAGGCAGGATGTAGCAGCGGATATTATTGCTTACATACGTACATTGATGCTAGGATCAGCATTGATAAGTAGAGAAGATCGTGTCAAACAGGCGTTTGAAAAATTGTACCAAGAGCAAAACTGGACGGTGCCTCAAAAGAATCTTCTTCAACGCATAGAGAAACAAATGATAGCTGAGGCTATCGTTACCCTCGAAGACTTGGATAAAGAACCTTTTGACGAGATGGGTGGTTTTGAGCGGATCAATAAAAGGTTTGAAAATCAATTACCGGATATCCTGCAGAAGATCAATACCTATATGTATAACGGAAATCAAACAGCATAATCATAATTGAAATGGCAAAAATTAATGTTCATGATACCGTAATTACGGTTATATCGATAGCGGAAAGAGATTATATTTCGCTTACCGATATGGCCAATGCCCGTGAAGGCGATAGTCGTGCAGCCGACATTATAAAAAATTGGCTCAGAACAAGATATGCCCTTGAATTTTTGAGTACTTGGGAACAAATTAATAATGCCCATTTTAAAGTGGTGGAATCTGACCACTTTAAAATGCAGTCCGGTTTGCCATGATAAGGTGGGTTTCGAAGTGATCAAACAAAGCACAGCCTGATGTTTCGACAGGCTCAACATGACAGAGGTTGTCATCCTGAGCGTAGTCGAAGGATAGACAATTCAAATAAAAAAATGAAAGAGTACTATGTTTATATCCTACAATGTAAAGACGGTTCGTATTATACAGGTGTTACTAATGATATTGATCGAAGATTGTGGGAACACCAAGAAGGTATAAACAACGAATGCTACACGTACAGAAGACGACCTGTCAAATTGGTGTATGTTGAGAATTTTAACGATGTTAACCAAGCGATTGCTTTTGAAAAGCAGATTAAAGGTTGGAGTAGAAAAAAGAAAGAAGCTATTATTAACAATGAATGGGGGAAATTACCGGAATTGTCAAAGAACAGGCAGGGGTTTCGACAAGCTCCGCCTAACAAAAAGAACGACCTATAATGCTGAAAAATGTCACCCTGAGCACTTTAGGCGTGTAAGCTCAGTACAAGCTCTGTCGAAGGGTAGACACGCCATGTTTCGACAGGCTCAACATGACAAAGAGGTTGTCACCCTGAGCTTGTCGAAGGGTAGACACTAAAATAACAGAAATAGAAAAATAGAACAAAACATAAACATGAGCGCAGAAGAAATTGCACAAAAACTCTGGAACCTCTGTAATGTCCTACGTGACGATGGAGTGACCTATCACCAATATTTAAATGAACTGACGTATATTCTGTTTCTAAAATTATCAGAGGTGCGGAAGTTTGACCAGGAAATACCCGAAGAATACCGTTGGGAAAGATTTAAATCTATAAAAGATAACAAAGAGCTATACGATACCTATCGTGAATTGCTGGCTACCATCTCTGCGAAGACTGAGAATGCCACGATTAAGGAAATCTACACCAATGCATCAAGCATGCTACGTAAGCCGGTCAATCTACGTACGCTAGTGACAGCCATTGACGGGATCGATTGGTTTGAGGATACGGAAAAAGACCAGATCGCGACCATCTACGAGGAACTGTTAGAGAAAAATGCCAACGAAAAGAAATCCGGAGCGGGACAATACTTTACCCCTCGCCCGTTGATCAATGTGATGGTTGATCTCCTGGTTCCCGAGATCGGCGAACGATGGAACGACCCCGCAGCAGGAACTTTTGGTTTTATGATCGCGGCCGATCATTATCTGAAAGAAAAAACGGACAGCTATTTTACCCTCACAGATAAAGAGAGACGGTTTCAAAAGCACGAGGCCTTTACCGGTTGCGAACTTGTACAGGATGCGCATCGTTTAGCTTTGATGAACGCTAAACTGCATGGCATTGAATCGCCCATTGCCTTAGCCGACACCCTGAGCCAAGAAGGCGAAGCCTTTAAAAACTACGATGGTGTATTGGCGAATCCACCCTTCGGAACAAAAAAAGGAGGCGAACGGCCAACA
>Ga0182737_1001899_pt1 | contig 18856 bp, 13 predicted proteins | sample eDN5th30CBELigOP_FD_128878 | JGI IMG/M metagenome (GOLD analysis project Ga0182737, IMG submission 128878) | Enriched Organic Plus compost microbial communities from Emeryville, California, USA - eDNA 5th pass 30_C BE-Lig OP (version 2) (version 2) ...
GCCGGCGTACTTGGCCAGCAGCGCGTTTTCCTTGATGGCGTCGTAGATGCCTTCCAGGTCGTCGGACACGGTGGTCAGGTAGCACGACGACAGCTGCGAGTGCAGGGTGCCCGAGTTGAACAGGGTGGGCGTCGAGCTCATGAAGTCGAACGACGACAGGATCTCGTAGAACTCGATGGCGCGCGCCTCGCGGTCGGTCTCGCGCAGGGCCAGGCCCATCGCCACGCGCATGAAGAACACCTGCGGCAGCTCGATGCGGGTGCCGCGGATGTGCAGGAAATAGCGGTCGTACAGCGTCTGCAGGCCCAGGTAGCCGAACTGCAGGTCGCGCCGGGCGTCCAGCGCCGCGGCCACGCGCGCCAGGTCATAGCCGGCCAGCTGGGGGTCGAGCAGGCCGCCCTCGATACCGCGCTGGATGAAGGTGGGGAAGTACTCGGCGTAGCGGGTGGCCATGCCGGCCTGCGACACTTCCTCGCCCAGCACTTCCTTGCGGATCGTGTGCAGCAGCAGGCGCGCGGTGACCTGGCTGTAGGCCGGGTCTTTCTCGACCAGCGCGCGCGCCGACAGGATGGCGGACTTGAACACTTCGTCGACGGGAATGCCGTCGTACAGGTTCTTGACCGTTTCCTTCAGGATGGCTTCGGTGTCGATGAATTCGCTCAGGCCTTCGCCGGCGGCCTCGATGGTGGCGCGCAGCGCGGCCAGGTCCAGCGGGCGGCGCACGCCGTTGTCCACTACGTTCAGGTGGCTTTCCGGGGCGGCGGCCGGCGCGGTCTTTTCCAGCACTTCGGCGGCGGCGGCGCGTTCCTGGGCGCGCTTTTCGCGGTACAGCACATAGGCGCGCGCCACGTCGTGCTCGCCCGAGCGCATCAGGGCCAGTTCGACCTGGTCCTGGATGTCTTCAATATGGAAGGTGCCGCCGGCGGGGCGGTTGCGCACCAGGGCGTTGACCGCCTGCGCGGCCAGGGTCTCGACCAGCTCGCGCACGCGCGCCGAGGCGGCGCCCTGGCCGCCGTTGACGGCCAGGAATGCCTTGGTCATGGCGATGGCGATCTTGCTGGGCTCGAAGCCCACCACGGAGCCATTGCGCCGGATGACGTTGTAGCTGGCCCATTGCCCGCCGTTGGCGTCGGCAGGGGTATCGGTTTGGGAAGGCGGCACGGCGGAAGGCCGGGTCACAGAGGCGATCGTAGTCTGCATGGAAGCTCCTGTGGAAATAGCGTAGGTAAGGGCATGGGGCAACCCCATGCCGGGTGCTGATGTATCTGGGACGGGGGGTCGGGCAACGCCGGAACGAATGCCCGGCTGCGCCAGGCGGAAGCGAATCCGACAATTCTGACGACCACTACATATAGTGTAACACCCCTCGTATGGCACTAATTCTAGTGATCGAGGGGGAGGGGAACAAGCATAACCTTCGCACAGATGGTCATTTAATTGTGACAAAGTACGTCATGCGTGCCGGTAAGGCACGCATGGCGTAATGCCTGTTCCCGGACCGCCGGTTCATGCGCTTTTGCGCAAGGAAACGTCCGGAGATGCAGGCGGGCCGTAGTGTTGCAGCATCCGCTGCAGGGCCTGTCGATATTCCGCCACGCTGGCCGCCTTGACATGTCCGAAACCGCGCACCTTGTCGGGCAGGGCGGCGATCATGGCCGCCTGCGCCAGGTTGGTGGGCGACAGGCGGGCCAGCAGCGTTTCCACCGTGTCGCGGTATTCGGCGATCAGCGCGCGTTCCATGCGCCGTTCGGCACTGTGGCCGAACGGATCCAGCCAGGTGCCGCGCAAGCCCTTGAGCCGCGCCAGCACGCGCATGGCCGTCAGGGTGCCCGGGCCCAGCGCGATCTTGCGGGGGATGCCGGTGCGCGGATCCTTGCGGGCCAGCAGGGGCGGCGCCATATGAAAGCGCAGGGTGTAGTCGCCTTCGAACTGGTCGCGCAATTGCTGCTGGAAAGCGCCGTCGGTGTATAGCCGGGCCACTTCGTATTCGTCTTTGTACGCCATCAGCTTGAACAGGCCACGCGCCACCGCCAGGGCCAGCTTCGGCGTGCGCGCCGAGGGCGCGAGCTCGCGTTCGCGCCGCGCCACGCGCTCGACCAGTTGCTGGTACTGGCGCGCATACGCGGCGTTCTGATAGGCGGCCAGGTCGCGCACGCGGCGCGACACCGCGCGTTCGAACGATTCCGGCACATGCAGCTGCACCACCTGGGCGGCCGGGCGCAGCGCGCTTTCCAGCGCCTGCGGCGCATGGGCCGCCACGCGGCCCGCCTCGAAGGCATCGCGATTGGCCTGCACCGCCACGCCGTTGAGCTCGATGGCGCGCGCCAGCGCGGCGTGCGACAGCGGCACGGCGCCGCGCTGCCAGGCGTAGCCCAGCATGAACATGTTCGACAGGATGCTGTCGCCGAACAGCGCCAGCGCCGCCTGATGCGCATCCAGCGCGGCCGTGTTGGCCTCGCCCGCCGCATGGCGGATCTTGGCCAGCAGCGCCTCGGGCCGCAGGGCCGCATCCGGGTCGCGGGTGAATTCCGATACCGGCGCCACGTAGGTATTGACGGCGACCTGGGTGTAGCCGCGGCGCAGCGCGCCCAGCGAGTCGGGCGCCACGGCGGCCACCGGGTCGCACAGGATGGCGGCATCGGCCTGTTGCCAGTCCAGCCGCACCGGCCCGCCGGGCGCATGGGCCGGTGCCAGCCGGATGTGGCTGACCACGGTGCCGCCTTTCTGCGCCAGCCCGGTCAGGTCCAGCACCGAGGCCGACAGGCCCTGCAGGTGCGCCGCCATCGAGACGATGGCGCCGATGGTGATGACGCCGGTGCCGCCCATGCCGGCCACCAGCATGCGATAGGGGCGCTCGGGCGCGTCGGCGGCGGGCCGCGGCAGGGCGTCCAGGTGCCGGCGCCAGGCCGGCGCGCCGGCCGCGGGCGCGGCCGGCTTGCGCGGCTGGCCGCCCATCACGGACACGAAGCTGGGGCAGAAGCCTTCGGCGCAGGAATAGTCCTTGTTGCAGCTGGACTGGTCGATGGCGCGCTTGCGGCCGTATGGCGTTTCCAGCGGCACGATCGACAGGCAGTTCGATTGCACGCCGCAATCGCCGCAGCCTTCGCACACGGCGCTGTTGATCAGCAGCCGGCGCGGCGGGTCGGGGAATTGCTGCTTCTTGCGGCGGCGGCGCTTTTCGGCGGCGCAGGTCTGGTCGTGGATCAGCACCGTCACGCCGGCGGTCTCGCGCAGCTCGCGCTGCAGGGCGTCCAGTTCGCGCCGGTGATGCACGGTGACGCCGGCCGGCAGCTCGACGCCGCGGTATTTCTCGGGTTCGTCGCTGGTCACCACGATGCGGGCCACGTTCTCGCCGCGCAATTGCTGGCAGATCTGCGGTACCGAGATCGGCCCGTCCACCGGCTGCCCGCCGGTCATGGCCACCGCGTCGTTGAACAGGATCTTGTAGGTAATGTTGGCGCGCGCCGCCACGGCCTGGCGGATGGCCAGGTAGCCCGAGTGGTAGTAGGTGCCTTCGCCCATGTTCTGGAACACGTGCGGCATTTCTATATAGCGCGACAGCCCGATCCAGTCGGCGCCTTCGCCGCCCATCTGGGTCAGGCCGCCGGTGTCGCGGTCCATCCAGGCGGCCATGTAGTGGCAGCCCACGCCGGCCAGCGCCTGGCTGCCTTGCGGCACCTTGGTCGAGCTGTTGTGCGGGCACCCCGAACAGAAATACGGGCGCCGGCGCATGCCGTCGGCCTCGTTGGACAGCGGCGCGGCACAGGCGAACGCGGCCGGGTCGACGGCCGGGCGCAGGCCCGCCGTGCGGGCCAGCCAGGCGGCCAGCGGCGCGGCCAGCAGCGACGGGCGCAACTGGCCGGCCGAGGGGATCAGCGGCTCGCCGTCCAGCCCGGTCTTGCCCGCCACCGAGGGGCGCTCGGCGCGGTTGTACAGCAGGTCCTTGATCTGGCCTTCGACCACCGCGCCCTTTTCCTCGATCACCAGGATGTGCGACAGGCCGCGGGCGAAGTCGACCAGCCGGCCGGCGTCCAGCGGCCAGGTCAGGCCCGGCTTGTAGATGCGCACCGGCGCGTCGGGCGCGTGCGGGTCCAGGCCCAGCCGGGCCAGCGCCTCCAGCGTGTCCAGGTGGGCCTTGCCCACGGTGACCAGGCCCACGGTGGCGCGCGGCGCGGCGCACACCAGCTTGTCGATCGAATGGCGCCGCGCGAAGGCGCGCACGGCTTTCAGGCGGGTTTGCATGCGCAGTTCGACGGCGGGCGACAGGAAGTCGCGCGCGGTGTATTCCAGCGCTTCGGGCGGCAGGTCGGGGTCGGCCGGCATGTCGTAATGCACGGCGGGCGCGGGCGTATAGGCCTGGCCGCTTTCCACGGTTTCCGAGATGGCCTTGAACGCTACCCAGGCGCCACTGTGGCGCGACAGCGCCCAGCCCCACAGGGCGAAAGTCTCGTATTCGTCGATCGAGGCCGGATGCACGATGGGCATCTGCCAGCCGATCAGCGAGGCCTCGCTGGCATGCGGAATCGACGACGACACGGCGGTGTGGTCGTCGCCCACGATCGCCAGCACGCCGCCGTGGCGCGAGGCGCCGGCCGCGTTGCCGTGGTGCAGGGCGTCGCCCGCGCGGTCCACCCCGGGGCCCTTGCCGTACCACATGGCAAACACCCCGTCGACCTTGCGGTCGGCGCGCACGCCCGCCTGCTGCGTGCCCATCACGGCGGTGGCCGCCATGTCCTCGTTGATGCCCGGCAGGAACGACACCTGGTGCTCATCCAGGATGGGCCGGGCCTTCCACATCGCCATGTCCACCCCGCCCAGCGGCGAGCCGCGGTAGCCCGACACGAAGCCGGCGGTGTTCAAGCCGCGTTCGCGGTCCAGCCGGCGCTGGGCCAGCAGCACCCGCACCAGCGCCTGCGTGCCGGTCAGGAACACGCGGCCGCGGGTGCGGGTCAGGTTGTCTTGCAGCTGGTAGTCCAGGTCCAGGGCCGGGTCGGTCGCCGGGGTTCCGTCCATGATGGGCGCTCCTATTCGTTCTTACCATGATAGGTGCGCCGAACTGGCGATTTATTGCGTTATTGGATCGTGAAATCCCTATAATTCGAAATGAACATTTCGTTTTGGGTAAAACGAGGGACCAATCATGGATAAAACGGATATCGGCATCCTGCGCGCCCTGCAGGAAGACGGCCGCGCCTCGGCGCAGCAGCTGTCCGAACAGGTGGGCCTGTCGGCCGCGCCGGTCTGGCGGCGGGTCAAGGCGCTGGAGGCGGCCGGTGTCATCCAGGGCTACAGCGCGCAGGTCGACCGTGCCAAGGTGGGCCTGCTGGGCTGCATGTTCGCGCAGATCAGCCTGGAACGGCATTCGGCCAGCACGGTCGAGACCTTCGAGCGCTCGGTGCGCGACGCGCCCGAGATCCTGGAATGCTATGCCGTGACCGGCGATTCGGATTTCCTGCTGAAGATACTGGTGGAAAGCCCGGAAGCCTACGACCGGTTCCTGCACCGGTTCCTGTTCAACCTGCCGGGCATCCGCCAGACCCGCACCATCGTGGCGCTGCGCGAGATCAAGCACGAGGTGCGGCTGCCGCTCAACGCGGCTTGATCCCCGCGATATCCACCCATTCTTTCCAGCGCGCGGTGTCGGCCTTCACGAAGGCGTCGAAGGCGGCCACGTCCATCGATTCGGGCTGCAGGCCCAGGTCGCGGAACTTGCCCGCCGTGGCGGCATCGGCCAGCGCGTCGCGCATGTACTGGTTCATTTTCCGCACGACCGGCTCGGGCGTGCCGGCCGGCGCCGACAGGCCCAGCCAGCCCGCCACCGCGTAGCCGGGGTAGTAAGTGGCCATGGTGGGCACGTCGGGCCAGGCGGGGTTGGGCGTGGCCGCGCTGACGGCGATGGGCCGCAGCCCCTTGCCCTGGATCTGGCCCATGGCGGTCAGGTAGTCGACGAATGCGAAGCCGATCTGCTTGCCGCGCAAGTCGGTAATGATCTGCGTGATGTTCTTGTACGCCGCGCCGCTGACGTCGATCTTGGCGCGCGCCTTGAACAGTTCGGCCGGCACCTGCGACGACGAGCTGTAGTAGCCGAAGAAGACTTCGCCCGGATGCTTGCGCGCGTAGTCCACCAGTTCGGGCACGGTGCGGTAGGGCGCGTCGGGCGCCACGATGCCTACCGAGCCGAAGGTGCCGAACAGGCCGACCTGGGCAAAATCCCGCTGCGCATCGTAGGGCACCGACTTGTACAAGAACTGGTTGGCGCTGTGCGTCGAGTTGGTCGACAGCAGGTAGGTATAGCCGTCGGGCGCGGCCTTGCTGGCCGCCTGCGTGCCGACGATGCCGCCGGCGCCGGGGCGGTCTTCCACCACCACGGTCTGCCCGGTGCGCTGGCCCAGGTATTGGGCGAACGTGCGCGCGGTCAGGTCGGCGGCGCCGCCGGGGGCCGACGGCACGATGATAGTGACGGTCTTGGCGGGCCACGCGGCCGCGCCGGCGCTGTCGGCGGCTGCGGCGGCCGCGCAGGCCAGGGCCATTGATAGGGCGGCAAGCGCCGGCGCGGCGCGGACGAGGGCGGGGGCGGACATGGTTGTCTCCTTGGTGGGTTTTTCGAATCGTGGCCTACAGGCGCATTGCCCAGTCCAGGATGGCCTGGGCGCTTTGCCGCCAATCCGGCGAATACATCATGCAGTGCGGCTGCTCGGGCAGCAGCCGGTATTCGAATCCGAACAGCGCGGCCACCGCGCGGTCCTGGCCGGGCGGGTGGCGGTCGGGCGTGTCCCGCCCGGCTTCCAGGCACAGGCCGGGCGCGCGGATGCGGGCCGGGTCCACCGGCACGCGCAGCCGGTAGCGGTCGTTGATGACTTCCGGGCTTTCCGGGCACAGCCGGCGCGCCACCGCGGCGGCGCCGCGCAGGTCCGGCGCGGCCAGGAAGCGTTCGCCGATGTCTGCCAGCCCCGGGGGCGCCACGACCCGGCCGGCGGGCACGGCGGGCAGGGCGCGCGCGCTGGCCAGGTTGGCGGGCGGCGAGGGCGCCAGCAGCACCACGCCCGCGACCGGCCGGGTGGCCGCGCACAACAGCGCCGGCAGGGCGCCCATGCTGTGTCCGGCCACGATCACCGGCCCGCCGATGCGGTCGCAGGCCGCCACGACGCAGGCGGCCAGGTCGGCGATGGCAAGGCGGGCGAAATCGGCGGCCTGCGGCAGGCCGCCGTGGCCGGGCAGGTCCAGCGCGGCGCAAGCCATGCCCCGCGCCGCGAAAAAACGCAGGTAGTGCGCATAGCACCACGCGCCATGGAAGCCGCCGGGTACGCACAGCAGCGTGGCCGCGCCCGGCCGGGCGACCAGCCCGGTGACCAGGCGGCCGGCGGCGATGGGTTGGGCGGGCAGGGTGTCGACAAGGCTGAAATCCAGGTGATGCAAAGCGCGGGGGTGTGGCATCGGGGTATCTTAGGCTGGCGTTCTCGATCAGAAAATTTTATTTTTCATATCGAAAAATAAGTCCGACAAATCAGCTTCCGGATGCCCGCGATGCCCCATCTTCCCGACTTGTCCGTGCAGCACTATCGCCATTTCCTGCTGGTGGCCGAGCTGCGCAGTTTTCGCGCCGCCGCCACGCGCGCATGCCGCTCGCAGCCGGCCCTGTCGCTGTCCATCAAGGAAATGGAGCATCGGCTGGGCCAGCCCCTGTTCGAGCGCGGCAGCCGGGTGGTGCTGACGCGCTTCGGCCAGGAATGCCTGCCGCTGGCGCGCGAGCTGGTCGAGCACCACGACCGCGTGGCGGGCGCGCTGGGCGGCCTGGCGCGCAACGAGGCGGGCTTGCTGGCGCTGGCGTCGGTGGCCACGGTGGCCACGCACTGGCTGCCCGAACTGGTCGCGACCTATCGGCAGCACTACCCCGGCGTGGCGCTGCGCATCTTCGACGACAACTCCGAAGGCGTGGAACGCATGGTGCTGGCCGGCGAAGTCGAGCTGGGCGTGTGCAGCCCCGTCACGCGCGACCGCCGGCTGGAATTCGAGCCGCTGCTGAGCGACGCCTTCGGCCTGGTGTGCCACCGGCAGCATCCGCTGGCGGCGCGCAAATCGGTGACCTGGCGCGAAATCGCCGCGCTGCCGCTGGTGGGCACGGTGGCGCATCGCCAGCTGGCGGGCCATCCGCAGGCCGCCTTCATGATGGACCGCCCGGTGTTCGTATCGAACATGATGTCGCTGCTGGCCATGCTCGAGCGCGGCGTCGGCGTGACCGTGCTGGCGCGCCTGGGCGTGCCGCCCGACACGGAAGGGCTGGCCTTCGTGCCGCTCAGCCGCCCGCGCATCGAGCGGCAGCTGGGTATCATGCGGCTGGCCGGCCGGACCCTGTCGCCGGCGGCCGCCAGCATGCAGGCGCTGCTGCGGCAAAAGGCGGCCGGATAGGCGGGCCTGCGCCGGGCCGCCGGCGGCAAACTGTTGTTCCGGCACACCACCCGCCTGCCGGCCGCATTGCGTCCGGCGTCCGCCGTCAATTAGAGTCCCATCTGCAAGAGCGCGTGTCCGGGCCGGTTGTTTGCCGGCTGCTGCGACGCGCGTTGTTTCGAGGACGTCATGAACAGTGTGTTGTGGTACCGCCGTATCGGCGCCGTGGGCGCCGCCTTGATCCTGGCCGGCTGCGCCGCCCGCAAGCCGGCGCAATCGCCGGACCCCGCGGCGCCCGCCGCGCCGCCGCCCCCGGTGGTGTGCACGCCCGCCGCATCCGGCAGCGGGCTGGTGGGCACCTGGCAATCGAACACCCGGCCGCGCGGCGTGGCGGGCGATTTCCGGGCCCTGATCGTGCTGTCCGCCGACGGCACCATGGCCTACACCACGCAGCTCAAGATCGGCAAGCGCATCCGCCCCGGCCTGCGCGAGGCCGGCTGCTGGCAGGCGGCCGACGGCATCGTCACCCTGCAGACCACGCGCTCCAATGGCGAGCCGGTCGATACCGCCGACCCCATCTACCAGAACCGCTACCGCGTCGAGAAAATCGAGGCATCGCGGCTGACCTTGCGCGAATTGCGCAGCGGCGGGCAGTCCATCACGGCGCGCCGCATGCCGCCGGGCTATCGCCTGCCCGACTGACGCGCGCGATGCCGGCGTCCCACGCAGCTTCTCATCATCGGGCAATCGCGCTGCTGGCGCTGGCCGCCTTCGTCAGCGCCAGCGCGTTTCGCATCTGCGATCCGATGTTGCCGCGGCTGGCGGCCGACTTCGGCACTTCCACCGGGCAGGCCGCCGCCACGGTCACCGCGTTTGCCGTGGCGTACGGGCTGCTGCAGATGTTCTTCGGGCCGGTGGGCGACCGCTACGGCAAATACCGCGTCGTGGCGGTGGCCACCTTCGCGTGCGCCATCGGCAGCGCCGGCGCCGTGCTGGCGCCCACGCTCGACGTGCTGGTGGTGTGCCGGGCGCTGTCCGGCGCCGCCGGCGCGGGCATCGTGCCGCTGTCGATGGCATGGATCGGCGACACCGTGCCTTATGAAGAACGCCAGGCCACGCTGGCGCGGTTCCTGACCGGCACGATCCTGGGCATGGCCATGGGCCAGCTGGCCGGCGGCTGGTTCGCCGACAACATCGGCTGGCGCTGGGCCTTCGGGGCGCTGGTCGCAGGCTACCTGGTAGTGGGGCTGCTGCTGTGGCGCGAAGTCGGGCGGCAAGCCGCGCGCGCCGCCGCCGCCGGGGCCAGCCCGGCCGCCGCGCCGCGCCAGGGCTTCGCGGCCCAGGTGCGCACCGTGCTGGGCGTGCCCTGGGCGCGCATCGTGTTGGCCACCGTGTTCGTGGAAGGCCTGCTGGTGTTCGGCGCGCTGGCCTTCGCGCCCGCCTATCTGCACGCCCGTTTCGGCCTGTCGCTGACTGCCGCCGGCGCGGTGGTGGCGGTCTATGCCCTGGGCGGGCTGCTGTACACGCTGGTGGCCGGGCCGGTGCTGCGCCGGCTGGGCGAACGCGGCCTGGCGCTGGCCGGCGGGCTGGTGCTGTGCGCGGCGTTCGTGGCCTATTGGCTGGGCCCGGCCTGGGGCTGGGGGCTGCTGGCCAGCATGCTGGCCGGCTTCGGCTATTACCTGCTGCACGCCACCTTGCAGACCCACGCCACCCAGATGGTGCCGTCGGCCCGCGGCACGGCGGTGGCCTGGTTCGCTTCGTGCCTGTTCCTGGGGCAGGCGGTCGGCGTGGCCCTGGCCGGCCTGGTGGTCGACGCGGCCGGCGCGCCCGCCCTGTTCGGCACCGCCGCCGTCCTGCTGCCGCTGCTGGGCGCCAGCTTCGCCTGGTCGCTGCGCCGCCGCCTCGGGTAGTTCGGGCGCTGGGGCGTGCAGCCCCTTCGCCGCCCTCAAATCGCGCGCAAGCGCTCCAGCACCGCGTCCTTGCCCACCAACGCCAGCACCGCATCCACGGCGGGGGTCTGCGTCTGCCCCACCACGGCCACCCGCAGCGGGATCGCCAGCTGCGGCATTTTCAGGCCGCGCTCGGCCAGCACGGCCTTGATCAGTGCCGAGATGGCCTCGCGCGTCCAGTCGGCGGCGGCGGCACGCTGGGCGAAATCGGCCAGCGCCTCGCGCGCCGCCGCGGTCAGGTGCTGCTCGGCCAGTTCGGCCGGCGCGGGCTTGAACGGGTGGCAGAACAGCAGCGCCGCCTCGGCCAGCTGTTCCAGCGTTTCGGCGCGATCTTTCAGCAGCCCCATCGCAGCCGGCAGGTCCACCGCGCCGGGGTTGCCGCCGCGCCGCTCGATGCGCGGCGCCACGCGGGCAGCCAGCTCGGCGTTGTCCATCTGCTTGATGTAGTGCGCGTTCACCCAGTTCAGCTTCTTGGGGTCCCATTGCGAAGCCGACTTCGACAGGTGACGCGTATCGAACCACTGCACCAGCTGCTCGCGCGTGAACAGTTCGTCGTCGCCGTGGCTCCAGCCCAGGCGGGCCAGGTAGTTCACCATGGCTTCGGGCAGGTAGCCTTGCGCGTCGTATTCCATGACATTGACCGCGCCATGGCGCTTGGACAGCTTCTCGCCATCGGGCCCCAGGATCATCGGCACGTGCCCGTATTCGGGCAGCGTGGCGCCCAGCGCGCGCAGGATGTTGATCTGGCGCGGCGTATTGTTGACGTGGTCGTCGCCGCGCAGCACGTGGGTAATGCCCATGTCCCAGTCGTCGACCACCACGCAGAAATTGTAGGTGGGCGTGCCGTCGGGCCGGGCGATGATCAGGTCGTCGAGCTCGGTGTTGTCGAAGCTGATCGGCCCCTTGACCAGGTCGTTCCAGCCCGTCGCGCCGTCCTGGGGGTTCTTGAAGCGCACCACCGGCTGGCGGCCGGCCGGCACCGGCGGCAGCGTCTTGCCCGGCTCGGGCCGCCAGGTGCCGTCGTAGCGCGGCTTCAGGCCCTTGGCGCGGGCGGCCTCGCGCATCGCCTCGACTTCCTCGGGCGAGCTGTAGCAATGGTAGGCGGTGCCGGCCTGCAGCATCTGCGCGATCACTTCGCGGTAGCGGTCCATGCGCTGCATCTGGTAGAACGGCCCCTCGTCGGGCTGCATGCCCAGCCAGTCCATGCTGTCCAGGATGGCCTGCACCGCTTCGGGCGTGGAGCGTTCCAGGTCGGTGTCTTCGATGCGCAGCACGAATACGCCCTGGTGATGGCGGGCGAACGCCCAGGAAAACAGCGCGGTGCGGGCGCCGCCCAGGTGCAGGAAGCCGGTGGGCGAGGGCGCAAAGCGGGTGCGGATGGGGGCAGGGGTCGAAGTCATAAGCAGCAGGAAAAACAGCGTGGCGGGCCCGCGTCGAACGCGGGAAAGCATCGGGCGCGATCATGGCGATCGCGTGGCCGTCTTGTTACGATGGCCGTATTTTAGAATAGCGCCCGCTTTGCCCATGCTGCGACACGCTCTTGCCCCGCTGTTCGAACCCGCATCGCTGCTCATCGTGGCCGACCGGCCCTTGCCGGTGGTCGATTCCCTGCCGGCCGCGCTGCGTGCCCGCGCCACGCGGGTCGATGCGCGGCCCGGCCTGGCGCCCGACGTGCCGGCGGCCTGCCAGGGGCTCGAGGCCGGGCAGCGGCCCGACCTGGCCCTGGTGTGCGTCTCGCCCGCCGTGCTGCCCGAAACCCTGCGCCGCCTGGCGCCGCTGCGGCCGCGCGCGGCCATCGTGCTGCCCCACGAATTGCCCGACCCCTATCCCGGCGGCACGCTGGCGCTGTGCCGCGCCTGGGCCCAGGACACCGGCTGCGCGCTGCTCGGCCCGCGCGCGTTCGGCGTGCAGCGGCCGCACGCGGGCCTGAATCTCAGCCAGCATCCGGGCCTGGCGCGCGCCGGCCGCGTGGCCCTGGTGGCGCAGTCGCGCTCCATCACCGCCGCCGTGATGGACTGGGCCGAAGACGTGCACATCGGTTTTTCCACCGCCGTGTCGCTGGGCGACGAAGCGGTGGTGGGCCTGGCGCAGGTGCTGGATTTCCTAGCCAGCGACCCGCGCACCGACAGCATCGTGCTCTACCTGGAAGACGCCGGCGTCGCGCGCGAATTCATGAGCGCGCTGCGCTCGGCCGCCAGCATCAAGCCCGTGATCGTGCTCAAGGCCGGCCGCGACGGCCCGCCCGGCAGCGACGCCGCGCTCGATGCCGCCCTGCGGCGCGCCGGCGCGGTGCGCGTGCGCTACTTCGTGCAGTTGTTCTCGGCCGTGAAAGTGCTGGGCTATACGCGCCGCCCGCGCGGGCGGCGCGTGGCCATCCTGTCCAACGGCAGCGGCCCGCCGCAACTGGCGCTGGACCTGATCGGGCCCGATGCCGCCGTGCTCAGGGCCGACCTGGCGCCGGCCACCCGGCGCACGCTGGCCGACCTGCTCGAACCCGATGCCGCCACCGCCAATCCCGTCATCACGTATGTTCCCCTGACGCCCGAGCGCATCCAGGCGGTGCTCGACTGCCTGCTCGACGACAACGGCGTGGACGGCGTGCTGGTGCTGCTGGCGCCCGACGCGCTGGCCGACCTGCCGGCCGTGGCCCGCCAGCTGGCCCAGATCGCGCCCAAGGCGCGCAAGCCGGTGGTCAGCTGCTTCATGGGCGACGCCGGCATGCGGCCGCTGCGCCGCATGCTCGACGATGCCGGCACCTCGGCCTTCCGCACGCCCGAATCGGCGGCCGATGCCTTCGGCGTGCTGGCCACGCACTACTACAACCAGCAGTTGCTGCTGCAGGCCTTGCCGCCCGATCCTCCCAGCCGGTTGCCCGACATCGACCGCGCCCGCGCCGTGCTCGACGGCGCCCGCGCGGCGGGCCGGCTCGACCTGACCGGCCCCGAATGCCGCAGCGTGCTGGAAGCCTTCTACGTGCCGCTGCGCGACGTGCCGGCCGGCGTGCTGCCCGGCGAGCCGGAATCCCGGCCCATGGCCATCCGCGTGCGGCGCGACCCGCGCTTCGGCCCGATCGTCCAGTTCGGCGCGGGCGGCCCCGATGCGCTGCTGGCCAGCGGCACCGACCGCGGCATGGATCTTCCGCCGCTCAACGGCTTCCTGGCGCGCCAGCTGGTCGAACGCAGCCGCGCCTGGCGCCGTGTGCTGGCCCCGCAGCTCAGCGGCGCCGCCGCCGAGGCGGTGCAGCAGACCCTGGTGCAGGTGTCCGAGCTCATTTCCGAACTGCCGGGCATCGAATCGCTGGATATCGACCCGCTGTATGCCGGCGAATCGCAGCTGCGCGCCGCGGGCCTGCGCATCGCCCTGTCCGCCCAGCCGGCCTGTGCGTCGCCGCGCACCAGCGGCTACCCGCACATGGCCATCCACCCCTATCCGGCGCGGCTGGTGCGTACGCGCCAGTTCGACGACGGCACGCGCTGGGTCATCCGCCCCATCCGGCCCGAAGACGGCCAGACCCTGCAGGACTTCATCCGTGGCTTGTCGGAACGCTCGCGCTACATGCGCTTCGTTTCCATGATGCGCGAACTCACGCCGCGCATGGTCGCGCGCTACACCCAGATCGACTATCACCGCGAACTGGCGCTGGTGGCCACCACGCAAGTGCCCAACCCGGAAAACCGCGGCCATCCGCGCGAGGTCATCATCGGCTTCGCGCACTACCTGCGCAATGCCGACGGGCGCGGCGCCGAATACGCCCTGGTCATCGGCGACGACTGGCAGCGCCGCCGGCTGGGCGGGCAACTGATGGAGGCCCTGATCGACGCGGCGCGCGAACAGGGCCTGGAATACATCGACGGCCTGGTGCTGGCCAACAACCGCCCCATGCTGACCCTGATGACGCGCCTGGGCTTCACCAACGACCCCGATCCCGAAGACCCCTCGATGCGCCGCGTCTGGCTGGACCTCAAGCCGGCCCCGTAACGATCCGGGCCGGCGGGCAGGGCCAGGCGCCGGCGTCAGGCCACCAGCACTTCCCGCAAGAAGGCCGCGATGTCGACGATTTCCGGGCCGCATACCGAATGCGGCATCGGGTACGTGTGCCAGCGCACGTCGTAGCCCATTGCCTGCAGCTGCGCCAGCGATGCCTGCGCGCGCGGCAGCGCCACCACCGGGTCGAAGCTGCCATGCGCCAGGAAGATCGGCGTGTCCGCGTTGGCCGCATGGCGTTCCGCCACCGCCGTATCCAGCAAGGGCAGATACCCCGACAGGCCGATCATGCCGGCCAGCTTTTCCGGCAGCCGCAGCCCGGTGTGCAGCGTCATGGCGCAGCCTTGCGAAAAACCCGCCAGCACGATGCGCGAGGTCGGGATGCCGCGGGCATTTTCCCGCGCGATCAGGGCGCGCACCGCGGCCTCGGACTGGCGGATGCCCGCCGCGTCTTCCTGCCGCACCAGGTCGGTGACCAGGATGTCGTACCAGGCCCGCATGGCCATGCCGCCATTGATGGTGACCGGCTGCACGGGCGCGTGCGGAAACACGAAGCGCACCGCCGGGCTGTTGCCCAGCCGCAGTTCCGGCACGATCGGGGCGAAGTCGTTGCCGTCGGCGCCCAGGCCGTGCAGCCAGATCACCGCATGGGTCGGGTTGGGGGCGGTCTCGAGCTCGATGCAGTCGAGCAGGGCAGGGTCGGCGCTCATGGTCGGGAAAAAAAGAAAGGTCGGAAACAGGGCGGCCGGCTGCTTACGCGGCCAGCGATTTCAGGGCCTGGAACAGCGCGCGGTAGTGCTTGCGCTGCGGATCCTGGCCCGGCTGCAGGGCGGCATTGTGCTGGGCTTCCTTGCGGGCCGCGCGGATGGTGGCGCGCAGCGCCTGCACATCGACCCCGGGGTGGGCTTGCAGCAGCTCGGTCAGGGCTTCGTCGTCGGCCAGCAGCCGCTCGCGCAACGCTTCCAGCCGGTGCATGGCGGCGGTTTCCTCGCGCGAGCCGTTCTGCCAGGTGTCCAGCTGGGCCCGGATGGCGTCGGCGGGCGCGTCGCGCATCAGCTTGCCCACGAAATGGGTCTGCCGGCGCCGGCCCTCGCGGCTGGTGGTGCGCTGCGCCAGACGGATCGCCTCGTACAGGCGTTCGGCCAGCGGCAGCTGCTTCAGGCGGTCGTCGGGCAGCTCGATCAGTTGTTTGCCCAGGTCCAGCAGGGCGTGCATGTCGCGCTTGACCTGCGATTTGCTGGGGCGGTCGTAGCCGTTGTCGTCGAAATCGGACCCGGCCGGCTCGGAAATAGGGGAAGTCATGGGAACAGCATAAAGGCAGACTTGGCTATGATAACCGTCTCTGTACACTGGACTGCAATGGTCAACACTCCCGCTTCCTCCCTTCCCCTGGCCGCCAACCACGCGCGTTTCTGCGAGCTGGTCGAACAGGCACTGGCGCACGCGCGCCGCATCGGCGCCAGCGACGCCGTCGCCGAAGTCTCCGAAAGCCTCGGGCTGTCGGTCTCGGTGCGCAAAGACGACATCGAAACCGTCGAGCAGACCCGCGACCGTTCGCTCGACCTTACCGTCTACGCCGGCCAGAGCCGCGGCTCGGCCTCGACCTCCGATTTTTCCGAAGACGCGCTGCGCCAGACGGTCGAGGCGGCCTGGCACATCGCCCGCCACACCGCCGCCGACCCGGCCGCCGGCCTGCCCGACGCCGACCAGCTGGCCACCGACATCCCCGACCTGGCGCTGCATTATCCGTGGCCTATCGCCACCGAGCAGGCCGCCGAACTGGCCCTACGCGCCGAGCGCGCCGCCCGCGCGGTCGACCCGCGCATCACCAATACCGACGGCGCCACGGTGGGCACCTACGAAGGCCAGTTCGTCATGGGCAATACCCGCGGCTTCCTGGGCGGCTACCCGCATTCGCGCCACAGCCTGTCGGTGGCGCCCATCGCCGGCCGCGGCAACCACATGCAGCGCGATTACTGGTATACGTCCGAGCGCGACCCGGCGCGCCTGGCCTCGCCAGAGGCCATCGGCCGCTATGCCGCCGACCGCACCCTGTCGCGCCTGTCGGCCCGTCGCATCCGCACCGGCAAGTTCCCGGTATTGTTCGAGGCGCCGCTGGCGCTGGGCCTGCTGGGCGCCTTCACCCAGGCCACCAGCGGCGGCGCGCTGTACCGCAAGGCCAGCTTCCTGGTCGACGCGCTGGGCAAGCCGGTGTTCCCCGACCACATCGACATCGCCGAAGACCCGCACGTGCCCGGCGCCATGGGCAGTTCTCCCTTCGACGACGAAGGCGTGCGCACCCGCGCCCGCCATGTCGTCACGGGCGGCGTCCTGGAAGGCTATTTCCTGTCCAGCTATACCGCGCGCAAGCTGGGCATGGTCACCACCGGCAATGCCGGCGGCTCGCACAACCTGACGCTGTCCTCGCGCCACACCCGCCCGGACGACGACTTCGAGGCCATGCTGCGCAAGCTGGGCACCGGCTTCCTGGTCACCGAGCTCATCGGTCAGGGCGTCAACTACGTCACCGGCGACTATTCCCGCGGCGCGTTCGGCTACTGGGTCGAGAACGGCAAGATCCAGCACGCCGTCCAGGAAATCACCATCGCCGGCAACCTGGCCGACATGTTCCGCCAGATCGTCGCCGTGGGCGCCGACACCATCGCGCGCGGCACCAAGCGCACCGGTTCGATCCTGATCGAGCAGATGGCCATCGCCGGCACCTGAGCCGCGCGCCGCGCCTGCCAGGCGCCCGCCGCCATGCAAGGGGCCGCCGTCGCGCGGCCCCTTGCCGTCCAGCCCGGAACCCGGAAATCCCCATAGAGCGGAGTTATAACAACGTGTAATATCCGCCAGGTATCGCTAGCGATATCCCATACCGAGTTGCCACCGAGGAGCCAACAAACATGCAACGTCGTTCCTTTCTGAAACAAGCCGGCCTGGGCGCCGTGGCGGGTAGCGCCGCGGTCGCCGCGCCGGTCTTCGCGCAAGACGCGCCCACCCTGAACTGGCGCATGGCGTCCAGTTTCCCGCGCAGCCTGGACACGCTGTTCGGCACGGGCGAGATCTTCTGCAAGTTCGTCAACGAGGCCTCCGGCGGCAAATTCACCATCCGCCATTTCCCCGGCGGCGAAATCGTGCCGGCGCTGCAGGTCATGGATTCGGTGTCCAACAACACCATCGAATGCGGTCACACGGTTTCGTACTATTACTACGGCAAGAGCCCGGCGTTCTGCTTCGACGCGGCCGTGCCGTTCGGCCTGAACGCCCGCCAGATGAACGCCTGGATGTTCGACGGCGACGGCATGAAGCTGACCCGCGAAATGTTCAAGCCGCACAAGATCGTCAACTTCCCCATGGGCAACACCGGGGTGCAGATGGGCGGCTGGTACCGCAAGGAAATCAAGTCGGTCGACGACCTGAAGGGCCTGAAGATGCGCACCGCGGGCTTTGCCGGCGAAGTGCTGTCGCGCCTGGGCGTGGTGCCCCAGCAGCTGGCCGGCGGCGATGTGTACCCCTCGCTCGAGAAGGGCACGCTGGACGCCGTCGAGTTCGTCGGCCCGTACGATGACGAAAAGCTGGGCTTCAACAAGGTCGCGAAGTACTACTACTACCCGGGCTGGTGGGAAGGCGGCCCGCAGGTGTCGCTGTACCTGAACGAAGGCGCCTGGAACGGCCTGCCCAAGGCCTACCAGGCCATCGTCGAGGCCGCCAGCCGCGTGGCCCACGTGGCCATGACGTCGCGCTACGACGCCGTCAACCCCGGCGCGCTGCGCAAGCTGATCGCCGGCGGCGCCGAACTGCGCCCGTTCCCGCGCTCGGTCATGGACGCCTCGTACAAGGCGGCCCAGACGGTCTACAAGGAATTCTCCGACAAAGACCCGAAGTTCAAGGCCCTGTACGAGAACTACATGGGTTTCCGCGACAGCGTGGTGCCCTGGTTCCGCCTGGCCGAAGGCTCGTACGACCAGTACCTGGGCGTGGCGATGTCGGCCAACAAGTAAGTCCTTGCCTGCGGGCGTGGCCGGCTTCGGCTGGCTGTGCCCCAGGGGTGGGAAGGGCGGGGCGGGCGGTTCATGCCTGCCCCGTTTGCATTTGGGCGGGGGCTTGGCTTTTTGGGGGGGGTGTTCTTCGTTTTCTAGCCCCGTCCCGCGGGGCCCGGGCAGGCGGACATCGCCTGGTCCGATGCCCAGGACGCCAAGGCGACAAAAGAACCCCACCACCACCACCCAAAACCAGCAAGCCCCAAAACTGCCCAATATTTGCCCAATCATGCTAGAATCATCAGCTTTCCCTTATTCCGGTTGGTAGCACGGGCGGGTAATAACGCTTAGGCCAGCCTCGGGGCATTCCCTCTAGGCACAACGGAACTGGGAAAAAATTCTTTCCTGGCTTTTCAGGCAAGAAAAATTTTTACCTTTTAGGAACCAATCATGAAGACCTTTGTGGCCAAGCCGCATGAAGTCCAGCGTGACTGGTTTGTGATCGACGCCAAGGGCAAAGTCCTCGGTCGTGTGGCCAGCGAAGTCGCACGCCGC